>Ga0182024_10007943_pt1 | contig 22659 bp, 18 predicted proteins | sample P32metaG_FD_120480 | JGI IMG/M metagenome (GOLD analysis project Ga0182024, IMG submission 120480) | Permafrost microbial communities from Stordalen Mire, Sweden - P3-2 metaG (Illumina Assembly) | ecosystem: Environmental > Terrestrial > Soil > Wetlands > Permafrost | place: Sweden: Stordalen... | reverse complement strand
GTGAGTTCAATACCTTCTGACGCCCACGAGTGGATCAGTTTCGAAGACACCAAGCGTCAGCGCACGTGGATGTTCGACGTGACCTTCTTGGAGAGCCACTGGAAGTGCATCTTCGGCGCCGGGTGCCAGGGCGTCTTAACCGAAGCCACCCCCGAGCTCGTCCAGGGCTGTTGCAGCTACGGGGCCCATTTCACGGACGAGAAGGACCAGCGCCGCGTCGAGAAGGCGGCCAAGCGCCTGACCGCCGACCAGTGGCAATTCAAGTCCAAGGGCCGCCAGGGAACCACTCGAGTGAAGAAGAACGGGGAGATCGTCACCCGACTCGTCCAAGACGCCTGCATCTTTCTTAACCGCCCGGACTTTCATCGAGGCCCGGGATGTGCCTTGCACGTCATGGCGATCGATAACGAAGAGAGTTACATCCCGCTGAAGCCCGACGTCTGCTGGCAGCTCCCGCTACGACGCGACGACGAAGTCGAAGAGGGCGGACACGTCATCACTCGTATTTCGCAGTGGAACCGTAGTCACTGGGGCGAAGGCGGCGACGACTTCCATTGGTGGTGCACCGAGGACCCCGCGGCGTTCATCGGCAAGAACCGCGTCGTCGACTCGATGTCCGAAGAGCTCGTGGCGATGGTCGGCCAAGCGGTCTACGACCAGTTGCTGGCGTACATGAACAAGCGTTCGGCGCAGCCCAAGGGCACGCGTCTTCCTCACCCCGTTATGCGAAAAAGGGCCTAGCCTTCAGCGGCGAGGGGGTCCTCTTCGTTGAACGTGGTTCGGGGCAACGAGCCGAGAATCTCGTCGTAGCGGTCCTCTTCGACGAGACACCACTCCGCGTGGACGTCTTCGGGCGCGGCACCACATTCCACACAGGTGGTTGCGCGGGGTCCGGTCGAGCGTTTGAGTTCGCGAGCTTCAACAAACCGACGATGGCGGCCTTTTTTCACGTCCACTCCTCACTGGCCGCGGGCCATAACTGGCGGCGACCACAACCCAGGAGTACTGAGTTGAATATCTATGTTACCAACTGGATACTCGCGTGAAGCCCCTATCATCGCAGCGTGAGTCCTGCCTTTGATCCCAACGAGATGGTGCTTCGATTCCGTGAAAGGGCCGAGGCCGTCAAACGGCGTGGATTCCCACCGGTCGAAGGTCCGGAGCGGCAACGCGTCATTGACGCCGCCAACCTGGACTTCCAGGACTTCGCCATGCTGGGTGACGCGACGGCCACTCTCGAGGACGGGATCTTGCGCCTCGAGATCGACCTTCGACCGCCGAGTTCTTAGCCGGTTCTTAGCTAGCGGTCGCTACGCGCGCCCGCGCCTCGGACAGCAGCGCGGCGCCACTGCTCAGGGCCGCGAGGGACTTCGCTCGATCACCGGCCACGGCGATGGCGCTATAGCACTCGACCGCGGCCGTCGCGAAGTCCCGGTAGGCCTTATCGAGCAACGCCGTTGCTTGCCGATCGGGCGTGGGCAGCGACGACTGCATCGAGCCGTCGTCGACGAAGAGCACGTTGCAGAACGTGTGAAGGTCGTTGCTCGTCAACGAATGATTCCGAAGGTCCTGGGCGGAGGTCTTGACGTCTTGGTAGAGCAACTGAACGTTGCTCGTGAAGCCACTCTGTTTCACCCATCCCGACATCGCTCGGCTCGGACTAATCGAACCGCACGCCGCGAGCAGGATCCCCGCCGCGAGCAGCGCCGCGACGCGACGAATCACGCAACGACCACCAGGTGCATTTGACGCCGACCGCGACGAAGGATCACGTAGCGACCGTGCAACAACTGGGTGGCATCGACGCGCGCGCCGGCGACGACGCGAACGTTGTTCACGTAGACGCCCCCTTGCTCCACGTAGCGCCGCGCTTCGCCCAGCGACGTCGCCAGTTCAGTGCGCATCACCAGTTCGGCGGCGTCGATGCCGTCTTCCAGCTCGCTACGCGCCACCTTCGACGACGGTGCGTCGGCGACCACTTGCAAGAGCGTCGCTTCATCGAGATCGGCGATCGTCTCGGCGAAGAGCGCTTCGCCGGCGCGCTCGGCCCGTCTGGTGGCGTCCTCACCGTGGACCATGGTGACAATGGCGTTCGCCGCGGCGCGTTGGGCTCGACGTTCTTGGGGCGCGAGGCGCGTGGCCTCGTCCAGTTCGAGGATCGTCTGATGATCGAGAAAGGTGAAGTAGCGCAGCATCGCCGGGGTCGCGACGTCGTCGGCGTTCAAGAGGAACTGGTGCAGCGCAAAGGGCGAGGTCATCGTGGCGTCCAGCCACACGTTCTCGTTACCACCCTCGGACTTGCCGAACTTCTGACCGTCGGCGCGCAATAGTAACGGCGTCGTCACGCCGTCGGCGCGGTGACCGGTGGCCTTGCGCACCAGCTCGGTACCGACCGTGATGTTGCCCCACTGGTCCGATCCGCCCAACTGCAACGTGCAGTCGTGATCGAGGTTCAGGCGCAAGAAGTCGTAGGCCTGCAACAGCATGTACGAGAACTCGGTGAACGAGAGGCCCACGTCGTCCCGATCGAGCCGACTCTTCACGATGTCCTTGGCGATCATCTGATTGACGGTGAAGTGCTTTCCCACGTCGCGCAAGAAGTCGGTCAGCGACACCGTCGTCAGCCAGTCGGCGTTGTTCAACAGCAGCGCCTTGGTGGGGCCCGCGCTCTCGGTGAAATCCAGGAAGCGAGCCAGCTGCTCTCGGATCCCTTCCAGATTGGCCTCAATCTCGGCGAGCGTGAGGAGCGGTCGTTCGACCGCCTTGTAGCTGGGATCGCCAATGAGGCCGGTGCCTCCGCCGGCCAGGGAGATCGGCCGGTTTCCAGCGATTTGCAATCGGCGAAGGGTACAGAGCTGCATGAGGTGGCCCAAATGCAGCGAGGGGGCGGTGGGGTCGAAACCGATATAGGCCGTGACGCCACCGACCGTGAGGCGATCAAGTATCGCGTCGTCCGTGGTCTGATGAATCAGACCGCGAAACTCCCAGTCGTCACGCAGTTTCATCGACCTAGTCTACGAGGCGTCGATACCTACAAGATTGCGCGCGACGACGGAAAGTGCACCTGCAACCAGATCACGAACGAATGCCACGCGCCGGTCACTTCGAGAATCCCGATGACCACCAGCAAGAGTCCGCCGATGCGACCAATGGCGCGTTGGTGGCGACGCAACCACGACGAGGCCGTCGTGACCCACTCGGTCGCCAGGGCCGCGACGATGAAGGGGATGCCGAGTCCGAGGCAGTAGAAGAACGCGAGGATCGACCCGCGTAACGCGGTCGCGTCCGGGGTGGCCCCCTCCAGTCCCACGATGGCGCCGAGCGTGGGACCGAGGCACGGGGTCCACCCCAAAGCGAAGAGGAATCCGAGCGCGCCGGCGCCGAGGATCGAGACCCGCGGCAGGTGATGGATCCGTCGCTCGCGGTTGAGCCACCTCGAGGGCCACCAACCCGCGAAGAAGAGCCCCAACAATATCGTCACCGAACCGAATACGATCGACAGTATTCGCTCGTGATCCCTCAGCAGGTGCCCGAAGCCCCCGAACAGAGCACCCACGCTCACGAAGACAATGGCGAAACCGATGATGAACGAGATCGAGCCGAGCACCGCCCGCCCACGACCGGAACGACCCTCGAGCGAACCGGCGGCGCCGCTTAAGAACGCCAGGTAACCCGGTAGAAGCGGCAGCACGCACGGCGAGATGAACGAGACGAATCCGGCGGCCACGGCGATCGGCAACGCGACCAACAACGAACTCGGAAGGGTGGCGATCATCGAAGGCCTTCGAGGATGCTCTTCACTCTCTCATTCCACTCGTCGTGCAGTCGTACGTTCTCGTCGCGCGACGGCACGTCGGCCACGATCACCGTCAGTCCACGCCGGTCGAGGGCCGCCTCGAGGGCGCTTCGCAGTTGCGAACGGGTCGTCACGCGCAAACCTTCGTGACCGAAGGCCCGGGCGATCGTGACGAGGTCGTGCGCCCGTGGGGTGGCGAAGAGCTGTTCGAAGCGGGCGTCGTCGACGGCCGCGCGCTGGGCGAGGAAGGAGAATATTCCTCCCCCGTGATTGTCCGCCACCACTAACGCGCACGTCCCGCCCGCCTCGCCCAATCCGTCCACCAGCGCCGACACGTCGTGCAGCATCGTGATGTCGCCCACGAATCCGATGGCTCGTGAACCGGCCGCCACCCCGAGCGCGGTGGAGACGACGCCGTCGATGCCGTTCACCCCGCGATTGGCGTAGGTAGGTGACCTGCGCGCCGGCGTCCACCACTCCACGTCGCGTATCGGCATGGACGATCCGATGATGAGAGGAATGTCACGTCGTGAACTCACCTCGACTACGCAACGAGCGACCGACAGCTCCTGCAGGGCGTCGTCTTCGCGGTCGAGTTTCGTCAACCAATCACTGACGTGCGTCGACGCCTCATTCCAGAGCCGCACGTACTCGCCGTCGGCCTTCGGCTCGTGCTGCGGATCGGGCACGCCGCGCAGGCTCTCGGTAACGAGTCGATCAGGATCGGACACGAAGCCGGCTCCGTCGAATCCGATGGTCCGTACCTGCCACGCGCGAAGGCGCTCTTGCAGCGTTCGAGAGGCGGGCAGGCCGCCGAGACGGATCACCACGTCGGGGATGACGTCCTCAGCGAATCGCACGTCTCGCAACAGTGCGTCGAAGTAGGCAATGGTGCCCAGCGCCGTCGCGTCGCCGACGACGGCCCAGTTCAGTGACAGGCAGTCCTCAACCGTCTGACTCGAGACGCCGTGACCGGCGACGCACAACACGCGAAGGTCTTCGAGTCCGGCACGGTTAACGGGTCGCTGGCGCGACGTCGCCGGCGGCGTCGAGGGTTTGGGAAGCTCCAGCGCGTCAGCGACCAGCGGTTCAATGAACGCGGCGTTCAAGTGCACCGGACCGGGACTCGAACTCTCCTCGCCACGTTGGGTGGCTGCGCTCCACAGCCGTCCGGCCAGCTCGCGCCACGACGTCGCGTCCTCGAGTTGCGCGGTACCGGGATCTTCAAAAAGACGCACCATGTCGCCGAAGAGTCGGTGCTGGTCGATCGTCTGGGGCGCGCCCACGCCGTGGAGTTCGGGCGGACGATCGGCGGTGAGCACGAGCAGCGGCACGAACGCTTGCGAGGCCTCGGCAACGCAGGCGTGGAGTTCCGCTGCCGCTGTTCCACTGGTCACCACAATCGCCACCGGCTCGCGGGTGGCGAGTGCGCGACCGAGGGCAAAGAACCCGGCGCTTCGCTCGTCAATGCGAACGTGTACCCGCAGTTCATCACGTGACGCGCACGCGAGGGCGAGCGGCGTTGATCGTGAGCCGGGACAGAGCACGACGTCGCGAAGTCCCAACCGGATCCATTCGTCAAACAAGGTCGCCGCGTACGTGGCCTGCACCTGACTCGGGCTCGGTACGCTCTGTGGCAATGTCACTCCTCGGTGTCCAACGTCACGGCTCGGGCCTACCCTTCGTGTGGCTCCACGGATTCACGCAGACCAAGGACTCGGCACATCGGTTTCGTTCCATTCTGGCAGGAACGAACGAGCTTCTGACTCTCGACCTGCCCGGACACGGCGAGAACGCGACAATTCTGGCGTCGCTGGACGAGACGGCCGATTTGCTCGCCGAGGTACTTCCCGACGAACCCTTCGCGCTGGGCGGCTACTCCTTCGGGGCACGTGTCGCCCTGCACTTCGCACTTCACTACCCCGCACGCGTCAATCGTTTGGCGTTGCTGGGCGCGACGCGAGGCATCTTGGACCCGGTCGAGCGTGACGAGCGACGTCGTAGTGACGACGCGCTCGCCGAACGCATCGAATCGATCGGCGCCGACGCCTTCCTCGACGAGTGGCTCGCTCGCGCGATGTTTGCGTCACTCCCCAATGACCCGCTGGAGCGCGCCGCACGAAGTTCTGACGTCGCGGGCCTCGCCGGCTCGCTTCGGCTAGCCGGTACCGGCACGCAGCGCTGGCTCGCCACGGAGTTGGCGTCACTCTCGATGCCCACGCTGGCGTTGGCCGGCGCCCTCGACCAAAAGTTCCTTCTCGAAGCAAAGGCCATTGCCGAGAACGTGGTCGACGGGCGCGCGGAGTTCGTCGCCGACGCGCAACACGCCGCGCATCTGGAGCAACCGGAGCGAAGCGCCGAACTCGTTCAGCGCTTCACACGCCAACTCTGAACACGAGCACCACGGCGAGCAACGCGCCGAGTTGAAGTTGCGCGCGCGCTGAATACTGCAACATCGGCAGAAGCTCACGACCGTTCTTCTTCGAGAACGCCAAACGCACGGCCGGGACGTAGAGGAGGACGGCGACGATTCCGATCACACTGTGTCCGGCGCCGGCCATGCCGACCAGCACGCCGACGACGCACACCGCGAAGAGCCACGGCGCTCGTCCTCGCGTCAGTCGCGCGGCCAAGGTCTTCTTGCCCGAGGACTGGTCGCCCTCTACGTCACGTAGGTTGTTGGCTTCGAGCAGCGCGCAGGCCATGAAGCCCGTCGCCACGCCGAGCCACCACGATCGATCGGGAATGCTCAGGTGTTGCACGTAGGCGGTGCCGACGGTGGCAACCAGGCCGAAATAGATGAAAACGAAGAGCTCCCCGAACCCGTAGTAGCCGTACGGTCGCGGTCCCCCCGTGTAGAACCACCCGGCCGCGATCGCCGTAGCGCCAATCGCCACCAGCCACCACGACGTCCGAGACGCGAGCAGTAGTCCCGCGGCGCCGGCGAGGAAGAACGACGCGAAGGCGGCGTTTCGAACCGTGTGCGCCGGCACCAGTTTCGACGCGGTCAGGCGAAAGGGACCGACCCGTACTTCATCGGTGCCGCGGATGCCGTCGGAGTAGTCGTTGGCGTAATTCGTGCCGACTTGTAACGCGAGCGCCACGACGAGGCACAGGGCCGAGTTGCCCCAGTTGATCGTGCGCGGTCGAATGAGCGACACGCCCACGATGACCGGCACCATGGCGGCGGGCAACGTGCGCCCGCGCGCCGCGAGCACCCACCGCCGGAAAGGCCCGGGAGCCTCGGTCATGGACGCTTAGGAAACTTCGAAAAGTCCGGCTTGCGGTGTTCGACGAAAGCGTTGCGACCCTCTTGACCCTCTTCGGACATGTAGAACAGCATGGTGGCGTCCCCGGCCAACTGCTGGATGCCGGCCATGCCGTCCTCGGCCGCGTTGAACCCCGCCTTGAGCATCCGCAGCGCGATCGGCGACAGCGTCAGGATCTGGCGGCACCACGCGACGGTCTCGCCCTCGAGTTGATCGAGCGCTACGACGGTATTGACGAGTCCCCACTCGAGCGCCTGTGTGGCGTCGTACTGACGACAGAGGAACCACACCTCTTTGGCGCGCTTCACGCCGATGGTGCGCGCCAACAGCGATGACCCGTACCCTCCGTCGAAGGAGCCGACCTTCGGTCCGGTCTGGCCGAAACGCGCGTTCTCGGCCGCGATCGAGAGGTCGCAGACCAAGTGCAGGATGTGCCCACCGCCGATGGCGTACCCGGCAATCTGCGCGATCACCGGCTTCGGGAGTCGACGGATCTGAATCTGCAAATCGAGGACGTTGAGTCGACCCACGCCCAGGCGAGCGACGGCGTCGTCCCCCATGTAGCCGTCGTCACCACGAATGCTTTGATCGCCGCCGGAACAGAACGCGTCGGGACCGGCGCCGGTCAGGATGATGGCGCCGACGGTGACGTCGTCGCGGGCCATTTCGAAGGCCCGCGACAGCTCGAAAAGCGTCTGGGGACGAAAGGCGTTGCGGACCTGGGGGCGGTTGATGGTAATGCGGGCCATCCCTTCGGCGCCCTCGTAGATGATGTCGTCGAACTCTCCGGAGCGCCGCCACTCGGGCGGCGGCCAGGAACGGAACTCCTCCACGGGGTCAATCGGTGAACCTTGGATAACGGTTTCGGCCATGGCGTCCAAACTACTTTCCAATCAAACGGGGGCCATCAACACGTCGGGCGCCGCGTTTTCACTGTCGACACTCGTGGGCCGCAAGTCGTTCGCCCAACGAGGCTCTCGGGGCGTCACCTCTTACACCGTGTCCACTTCGCCGACAATCCTTCGTTCGTGACGTATCGAGGCCACGGGGCATCACCACCAGTAAGGACAACCTAAGTCCTCGACATCTATTCTGGTTTCGTGACTTCCCTGCTCGCGCTTGATTACGAGCTCGGTCCGGACCTCGAACGCGCGATTCGCGAAGCAGTTGACGCTTCGCTCGCCTTTTGCGTTTTGGATCGGCGAACGTCGCCGCGTCGACGTCTGGAAGAACTCGAACGACTAGGCGCCACCGCGGTGCGCGACGTCGACGGACGTACCGAACTGGCGAACGGCACTCCGGTCGATGACGAGATCGGCCTGGTGATGTTGACCTCGGGTTCGAGTGGCGAGCCTAAAGCCGTCGAACTTTCCTGGTCAGCCCTTCGCGCGAGTGCCAAGATCACCCAGTCGACGCTTCGCGACGAGACACCTCCGGTCTGGGTGCCCTGTCTTCCGGCCTGTCACATTGGCGGTCTCGCCGTCATTTTGAGGGCGGTACTCAGTGACGCCACATTGCACTGGGGGGATGGCGAAGACCTCGCAGCCGCGGCCAACCACGGTGCAACACACGTCTCGGTGGTTCGGACGCAACTGGCTCGTCACGACTTGAGCGGCTATCACGCAGTGTTGTTGGGCGGCGCGCGCCCGCCGACGGCGCGGCCCACGAACGTGATCACGACCTGGGGCATGACCGAGACCGGATCGGGCGTCGTCTATGACGGCTTGGCGCTGCCGGGCGTTGATGTCGCGAGCGTGGACGGCGAAATCTGCGTTCGAAGCCCCACCCTCTTTCGCTCGTACCGCGATCATCCGAGGCCACGCGTGACCGGACCGGATGGTCGCGACGATTGGTTCCCGACCGGTGACGCCGGCGAAGTCCACGGTCAACGGGTCTCGGTGAAGGGTCGCATCGGATTCGTGGTCAACACCGGCGGCGAGAAGCTCTGGCCCGAAGAACTTGAGTTTGTGCTCGCCACGATCGACGGCGTGCGTGACGTCGCGGTCACCGGGCTCGAGGACAGCGAATGGGGCCAACGGGTCGTGGCGCTGATCGTGAGTGACGGATCCGTAAGCGAAGACACCGTGCGTTCGGTCGCGGAAGAACGAATCGGCCCCTGGGCCAAACCCAAGGAAATCCGATTCGTTGCGGCGATTCCGCGCACCGTCAATGGCAAGATTCGTCGCGACGCCTTAGCGAATCTCTTCTAGGACCTTGGCGCAAAGATAAAACGGAACTATTTGAGCAACGTCTGGCTCTTGCGAGCCAACGAGTCAACCGTGATCGCGCCCAAGAGGACGACGCCCGTAATGACGTAGACCATGGTCGAAGTGATCTGGATGAGCACCAGCCCGTTGTTGATCACGGCCAAAATGATTCCGCCCACGACCGGGTAGGTCATCTTGCCTCGGCCACCGTAGAGACTGGTACCACCGATCACGGCGGCGGCCACGGCGTAGAGCACGAGAGAGGGATCCGTCGAACTCGACGAGTAACCACCGAGACGCGACACGTAGAACAGTCCGGCGATGCCGGCGGTGAAGCCGCCAAGCATGAAGGCGTAAACGCGGTAACGATTCACCGGGATACCGGCGCGACGGGCCGCTTCTCTGTTGCCTCCGATGGCGTACATATAGCGACCGAACTTGGTGCGCGCCAAGATGAAGGAGTAGATCCCGAGCACCGCGAACACCAACGGCACCGCGAAGGGCATGCCCTCAATTTTAATGAATGCCCCGCGATTCGTGTTAAAGAGCCACGCGAGGGCGACGCTCACCACGGTCAGCGCGACGAGTTTGACCACGATTCGATAGAACGGGGGAACCTCGAGACCCGCGGCGCGACGCGATCGTTCCCGAAAGATCATGACCGCGGCCGAAATCGCAATGACCGCGATCGTGAAGATCCAGGTCCACGTCGGTGTCAGGTTTCCGACGGTGAGGTTGTTCAGCACGGTGCTCTGACTTGGTGCACCGCCTCCTTCAAAGACGCGGTCGAGGATGTACAGGAGGACGCCTTCGACGATGAAACTTCCCGCCAGGGTGACGATGAACGACGGCAAGTTTAGTTTCACGACGATAACGCCCCACAGGCCCCCGATGGCCGTGCACACGACCAGTGCCGTGAGGAAAGCCAGCCACCAGGGCCAACCGAACTCGATATTGGTGTAGATCGCCGCAATGGAGCCGCTCATACCGGCCACCCAACCGAGGGAAAGGTCGATTTCGCCGAGGAGAAGTAGCCAGACCTCAGCCATTCCGAGGAAGATGTAAACGATCGCCTGAATAAAAAGGTTGGTGATGTTGTCCGGCTTAAGAAATACCGAACTGCGAAGTTCGAAATAGATGATGAGCACAACGAGGGCAATGAGAACCGGAACGATACCGACGTCGGATCCGATCACACTGGTCAGGCGTGCGGTCAGAGTCGTCTTCGTCAGCTCTAAAACGGGAGTTTCGGGTATGGGTTCAGAGCTAGTAGCCAAGGAAATCTCTTTCGCAAATGATTGGGCTTGTCAGTTACAAGTTACGCGGCGCGCGAGACCACGCCGGTGGTGATGAGATCGACGGTGCTCGACATCGTGTAGTTGGCGACGGGCCCGCTACTCACCAAAGTGCCGAGATACATGACGGCCACGCGGTCGGCCACCTCGAAGACGTCATTGAGGTTGTGCGAGATTACGAGGACCCCGATGCCCCGTGACGCCAGGGTCTTGATGAGAGCCAAGACTTGGGCCGTCTGAGAGACTCCCAGCGCCGCCGTCGGCTCGTCCATGATGACCAGCTTCGCGTCGCGCATAACCGCCCGCGCGACGGCGACGGATTGACGCTGTCCGCCCGAGAGTGACGCCACCAGCTGGCGTACCGAGTGCACCGTGGTGACGGAAAGATCCTTCAGCGTCTGTTGCGTACGCTTTTCCATCGTGATCTCGTCGAGTACGTGGTTCTTGGTGGACTCGAAGCCCAAGTACATGTTGGCAACGATGTCGAGATTGTCACACAGCGCGAGGTCTTGATACACCGTGGCAATACCGAGTAAAGCCGCTTCTTTCGGTGTGTGAATGTCAATCTTCTTACCCTGCCAGTACATGGTCCCACTGGACGGCTCCCAGATGCCCGCAACCGCTTTGATGAGCGTGGACTTACCCGCGCCGTTGTCACCGACTAACGCGGTGACTTGGCCCGCGGGAACGTCGAGATCGACGCGCCGAAGAGCTTGGACGGCTCCGAAATGCTTCGTCACGCCGCGCAGGCTCAGCAGCATCGACGGGTCAATACCCGCGTCCGAGTCCGCTACGGCTCCCGCGTTAACGGGCTCTCCTGTAGCGGACTCGGACATGGAATGACCTTTTTACTTACTTAGGAAATCTTGTCTTTCTTGCAGTCGGCCTTGTACGTGGGCAACTTGGAGTCCCCCGCCACCTTTGGCTTGACATTGGTGCACAACGCAACCGCGTTGATAACACCGTTGGCGATGACCGTTGACTGAATCTTCGTCGCCGTGACCCACGAGGCCTTCAAGAGGACCGAGGGAACAGCGCGCTTCGTCGTTGGGTCAGAGGTGGTGCCGTTAACAAGAGCCGCGGGCGGCGTCTTGCCGGCGCGCATGTAGATAGCCAACGCAGCAGCGGCCTGAGCCTCCTGCCAAATGGGCTTGTACACGGTGCCGCACTGGTATCCAGAGATGATGTTCTGGAAACCGGTCAACGTGGCGTCCTGTCCGGTGAACGGAATCTTGTCCGGCTTCAGACCCTTCTTTTGCAAGTAGGAAATGATCGGCGCGGCGTTCTCGTCGTTCGGCGTCACCACTGCATTGATCTTCGGGTTCTTCGAGTAGGCACCCTGGAAGTCCGTCAACGCGGTTGCGGGCGTCCATGTTCCGGTACCCGTCTCGTTGATCGTCTTCGAGTTGCCGGTACCGCCGACCGAGGCCTTGTAGCCCTTGGCGTTCATTACCGCGTCGTAACCCTTGGCAAACAGCACGGCGTTGTTGTCCGTCGAGGTGCTGCCGTTCATCACGTACACCAGTGGCTTCTTGATCTTGTACGCCGTGATGCACGCGAGCTCACCTTGTCCGATGAGTGTGCCCACCGCGACGTTGTTGAAGCTCACGTAGTACTTGGCAGATCCACCAACCGTAAGACGGTCGTAGTCAACTACTCCAACGCCGGCCTTAGCCGCGTCTGACTCAATCGTGATGCCGGTCGTAGCGTCAAGCGGGTCCATAATGAGGACCTTGTCGCCTGAGGCAATGTCGCCTTGCGCAATGCTGATCTCCGTGGCGTCCACGCCAAGGGCGTTTTGCACGTTCAAGTCAGTTGGCAGAAGACCTGCATCGGAGAGAGCCGTCGACAAGTTCGGTGCGTCAAAGTCGACGTATCGGTTTGACGAGACTTCGTCCGGCAAAATGACACCAATACCACCGGTGCCCGCAGCCGTAATGGCCGTCAAGTCCGCCATGGTCGTGTAGTTCGCATTGAACGTCGTGGCGGAAACAGTCCCAGACGCCGAACTCACTGACGGAACTGCCAAGGCGATAAACGTCCCCGCCAAGGCAACGGCCGCAAGGGCCCTTCCTTTTCTAAAATTCATTATTTTCCCCAACCCCTCAGTGGCACCCCAACGATGCCAGTTTCTGTGATTACTTCACGAACGTCCCGTGACAGCGACGTCCGCAGGAAAACGTAGCACGGACGTGACGACAAAAACATTCGGCCGACGAGATTTCGACTTCGCTGGTCGGCCCCCGCCGAGGAAATCTCGTCGTTCACCCTCACCTAACAATTACCGCTCCAATCCCGATGCCGAACGGTGGTTCTCGCTCAATCGTCATCGACGGGATACGACGCGCGCCATCATCAGTTGAACTACAAAGCCTTCTGGATCAATAAAAAGTCCAGCACGCGTTCCATGGTCGCCATGATCGCGATCGACTCATCGAGCGGCATAACGTCGCTCTCCACGCGACCCTCACCGAGGCATCGCGCGACCTCTCGGGCCTGATAGTACAGGCCCCGACCTTGGTGTGGAAAGTCAAAACGTTGCTCGACGCCCTCTCGGGTGATCAGCGTAAACGACGAGGGTGCGTAGAAATCTCCGTCAATCTCGATGCGCGCCATGGTGCCCGAGATGCAGGCCCGGGTCGCGGTGCGAGCACTCGAGGTGCAGGTGAGAACCGCTTGGGCTCCATTGGCGTAGCCAAAGAGCATCGAGGTCTGTCCGTCGACGCCGCTGAAGGTCGGATCGACGAGCGCGGTGAGACGATCGGGGGCGCCCAGGATCATCGAGGCGAACGACACCGGATAGACCCCGAGATCGAGGAGTGCGCCGCCGCCCAGCTCGGGGGCGAAGAGTCTCGAGGTGGGATCCGGCGCGAACCATTGGCGGTGATCGGCCTCGATCGTGACGATGTCTCCGAGCACACCGTCGCTGATCAGTTTGCGCACGGCCACCACGTGGGGAAGGAATCTCGTCCACATCGCCTCCATGAGAAAGAGATGCTTGGTGCGGGCCGCCGCGACGAGTTCTCGGGCCTCGAGGGCGGTCATCGTAAAGGCCTTTTCGACGAGCACGGGTTTGTCGTGGTCCAGAGCCAGCATTGCGTTGGCGAAGTGCATGGGGTGTGGCGTCGCGACGTACACGACGTCGATCTGGTCGGAATCGACGAGTGCTTCGTAGGAGTCGAAGCGCAGCGGCACGCCGTACGCATCGCCGAACGCGTCCGCGGAACTGGGCGATCGCGATCCGACCGCGCTGACTACGCCCTCGTCTATGAACTGGAGGTCGCTCGCAAAGGTACGGGCGATGTTCCCGGTACCGAGAATGCCCCATCGAAGAGGTTCGGTCATCGTTCTCTCCCTCTCATTGACGCAACGCAGTTCACAGTAGTCAGCGACGGGCGCACCGACCAGCCTCTTTCCGGCGAGCACGCGCGGGTCGATCCACGGGCGTCATCACGGCGAGCGGCTGGTGGCTCCGTGGTCTCCATCTCGACTCCTTCAGTGATCAACATTTTGCCCACGGGGCCAACGTAGAAAATCGCTGTGTGTACCACGAGCTCCCATGTCGAGTCGAGCGACGTCACCGAGTGAATATTCGTCACGCGCCTGGTGCTTGTCAGTAGCGAGAACCATTACCGAATGAATCGCTTCGACGCCTAGAGTCATTTCGAGGTAAATCGATGCCATTACTACGGGACGTGAGAGACCAACTTGGTTCTTCCTACCTTTTAGACCACGTGGACAACCCCGTAGCGTGGCGCACTTGGAGTAAGGACTCTCTCGAAGAGGCCGCCCGACTTGACCGTCCGGTCTTCCTCTCCGTCGGTTACGCCGCGTGTCACTGGTGCCACGTGATGGCCCACGAGTCCTTTGAGGACCCCAACGTCGCCGCACTGCTCAACGAGTTCTTCATTCCCATCAAGGTCGATCGAGAAGAGCGACCCGACGTCGACACCCTCTATATGGCGGCCACTCAATTGGTGAGTGGACAGGGCGGGTGGCCGATGTCGGTCTTCCTCGTGCCCGACGGGCGCCCCTTCATGGCGGGCACGTACTATCCGCCGGTCGAACGTCACGGTCAGGCGAGTTTCACCAGTCTGTTGACGGCGATGCACGAGGCCTGGGCCAATCGGCGCGACGTCGTTGAACGCCAGGCTGACGAACTCTCGCGCGCGCTCGAACGCGAGGTCCGCTTCATCGATCATCTCGCGCCGTTCACGGATCGGCTCGATTTGGCGGCGTCACGGCAACGTCTGCGCGATGAACTCGTGTCGCGCGCGGACGCCGAAGGCGGCTTCGGGGATGCGCCGAAGTTTCCGCGGCCCAGTTACGTCGAGGCGCTGTTGGAATTCCGTGACCAGGAGGCGCGGTCCGCGGTCGAACGGACGCTGGATGCGATGTCTCGTCGAGGAATCTACGACCATCTTCGTGGGGGCTTTGCTCGCTACAGCGTGGACGCCGAGTGGCACGTGCCGCACTTCGAAAAAATGCTGAGCGACCAGGCCTTGCTGATTCGGGCGTACCTTCGCGCGGCCAAAGCGATGCCCGAACACGACGAGTGGCGCGAGGTGGCGCGAGACACGATCGAGTTTGTGTTGAATGACCTCGACGTGGAGAGCGGATTCGCTTCGGCCCTCGACGCCGACGCCGGCGGCGTCGAAGGATCCCACGTCACTTGGACTCCGCGCGAGGTCGGCGATGCCCTCGGGCGCGGCCTCGTCGTCGACGTTGACGCCGCTCTCCGACGATGGCGCATCGAAGAGCCGGGCTCGTTCGAGGGTCGTTCGATTCCTCGACTCGACGACGCCGAGCCCTTCTCGACTCCGGTCGCTCTTGGTGCGGCCCGCGAGGCGTTGCGCCGTTCGCGCGCCCGGCGAGTCCAACCCGGTCGCGACGAGAAAGTGATTCTTGAATGGAACGCGATGTTTGCGTCGGCTCTCTTCGAGAGTGGTGAGGCCCATTACGTGACGCGCGCAACCGCGCTCCTCCGGTCGTTGGGACAAACGCACTTCCGCGACGGCGTGTGGTGGCGAACCGAGCGACAGCGCGCCCACGCCAGCGCGAGCGACGTCGCCTGGATGCTCGACGCGTGCGTGGACGCCTTCGAGGCGACCGGCGACGCCGAGTGGCTGGAGTCGGCTGGCTCGCTCGAGCACTACTTACTCGAGCACTACTGGGACGGCGAGGTACCGACGTCGCACTCTCCCCACGTCGGCAACGGAATTAATGCCCGGAGTGATCTCGTCACCGATCTTCACGCTCAGCCCAAAGAGATCTTCGACGGGGCCACGCCGTCGAGTCACGCCGTCGCGTGTCGCGCCCTCGCCCGACTAGCCCTTTGCACCGGTAACGCGGACACCCTTATCGTCGCGCAGCGACAGGTCGAACTCGCAGCCTCGCTGCTGGCCCACCATCCGAGCGCGGTCCCGGACCTGCTCGAGGCGGCCGGGTTCGCCCTCTCGGGCGTGGAGGTGGTCGTTCCGGGCGACGCGAACGCGCTGAGTGACCACGTTCGTTCGCATTTCACGAGGCGCGCGATTCTGGTGACCGGGACCGGCCCGTTGGCACTGCTCGAGAGTCGTCACTCCGGCGCCGCCTACGTCTGTCGCGCGGGCGTCTGTCAGATGCCGGTCGAGACCGTGAAGGCGCTCGACGCGCAGTTGCGTATCGTGGGAGCCTGATGTCGATCTTCACTCGCGACCAGGCCGCCCGGGCCAACAAACGCCTCGTCGAACGCATGCCCCAGCGCTCGAGCGTCGAACTCACGGGTGGCGCCACCGTCTACGGGCTGGTGCTGGGCTCGACGAACGAAACGACCACCGTCGTCGATCTCAAGTCCCAGGCCATCGTGCGCTGGCGTATTCCCTGGCCGTCGGATTACGTGACGGACCTCGCGGTCTTCGACGTCGTCGAGGGCCAACTGGCCGAGGACATCGAGCGCAACGACCTCGCCCAACCCGAGGCGGTCACCCTCGCCGATCTGCCGCGCCGACTCGGGACCTACCACGGACGGCGCGTGCGTCGGTGGCTCGAGCAGTTGGCCAGCCCAGCCGACGGACCGCTGTTCGGTTTTCGCGGTCCCAGCGCCCCGTACTGGGAGTTCCGCGGCGAGCGACCGAGTGTCGCGCTCATCGCCGCCGATCGCGGGCCCCAACTGCTTCGTCGACACGATGACGGTTCCACCTGGGTTCGCTTTGGTTGGTTCGGGGACGACGTGTGGCTGCTGTGTGAGGACGCGCACGCGATTCGAACAATGGAGGCGACGCGACGCCCGTCGCTGGCCGGTAAGGACCTGGCGTCGGCCCTGGGATTTCGCCCGACCTACGTGCTGACGACGTTGTCCAAGCCGATCGACGGCCACTGCTACAAGAGCTGCACGGGACTTCTGCCGCGCGGTTGAATTACTTAGGCAGTTTGCCCGAGGCCAGGGACTCGGCCATGGCCCAGCCGAAGACCACTAAGCGCTCGCCCTTTTGCGGCTTGAGGCCGGCAAAGAAGGTCTCCACACCGTCGGGAATCGGACCCTTGGACGCGACGTAGTCGAGCCCGCCGACCGGTCCCGGCGAGACGGTCATGATGAAGGTCTTGTCGTCGATCGACTTTTCCGAGCCGAAGCGCTTGGCCAGTCGTCGGCCCCAGGCACGGTCCTCGCCGGTCGGCTTGTAGCCCAGTCGCGGCACGACGTCTTCGAGACCGCCGAAGGCGCGAAAACCGTCCGGTGAGGTGAGTCGAGAGCCCAGCAGCACGTCTTCGTCGGGGAAGGCCAGTAACGCTCGGCGGAACTGGTCGTGCAGGATCGCCTTCAGCGTCTGGTCGGACTTGGCATTGCGGTCCACGAGCAAAAGCCCGACCAGCAGTGACGGCGTGCCGCCAATCCTCTCGAGCGTGCAAAACGAATAGCCGCGCAACTTGTTGCCTTCGCGCACCTGAGTGACCAGCACCCACTCCTCTCGTTGCTTGGAGAGGAAGCCAATGTCAAAATTGGGCTCGCGGTCGACGCAGAGGTCGGCCATCTCGGCGAGTTCTGCGTCGCTGAGCGCGGTGGTGTCCTTCGTAGAGATGTTCATTGCCATAGGAATACATTCTACGACTCTTTACACAACACTCTGGCGCCACTAGGCCTTTATGACGTTTCGACCGAATTCGGTACGAAGATCGGCAACGACACTCGCGATGTTGACGTTGAACTCCGGGCCGAGTTTGAAGGCCCTGCCGGCCGTACCGGTCTCCACAATGACCGGCGAACGGCCGGGATATCGAGAAAGTATCTCGCGCAGCGTGGCAATTGAACTCTGCGTGAGGTCCTCGGGACGCAGCGCCAGACGTAAATCCTCGTTACCGCGTTCCACGCTTAACATTTCGACGTCCATCGCGCTGAAGCGAAGCTCCTCTTCGAAACTGGGGCGCACCTTCACCAGCACGATGTTGTCCTTGGCCAGGAAACCACTGAATTTCTCGAAATTGTTCGCCGAGAAGTTGATCTCCATCGAGGCTCCGAGGTCTTCCAATACGACGCGCGCGTACTGCTTGCCCATCTTGGTCGTACGAATCTGGACCTCGGCGAGAATGCCCCCCACGGTGACGGCTTTGCCGGCGTGCGCCAACTCCTCGCCTCGTTCGCGAACGCTGATGATGGAGCCGTCGGTCTTGGTCGCTAGTTGACTCTCCACCTCGTAGAGCGGGTGGTCCGAAATGTAGGTGCCCAACATCTCGCGCTCGAAGTCGAGCTTCACCGACTTATCGAACTCGATGTCCGAGAGCGCGACGTCGGTCCCCTCCCAGTCATGTCCGTCACCCTCGCCGAAGGCGGCGAACAGCGTCGTGATGCCGAGCGCGTGGTCGCGCCGACGAGCGAGCGTCACGTCACAGATTTCGTCGACCTTCAACAAGAAGCCCAAACGAGGCACGCCCAGAGCGTCGAATGCGCCGGCCTTGATCAGGGACTCCATCGTGCGGCGGTTGAGCACCATGGGGTCCACGCGGCGCACGAAGTCATAGATGGAACTGAACTGGCCGTGGGACTCGCGCTCGCTCACGATCTTCTCCACCAGGGCTTCGCCGACGTTGCGCACGGCGGCCAAGCCGAAGAGGATCGTCTGGTCCCGCGAGAGGCTCGGGGCGTACTCGGCGAAGGACTCGTTCACGTTGGGTACCCCGATGGTGATTCCCATCTGACGGGCCTCGTTGAGATAGACCGACGTCTTGTCCTTGTCGTCGCGAAACGACGTCAGGAGGGCCGCCATGTACTCGACGGGATAGTTCACCTTGAGCCACGCGTCTTGGTAGCCGAGCAGGGCGTAGCCGTAGGCGTGACTCTTGGGGAAGGCGTAGTCGGCGAAGGGCTCGATCTTGTTGAAGATCGTCTCACCGAGGTCGCGACCGTACCCTTCGCGTTCGGCGCCGTCGACGAACTTCGAACGTTGGGCGCGAATCATCTCGCGGATCTTCTTCGAACAGGCCTTGCGCAGATCGTCGGCCTCGGTCATCGAGAAGCCCGCGATCAGGGTAGCGACGCGCATGATGTCCTCTTGGTAGATCATCAGTCCCGAGGTCTCGCCGAGGATCGACTCTAAATCGGGGTGGTCGTAACTGACCGCCTGACGACCGTTCTTGCGATCGGCGAAGTCGTTGTGCACGTTCTCCGAGAGCGGTCCCGGCCGGTACAGCGCGTTCAAGGCGGCGATGTCGTCGAAACCGGTGGGCGCGAGGCGTCGCATGAGCTGGCGCATCTTGTCACCCTCGAGTTGAAAGATGCCGATCGAATTGCCGAGCCGCAACATCTCGTAGACCTTGGGATCATCGAGCGCGACGTTGTCGATGTCGACTTCGACCCCGTGGCGCCGGCGAATGTTCTCCAGGGCCCGTTCGATGATCGCCAGGTTGCGCAGCCCCAAGAAGTCCATCTTCAACAGCCCGAGCTTCTCGATCGCCGACGCCTCGTACTGGGTCACGATCGGCGCGTCCTCACCCGAACCCGACGGCCCGGACTTTCGTTGCACTGGCACGTAGTCGAGCATCGGCTCCTTGGTGATCACGACCGCGGCCGCGTGGATACCGTCCTGGCGGCGCTTGTCGACGAAGCCCATCGCGACGTCGATCGAGTGCTTGACCTCGACGTCGCTGTCGTAGAGATTCCGCAGCTCGGCCGCTTCGACGAAACGTCCCTCGTACCCGGGCGTTGGCTGGAAGCAGGCTTCGAGGGGCAGATCTTGACCCATCACGAGGGGCGGCATGGCTTTGGCGATCTTGTCGCCTAGTTGCGGTGGGTAGCCGAGCACGCGCGCGGCGTCGCGCACCGCGGCGCGCGCCTTGATCGTTGAGAAGGTCACGATCTGGGCCACGTGGTCCGAGCCGTAGCGCTCGGCGGCGTAGCGGATCATGTCGCCGCGGAATCGCTCGTCAAAGTCCATGTCGATGTCGGGCATGGAACGTCGACCGGGATTCAAGAATCGTTCGAAGATCAAACCGTAATGGATCGGGTCGAGGTCCACGATGCGCAGGCAGTACGCGATGCAACAGCCGGCCGACGATCCCCGACCGGGTCCGACGCGGATTCCCTGTTCGCGCGCGTGACGAATGAGGTCCCACACCACGAGGAAGTAGTCCGAGAAGCCCATGTCGGCCACGACCCCGAGCTCCTTCTCGAGTCGGTCGACCACCTCGTCGCTCAGGTGCTCGCCGTATCGCTCGTGGGCGCCGCGCAGCACGAGGTCACGCAGGAGTCGATTCGCTCCCTCTTTGTGCGTGTCGGCGCGAAACGACTCGGGGATCGGGAACTCGGGCAACGCGTCGTTGTCGAACTCGATGGTGACCGACGCGCGCTCGGCGATCGCCAGCGTGTTGTCACAGGCCTCGGGAAGGTCGCGAAAGAGATAGCGCATCTCCGCGGCCGACTTCAGGTAATGCTGATCGCTGTGGAACCGAAAGCGGTTGGGGTCGGCGACCAAGGAACCGGTGCCGATGCACAGTAGGGCGTCGTGCATTTCGGCGTCGTCGTGGTGCACGTAGTGCAGATCGTTGGTCGCCACCAACGGGGCGCGAAGCTCCTTCGCGATCTGGAGGAGTTGGGGATTCGTTCGTTCCTGTTCCGGGAGGCCGTGATCTTGTAGCTCGATGAAGAAACTCTCGGGGCCGAAGATGCTCTGGAGACGACCGGCCAATTCCAGCGCCTTCGGGTAGTCGTCGTGCATCAGCGCCTGCAAGACCACGCCGCCGAGGCAACCCGACGTCGCGATGAGTCCCACGTTGTAGCGCTCGAGCAGGTCCCAGTCGAGCCGGGGCTTGTAGTAGTACCCCTCGAGGAACGCGAGCGAGGAAAGTTCGCGAAGATTTCGATATCCCTCGTTCGAGGTCGCGAGCAGGGTCAGGTGGTGGTAAAGCTTCTGGCCGCCCTCGGTCTCGCCGCCCGTGTCGTCGATCTTGCCGCGACGCGGCGGTCGGTCGAAACGCGAGTTGGCCGCCATGTAGGCCTCGAGTCCGATGATCGGTGTCACGCCGTGCCTGCGGCAGGCTTCGTAGAAATCGATGACCCCGTAGAGGTTGCCGTGGTCCGTGATGGCGATCGCGCGCTGTCCGTCGGCTTTGGCCGCGAGCACCATCTCTTCCACGCGCGCCGCGCCGTCGAGCATCGAGTACTCGGTGTGGTTGTGGAGGTGGACGAAGCCCTCAGCCATCAGCTGATGATCCCTTTCGCGAAGCCACGAGAACGGTGCTCGTTCACGATCGAGAGTAGTGAGCGCGTGTCACGGGGCACCTAAAGATACGTGCCGGCGCGCGGCTCGCCAACGCCGGGCGGGAGGGATCGATCGCGCATCTTTTCGAGTTGCGCGGCGGCGGCGGCCTGTTGGGCGAAGAGTGACGCCTGAATACCGTGAAAGAGACCTTCGAGCCAACCGACCAGCTGCGCCTGGGCGATGCGCAGCTCGGATTCGGTGGGGACGTCGGCGCTGAAGGGTAAGGCCATCTTTGAGAGTTCGGTGCCGAGGTCCGGCGAGAGGGCACCGGAGAGTTCGCTGATGGACGTCTCATAGATTTCGCGCAACCGGGCTCGACCGGCCTCGTCCAAGGGAGCACTGCGCGCCTCATCCAGGAGCGATTTCACCATCGAACCGATGCGCATGACCTTCGCCGGTTGGCTGATGTAGTCCGAGTTCTCGTCCTCACTCGGACCCTCCCCCTGCCCCGGCGACAGCACTTCGTCGGGGTTCACGGTCACGTTTTCGTTGGGGGTCTCTTCCACCCTTCTACTGTGCCAGACAAACCAACGTCATCGTGCACTCCCGAGGTTTTGGCGACCCCTCGACGGTAGAATGAGGGAGTGAGAGTTTCGACGCGAGGTGACTACGCCAGCCGGGCGCTGCTGAGCCTCGCCCTGGGCTCAGACCTCTCGACGCCGACCTCGGTACGCGACCTGGCTCGACGAACCGGCCTGCCTCAGCCGTACCTCGAGCAGATCCTTCTGAGCCTGAAGGGCGTCGGTCTGGTGCGTTCCAAGCGCGGGGTGGGTGGCGGCTATGTGCTGGCGCGATCGGCCGAGCGGATCACGCTGGCCGAAATCGTGGCCGCGGTCGACGGTCCGATTGTCGCGGGCGATTTCGGCGAACCCCACAAGGACGGCGCCTGCGATCACGAGGGCCAGTGCGTGCTGCTCGGCGTCTGGGCCGACGTCGGCAACCACATGCGCGAGCACCTCTCGAGCTTCACCTTGGCCGACATGGTGCTCCAAGCGCGCGGTGGTCGGTCGGTCAAGCGCACGCACAGCGCTTGACGAGGATTCTTACGATTTTCAGAGAATCCGGACCTTGAACTACTCCAAAAATCGTGGTAAATTAGGTATACGTTCGTAGGAGAAATTACCGCCCACGGGCGAGTTGCCTATGAATTCAGGAGGAGATTCAAATGATTACCACCCCCCGCCGATCCGCCGTGAATACCAACGACATGTTGGGCCTTTTGATGCGCGACCTTGACCGTTACCCGATGCCCAACTACGACGAACAGGTCGAACTGGCCAAGCGCGTAACCGCTGGCGACGAAGAGGCCAAGAAGCAAATGGTCGCCGCCAACCTGCGACTGGTCCTGCACTGGGCCCGCCG
>Ga0182024_10007942_pt1 | contig 22660 bp, 18 predicted proteins | sample P32metaG_FD_120480 | JGI IMG/M metagenome (GOLD analysis project Ga0182024, IMG submission 120480) | Permafrost microbial communities from Stordalen Mire, Sweden - P3-2 metaG (Illumina Assembly) | ecosystem: Environmental > Terrestrial > Soil > Wetlands > Permafrost | place: Sweden: Stordalen... | reverse complement strand
GCGTATCGCTTCAGGCAATTTCTAGCCCACCAGATTCGCTGGAGCCGCAGCACACGCTATTCGAGAAAGCTGGGCTACACGGGCATGGTCTTCACCTACGGATTACCCTGGGCACTGTGCAATCTGATCGCCTCGGGCGCCAGTCTGAGCAGCGTTGCGTTGCTCAGCCTGACCTTGCTGGCAAGGATAGCGCTGGCCCTGGCGGTCGGCGTGGGCGTGCTGGGCGATCGGCAGGTACTGCGCGATCTCTGGCTGTTGGCCCCGCGCGATGTGGTGGCACTGGGTATCTGGATCTGGAGCTTTGCCGGAAATACCGTGGCTTGGCGCGGCCAGCGCTTCTCGCTCAAAGACGGCAAGATGAGCCGGCTCACTGCGGTTTAGCTCGTTAGCGTTGGTTGCTGAGGATCTCCTTGCCGCCGCTCTGCGCGATCGCGTAAGCCGGTCCAGGCAGCGCGGGAATCTGATTCAGCTCCGTCCAGAGAAAGATTCTTTGCGGGCCACCCCAAAGCCGCCGGAACGATGCATCATCGTCGAAGATCCTCGGTGCATCGCTGAAGAATGAGCCGTACCAGAGATTGGAAGAACGACCGTCAAGAATGCGGACTTGGCGGCGCAGATAGAAGCCGAGGGTCGATCCGGCTTCGTATTCGCCGTTGATCTCCACCACATCGCCGGGTTGCAGCCGCGGTCGAATCGCATCGGCAAGAACCCTTGATGAAAGCACGGGCGAAAAGGTGACCAATGCCACGTGGGCAGCGATCAGGAAGATCACCATCATGGCGGCTAGCGCGTAGTTTCCTATCCGGGTCCTGTTGACGAAACGAAGAATCAGGTTGGCGAGGGTTCCGGCTGCCAGCGCAATAGCGGTCAGGATGAGCGGCAGGCGAAAGGCGCCCATGGCCCGCGTGCTTAGATCGAGAAAATGTCCCAGCGAGAGCGCGTAGTCACCGGGGTTTTGCGTAAGCAGCGTGGAGATATCCGCGCCTGGCGCAGGCGGGCGGGCGTGAATAGCCAGGTACGCGGCCAGCGTGGATCCCGCCGCGCCGAACAGGAAGAGAACGATGGCGATGCGGCGTCCGGCGATACGGCGCGGATCGCGGGCAGAGGATTTCTCCTCTTGCGCCAGCCAGCCGCCGATCATCAAGGCGATGGGCGGTAACGCGGGCAGTGCATAGTATTCCTGGCGGGTGGAGAAGCTGAAGAAAACCATAACCAACGCGGCCCATACGGCGAGCAAGTTCCAGGCCTGATCATCGGCAACCTTACCGGCTCGGCGGAGAGCCTTGAACACGAAGGCGATCCACGGCATCAGCCAGATCAGGAGCAAACCCCAGAAGAGCAGCAGCGGGACGGTGTCGTAGTCTCGCGGAACACGCCGGTTGAGATAGCGGAAGAGTTGTTCGTTGATGAAATAAAACCAAAAGAAGCCGTGCACGTTGCCTGGCGTCGGCATCGTGCCGCTGGGATGGCCCTGCGAGGGATTGGCGAGTCCGGCGGCAATATGCCAGGGCAGCGCGATCACCAGGAAGACCAGCAGGCTGGAGAGAGGGTGCCAGCGCCGCAGGTGACCCAAATTCCGATCGAGCAGCAGGAAGATGAAGACGATGCCGAGCGGGAAGACGATGCCGATGAGTCCCTTGGTAAGCACATTGAGGGCGCAAGCCACGGCAAAGCCCCAGGCGGTCGCGCGCGAAGGCTCTTCCTGTTGAAGAGAAGTCCAAAACAGCAACATGCAGAGGCTAAGCCACAGGCAGACGATCACATCGGGAATGATGATGTGCGTGTAAATGAAAATACCGAACGAGGTCAGCAGTATCAGCGCCGCGTAAAAGCCGGCGGTATCGGAGGCGAATAACCGGCGGCCGGTGGCGTAGACGACCAGAAACAGGGCAAGCGCAGCGATGGCCAGGGGCAAGCGGGCGGCCCAATCCTCAGGCCCAAAAAGAGTGAAGCTCGATGCCATGGCCCAGTACATGAGCGGAGCCTTTTCAAGGTAGCGGATGCCGTTGGCGTACAGGGTGATCCAGTCATGCCGAGCGACCATTTCCCGTGCAACTTCGGAGTGTACTGAGTCGGCATCGTCCAACAGCGGCAGACGGAAAAGCGTGAAACTTCCGTAGAGCAGGATCCAGAGAACGGCAAGCGTGAGGATTATTTTCCTCGAACGGTGCGTGATGTGTACTGCGATGGCGGGCTCCGAAGGAGGAAATACCACCACTATATCCTTCAGGGCGAGACGACTTTGAGGGTGGGGATGAGCTGGAAGTGCCGGATGTTCAGCGTGTAGACATCGAAGCCGAGTTCCAGGGCCGTGACACCGATCACGAGGTCCTCGAATGGGCTGACCATGCCGCTGGCAGCCTGCTCTCCTGCGATACGTCCAACCACCCTGGCCATCTCGACGGTAACAGGATGCACAGGAACATCGCTGCACATCCGATCGATGAAGGTCAGGCGACGCTGCTTGTCCGTGTCTGCTTTTGCGCGATATGCGCCGTGGATCAGTTCGGCGATGGTCACGACTGAGAGGCCGATGGCGACCTCGCCGTGACTGGCCTGTATCTGTTCGAGGATTTGCCGGACGGTATGACCTCGACGTTCCCCCGCGATAAGAACACTGGAGTCCAGTATTAGACCCACGGGATCATTCCCACGTAGGCGGATTCCACGGCTTGCGGTTGCGGATGATCTCCTCGACATCGGCGGCGAAGTCAGCGTCAAGCACCGGGGCCTCACCGGTCTCTTCTTCGTGTTTCTTAGCTAGCGCGATGCATTCGGAGATAGCACGGCGTGGCGGAGCAGGCGTATGGATCACGGCCACGGGCAGTGTGCCGTTTTCGATAACGACCTCCGCGCCCGCGCGCACGCGGGCCATCAGCGCGGCGAAGTCGCGCGCGGCCTCGGCTTCCGACATGTGAATCCTAGCCATAATGAGATGATACCCTCATTCGATTTCTCTTTAATCGCCAAACGCAGCGATGGCGACGCAAGCAAGAAATCCGGGGCTATGGCGCTATAGTAAGGTCAGGTTTTCGGGATCGAGAGCGATGGCACCTGATGCGGCAGCGGGGAGGGAACCGGCGTTGTACCCGGCGAGCGATTTGCTAGGGCCGGACACGTCCCTCATCTACAACGACTGGTATCCAGCCATGCGCAGCGGCTCGCTCAAAGGCCGGAAGATGGCCACCGCGATGCTGCTCGGAATCCCGCTGGTGTTGGGGCGCAAAAAAGAGGACGGCCGCATCTTCGCCATGCGCGACAGCTGCCCGCATCGTGGCATCCCGCTCTCCTGCGGATGGTTCGATGGCAGCGCGGTTACTTGCAAATATCACGGATGGGTCTTCGAGCCGGAGTCCGGCCAGTGCATGGAGATCCCTTCATTGACCAGCCAGGACTCCTATCCCCGGCGTATCTACGCGAATGCGTTCCCCGCCCAGGAGAGAGACGGATATGCCTGGGTTTACGTGCCCAGGCCGGGCAGCGGCCGGGTTCGCATGGAAGCCAGAGAGGCTCTGCCACCGGTGCCGGAAGTACCCAAGTTCAGCGCCAGGCACCGCGGTGCTCATCTGACCGCGGAGCTGCCCTGCAACGTGGATCATGGAATCATCGGACTGATGGATCCGGCGCATGGCCCTTTTGTGCATCAGGCATGGTGGTGGCGGTCGCGGCACAGCATTCATGAGAAGGAGAAACACTTCGAACCCATTTCGCAGGGCTTTCGCATGTCGGCTCACACGCCCTCGGCCAACAGCGCTCCTTACAAATTGCTCGGCGTGTACGGCGAGCCCATCGAGACGACGATCGATTTCGTGCTCCCCAACCGGCGCTACGAGACGCTGCGTTGCGGAACCAAGTGGTTCGCCAGCCTGACCACGGTGACGCCCACAACTCCCGGACACTCCCGCATCGATGTGTATGCTGCCTGGAACGTCTTCTACGGGGTGCCCTTCGTGACCGCCGTGGCCAAATTCTTCGGCGAGCGCTTTGTACGCCAGGACCAGCTCACGATGGTGCAGCAGGCCGAGGGCCTCAAATTCAATCCGGGCCTGATGCTGATTGACGACGCTGATCGGCCGGCGAAGTGGTATTTCGCCTTGAAGCGCGCACGGCTCGAAGCCGAACAGAGCGGCCGCCCGATGCAGCATCCGATGGACGGTCCGGTCACGCTTCGCTGGCGAAGCTAGGTGTTCTGAGGAAGAATGGCCTTCAACGATAACGGTGCATGTTCTATCGCGGCAGCCATGCTGAGACCGACCGGCAACCCGTCTTCCACCACCAACTGCTCGACCGCGATCGAGAGTTGACGTCCCAGCTCGAGAAAATGATTGCGCCAGGACGCGGCGGCGGAGGCTTCCAGGCCAAGCAGGAAGCGGCTGGACTTGGTCAGCGTGTCATACCAGATGTTTTGCGCCTGCCATAGATTGAGTTCGAAAGGGAGTTCGCGCAGCGTGCGGGCCAGGGTCAGCGCGTGGTCGAGGTTGATGGTTTCGAGAGGTTTGGCGTGGAGCAGGACCATGGCTCGCTTCATGTGCTGGTCAACCAGGTAGCGGAGCGCGTGGGTTTCCAGAACCACCCCGTCGGACTTGGCTAGAGAAATCAGGGAGCGGACGCGCGCCAGCTCGATGGGTTCCTCTTCGAGGGCACGCCGCAGGCCTGCGTTGATGGCGAAGCCGGCGGCCATGGTGAGGGCAGGCGGTTTGGGTAGACCGGACGCGTTCAGAAAGTGCAGTAGCGAGGCATGCTCCTCGTAGATTTTCACCAGGCTGTCTTCGACCTCGCTCAGAGTGGAGTTCAGGATCACGCGCAGAATGCGCCGTTGATCGTCCCGGAAAAGGGAGGCGAGGGAGTAAGGACTGCCCCCAAAGAAGCTATCGATCAGGCGAACCACCTCGGGCAAATTGGCCTGGGTGACGGCTGCACTGCATTTGTGCTTGAGATCGTCGAAAGCGGGGAGATCCTGCGGCGTAGACCGCTCCACCGCGGCGGTAACGTTATGGTCGCCGAAATGAAGTGCGGCAAAGGAAACCTCCTCTGTTTCCTCGGTGAGGTTGGAGGTGATGCGGCAACGTCCGATGGCGAGGCGCGCGCGCCCGGAATTTACGTTCTCGTAGTCAAGGCGGCGGACGTTGTAGCAGAAAAGGGTCATCTCTTCCGGATAGCTGCCGAAGACCGAGGAGATGGCGTAGTGCGCCGCCACCTGCTCCAGGTTCACCTCCATGGTTTTGACTAAAAGCCGATAGATATTGCCGCCGTCCTTCCACGGCGGGGCATTGCTTTTGGCCTGGCGCAGGCGCTCCACGAACTGCCATTCGAGTAAAGCGCTATTAAGGCCGAAGATGTCGGCGGCCAGCCGCAGCGCACGGGCCGCGTAGGCCATGATCTGAACCGTCTCGATGCCTGAGATATCGTCGAAGAACCAGCCGCAACTGGTGTACATCAGTTGCGTGTGGCGCTGCATCTCCATCAGCTTGAGAACCAGGGTTCGTTCCTCGGCCGAGAGGAGGCGCTCCGCCTGGTCAGCGAAGAACTGGTCGATCGCCCCGTCGGCCGCGGGTGTCCCGGCGGCGAGTATGACCGAGATGTAAGCGTCGCGCGCGCTCCAGACATCTTTGAGCAGACCGCGAGCTGTGTCTTCGCTAAGCGGCGTGACGGTATCACGGAGCCAATCCAGAGCGGCGCGCAGCGGCGCCCGCCAGCGCTGATTCCAACCCTGGTGCCCGCCGTTGCAGCCGCAGTCGGTCCGCCAGCGCTCGACACCGTGGGCACAACTCCACGAAGTATCCTCGACGATTTCCGCCTCCCACGCAGGCGGAAATTCAGCCAGGAACTGACCATGGTTGGTCAGCCGGGCAAGATTTTTTTCTTCGATGAACCGCAAGGCGTAGGAGAGGGCCATTTCTCCATGGCGATGATGGTGGCCGTAACTTTCGCCGTCTGTGGCCACATGCACCAGTTGCGCCGCGGGGCTGTTGGTGTCGAGGCCGCGAGCCAGCCGCCAAGCGAATGTTTCGCCGTTATTGAGCATGCCTTCGAAGGCGATGGCGCGCGAGATGGGGCCGTTGTAGAAGAAGACGGCGATGCTTCGGCCATCCTTCAGTTGCACCAGGTAGGGGTGGTTGGGATCAACCGAGGCGTTGGGTGTCTCGGTCCAGCGGCCGACGGTGCCATCCAATCTGGGGAGAACAGGCTGCGGGCTTTTATCGGCGTGCTCGCGAACCCGAACCCGCGCACACTGGTGGGGCGCAAGGATGGTGAAGAGGATGCCCTCCTGCGCCATCAGATCCAGAGTCTCGTTATCGACCGCGGTTTCCGATAGCCACATTCCTTCGGGCGGGCGGCCGAAGCGATGCTTGAAGTCGGCAATGCCCCAACGGATCTGGGTGACACGGTCGCGCGTTGTGGTCAGAGGCATGATGACGTGGTTGTAGACCTGGGCCAGTGCCGATCCATGTCCTCCGTAGCGCAGCATGCTCTGGCGGTCCGCATCGCGGATCATGCGATAGGTGCGGGGCGCATTCTCTTCGAGCCAGGAGAGCAACGTGGGCCCGAAGTTGAAACTGATCCGCGAATAGTTGTTCATGATGCGGATGATCTGGTTCTCGCCGTTGACGATGCGCGAGGCGCCGTTGGGCGCATAACATTCCGCCGTGATCCGTTCGTTCCAATCGTGGTATGGCGCCGCCGAATCCTCCGTCTCGACGACTTCGAGCCAGGGATTCTCTCGCGGCGGTTGATAGAAGTGTCCGTGGACGCAAATATACCGTCCCGACGGCGCCGGGTTGTCTGCCATGCAGTCATCATAGCCGGGTTGGCTAGCCGGCAGCACGAGGGTGGATTGAAAGCTTCAGCCGTGGCACGAGAAAAATCAGGGTTTCTTCGAGTTGTCAGGGAGTTCGCAGGCCCGCCAAAGGTACCAGCTTGCTACCGAACGCCATGGCTTCCAACGAGCGGCACGGCGCAGCATTTCCTCCGGCTTGGGCAGCATATCGGCGGTGATCGGCTTGCCCGCCTTGATCTTGCCGAAGGTCAGAAGATATCCCTTGCGAATTCCATAATCTGTCATGGGAAAGACGTCCGGCCGGCCGAGGCGAAAGATGAGCAACATCTCCGCCGTCCAGGTGCCGATGCCGCGCACCCGGCTGAGCCGCTCGATGATCTGCTCGTCCGGCAAACGGCGGATCAGCGCCAAGGATGGCACCGTGCCGTCGAGCGTCTTGGCGGCGAGGTCACGCAGGGCCAGAAGTTTACCCTGCGAGAGACCAGCCGCGCGGAGCGCCTCGTCCGGGGCGGCAAGCAGTTGCTCCGGTCGAGGATGCAGATCGTCAAATAAGGCCATCAGACGGCCCAGGATGGCCCTGGCGGCGCTGGCATGCAACTGTTGGTAGAGGATGGCCTCAAGCAGGGCCTCAAAGGGCGAGTGCGAGCTTTTCAGGCGCAGGCCAAAAGGGCCAACACGTTCGATGAGCCCGCCCATCCTGGCGTCGGCCACGGCTAATTGTTCGAGCGCAAGCGCGGTATCGTAACGAACCGGGCGGAGGCCATCGGGCATAGATCAAAACAGTGTACCCGGGATGCTAACAGCGCGGAAATATCATCGCCGCCCAGCGGAGGCCGTACTTGCGCACCCCTTCAATCCCGCATCGGCGGTTTCGCTCCGAGCATAATTTCTCGTTGGCTGCCCTCAGGGGTTGCCTACCCCCGGTCGGTTGCTGCTATATTCAACTTTCCAAGAGCGATGCAGGAGGGGGTAGTCCCGCGGCCCGGTCCTGCATCAAGTGGCACACAAAAATCCCGTAATCGTAGCGGATCCTTCATAACAAACCGGAATCTGAGGAAGCAAGGACTCATCCAATGGCGCAGATTTTTGATCGGAGTGCGAACGCGCTTGCCCGGGCGAGCCTGGTCCTGACAGGGTTGATTGTCATCGCCCTGGGAGTTACCCTGGATCAGTTGCAGGGTTCTCCGTGGGTGACCAGGCAAGGGCAGCGCGCCGAACAACCGGTGCCGTTCAGCCACAAGCATCATGTCATGGGGTTGGGGTTACAGTGCCAGTACTGTCACACCTCGGTGGAGAAGTCCAGCTACGCCGGCATTCCGCCGACCAAGACCTGCATGAACTGTCATGCGCAGATCTGGACCAACGCGGGCCTGCTGCAACCGGTACGCACCAGCTGGGCTACGGGCGACTCGATACCCTGGATCAAAATCCACGATCTACCCGATTTTGTTTACTTCAATCACGAAATCCACGTGAACAAGGGAATTGGGTGCTCCTCCTGCCATGGGCGGGTGGATTTGATGCCATTGATGTATCAGCAAAACACGCTGCAAATGGAATGGTGCCTGACCTGTCATCGCAATCCAAGCAAGAACCTTCGCCCTACCAGCGAGATTTACAACATGGCATGGGACGGCCCCACGAGTGAAAAACCTGTGTGGTGCGGGAGCACCGGCCTGAAAGATGGCGTCCCGACGGCGCAGACGGTAAGCTGCACTACCGTTGATCCCAGCCAGGCAGGGGCGCAGGTGGCTTCGCTCAACATGTTGCCGGATGGGGTGCATGCGCAAGCCATCAGCGACGCGCCCGCCATGGCGCTCCCGGCGACTGTGCAATATGTGAAACTGACCGACCAGGACTCGCTGGGCAAATATCTGGTCCAGCAGTACCACATCCGCACGCCTCAGGAACTGAGCAGTTGCGAGACATGCCACAGATGAGCGAGACAAGAGATGATGCCGCAGAATCCGGGGAGCAAAACCTAAAGAACACGCAATCTCTCCACCAGGAACGACGCGAACAGGGAAGACGCGAAGCGAACATGGCAAATGAGACCACCCAGGGCCAAAATAACCAGAACAACCAGAACGGTCAGCGCCAGACGGTTCCGGCTGCGCGCGTCGCGGGCCAGAAATTGACGCTCGAAGACGTGAGGACCAAGCTCGCCGGCCAGACGGGAAAGAAGTACTGGCGCAGCGTGGACGAGTTGGCCGATACGCCGGCCTTTCGGGAGATGGTGCAGCGCGAGTTTCCCGCGCAGGCTGCCGAATGGATCGATCCGGTATCGCGACGCGGCTTCCTCAAAGTAATGGCTGCTTCGCTGGCGCTGGCTGGGCTTTCCGGTTGTACGAAGCAACCGGACGAGCCGATTTATCCCTACGTTAAGGAACCGGAAGACTTGGTGCTGGGCCGTCCAGTCTATTTTGCGACCGCCTCACCCTTCCCCACTGGCGCGGTGCCGCTGTTGGTTAAGAGCGACGCCTATCGGCCTATCAAGCTGGATGGTAACCCGGAACACCCGGTCAACCGGGGCTCTTCCGATCCGTTGACCCAGGGCACTTTGCTCGATCTTTACGATCCCGACCGCTCGCAGCGGGTGCTCTATCGTGGGGAGACCCGGCAGTTTGCCGCATTTCTTGCCGTCTTCCGCGCCATGCTGTCCGACAAGAAAGCGAGCGGGGGCGCCGGGCTCTACATCCTGAGCGACACTGTGACCTCGCCAACCCTGGCGGCGCAATGGAAGAAGGCGCAGCAGAGCTATCCCAATGCCAAATGGTTGCAATGGGACCCGATCAACCGCGATTCAGCCTACGCGGCAGCGAAGACGGCATTCGGCGACTATTACGACGCCCAATATCACCTGCAGGATGCCGACATCATCGTCTCCCTCGATGCGGACTTTCTCTCCGGCATTGCCCACCCCGGATTTCTGCGCTTGGCGGCCGACTATGCCGGCCGGCGCAAGCTGGCGCAGCCCGGACCCGACGGCAGCTTTGCCATGAACCGCCTGTACGCGATTGAGAGCACGCCAAGTACTACCGGTTTCAAGGCCGAACACCGGCTGGCGCTCAAGGCCAGCGAGGTATCTTCCTTTGCTGCCGCTCTGGCTGCCGCGGTTGGGGCGGCAGGCGCGTCGCCGCAGCAAGCGCTGGCCGACCCGGCAGGCAAATTTCTCTCAGTGCTGGCGGCGGATCTCAAGGCGCATGGGGGCAAGTGCGTTGTGATCCCGGGAGAGCAGCAGGCGCCGGCGGTGCATCTGGCCGCGATCGCCATTAATCAAGCACTGGGCAACGTCGGCAAAACGGTGGTTTATACGGAAACCGTGAATCCCATGCCATCTATTCAGGGACAGGACATCGTCACCCTTGTCAATGACATGCGTGCAGGTAAGGTCGACTGGTTGCTGATTCTGAATGCCAACCCGGTTTATAGCGCGCCGGTGGACCTGCACTTTGAAAAGGCGCTTGGCAACGTAAAGACGTCAGCACACCTTGGCTCCCATCTCGATGAGACCGGGATCGTCACAGAATGGCATATCAACGGCACGCACTATCTGGAGAACTGGTCTGATGCCCGGGCCTATGACGGAACGGCCACTGTGGTGCAGCCTATGATCGACCCCCTGTACGGCGGCAAGTCGGCACACGATGTGATCCAATCCATGTTGGCCGATCCTGATACGTCGCCCTATGACGCAGTGCGCAAGACCTGGATGACAAACCTGGGACCCGGGGATTCGGAGCATGCTTGGCGCAAGATACTCCACGATGGGATGGTCCCGGGGACGGCCTACCAGCCTAAGACGGTTTCCGCCAAGATCGGCGACCTGCCGGTCCCTGTGGCCAGCAATCAGGAGGGAACGGTCGAGGTCATCTTCCGCGCCGATCCCAACATCTACGACGGACGGTATGCGAACGTGGGCTGGCTCCAAGAAGTACCAAAGCCGGTGACCAGCATGTCGTGGGACAACGCCGCATTGATGAGTTACCGCACGCTGGCGAAATTCGGGCTGGTGGAGTCGGACGTGGTGGCCATCGAATCGAATGGCAACACGGTGATGGCCTCGGTACTGGCGGTTCCCGGACACGCTGAGGGCGCGGTCACGCTTTACCTGGGCTATGGACGCCGCAATGGCGGTCGGGTCGCTGGTGGTCTGGGCTTCAATGCTTACGCGATTCGCAGCTCCAACGCTCTGCTGTTCGCTCCCGGCGCGACGATGAAGAAGACGGGCCAGACCTATGAGGTCGCCGTTACCAAGAGCCACTATACCGATCACCGCTCCGTCGCTGCGGGTGGAGATGGTTCGGGCACTCACTCTCTGGAAGGCAATGAGGCGTTGACGCGCGGCATCATTCGCTACGCCACGCTGGATGAGTTCAAGCAGCAGCCCAACTTCGCGCACGAGGACGAGGCGCTTTCCGAAGATCCCAAGCCAGATGACAGCATGTTCAGTAACTGGCGTTACGACAAGAATGCCTGGGGCATGGGCATCGACATGAATTCCTGCGTGGGCTGTAATGCCTGCATTTTGAGTTGTTATGCAGAGAACAACATCGCCGTAGTGGGGAAGCACAACACCAAAACGGGCCGCATCATGCAGTGGATTCGCATCGATACTTACTTCGAAGGCGACCTTGACGCGCCCCGGGCGCACTTCCAGCCGATGAACTGCCAGCATTGCGAGAACGCGCCCTGCGAGCAGGTTTGCCCGGTGGGAGCAACGGTACACTCCCCCGAAGGCCTCAACGTTATGGTGTATAACCGCTGCGTCGGGGTGCGGTACTGCTCCAACAACTGCCCCTACAAGGTTCGCCGCTTCAACTTCCTGCTCTTTTCCGATTTCGAAACCGAGAGCCTGAAATTGATGCGCAACCCTGACGTAACCGTGCGCAGCCGCGGCGTAATGGAAAAGTGCACCTACTGTCTGCAGCGCATCAGCGCCGCCAAGATTTCTGCTGACAAGGAAAATCGCGAGATCCGCGATGGTGAAGTGGTGACCGCCTGCCAGCAGGCGTGCCCCACCGGCGCCATCGTCTTCGGCAACATCAACGACCGGGCCAGCAAGGTGTCCAAGCTGAAGGCACAGCAGCGCAATTATGGCGTGCTGGCGGACTTGAACGTTCGTCCCCGCACCACTTATATTGCGGAAGTCTTCAACCCCAATCCGGATTTGGCCGAGGCGCGCACCGAGCACGCGCCCGAAAAAAGTTGAAAGGCTAGCGCAGCATGGCGACCAAACCAGAATTACCGGTAAACGATCCGCAGCTGGATCCGAAAACAGGCGAATTCCGGGTCATTGCGCCCGGATACACCTTCAAGTCGTTGACGAATGTCATTTCGCGCATCGTGCTCACCCCCCATACGCCCATGTTTTGGTTCTTCGGCTTTACGTTGGCGGGGAGCATCTGCGTCATGCTGTTCACGGCGGTGACCTGGCTGTTCCTGAAGGGTGTCGGTATCTGGGGCCTCGACATCCCGGTAGGCTGGGGATTCGCCATCATCAATTTTGTCTGGTGGATCGGCATCGGCCACGCCGGGACTCTCATCTCGGCCATCCTGCTGCTATTCAAGCAACAATGGCGCAACTCCATCAGCCGCTTCGCCGAGGCCATGACCATCTTTGCCGTGATCTGCGCCGGCATGTTCCCGCTGATCCACGTCGGTCGGCCATGGCTGGGGTACTGGCTGTTTCCTTATCCCAACACCATGAACGTATGGCCGCAGTTCCGTTCCCCACTGTTGTGGGACGTCTTCGCGGTTTCCACGTATGCCACCATCTCCGTGGTCTTCTGGTACATAGGACTGATTCCCGACCTGGGAACGATGCGCGACAATGCCAAGAGCAAGCTGGCCCAGTACTTTTACGGCATTATTTCGCTCGGCTGGCGGGGCTCGGTGAAGCACTGGATGCGCTATGAGACGGCTTCCCTGCTTCTGGCCGGTTTGGCGACTCCCCTGGTCTTGTCGGTTCATACCGTCATCAGCTTCGATTTCGCGGTCGCCGTCCTGCCGGGTTGGCACACGACCATCTTCCCTCCCTATTTCGTCGCCGGCGCCATCTACTCCGGTTTTGCCATGGTCCTCACCCTGGCCATTCCGATCCGCACGCTTTACCACCTGGAAGGGCTGATCACCATCCGCCACATCGACAACATGTGCAAGGTGATGCTCGCCACCGGCCTGATCGTCGCCTAGGCTATGGCACGGATCTCTTCTTTGCCTGGTACTCCGCCAGCCACTGGGAATTCTTCATGATGTGGAACCGCATGTTCGGGCCCATGGGCTGGGTCTATTGGTTGTTGATCACCTGTAACATCGCCCTTCCGCAATTGTTGTGGCTGCGAAGCTTTCGTGTGAGCCCGGGCAAGGTGTTCATTATGTCTCTGATCATCAATGCAGGCATGTGGTTCGAGCGCTTCGTCATCATTGTGACCAGCCTCTATCGTGACTTCCTGCCCTCTTCCTGGGGAACCTACAAGGCGACGCGGTGGGACTACGCCGTCTTCATCGGAACGATGGGCTTGTTCACCGCCCTCTTCTTTCTCTTCATCCGGGTACTCCCGATGATGCCCATGTCGGAGATACGGATGCTGCTGCCTCAGGCCAAGGTAAGGCCGGAACCGGAACCGCTGGAGGCGGGTGACTGATGCCCATGCGCGAAGGAATCTACGGACTGCTGGCGGAGTTTGACACCCCTGCCGAACTGGTGGTGGCCGCCAAGGCCGCTTACGACTCGGGTTGGCGGCGGCTGGACTGTTACACTCCCTACCCGCTGGAAGAGGCGGCCGAGGCCATCGGTTTCCACCGCAATTACGTGCCGCTCATCTGCCTGATTGGCGGCTTGATGGGTCTGGCTGCCATGTTCCTGATGGAGACCTGGGTCGCCGTCTTCGCTTATCCGTTGAACATCGCCGGCAGGCCACTCTTCTCCTGGCCTGCCTTTGCCATCCCGGCCTATGAGTGGACGATCCTCTGGTCGGGCCTTTCGGCCGCATTCGGTATGCTCGCCATGTGTGGCCTGCCAGCGCCCTACCATCCGCTCTTCAACGCTCCCAATTTCCGTACCGGGGCAACTACCGACAAATTCTTCCTCTGCCTGGAGGCGAACGATCCTAAGTTCTCCGTCGTGGAATCGCGTAGCTTTCTCGAAGGCTTCCGGCCGGTGTCGATCGTGGAGGTGGAGTATTAATCCGATCACCAAAATCCGTCCTGCGGAATGCCTTCTATTTTCGAGGCCAACCGTGGCCCTCTCCCGACGGCTGTTGGCAGCGGGCCTTGCTGCCGCATCGTGCCTGGCTGCCGGTTGCCGCCAGGACATGCAAAACCAGCCCAAGTTCGTTCCTCAGCGCGGGACCACTTTCTTTACCGACGGCCGCTCGGTTCGCCAACAGGCGGTGCACACGGTCGCTCGTGGTCAACTGGACGAGGACAGCTACTTCTACACCGGGTTGATGGCGAGAAAGGAAATGGATATGCTGCCTTTCCCGGTTTCCATGCAAGTGCTGGCGCGTGGCCAGGAGCGCTTCAACATCTATTGCACGCCCTGCCATTCGCGGGTGGGCAACGGCGCCGGAATGATCGTGCAGCGCGGCTACAAGCCTGCAGGTAACTTCCACTCTGAGCGGATCTTGGGCGAGCCCCTGAGCCACTACTTCTTCGTGATGACGAACGGTTATGGCGCGATGCCGGATTACTCCGCCCAGCTTACCCCGGCGGACCGCTGGTCGGTGGCAGCGTATATCCGGGCGCTCCAGGCGAGCCAGAACGCGAAGGAAGCCGATGTTCCCGCGGGCATCCAGGTGCAAAACCTTAAGGACATAGCCGAGCAGCAGGGATTCCCCGAGTCCTTTGCCCAACCTTGGTCGTTGCCCGCAGCAACCGATATCTCGGCCGAACCGCCCAAGGCCAGTGAGGGGATGCCAGGAAATGCACCCGCAACTGGAGATACCCCGCTGGTGTCCGCGCCATCCATCCCGGCGGCCACTGGCAAGGCAGTAGCACCCCACGGCGTGAAATAGGATTCAGGAAAGACATATGGCTCACGGACAACACGCAAATTCGTTACCCTCCGAGCTGAACGCCCCATTGCTGCTGAATGGCTGGCGGCGCCGGGCGGTGGTTGTGGGCGCTATATTTGCCGTTTTGTCGCTTGTGCTGGCGTTCCTGGCAGCGACGATCGATCACGACGGGATCGACCACCTGCTGCGCTCCTACTTGCTTGGCTTCATGATCTGTTGGGGCTTTACGGTGGGTGGCTTGGCGATGCTCATGGTGCAGTACTTGAGCGGCGGCAAATGGGGCTTGCTGATACGCCGTCCGTTGGAGGCGATGTCCCGTTGTCTTCCTTTAGTGCTGGTCCTGTTTTTGCCCATAGGCTTCTCCATGAAGAAGCTGTACCTGTGGGCACAGTACAGCAACCCGGCGGAGGCTTACCGACAGCATCTGATCACCCACGAGCAGGCGCACGCGATTGCTTACAAGCATCCCATGCTGAACGTTCCCAGCGTATGGATTCAGTCCGCGGTCTGCTTTGCGATCTTCTTCTTGTTCATGCACTTCCTCAACAAGTGGGGACTGCAGCGCGATGCCGACCCGCATCCCAATGTACGCTTCTGGCAGGTCAGGCTGGAGAACCTTAGCGGCTTCGGCGTCTTGGTCTATTCCCTGATCATGTCGCTCTGCGCTATCGATTGGGTGATGTCGCTGGACCCCACATGGTACTCGTCTGTCTACGGGCTGATGTTCCTGGTCGGGCAGGGCTATGGCGTCTTGGCGCTCTCCATCATTACTGTGCTGCGGCTTTCCCAGGCGGAGCCGATGAAAACGGTTTTGCGTAAAACGGAGCAGCACGATCTGGGCAAACTGGCCTTTGCCTTCGTCATGCTGAATATCTATCTTGCTTTTTCACAGTTCCTCATCATCTGGTCGGGAAACCTGCCGGAGGAGATCCCTTGGTATCTGGACCGCATTCGCGGTGGTTGGGGCGTGATTGCTTCGCTGGATTTCGTATTTCACTGGCTTATCCCCTTCTCGCTGCTGCTCTCGGCCGACCTGAAGCGCAACAAGGAGCGGCTGATCCTGGTATGCAAGGTGATGATCTTCGCCCGCTGCTGGGATATGTTCTGGCTGATTGAACCGAACTTCGCCGATGCCCGCCGCAACCTGCATTTCAGCTTCGGGATTTTGGAGTACATGACGGTGCCGGTGGTTGTGATCTGCCTGTGGATGTGGTTTTATCTCGGCCAACTGGAGAAACGGCCGTTGATCCAGACCAACGATCCCCACCTGGAACAGATTTTGGAGGCAGAACATGCCCACGCATGATCCTCACGAACCGGAAAAACCCGTAGATGCCTCTGCCGGCTACGAGATCACTGACGTCAACGTCAAAGGCATCGCCGTTTTCTTGGCATCGCTGGCAGCTTTTCTCGGTGTCTTCTTCATCTTCTGCTTCGGCCTGGGCAAAGTGATCAACACCGCCATTATCAAGCGCGATGGGCCGCCGAACAAATGGAATGAGATTGGCGCCCAGCCCCAGGGCAAGCGCGAGAACATGACCTCCAGCGCAGTCCTCGAGCAGCAGCAGCTCCGCGAGATGGTGCAGCGTTTCCCCACGCCGCGGCTAGAGACCGACAATGGCAACCAGGAAGTTGCAGACATGCATGCTCGCGAAGATCTTTTACTCGATCACTACAGTTGGGTCGACCGGGAGCACGGGAAGGTACGCATTCCGATCGCGCGCGCGATGCAGCTGATTGCCCAGCATGGTCTTCCTGTAGCCCCAGCCGAGCAGGCCGAGCCGCTGATGGCGGGCGACAGGACCCCGGTGGTGACCGCGCCGCTCACCGACGGTTTCGCCCGGACTGGCTACGAGCAGCAGTACCTGGAAACGGTGCAGCAGCAGCGGATGCGTGGCGTCAAGCCGGGGGACCAGGCGGCTCTTGGGGGAACCCGCTAGAGCGGTGGTATCCCACCCTTCGCAAAAAACGCGAAGGATGGGGCACCCGATCATCAGCTTTGGGTTTGGGACGTTGGTAGCGCCGCGAATGAACGGGTGCCCCATCCTTGAACCCGCTTTTTGGGTTCAAGGGTGGGAAGACGAAGGCAGGTTCGAAATCTGGCAGTACCGCGATCTGTTGGGCAGCATAAAACGCGCAGGGTCGTGGCACTCGCGAAGGACCCGGGGCAGCGATACCATAAAGGTGAAGGTTTAAGAGGGGCAAACGGGTGTTGGTATGCAGCTAAAGCGGACTTCCTATAGGGGTGCGATCACGGGCTTCGCGCTGGCGACGACGCTGCTCTTCGCTGCGGCAACCCCGGGGCTGGCTCAGGTATCGTCCTACGGCGACAAGAGCATGGGCGATCCGGCGCAGGACCATCTGCCCGATATTCTGAGCAGGGTCAAGATCACGCAGCGGTTGGGCCAGCAGTTGCCCCTTGATGCTCCGTTTCGCGACGCGACAGGCAAGGCAGTCAAGCTGGGAGACTACTTCGGCAAACATCCCGTGATTCTCTCGCTGGTCTACTACCAGTGCCAGATTCTGTGCTCGGAAGATTTGAATGGCCTGGTTGGCGCGCTCGAGATGGTGAACCTGACACCGGGCAAAGACTTCGAGATCGTCGTGGTGAGTATTGACCCAGCCGAAGGCCCGGCAGTCGCCGCGGCCAAACAGGCGATGTATGTGAAGCGCTACGGCCGGACGAAGAATGCCGGCGGCTGGCATTTCCTGACCGGTGACCAACCTGCGATCACGGCGCTGGCGCAGGCGGTCGGCTTTGGCTATGTTCGCCTCCCCGGTCCCAATGGCCAAATGGCTCAGTTTGCCCACGCCAGCTCGATCGAGGTAGTAACGCCCGAGGGCCGGATGGCGCAGTACTACATGGGCGTCGAGTATTCGCCGAAGGATTTGAAGTTGGGCCTGGTCGAAGCGTCGCACCATACCATCGGTTCGCCGGTCGACAATATCATGACGTACTGCTACCGCTACGATCCTAAGTTGAACCGGCACAGTCTGCTCGTTGCCCGGATCGTGCAAATGGGCTGCCTGCTCACTTTTCTGGGCCTGGGCAGCTTCATGGTGGTGAGTTTTCGCCGGGATATCAAACAAGCAGCGGAGCTGCAAGCGGGACCAACGCGAACGGGTAAAGGGTAACGATGCATATAAGTCCAGTACTATGGCAGTTTCTCGTAAGGTGGCTGACGAACTCTGCCCTCTTTCCGCCAGAAGCCTCGGCCATTTCGCCCTACATGGACGCTTTCTACTTCTTCTTGATAGTGATCTCGATCGTGGGCCTGGTCGCCGTGGGCATCCTGGTTTTTGGCTTCTCGATGCTATATCGCAAGGATAAGAATCCTGTTGCCACGCATATCGAAGGCTCGACACTGCTTGAGGCCACCTGGACGATCATTCCGTTGGCTCTGTTTATGATCTGCTTTGTCTGGGGCGCCCTGCTCTATTTCCGCATTTACAACCCACCTACCAATGCGATGAACATTTACATCGTGGGCAAGCAGTGGATGTGGAAGGCGGAGCATCCCGGTGGCCAGCATGAAATCGATTCCCTGCATATCCCGATCAACCGGCCGGTGCAGTTGACCATGATCTCGCAGGACGTCTTTCATAGCTTCTCCATTCCCGCCTTTCGCATCAAGCGGGAAGTGATCCCCGGCCGCTATTCCACGGTATGGTTTGAAGCGACCGCGACGGGAACCTATCACCTGTTTTGCACCCAGTACTGCGGTACGGATCACTCAGCGATGATTGGGGAAATCGTCGCCATGACACCCGACGCTTACCAGGCATGGGCTGCCGGCAGCACCAGCGGAGCTTCCCTGGCGCAAAACGGAGAGCGGCTCTTCGCCAGCCTGGGCTGCAATGCCTGCCACTCTGGCGAGGCTACGGCGCGCGGCCCCAACCTGGCCCAGGTCTACGGTTCCAGGTTGCAGTTGACGGATGGATCGTATGTCACGGTGAATGATGCTTTTCTGCGCGAGGCAATTCTCAATCCATCCACCCGCGTCACGTCGGGCTATGCACCGATCATGCCTACGTATCAGGGGCAGGTCAGCGAAGAGGGCCTGATCGATCTGGTGGAGTACATCAAGAACCTCAATTCGAACTATCGCATTCAGCAGACGTTGACCGCGAGTCAACTCTCACCTGGGCAAGCCGGCGCGTCCAGTTCTGGCTCGAGCTCGCCCGCAATGAACAACCGCACCCGGCAGATGCCGGGTACCGGTAATAGTAGGCCCGCAACATCGGGCACGGGGGCACCCAGTGTGCCCGGGACGGTGAACCAATGAGCACTATTCTCAATCTTCCCAATCAGCAGGACGCACAGCTGCCGAAGCTGAGCTATCTCAACGATGGCTATGGTCTGAAGAGCTGGCTGCTCACCGGCGACCATAAGCGCATCGCCATGCTTTATCTCATCTCGATTACGTTCTTTTTCTTTATCGGCGCCGCCTTTGCCGGGGTAATTCGTCTGGAGTTGCTGACCCCGCAGCCTGACCTGGTTGCCTCTGACACGTATAACAAGCTCTTCACCATGCACGGCATCATCATGATCTTCCTTTTCCTGGTGCCGTCCGTTCCCGCTACCATCGGGAATTTTGTCCTGCCCATCATGGTCGGGGCCAAGGATCTGGCTTTTCCCAAGATCAACCTGCTGAGCTGGTATCTCTATGTTGGCGCCGGCTTCTTTATCCTCTGGGCGTTGGTCGCCGGCGGCGTCGATACCGGCTGGACCTTTACCACTCCGTTGAGCACCCACTATCTGAATACCAACGTCATGACTGCCGCGGTGGGCGTCTTCATCGCCGGCTTCAGCTCTATCTTCACCGGCCTGAACTTTATTGTGACCGTGCATCGCATGCGCTGTCCGGGCATGACCTGGTTCCGGTTGCCACTGTTTATCTGGGCCCATTATGCGACCTCGATCCTGATGGTTCTGGGAACGCCGGTGCTGGCCATCACGCTGGTGCTGGTCGCCCTTGAGCGCACCGTCGGCATCGGTGTCTTCGACCCCACCAAGGGCGGCGACCCGCTGCTGTTTCAACACCTGTTCTGGTTTTATTCCCATCCGGCCGTGTACATCATGATCCTGCCCGGCATGGCGGTGATCTCCGAGGTCATCAGTACCTTCTCGCGCAAGCGGGTCTTCGGCTATACCGCTGTGGCCTTCTCCTCGGTTGCCATTGCGGTCTTCGGATTCTTCGTCTGGGCCCATCACATGTTCATCATGGGTGTGTCGAACTATTCAGCGCTGGTCTTTTCGCTCCTTACCATGCTTGTCGCAGTGCCTTCCGCCATCAAGATCTTCAACTGGTCGTTTACCCTCTATAAAGGCTCGATTACCTTCGAAACGCCCATGCTCTATGCCTTCGGCTTCATGGGCCTGTTCACCATCGGGGGCCTCACCGGCGTCTTCCTCGGTTCCATGGGCATGGATATCCACCTGACGGAGACCTACTTCATCGTCGCCCATTTCCACTTTGTGATGGTTGGCGGCATGCTGATGGCTTACCTGGCGGGCATCCACTTCTGGTGGCCCAAGATGACCGGCAGAATGTATCCCGAATCCATGTCGAAGATGAGCGCGGTCATTACTTTTGTTGGGTTCATCCTGACCTTCTTCCCCCAGTTCATCCTGGGCTACCTGGGAATGCCACGCCGTTACCATGCCTATCCACCGGAGTTCCAGGTTTTGAATGTTTTGTCGACGGCGGGCGCCACGGTTCTCGGCATCGGCTATCTTCTCCCTATGCTCTATATGACCTGGTCGCTCAAGTACGGTAAGATCGCGGGCAGTAATCCATGGCAGGCGACGGGTCTCGAGTGGCAGATCCAGTCGCCGCCCCTGACAGAGAACTTTATTGACATACCGGTCATGGATCACGAGGCGTACGACTACGACTGGTTGGCCCACAAGACCGAACACGAGGTAACGACTGTTGGATAGCCAAGCGATCGTAACCGGGCACGAGGAATCTCCCGAAGCACACCAGGCCCACCCCCCGTACCTGCGCCACCATTTCGTCACGGTGGAGCAGCAGGCGGAGACAGCCAGCTTCGGTATGTGGCTCTTTCTGCTGACCGAAATCATGTTCTTCGGTGGCCTGTTCATGGCCTACCTGCTCTACCGCAACTGGTATTACGACGCCTTTGTGGCCAGCAGCAATACGCTTGGCATCGGGTTAGGAACCACCAATACGGCCGTCCTCATCCTCTCCAGCTTCACCATGGCCATGGGTGTCTATTCGGCGGAGACGCGCAACCGCAAGGGGTTGCTTACGTCGCTGTCGCTCACCATCCTGCTGGGCCTGGTCTTTCTTGGCATCAAGACCATCGAGTATCACGAGAAATACGTCGAACACCACATTCCAGGGGCAAACTTCAGTGTGGAGGACTTTGTCCACCCAACCGACAAGAGGGATGTTCCGCTGGCGCCGGATATGGCGCAACACGCGCAGCTCTTCTTTTTCCTCTACTTTGCCATGACTGGTATGCACGCCTTGCACATGATCATCGGCATCAGTATTTTGTTCGTCCTGTTCGTCCAGGCCTGGCACGGAGCGTACACCAATGGGCATACCTCAACCATTGATAACTTCGGACTGTATTGGCATTTCGTCGATATCGTCTGGATCTTCCTTTTCCCGCTGCTGTATCTCATCAGCCGCCACCCATTGAAATAGCACCTTGAAAGGAGAGTAGCTATGTCGACTCCCACTGGGCATGAACATCACATCGTCGGGCCAAAAATCTACCTCCTGATCCTGTGTGCGCTGCTGGTGCTGACCGCCACCACCACCGGGGCCGCCTTTATCAATATGGGTGTCTTCAGCCCCATCGTGGCGCTCGGGATCGCCTGCATCAAGGCGGTCCTGGTCATTCTCTTTTTTATGCATATCCGCTACAGCTCCAAGGTGCTGATGCTCACCGTAGCTGCCGGCTTCTTCACCTTTCTGGTGCTGATCACGATGACGCTGTGCGATTACATCAGCCGCGCCTGGGGTCTCTGGTAAGGAGATTTTCCCACTGGGGCACCCGGAGTTTCTCCCACCAGTAAATTCCTGAACAAACCTCTTGCTCGCCCCGATGACCTCCCAACAAACAGATCTTGGTGATGTGCCCGAGGCGCTGCGCAAAATCGCCGCCGATCCCAGGGTTCTTGTCCGGCGATCGGGGCCGCCCGCGCCAGACGCAAAATGCGTCGTCTACTGGATGCAGAGAGCGCAGAGAGCACTCGATAATCCCGCGCTCGAAGTTGCGGTGGCAGTGGCCAACGCCCTTGACCTGCCCGTAGTAGCGTTTTTCTCAGCGATCTCCAATTTCCCCCATGCCAACCTGCGCCACTACGCCTTTCTGAACCAGGGCTTGGCAGATATAGAAGAAGATCTGCAACAGCGTCAGATCGGGTTTATCGTTCGTCGGCCGCCCAACAATTCTCTGCAAATGTTACTGGCGGAAGTCAACGCGGCCATGGTAGTCGGTGATGAAAATCCTTGCCGCGAGCCGGAGCGTTGGCGAAGGGTTCTGGCCGGCCGTTTGCGCATCCCTTATTGGACCGTGGACGCCGATGTGGTGGTGCCATCCGGCATATTTCAGAAGGGGATGTACGCCCTGCATATCTTCAAACCGAAGCTCTATGCCGAGCTGCCAAAGTTTCTCGTCAAGCACCGCGTAGTGAGCCCGCACCGGGAATGGAAACCATCGCAGTCACTTGAGTCGTTTCCTGTGCGGGAGGATGTTACTGAGGGTTGGAAGACGCTTGACCGATCCGTTCGGCCGGTCGAGAGCTTCACCGGCGGCACCCACGCGGCGCTCAAGCGCCTGCACGATTTTGTCAAAAGCGGCCTCGCCGCTTACGACCAGGCGC
>Ga0182024_10007941_pt1 | contig 22660 bp, 22 predicted proteins | sample P32metaG_FD_120480 | JGI IMG/M metagenome (GOLD analysis project Ga0182024, IMG submission 120480) | Permafrost microbial communities from Stordalen Mire, Sweden - P3-2 metaG (Illumina Assembly) | ecosystem: Environmental > Terrestrial > Soil > Wetlands > Permafrost | place: Sweden: Stordalen... | reverse complement strand
CGCCTGCGGCGTCGAGTTGGAAGCCGATCTTGTCGCCGGCCAGGTACGTCCCGGTTTCGATGCGGCCAAGCCGATCAGACGATAGCCGCTCCTGGACGGAATCTTCGCCATGCGCGATCGATCCACCAACCAGTCCGATCAGGAGCGTGGCGATCGCTAGGCGCTCGGCAATAACCTTGATCATTGGCGCGGATCGCTCGCTCGCCTCTCCGCGACTGCATCGGCAGCCGCTGAAACATTATGTCAGCCGAATCGGGCAAATTTGTGGACCGGACAGACTAGATATCGTCGAAGCGCCCGCCGCGGCCCCTGCCGGCGGCAAAACGTGCAGCGCCGGCAAGCGTCTCGCGGCTTCTCAGCGTTGTGGAGCCGAGAGCAAATTCGCGGGCAAGCGCATGCGCGGTGTCGTCGTCATATTGTTCGTATACGGATTGACGGTCGCTTCGCAGGCAAAGTTGCGGCAGGCGGGCGAGCTCGCGTGCCAGCTCCTCCGCTGCTGCGCGCGCAGCTCCCTTCGGCACCACGCGGTTGGCCAGGCCGATGGAGAGAGCTTCGCCGGCTCCAACGGGCCGTCCCGTCAGGATCATGTCGAGGGCACGAGACTGGCCGATGAGGCGCGGAAGGCGGACCGTGCCGCCGTCAATCAGCGGCACACCCCAGCGCCGGCAGAACACGCCGAACACTGCATCCTCCTCCACGACCCGCAAATCGCACCACAACGCCAGTTCGAGGCCACCAGCGACCGCGTAGCCGGAAACCGCTGCAATAACGGGCTTCGACAGGCGCATCCGTGTGGGCCCCATCGGCGCGTCGCCCGCCAACGGATCGAGCGGGCCGTCCAATCGGGGCGGAGCGAGACGGTTTCCGCGCCCCTCTGCGACAGACTTCAGATCCGCTCCGGCGCAGAACGTGCCGCCTTCGCCCCATAGGACGGCCACGAACGCAGATTCGTCACGCTCGAAAGCAGTAAAAGCATCGACGAGAGCGTCCGCAGTCGGCTGGTCGATCGCATTGCGGGCCTTTGGCCGTGACAGGATCAGCGTGGTTACCGCTCCGTCTCGTTCGGCACGCACCGTTTGTGCTGAAGAATCCATGTCGTGCTCCCGATTCTGGCCGCGCCGCGCAATCACGGCGGCTGTCCGATGAACAAAACGCATGACAGAAAGACGGAATATCACTACACCACGCGCCGTCGCCGCACGCGCGAGTGTCTCACGTGACCAACCCCGACAGCTTCAAGTCCCGAAGGACGCTCAACGCCGGCGGCAAAGCCTACGTCTATTTCAGCCTCGCATCAGCCGAAAAGAACGGTTTGAAGGGCATTTCGCGCCTGCCCTATTCGCTAAAGGTGCTGATGGAGAATCTGTTGCGTCACGAAGACGGCGCCACGGTCACTGCAGACGACATCAGGGCAGTCGGCGCCTGGCTCGTGAAACGGCGCTCGGACCGCGAGATCGCGTTCAGGCCGGCGCGCGTGCTGATGCAGGATCTGACCGGCGTTCCCGCCGTGGTCGATCTCGCGGCCATGCGCGATGCGATGAGATCGCTTGGCGGAAATCCCGAGAAGATCAATCCGCTGGCTGAAGTAGATCTCGTCATCTACCATTCCGTAATGGTCGACAATTTCGGGCGGCGCGATTCGTTCAGGAAAAACGTCGCGATCGAATATGAGCGCAATCTCGAACGCTATGGTTTCCTGCGTTGGGGTCAGCAGGCCTTTGCGAATTTCCGTGTCGTGCCGCCGGGAACCGGCATCTGCCACCAGGTGAATCTCGAATACCTGGCGCAGACGGTATGGACGAGGCGCCTGAAAGACCCAAAGACGAAGAAAATCGTGGAATATGCCTTTCCCGACACGCTTGTCGGCACAGACAGTCACACCACCATGATCAACGCTCTTTCGGTGCTGGGCTGGGGGGTGGGCGGCATCGAGGCCGAAGCGGCAATGCTCGGTCAGCCGATTTCGATGCTGATCCCGGAAGTGATCGGCTTTCGGCTGACAGGCAGTCTGCGCGCCGGCGTGACCGCAACCGACCTCGTGCTCACCGTGACGCAGACGCTGCGCAAGAAGGGCGTCGTCGGCAAGTTTGTGGAGTTTTATGGCCCCGGGCTCGATGAGCTCGCGCTCGAGGATCGCGCTACGATCTCCAACATGTCACCAGAATATGGCGCGACTTGCGGATTCTTTCCGATCGATGCCGAAACGATCCGATATCTCAAAGCCACGGGGCGAAAACCTGCGCGCGTGGCGTTGGTCGAGAAATATGCAAAGACACAGGGCCTGTTCCGCACTTCGAAAAGCGAAGAGCCGATCTTTACGGATAGGCTGTCGCTGGGTCTTGCGAGCGTCGAGCCGAGTCTGGCCGGTCCCAAGCGCCCGCAAGATCGCGTGTCACTCGTGAACGCTGCCGCGGAGTTCTCTGTCGCGTTGCGCGATGTATTCGGCAAGGCAACTGAAATCGACCGCCGCATCGCAGTGTCGGGCGCAGATTATTCGTTGGGGCACGGCGATGTGGTCATTGCTGCGATCACATCCTGCACGAATACGTCAAATCCCAGCGTCATGCTTGGCGCAGGCCTCCTCGCGAAGAAAGCGATTGCTCGGGGATTGAAGGTCAAACCCTGGGTCAAGACTTCGCTCGCGCCGGGCAGCCAGGTCGTCACCGACTATCTGTCGAAGTCGGGACTCGATAAGTCACTGGATAAGCTCGGTTTTGGCCTTGTGGGCTACGGCTGCACGACCTGCATCGGCAATTCGGGACCGCTCCTGGAGCCGATTGGCGAGGCAGTGACCGAAGGCGATCTTGTCGCGACCGCCGTGCTGTCGGGGAACCGGAATTTCGAAGGGCGCGTGCACCCGCTGGTGCGGGCGAATTACCTCGCCTCGCCGCTGCTGGTCGTCGCCTATGCGCTGGCAGGTACTATTCGAGTCGATCTCACCCGGAAGCCCTTGGGGCATGATGGGAAAGGGAAGCCCGTTTATTTAAACGACATCTGGCCTTCGCCGCAGGAAATCTCCGCCGTCATGCGTGCGTCGCTGACGACTGCGAGTTTCCGGAAGCGCTACGGAAACGTCTTCGACGGCGGTACGGAATGGAAGCGGGTCAAAGTCCGCAAGGGCCAGAACTACGCCTGGGACAGCAAATCCACCTATGTGAAAAGTCCGCCGTATTTCGACGGCATGACCGCCAGGCCGGGTGGCGTTGCCGATATCGTCGGCGCGCGAATTCTCGGCCTCTTTGGAGACTCGATCACCACCGATCACATCAGTCCCGCCGGCTCGATCAAGAAGGATGGTCCCGCCGGCAAATATCTCCTCGATCGCGGGGTTGCCTATGCGGATTTCAATTCCTACGGAGCGCGGCGGGGAAATGATGAAGTGATGGTGCGTGGGACCTTCGCCAACATCCGAATCAAGAACGAGATGATGGGGGGCCGCGAAGGCGGCGACACGATCTACTTTTCGAGCGAGCATCCTTCGGGCGAAGAAATGTCGATCTTCGATGCCGCGATGCGCTACCGGCAGGGTGGCGTCCCTCTACTCGTCGTTGCGGGCAAGGAATACGGCACGGGCTCGTCGCGGGACTGGGCGGCGAAAGGAACGAAATTGCTGGGCGTGCGCGCCGTCATCGCGGAGAGCTTCGAGCGCATCCACCGCTCCAACCTGATCGGCATGGGGGTTGCGCCGCTTGTGTTTGCGGACGGGAAAACCCGGCGCGACTTCGGACTCAGCGGTCGGGAGGCAATCGACTTACGCGGATTATCCCACCGGATCGCGCCCGCCATGCGGCTGATCGCCACCATCGCCTATCCCGATGGCCGCGCATCCGACCTGCCGCTGATCCTGCGCATCGATACCGCCGACGAAGTCGCCTATTTCGAGAATGGCGGGATACTCCAGTTTGTTCTAAGGAATCTGCTGGCTGCTTAGAACTGGTTGCCACGCTTTACCGCAACTTTCGCGCGGAACGCGACGCGATTTTAGAGCGAATATGCGATGGTATCGTCCCGGGACGGTCTCAAGCCGAAGTGACTGGAGGGGAGAGTCGGGCCGCCCTATGTTGGGCCGATGACGCGGTTTGCAACAATTGTAGCGACAGCACTCGCGGCGACCGCGCTCGCCGCCGGCAATTCGTCAATGGCGGGACCGAAGCGGCAGGTCGTGCTGGAGTTGTTCACGAGCCAGGGCTGCAGTTCCTGTCCGCCCGCGGATGCGCTCCTCGGCCGGCTCGCGGACCGCAAGGACGTGCTCGCCCTTAGTCTGCCGGTGACCTATTGGGACATGCTGGGCTGGAAAGACACGCTCGCCAGCGAAGCGAACACGCGCCGGCAGAAGGCCTATGCCCAGACGATGGGTCGCGGCGGCATCTACACGCCGCAGATGATTGTCGACGGTACGAGCGACGTGGTGGGAGGCCGCGAAGCCCAGGTGGAATCGGCGATCGCCGCGCGGACGGCTGACATGCGTGCGGTGCCCGTGACCCTGAGCGCCACGCCGGCGACGCTACACATTGCGATCGGCGCGGGCGCAGAGCGCAACGGCGACGAAGCGACGATCTGGCTTTTCCATATTCTGAGCAGGACGACCGTGCATATCGCCTCGGGCGAGAATGAAGGCCGCAGTATCGGCTACCGGAATATCGTGCGCGACGTGAAAGCGATCGGCGTCTGGAAGGGCCAGGCACTTTCCCTCGATCTGCCCCGCAGCGACATGATCAGCGCGCCGCACGATGCCGAGGCGGTTCTGGTGCAGGACGGTGGGTACGGCCGCGTAATCGGTGTGGGTTACATCGGCTGGTCGCAGTGATTGCAGATCCGCCATCGACTCCTGCGATGTTCCAAAATGAAACAGCAGAGCGTGACGACGAAAACATGACAAGGTGAGGCCCAACGTTCGAATACTGAGTTCGATCGGCACTATCGCCCCGAAAACGCTGAAAATTTCGCATTTTTTTAATGACCCACCCCCAATCATACGCGCCCAAGGCCGAAAACGACCGGGACGGTGTATTGTGGCGTTTCAGACGCTTCCCAAAAGATCTGTCGACGGGATTCGCGCGCTCACCGCGATCGAGGACCTCGAACGCCTGAGGCTTGCGGCGCGCGGCGCTGGCGAAGCGGCGTTCGACTGGACCATCGCCGACGACCACATCGACTGGGACGGCGCGATCGATTTGCTTGCGCTGCACTCGGATCCGGCCCGCATGAGCCGCGGCGCGGAATTTCGCGCCTGGATGAGCCATGCCGGCCGCGAGCGCATCGATGCGATCTTGCGGCAGGCAAGCCTCGAAGACAATTTCTTCGAAATTGAATTCGAAGTTTTGTCTGCGATGGGGACGGTATGGCTTGAGCTGCGCGGTGTGCGCATACCGGGACCGGCCGGCCAGGCCGAGCGCGTTGCCGGCGTGTTGCGCGTCATCACCGAACGCAAGCGCGAAGCGCAGAGATTGACCTATCTTGCCACGCGCGACGAACTCACCGGTCATCTCAACCGCACGAGCTTGAGGTCGGAGATTGCACGCGCAATCGAGATTTCAAAAGCCGGCGCGACGAACTGCGCCTATCTGGTTGCTGCGATCGACAGGCTCGCAGTCATCAATGAAGCCTACGGATTTGGCGCCGCAGACGAGGTGATCGTCACGGTCGGCGAGCGGCTCGCTTCCGCCCTCCGCGCGAGCGACGTGATCGGCCGGATCGCCGGCAATAAGCTTGGAATCATTCTCGGCTCGTGCACGGAAGCCGAGATGGCGTTGGTCGTGGAGCGCATGCGCGACGCGGTTCGCGGCGAAGTGATTGCAACCCGGCGGGGCGCGGTTTCGGCCACGATCAGCATGGGTGCGGTGTGGCTGCCTTCCGACGCGTCTTCAGGTCAGGAGGCCATGCTCCGCGCGGAAGAAGCGCTCGACCGTGCGCGCGGCGCCGGCCGGAACGGCTTCTGGATCTACACGAAGTCGCCGCAGCGCGAGATGGCGCGCCTTCGCTTGATGGCAATTGCCGACGAGGTTGCCGAGGCGCTCGAGACGAAGAGGCTTGTATTCGCGTATCAGCCTATCGTCTGCGCGCGGGAGCGCCGGCCGGTACATCACGAATGTCTTCTCCGGATGGTGCGCGCCGACGGCACGATCGCAACCGCAGGACACTTTATTCCGGCGGCCGAGCAGTTGGGACTCGTGCGCCAGGTCGACCGGCATGCGCTCGAAATGGCCGTTGCCGAGCTTCACGCCTATCCGGAAATCTCGCTCGCCGTGAACGTGTCGGGCACGACGGCTTCCGATCCTTCGTGGCTCACCTCCTTCATCCATTTCGTCCGCGCCAACAACGGCGTCGCCCGGCGCATCATCGTCGAGCTTACGGAAACTGCCGCGCTCAACGATTTCGAGGAAAGCTCGCGATTCATTTCGAATCTGCGAGAGCTCGGCTGCATGGTCGCGATCGACGATTTTGGCGCGGGCTTCACCTCGTTCCGCAACCTGCAGATGCTGCGCGTCGATATCGTGAAGATCGACGGCACGTTCGTGCGTGGCCTCTCCACGTCGCCGGAGAACCAGATATTCGTGCGCACGCTCGTGGACCTGGCAAAGAATTTTCGGCTCAAGACTGTGGCGGAATGGGTAGGCTCCGAGGAGGAAGCGGCGCTTCTGGAAAGCTTCGGAGTCGACTATTTCCAGGGATATTATTTCGGCGAACCGACTCTCGCGCCGCCGTGGAAGAGCGCACCGGCCGAACACGTGCAAACTTGATATCGGGAGGATGGACGGGAGTTGAGGGCCCGTCGGTTTGATTCCTGGCATTCACGCCATGAATGCTGACTGGCGTGCCGCGCGCCTATTTGCGCTCATTCCGGTCGCGGGCAATTTCGGCGAGTTGCCGGCGCATCGCCTCGATCTCGCTCTTGAGTTCGCTCACTTCGTCCGACGAGGCAGGCTTGGATTCCGTAGAGCCGTTGCTTGAGCGGGCCTCGGCTTCGCGTGCGGCCTGAATGCCGAAAGGCGAGAACATCCGCATCGTTCGTTCGAATATCGCCAGGTTCTGGCGGGTCATGGCTTCGAGCGCCTGGCTCCCGCCGCCGAACGTTTCCGCGATCCGGTGGCGCATGTCTTCCTGCTGCCTGGTGAAGCTCTCCATCGACATGTCGAGATAGCCGGGAATGAAGGCCTGCAGGCTGTCGCCATAGAAGCGGATGAGCTGGCGCAGAAAGCGGATCGGCAGCAGGTTCTGTCCCTTGCTCTCTTCTTCGAAGATGATCTGCGTCAGCACGGAGCGCGTGATGTCGTCACCCGTGCGGGCGTCGTGCACCTCGAAATCCGTGCCTTGCTTCACCATCTCGCAGAGATGATCGAGGGTGACGTAGCTCGACGTCTTCGTGTTGTAGAGCCGCCGGTTCGCGTATTTCTTGATGATGACCGGGTCCGGCGCGCCTGGGTTGCTATCTGTCACGGTCCCACCAGCTGGCGAAAAGTTTCGATCCCGATCCTCCGCCTAGCACAACATTACATCCTTTGCGCTGTCCAGTGGCCACGCGCGGCTCGAGCGATCCGCCTGCTCGCGAGCCGCCTCGCCCGCGAGGCCAATTTGTGGCGCTTGTCGTTCGGGCCCAATCGCGGCACTTTGCGGCGTGGCAATAGGAAAGATGCAAGCTCATGACGGAGGTGGTCATCGTGTCCGGAGCACGCACGCCGGTCGGTTCGTTCAACGGCGCGTTTGCAGGCGTTCCGGCTCACGATCTGGGAAAGGTCGCCATTCAGAGCGCGCTGAGCCGGGCCAAAGTCGCGCCCGAGGAGGTATCGGAAGTCATTTTGGGCCAGGTCCTGACGGCTGCCCAAGGGCAAAATCCGGCACGCCAGGCGGCGGTCAATGCTGGAATCCCGGTCGAAACGCCGGGCTGGATCGTCAATCAGCTGTGCGGTTCGGGCCTTCGCGCGGTCGCGCTGGGTTGCCAGGCGATCATGATCGGCGATTCCGCAATCGTCCTGGCTGGCGGCCAGGAATCCATGAGCCAGGCGCCGCATGCGGCCTGGCTCCGAGGCGGCCAGAAGATGGGCGCGCTCGAGTTCACCGATACGATGCTGAAGGACGGGCTTTGGGATGCCTTCCACGGCTATCATATGGGCGTCACTGCCGAGAACGTGGCACGCGAATGGCAGATCACGCGGGAGGCGCAGGACCACTTCGCCGTCGCATCGCAGAACAAGGCCGAAGCGGCCCGCAAGTCCGGGCGCTTCGCCGATGAAATCGTGCCCGTGACGGTGAAGGAACGAAAGGGCGAGCGGATCGTCGACAAGGACGAATTCATTCGCGACGGTGTGACCTATGACGCCATCGCCGCGCTCAAGCCCTCTTTCCAGAAAGATGGAACGGTCACCGCAGCGAATGCATCGGGCATCAACGACGGCGCCGCCGCGCTTGTGCTCATGAAAGGTGACGAAGCACGCCGGCGTGGATTGGAGCCGTTGGCCCGGATCGTCTCTTGGGCCCAAGCCGGCGTCGATCCCGCGCTCATGGGGTCGGGCCCCATTCCGGCGTCGAGGAAGGCGCTCGCGCGCGCGGGTTGGAGGGCGAGTGACCTCGATCTCATCGAGGCCAACGAGGCCTTTGCGGCACAGGCCTGCGCGGTCAACAAGGACATGGGGTGGGACACGGAAAAGGTGAACGTTAATGGCGGGGCCATTGCGATCGGTCATCCCATCGGCGCCTCGGGCGCCCGTGTGCTGGTGACGCTGCTTCACGAGATGGGAAAGCGGGGGGCGAGAAAGGGTTTGGCGACGCTCTGCATCGGGGGGGGCATGGGCATCGCCATGTGCGTGGAACGCTGATTGGCGGGCGCGGTATAATCCGCCGGAGAGGCGCCGACAAAACGAGCTAAGGGAGGAAATGATGGGGCGCGTTGCAATCGTCACGGGCGGCACCAGGGGCATCGGCGAGGCAATTTCGATCTCCCTGAAAAACGCAGGTTTCAAGGTCGCGGCGGTTTATGCCGGCCGGGAGGATCGCGCCCGGGCTTTCAGCGAGAAAACGGGCATTCCCGCCTACAAGAGCGACGTGGCCGATTTTGCGCAATGCGCCACGACGGTTGCGAAAATCCATGCCGAAATCGGCGCCATCGACGTGCTCGTCAACAATGCGGGAATTACGCGCGATGCGACGATGCGCAGGATGAATCGGGTGCAGTGGGACGAAGTGCTCGACGCCAATCTCGGCGGTTGCTTTAACATGTGCAAGGCGGTCTGGGACGGCATGATCGAGCGCGGCTTCGGTCGCGTGGTCAATATCGGCTCGATCAACGGGCAGGCGGGCCAGTATGGCCAGGTCAATTACGCAGCGGCGAAATCGGGAATCCACGGTTTCACCAAGGCGCTGGCGCAGGAAGGCGCGACAAAGGGCGTGACCGTCAACGCGATCGCGCCCGGCTACATCGACACGGACATGGTCGCGGCTGTGCCCGCTCCAGTGCTCGAGAAGATCGTGGCGCGCATTCCCGTCGGCCGTCTCGGCCGCGCCGACGAGATCGCGCGCGGCGTGCTTTTCCTTGTCGCCGATGAGGCGGGATTCGTGACCGGATCGACGCTTTCGATCAACGGCGGTCAGCATATGTATTGAGGACGTGGGGGCAATCGCGGCACTGGACGTTCAAGGGATTGCGTTGGTGCGTGGCGATCGCCTCGTGCTGCGCGATCTGGATTTTCACGTCACGGCCGGCGAGACGCTCGCGATCGGTGGCCCCAATGGGGCCGGGAAAACGTCTGTCCTGCGTGCCCTGGCCGGGTTTCTGCAGTCTCGGTGTGGCAGCATCGTGCTTCGGATGGCGGACGGGGCGGTCATTTCGGAAGCCGAGGAGCGTCGCCTCTATATCGGATGGCTCGGGCATCAGGATGGCGTGAAATCCCCGCTCACTCCTCTCGAGCATCTGCAATCCCATGCGCGCTTTTATCAGTGCAAGGACGATATCGATGACGCGCTGTCGCGTACCGGTCTTGGCCATCTGCGTGACTTGCCAGTCCAGTATCTTTCCGCCGGCCAAAGGCGGCGCCTCGCGCTGGCCCGCCTGATCCTGGGCGCAAGACCTCTCTGGCTGCTCGACGAGCCGTTTTCCGCGCTCGACCAGGAAGGGAAAGCGATCGTGCGGCAGCTTGCCGAATCTCATTGCGCAACCGGGGGGATGCTCATTGCGGCAACGCACGAGCCGTTCGGCCTGCGTGGTGCTACAATCGAGCTTTCATGAGCTTCATGGCGCTCGTCGCGCGCGACATGCGCCTCGCCACGCGCGCGGGCGGAGGCGCGTTTCTGGCGCTCGCGTTCTTCGCCATGACGGCCACGCTCGTTCCGCTCGGCATCGGAGCGGAGCTGAGGCTGCTCAGCGCGGTGGCCGCCGGCATCGTCTGGGTTTGCGCGGTGCTTGCGGCGCTTCTGTCGCTCGATCGTCTGTTCCAGGCGGATTTCGAAGATGGCAGCCTCGACGTGCTGGCGTTGGGGCCGCTCCCGCTGGAATCGATCGCGGCCGCGAAGATTGCTGCGCATTGGCTTGTCACCGGTCTGCCCCTGACGATCGTCTCGCCGATGATCGCGCTGCTTTTTTCATTGCCGGGACGAGGATATAGCGCGCTGGCCGCGGCACTTGCGATAGGCACGCCCGCCGTCAGCGCCATCGGGGCTATCGGCGCAAGTCTCACAATCTCGATCCGCCGCGGCGGTCTCATCCTGCCCTTCATCGTGATGCCGCTCTTGGCGCCCATCGTCATCTTCGGCGCCGGCGCGGTGCGCGCCGCGATCGACGGACTGGCGAGCGGCGCGCTCCTCTTTCTCGCCGCGACTTCTCTTGCTGCAGTTCTTCTCTCGCCCTTCGCGGCCGCGGCCGGCCTGCGCCTCAACCTCGGCGCCTAGGGTACGAGAAGGCAGTTGAACGCGGAGGACGCGGAGGCTGCGCAGGGCTACGCGGACGAAGAATTGCGCGCCGAAAGGCGCGCCATAGTCCCCTGCGCCCACTGCGCAACCTTTGCGTATTCTGCGTTGAATCTTCCTTCTTTTTCCCTTGAGTTTCGCTCGTCACCGCCTTGCCGGGAATGGCGCGAGGCCGTAGAGGGGCTCCGATGTTCGAGCTTGCCAATCCCAAACGATTCATGGATGTCAGCCGTCCGGCGCTGCCATGGCTCGCAGTGGCGGCCGCCATTCTGATCCCTGTCGGCCTCTACCTCGCATTGTTTGTTGTGCCACCGGAGCGCCAGCAGGGCGATACTGTTCGCATCATGTTTCTCCACGTGCCCGCGGCCTGGGTCGCGATGATGGCCTATGCGCTGATGGCGGTCTGTTCGCTCCTCGGGCTCGTCAATCGCCATCCGGTCGCCGACGTCGCGGCGCGCGAAGCTGCACCTCTGGGCGCGCTGTTCACCGTGCTTGCGCTCGTCACCGGTTCGCTCTGGGGGAGGCCCATGTGGGGAGCCTGGTGGGTGTGGGACGCGCGGCTGACGTCATTCCTGCTGCTGTTGTTTCTTTATCTCGGCTACATAGCACTTTGGAGCGCGATCGAGGATGAAACTAGAGCGGCGCGTGCCGCGGCGATCCTTGCGATCGTCGGAGCGGTCAATCTGCCGGTCGTCAAGTTCTCCGTCGATTGGTGGAACACGCTGCATCAGGGCGAGAGCATTTTTCGCACGGGCGGCCCCGCGATCGCTTCCGTCTTTCTGTGGCCGCTTTTCATCATGGCGGGCGGCTACACGGCTCTCTTCGCAACACTCTGGATCATCCGTATACGAACGGCCATTCTTCAGCGCACGGTGCGCGCCCGCCTTGGTGCGGAAACCGGCCGATGATGCGCTTTCTGACAATGGGCGGTTACGCGGGTTTTGTCTGGCCTGCATACGGCATCTCGTTTGCAGGGTTGGCGGCGGTCGTCGTACTGACGCTGCGTTCCTACACCAGGGCAAAGGCGATGTTCGCCGCGATCGAAAGCGATAAAGCGAAGTGAAGCGGATCTTTTACCTGCTTCCCGTCATGGGATTTGGAGTGCTTGTCTATCTGTTCTTTCACAGCCTCGGCGGACCGCCGCAGGACGAATTGCCTTCTGCGCTGATCGACAAACCCGCTCCCGCGACGAGCCTTCCGCCGCTCGACAGCAAGACGATTGCCTTTACCTCGGCGGACCTGCGCGCAGGCCACGTCACGGTGCTGAATGTCTGGTCCTCGTATTGCGTGCCATGCAGGGCGGAAGCGCCTGCACTTGCTGAACTCTCGCGAGTCAAAGGCGTTGCGCTATTCGGGATGGTCTACAAGGACAGCGCGACTTCGGCGCGCGGATATCTTCAGGATGTGGGAAATCCCTTCAGCCGCATCGACATGGACCGCGATGGACGCGCCGGAATCGAATGGGGCATCTACGGCGTGCCCGAAACTTTCGTCGTGGACGGAAGGGGCGTCGTGCGCCTGCGCTATGCCGGCCCCATCGTCGGCGACGCGCTGGACAGGGTCATTCTTCCGGCAATCGAGCGCGCACGGGCGGCGAGCTAGCGCAGGAGAATGTTACGTGTCTCTGGTCCTCATCCTGAGCCAGTCGAAGGACGATGGCCCGGTCACGCCCGTCTTGCGGCGGCCTTTCGATGTGCTTTTCCGCCGCCGTTTGCGGGCTGTTCGTCAGCCGCCGCGGCTATCATTGCGAGCAGCTTGACGAAGCGGAGACGCTCCGGCGCCGGGAGCGGTTCCAGCAGGGCACGTTCAGCCTTTTCGGCGGCGAGGCGCGCGGCTCTCAGCACGCGCTTGCCGGCCTGGGTGATCACGACGGTATTCGCCCGGCCGTCTTCATCGGCGCGCTTGCGCGAGATGACGCCGCGCTCGAGCATGCGCCGTATCATCTCCGCAAGAGTCGAACGATCGATGCCCGTCGTCTCCACGAGCGACGTCTGGCTGACGCCATCGTGCTGCTCGAGTGCACAGAGAACGAGGTATTGCTGCTTCGTCAGATTTCTATCGCCGGACTCGCGCGCATAAAGATCGCCGTAAAACTGATGACAGCGTCGCATGAGATGCGACGGCGTTTCCGCAAGCTCAACGCTCCCGTTTGCCTTTCGCTGGCCCTTCGACATTTGTGAGGCCCCCAAGATCGAAAATGCAATTGCTCTTTGCGGAGACCGACCCGCGCAACGCCGGGCAAAGCATTCGTGGACGTCGCCTCCTCCGCGGAGGTCGTGAAGCTTAGTCGCGAAGAAGGTGCACGACAAGCGTTCCGTTGCGCAATTGTTTGCGCGTGTCGCGTTGTCGCGAAGCCGGCCGCCGCGTCCGCACCGCAAAATGCGACCACCCGTTTCGCGCCACCCAGAGTTGGAAAAATCGGTCTGCACGTGACGCTGGCTATTCCTCGGCGTCCGCGCGGATCTCGTGCTTGAGGATAAGCGGCGTCTGTGCAAGTGCGAAGAGGAAAATCAGCGGGATCACGGCCCAGACCTTGAAATAGACCCAGGTAGAAGTGGAAAAATTTCGCCACACGATTTCGTTAAGCATCGCCAGGCCGAGGAAAAACACTGCCCAACGCCACGTCAGGCCGCGCCAGCCTTTGTCGCTGAGAACAAAGGCATGGGCGAATACGTGCTTGATGAGCAGCTGGTTGAAAGCGAGCCCGCCGACCAGCAGGAACCCGAACAGCGCGTAAAGCACTGTCGGCTTCATTTTGATGAAGACGTCGTTGCTCAGATAGAGCGTGAGGCCGCCGAAGATCAGCACGATGACGGCGGTAAAGAGGGGCATGGGCGGCAGACGTCGATCACGAACGTATCCTGCTCCCAGCGCGAACAGAACGGCCGCCATGAAACACGCGGTCGCGGTGAATATGCCGAAATACTGGTACGAACCGAAGAATATGACGAGCGGCCCCAGATCGAGCGCGATCCGGACCAGATGAGATGTTTTTCCCGCGCTGCTCATGAAGCCCCCGTCAGCGCCCTGGCGAAAGCTGCCGCCTGAAAGGTCTGGAGATCATCTTCGCCTTCACCCACGCCAATATAGGGCACCGGCAATTCGAACCGGTCGGCGAGCGCGACGAGAATTCCACCTTTCGCAGTGCCATCGAGCTTTGTCATGATCAGCCCGGTCAAAGGCACCGTGGCCTTAAACGCTTCAACCTGCGAAATTGCATTCTGGCCAGTCGTGGCGTCGAGAACCAGCAGCACGGAATGAGGCGCATCGGGGTCGAGCTTCTTCAGTACGCGTACGATTTTCGTCAGTTCGGCCATCAGGCCGGCCTTGTTCTGGAGACGCCCTGCCGTATCGACGAGCAGTACATCGGCGCCGTTTGCGCGCGCGCGGGCAAGTGCGTCGAAAGCGAGGGCCGCCGCGTCGGCGCCGGCTCCGCGCGTGAAGACCTCGGCGCCCGTACGCGTGCCCCAAATCTGCAGCTGCTCGATCGCCGCCGCACGGAATGTATCGCCTGCCGCGAGCACGACTTTCAGGCCCTCGGACGTCAATATCCGCGCCAGCTTTCCGATCGTGGTCGTCTTGCCCGTCCCGTTGACGCCCACGATCAGCACGACGAACGGCTTGTGGCCACGATCGATTTCAAAGTGGACTTCCACGGGTTTGAGAAGAGCCGCAATTTCTGCGGCGAGCACCGAACGCAGCTCGCCTTCCGAAATTTCTGAATCGTAGCGGCCTCTCGCGACGGCGGCGGCGATATTGGAAGCGCGGATGGTGCCGATGTCTGCCCGAATCAACGCTTCTTCGAGTTCGGCTATGGTTTCGGCGTCCAGTTTTTTCTTGGTGAACAGCCCGGTGAGGCCAGCCGTCAGCGTGTTGGCGCTGCTCGAAAGTCCCTTCTTGAGCCTTCCCAGAAGGCCCGGTGCCGCGGGAGCTTCGATGTTCATGCGACAGCTTCCGCCGCGACGTGATTGGCGGCAGCAGAAATGATGCGCATGCGCATCAATGTTCGCGGCTCAGCCTGCTGTCCAAAACGCGCGGAGACGAAGCAGGGGGTTCGGCCACGGCCAGCCTCTTCAACCAGCACCGTTTGTACACCGCCCACGAGATCATTCAGCCGGATGGCAAGTTTCTGCGCGCCATGCGCGCGCAGGCGGTTGGCGCGTTCCCTGACTGTCGCGCGCGCAAGCTGGGGCATCCGCGCCGCGGACGTTCCGTGTCTGGGGCTGTAGGGAAACACGTGCAGGAATGTAAGGCCGGCGTCGTCCACAAGCTTTAGCGTGTTCCGGAACATCTCCTCACTTTCGGTGGGAAAGCCGGCGATCAGATCCGCGCCAAAGGCGGTGTCGGGCCGCAATCGCCGCACTTGCTCGCAGAAAGCAATCGTGTCGCGCCGCGAATGCCGTCTTTTCATGCGCTTCAGGATCAGGTCGTCACCCGACTGCGCGGAGAGATGAAAATGCGGCATCAGCCGTTCTTCTTCGGCGATCGCGCACATAAGCTCCGCGTCGGCCTCGATGGAATCGATAGACGAGAGACGCAGCCGCGGAAGAGAGGGCACTATCCGCAATAGCTTGCGAACCAACGTGCCGAGCGAAGGGAAGCCGGGAAGATCGGCGCCGTAGGCGGTCAGATCCACGCCGGTGAGCACGATTTCTGGATAGCCATGCGCGCAGAGACGCTGCGCTTCCTCGATGACCGCACCCATGGGCACGCTGCGCGAATTTCCCCGCCCGAAAGGGATGATGCAAAAGGTGCAGCGGTGGTCGCAACCATTTTGAATTTGCAGGAAGGCGCGGGCGCGGCCCTGAAAAGAATCCACGAATTGCGCGGCGGTTTCCTTAACCGACATGATGTCGTTGACACGCACCCGTTCGGCTGCGGCGACGCCGAAATCCGCGTAGCTCGCAGTTTCGAGCTTCTCGCGATTGCCGAGCACCAGATCCACTTCCGGCATGATCGCGTAGGTCGCGGGCTCGGTCTGGGCGGCGCATCCCGTGACGATGATTTTCGTCTGTGCGTTGCCGCGCCGTTTCCTGCGGATCGCCTGGCGCGACTGCCGCACGGCCTCGGCCGTGACCGCACAGGTGTTGAAGATCGTGACATCCTGCAATCCGGCCTCGGCGGCCCGCGCCCTGATGGCTTCGGATTCGTAGGCGTTCAGCCGACAGCCGAAAGTGATCACCTCCGGGCCGCTCATTGGCGCATACCCAACGCGGCAAGATCAATCTGCCCGGTGAAGGCCAGGGTTGCGCCGCCGGTCATCAGGACATGATCGTCAGCTTCGCGCCAATCGATGTTCAGAATGCCGCCATCGAGTATCACCTCCCATGCGCGCGGGCCAAGTTCGCGCCGATGCGCGGCCACCGCGGCCGCGCAGGCCCCCGTTCCGCAAGCTCGCGTGATGCCTGCCCCGCGCTCCCAGACCCGCATCCGCAAACGGCCGGGCGCGGGCACGCTCACAAATTCGACGTTGGTCCGCTCCGGAAACAGTGGAAGCTTTTCGATCCTGGCGCCCAGATCTGCGACCGGCGCGCGCTCCGCGTTGTCGACGAAGATGACGCAATGCGGATTGCCCATGGATAGGGCCGTCGCCGTGAGGGATTCGCCATCCACCGGCAGCGCGAAGGCGCGCGTGTCGACGTTGTCTGCGAGTGGTATGTCCTGCCATTGCAACCTGGGAACGCACATATCAGCGGTCACCGCGCCCGCTCCGGCGTCGCTGCATACGACCAGTCCGCCCAGCGTGTCGATGCGCACTGTCGTTTCGTCCCTTTCCTCCATCAGGAGGCGTGCCACGCAGCGCGCGCCATTGCCGCAAGCTTCTACCTCGTCGCCGTCGGCGTTGAAAATCCGCATCATGGCATCGCCTCTGGCGCGGGGCTGTTCGATCACGATCACCTGATCGCACCCCACGCCGAGCCGCCTGTCGGCAATGGCGCGCGCCGCCGCTTCGTCCAGCGCAAGCCCATGATTGCGCGCATCGAAAACCACAAAGTCGTTCCCGAGGCCCTGCATTTTGTAGAACGGCGTCATGGCGGGGCTTATAGGCTGTGGCAGTTTGGAGAGCCAGCCAGCGCATTGACGTTTCGGCGCGGTGTTCGCAATACCGTTTCGGGCCGAAGGAGAGGTAGGCATGCGACTGCGCGGATGGTTCGCCGTCGGAATCGGAATTGCCACCGTTATTGCGGCGTGGGGTCATGACGGCGAGGCACGGGAACAGATGAAGGCGAACGATCCGTGGCTCTGGCTTGAAGACGTGCACGGCGCACGCCCGCTTGCCTGGGTGAAGCAGGAAAACGCACGAACGCTCGACGTGCTGGTCGCGGACCCCGACTACCGGCGCGATTACGATGCCGTGCTCTCCATTCTTGACGCCGAGGACCGCATCCCCTTCGGTGACATCGATCGGCAATATGTTTTCAACTTCTGGCAGGACCAGAAAAATCCCAAAGGTGTTTGGCGGCGAACCACAATCGCCGATTACGAGACTGCAAATCCGCATTGGGAGGCGCTGCTCGACGTCGACGGTCTCGCCGAGGCAGAACATGAGAACTGGGTCTTCAAGGGCGCCGCATGTTCGCCGGCACTCCTGCGCTGCCTTGTCTCGCTCTCCCGCGGCGGCGGCGACGCGGCAGTCGTGCGCGAATTCGATCTCGCCACGAAAAATTTTTCCGCGAACGGCTTCACGCTCGCGGAAGCGAAGTCCTACGCCGCCTATCTCGATGAAGACGCGATTCTGTTCGGCACGGATTTCGGCAAGGATTCGCTCACGAGTTCGGGCTATCCGCGCATCGTGAAAGTCTGGAAGCGCGGCGAGCCGATCGCGAACGCAAAAGAGGCGCTCGCGGGAAAGCCCGAAGATGTTTCGGTTTCGCCCACGGCGTTGCGCGCGCCCACGGGCTCGCTGGGCGTCATCATTCGCTCCACGACCTTTTTCGAGACCGAGTATTATCTTCCGGCGGCGACCGGTGAGTGGAAAAGGCTGCCGGTGCCCCTTTCGGCCGTGCTGCAGGGCATGACCGGCGGCCAGCTCATTTTCACCTTGCGCGGGGACTGGGCGACGCCTGAAGGGAGGAAAATCGAAAAGGGCACGCTGGTCGCTATCGCCGTGAAACCGTTCCTGACCGGCGGCAAACTTCCGCCTGCGACCGTTCTCTACGCGCCGCGTGCGCGCATCTCGGTCGAACAAGTCTCGTCCGGGCGCGACGCCGTCTACGCGGCCGTTTACGACAATGTCGTAGGCAGCGTTCATGCTTTCCGGTTCGATCCAGGAAAGAACACCTGGCGCGAGACAAAGCTCGACCTGCCGGGCGGCGGCGCCACCCAAATCGTGACGGCCAACGACTACGGCCCTGAAACACAGTTCCGGTTCGAGAGCTTTCTTACGCCCACGACACTCTATGCCGATGAGGGGAGCGATCACCCGCGCGCCCTCAAGTCGATTCCCGCGCGCTTCGACGCGTCGGGGCTCTCCACGACACAGCATGAGGCGACGTCGAGGGATGGCACGAAGATTCCGTATTTCGTCGTAGCACCAGCGGGCGCCGCAGGACCACGACCCACGATCCTCTATGGCTATGGCGGGTTCGAAATTTCGCAGACGCCCTGGTATTGGGCGAATGCGGGAAGGCTCTGGCTCGCCAAGGGTGGGGCCATCGCAGTCGCCAATATCCGTGGCGGCGGTGAGTTCGGGCCGGCCTGGCATGATGCGGCGGTCAAAATTCATCGTCAGCGCGCCTTCGACGATTTTGCCGCGGTCGCAGCCGATCTCTCCGCGCGCCGGATCACCACGCCGCGCCAGCTCGGCATCATGGGCGGCTCGAATGGCGGGCTCCTCGTCAGCACCGTCATGACGCAGCATCCCGAACTGGTCGGCGCCGTCGTCTGCCAGGTGCCGCTGACCGACATGCTCCGCTACACCAAGATCGGTGCGGGCGCGTCCTGGATTGGCGAATATGGAGATCCGGAAAACCCGGCGATGCGCGCGGCCATCCTCAAATACTCGCCCTATCAGAACGTAAGGCCCGGCGTGAAATACCCGCCGGTGCTTTTTGTGACCGCAACGTCGGACGATCGCGTCACGCCCGTGCATGCCCGCAAGATGGCGGCCAAGATGCTCGCGCAGGGCCACGACGTTCTCATCTTCGAAAATACGGAAGGCGGCCACGCTGCGGCGGCCGATCACCGCCAGGCCGCTGAGATGTGGGCGCTGAGCTTCGTGTATCTGAAGGAGAAGCTGGGGATGGGCGTTGGTTCAGGTGCCGCCTCCGGCACTTCGACCGTCGTGACTCCGCGCTGAGCGGGTTTGACACTCAGACGTTCGAAGCCTAAATCCCGGCCATTCCGGAAAGGCGGCATGCCTTCCGGTCCCGGGCACGGCCCGGGATCGCCTCCAGGCAGCGCGGATGCGCCCCCTGGAGCGTTTAAGCTTTGGGAAGCGCATGTTCGACTCTCTGCAACGTCGCCTCGGCGGCGTGTTCGATGGGATCCGCGGCCGCGGCGCGCTCAGCGAAGCCGATGTCGAGCTGGCGCTCAAGGAAGTTCGCGCTGCGCTGCTCGACGCCGACGTGGCGCTCCCGGTCGTTACGTCCTTCATCGACAAGGTGCGCCCGCGCGCGATGGGCGAATCCGTCATCCGCTCCGTCACGCCCGGCCACCAGGTGGTCAAGATCGTCCATGACGTGCTGGTGGAGACACTGGGCGAGGAGAATGCCGGCCTCGATCTCGGCAGTCCGCCCGCGCCGATCCTGATGGTTGGCCTCCAGGGCTCGGGCAAGACAACGACGTCGGCCAAGCTCGGCCTGATGCTGCAGAACCGCGACAAGAAGCGGGTATTGATCGCTTCGCTCGATGTGCGCCGGCCCGCGGCCATGGAGCAGCTGAAAATCCTCGGCGAGCAGGCGGGCGTGCCCACGCTTCCCATTCTTGCCAACCAGTTGCCGCTCGATATTGCCAGGCGCGCGCTCGCCGCCGCCCGCGTCGGCGGATATGACGTGCTGATCCTCGACACGGCGGGCCGCCAGCACATCGACGAAGGGCTGATGCTCGAAGTGGCGCAGGTGCGCGACGCCGTGAAGCCGCACGAAACGCTTCTCGTCGCCGACAGCCTGACGGGCCAGGACGCGGTCAACATCGCCAGATCCTTCAACGAGCGCCTCCATCTGACGGGGATCATTCTCTCGCGCGCCGACGGCGATGCGCGCGGGGGAGCCGCACTCTCAATGCGTCAGGTCACGGGCGCGCCGATCAAGTTCCTCGGCGTCGGCGAGAAGCTCGATGCGCTCGAGGCGTTCCATCCCTCACGCGTCGCCGACCGGCTCCTCGACATGGGTGACGTGGTGAGCCTGGACGAAAAGGCGTCGGAGACGATCGACCGGGAGCAGGCCGAGAAACTCGCCCGCAAGATGAAGAAGGGCCAGTTCGACATGGAGGATCTGGCGGATCAGCTCAAACAGATGCGCAGGCTTGGCGGCATGCAGGGCGTTCTTTCCATGCTGCCAGGCGTCGGCAAAGTGAAGGATCAGCTCGCCGCTGCCGGTCTCGACGACGGGATGCTGAAGCGCCAGGAAGCGATCATCCAGTCGATGACCAAGAAGGAGCGGGCCAAACCCGACATCCTCAACGGCTCGCGCCGCAAGAGGATCGCTGGCGGAGCGGGCGTGGAAGTTTCCGAAGTCAACAAGCTTCTCAAGATGCACCGCCAGATGGCGGACATGATGAAGCGCGTCGGCAAGCTCGGCGCACGCGGTGCTTTCGGGATGGGCGGCATGCCGCAATTGCCGCCGGATTTCATGACGAGGCGATAGTCACACTTTCGGACAAGGAGAATCAGTATGGCTTTAAGGATCAGACTCGCGCGCGGCGGCACCAAGAAGCGCCCGCATTACGCCATCGTGATCGCGGACTCGCATTCGCCGCGCGACGGCCGCTTCATCAAAAAGATCGGTTACTACAATCCGATATTGCCCCGCGATCATGCGGACCGCCTGAAGCTCGATCTCGACAAGGCAAAGGCCTGGATCGCGAAGGGCGCGGTGGCCAGCGATCGCGTGCACCGGTTCCTCTCGGATGCAGGTGTCGTCAAACCGTTGACCAGGAACAGTCCGGAGAAAGCCAAGCCGAAGAAGAAGGCGCAGGAGCGTGCGGCCGCGGCATCGTCTGCGGCGGCGGCGCCGCAGAGCTGATCGCGGCGCAGGCCATGACGGCCGGCGACATCGTTCTGGGCGTCGTCATCGGCGCACAGGGCTTGCGCGGCGAGGTCAAGGTGAAGACCTTCACCGAGACGCCCGGACATCTTTCCGTGTACGGACCTTTGCGCACCGAGGGCGGCCGCACGCTTGAGATCGCCAGCGTGCGCGCCGTCAAAGCCGGAACGGCGATTGTGCAGTTCAAAGGCATCGACGATCGTTCGACCGCGGAATCGCTCGCCAATGCCAAACTGCTGGTCGGGCGCGCGGCGCTGCCCGCGACCGCAAAGGACGAGTTCTATCATGCGGATCTCGTCGGCCTGCGCGCGCTGGATTCCGAAGGCCGAACCATCGGTGCAGTGAGCGCGATCCACAATTTCGGCGCGGGCGACGTGATCGAGTTGTCCCGCACCGAAGGCGGCACATTGCTCCTTCCGTTCACACGCGAAACCGTCCCCACGATCGACCTTGCAGAAAAGTTTGTGGTGGTCGCCGAGCCGAAGGACGCCGAAGCGGAAGCGGAACGGGGTGTCGAATGAGCTGGAAAGCGACCGTGCTGACTCTGTTTCCGTCGATGTTTCCGGACACCCTCGGCGTGTCCCTTGTCGGGCAGGCGCGCGAGAAGGGCATCTGGTCGCTGGACGTGCGCGATATCCGCGAGCACGGGATTGGACGTCACCGCGCGGTCGACGATGCGCCTGCCGGCGGCGGGCCGGGCATGGTCATGCGGGTGGATGTGGCTGCGGCGTCTATCGATGCGGCACGCGCAGGCGAGCCCGACCGGCCCTCGCTTTATCTCTCGCCCCGCGGAAAGCCGCTCACGCAGGCCAAGGTCAGCTCGTTGAGCCGGGCGCCGGGTGTGCTCTTGCTTTGCGGGCGCTTCGAAGGGCTCGACGAGCGCGCGATCGAGGCACGCGGGCTGGAAGAGGTTTCGATCGGCGACTTCGTTCTTGCCGGAGGCGAGATCGCCGCCATGGCCCTGATCGAGGCGTGCGTCCGCCTTCTTCCCGGCGTCCTCGGTTGCGAATCGTCGCGGGCCGAGGAGAGTTTCGAAGGCGGATTGCTCGAATATCCGCAATACACGAGACCCCAATCGTTCGAGGGCCGCGACATCCCGCCGGTGCTGGTTTCGGGTCATCACGAGGAGATCGCCCGCTGGCGCCGGGCGCAGGCGGAAAAGCTGACCAAAACGCGCCGCCCAGACCTCTGGTCCCTCTATGAAACCCGCCACGGGTAGGCTATAGGGCGCCCCTTCCCGCGCGCATGGAGACGGACATGAATCTCTTGAAACAGCTCGAGGCCGAGCAGATGAGCGCGCTGCGCGGCAAGAAGCCGCTACCCAGTTTCCGCCCCGGCGACACGCTTAAGGTCAACGTCAAGGTGGTCGATGCGACCTATGACGAGAAGACCAAGCAGACCAAGACACGCGAGCGCCTTCAGGCTTTCGAGGGCGTCTGCATCAGCCGTGCCGGCGAGGGGCTGAACGAGAGTTTCACCGTGCGCAAGCTCTCCTATGGCGAAGGCGTGGAGCGCGTATTTCCCATCTACAGCCCGGTCGTGGATTCGGTGCAGGTCGT
>Ga0182024_10007940_pt1 | contig 22663 bp, 18 predicted proteins | sample P32metaG_FD_120480 | JGI IMG/M metagenome (GOLD analysis project Ga0182024, IMG submission 120480) | Permafrost microbial communities from Stordalen Mire, Sweden - P3-2 metaG (Illumina Assembly) | ecosystem: Environmental > Terrestrial > Soil > Wetlands > Permafrost | place: Sweden: Stordalen... | reverse complement strand
CTGAAACTGGGCGAAGGACCGTTTCCCCTTCCGATCGGGCAGGACAAAGCGGAGGTGAAGGAGATGTTCATGGTGGCCAAAATCGACCCGGCCCATGACGACCCGCCCGGCACCGTACATTTGCAATTGACCCCCAAGCCCCAAACCACATTTGCCCGCAAGTTCGCCACCATCGATGTCTGGGTCGATACCGTCACCGCGATGCCCCGGCGAATCCAGACGCAGGAAAACGGCAGCCCAATCAGCAAGGTCACCGATCTGACGGATGTGAAGATCAATACCGGGCTGACGGACAAGGATTTTGTCCTGTCTGATTTGCCCGGCGGGTGGGAATCAACAAGCGAATCGTACAACGGCGGATAAAATTACATCACCGCGAACGGATCGTGATCGACCGCGCTGATCTGGATCGGCGGCATGCCCGGCGTTTCCTCCAGCCTTTTTTTCAGCCGCTTCAGGACTGCGCGCTCGCTGTTGGAGTGCAGCGTGCAGACGATGGTCATTCCGGCGGCGGCGGCGCGGAGGGCATCGTGATGGCGAATCTCGCCGCTCAGGTAAAGCTGCGCCCCGCCGCGCAGTGCATCGTCCAGCATCTGCCCGCCCGAACCTGCGCAAACGGCGGCAGTCGTGATGGACCCCTCCGTCGGGCCGGCGATCAGCAGATGCTCAAGCTCCAATTCACGCTTGATCCTGGCGAAAATGGCCGGGCGAGCGGCAGGGGGCATCCGGCCGATCCGGCCTGTGCCCAGCGACAGATTCTGGCCAGGCGGATACGCCAGGACGTTCAGGTCGAATGCCGGCTCTTCATAGGGATGACTTTTTCGCAGCGCTGCGATGACATCCGCCGCGCGATCGCTGGGGACGATGGTTTCGAGGCGGATTTCATTCACGGTTTCCAGCTGTCCAGTGCGACCGATGGTGGGATTGGTTCCTTCATGTCCGAAAAAAGTTCCCGTCCCCTCGCTGCGAAAGCTGCACGAGGAATACCTGCCGATCTGACCCGCCCCCGCGGCGAAAATGGCGGCGCTCACCTGTTGCACGTGCTCGGCCGGCACGAAGGCGACCAGCTTGTAATTCGAATTCTGTGGCGTGCCGGGCCGCAAAGCGGTGCGCTCGGTCAATCCAATCGCCTCGGCGAGCATGTCATTGGTGCCCCGGTCGGTGGCGTCCAGGGCGGTGTGCGGCGAATAAATCGCCACGCCTCGGCGAATCGCGTCGAAGACCAGGCTGTCGGCGGTCAGGCGCTTCAAGGGATGAAAAATCGGCGGATGATATGAGATAACCAGATCGCACCGATTGGACTTCGCCTCCTGCGCCACCGCCGCCGTGTAATCGACCGTCAACATGGTCTTGGAAACATCCTGCGCCAGATCACCGGCCAGCAATCCCACATTGTCCCACGGCTCGGCAAACCCCGTCGGGGCGAATTTTTCCAGGGCGGCGATGATCGTTTTGAGCTGCATGGAGGAGTCGAGCCTGCGAACCGCTTTCTTTCCTAGCCGCGGGCGCGAGCCCGCGGAGTAACTTATATGAACGTGTCCTGGCAAATCTTCCGCAGGCTGGCGCCAGCGGCTATTAACACGCTTCGATTATCTCAGCCGTCACAGTATACCCAACGCGTCGAACATCGCCTTGGCCTTGGTCAGCGTCTCCTCGTACTCTGCTTGCGGGTCCGAATCCGCGACGATCCCACCGCCGACGGGGATGTGGACCAGGCCGTCTTTGATGAGCATCGTGCGGATGGCGATGTTGAACTGCATGGAGCCGTCGGCGGCAAGGTAGCCGATGGCGCCGCAATACGGGCCGCGACGCACTGGCTCCAGCTCATCGATGATCTGCATGGCGCGGATTTTGGGCGCCCCGGTGACGCTGCCGCCGGGGAACATCGCGCGCAGCAAATCCACCAGCGTGACATCATCGCGCAGTATTCCCTCCACGGTCGCCACGCCGTGATAGACGCCGGGGTGCGTTTCGATCGCCCGAGGCTCGACCACGCGCACGGTGCCCACGCGGCAAACCCGGCCCAGATCGTTGCGCTCCAGATCGACGATCATGTGCAACTCGGCCTGGTCCTTGGCCGAATCCCGCAGCTGCTCCTGCATCCCCGGCTGCAGGGGACGCGTCCCCTTAATCGGGCGCGTCGTGATCCGTCGGTCAGCATCGACACGGAAAAATAGCTCCGGAGAATGGCTGATCAGCGCGTAATCGCCATAACTGAGCAGCGCCGCATATCGGGCCGGCGAGTGTTGCGACAGGCGATGGTAAAGATTGGCCGGGTTCTCTCTCAAGCCCACGGTGAACCGCTGGGAAAGATTGACCTGGAACACGTCCCCGGCACCGATGTACTCGATGGCCCGCTCGACGGCTCGTACATATTGCGGCCGGGTGAAGTTGCTTCGCAGCGGGGCGCTATCCATCCGATATGGCAAATCCGGCCCCGGCGCCCGTTCGGCGGCGGGGATACAGAACGTGAAATGGAACGGCGGAATCTGCAGATCATCCGCGGGACCGTTTCCGATCGATTCGAATAGCCGACCCAAATCATAATTCAGATGGCCGACCCATCGGCCATGCGCATCAGGCCAGGTTTCGCTCATCCACGCCAGCGCCGCCAGCGGATCATTCCATTCTCGCACCACCGAGCCACCCGCCATCGCCGTGCAGCGGCGCGATCGCGCCTCACATCGCAGAGAAATCCGCGGGCGGAGAAACCCGCTGCTCCAGGAATCCGCCGTCTGCCCACCGGGCGCGGAGGAGAGATTGATTCGAACCGACGGCACCCCTCTTTTATAACCGTTGCTGTGCGAGACACGGAGATTATGGCGGGTTTGAAACACTCTACAAATCACATTGACAACGATGGCGGGGGGCGCGACGAATCATTCGATCTTCACGCTGGGGCTGATAAGCCAAATGTCTAACTGCTTAAGACGCACTTTCCAACGAGCTTTGTAGGCCGTCATCCAGCGTCTATTGGCCGCGGTGTCAGGAACATCGATGACGATTCGCACGAGATTGTCGCGGAACACAACGCCGGCGTGACGCCAATGGCCTTCCAATTTCTGTGTTTCGTAGGTTACGGCGCCGAACTTATCGACCACTTCGAAGACTGCGTCAGCCAGCCAATCTGCGGGAACCTCGGCGCCGTCGTTGAATTGGAGGGGAAGCAGCGCCTCGTACCGCCGCCACTTGCTGGCCATAGGTCGCCCGTCCCTTCACCGTGAACGAGATATTCTGCGAAGCCAATGCCTCGAGCGCCGCCTCCGGAACCAGGTGCTCCCCACTTTTGAGTACTCGGCCCGAAAAACGCCCCAGAAGAAACGCCAGCGCGCGTCTTTCCGAAGTGCGATTTGGAAATGAAATCGTGATCATGAATAACTCCGCGACGTGCGAATACTATGCACTCTTCGCGAACATTTTACAAACGGCTGGTCCAGAACGAGCGTTTGACCGATCCATCGGAAAAAAAGCCCGGATTTATATCCGGGGCTTCGAGCGAATTCAGTGCGGCGATGCGAAGATCACTTCAGGAACAGCATCTCCCGATACGTCGGCAGGGGCCAGAGATCGTCGGCGACGATGGTCTCCAGCTTGTCGGCGACCTTTCGAACTTCGAGCATGGCGGGCAGCACGCCGTCGCGCATGTGTTTGGCATGCGCGAAGCCGTCGCCTTCGGCTTGATGGGCCAGTGCTTTGTCCAGCGCGCCGATGGCGCGGTGCAGATCGGAGGCGGCGGAGACAACGGTGGAGAGCACCTCCACGCCCGCCGGATTGGCGGCGCCCGCGGCCTTGGCTGAGGCGACCGAGTCGCCCACTTCCTTCTGATATCGCAGCGCGGCGGGGAGGATCATCGTCCGGGCCATGTGCAATGTCATCGCACCCTCGATGTTCACCGTCTTCACGTATCCCTCGGCCAGGATATTGAATCGGCTCTTCAGCTCCTTTTCGGAGTAGACCTTGTACTTGGTGAGCAGTTCGATGGTCTCCTTCTTGGTGATGATGGGGAGACAATCGACGGTGTTCTTGAGGTTGGGCAGTCCACGCTTGCCCGCTTCGTTATGCCACTCCTCGATGTAGTTGTCGCCGTTGTAGATGACCTTCTTGCTCTCCTTGATGATGCCGGGGAGCAGTTCCTGGATGGCAGTGTTAAGCGGCTTGCCCGATTTGGTCGCCTGCTCGAGATTGGTGGCGATATAATCGAGGCTCTCGGCAACGATGGCATTGAGGATGGTATTGGCGCCGGCGATATTGGCCGACCCGCCGACGGCGCGGAACTCGAATTTATTGCCGGTGAATGCGAACGGGCTGGTGCGATTGCGATCGCCCGCTTCCTTGGGAAGCTTGGGCAGCACCGACACACCGGTCTCGAATAACCCACCCTGCTTGCTGCTCTTGGCGCCGCCTTTTTCGATCTGCTCGATGATGTCGTTGAGCTGATCGCCCAGGAAGATGGAAATGATCGCTGGCGGGGCTTCGTTGGCGCCCAGGCGATGATCGTTGTGCGCCGATGCGATCGACATGCGCAGCACGTCGCTGTACTTGTTGACCGCGCGGATGACGGCGCAGCAGAAGACCAGGAACTGCGCGTTGTCGTGCGGCGTGTTGCCCGGCTCCAGCAGGTTCTCGCCGGTGTCGGTGGACATCGACCAGTTATTGTGCTTGCCGCTGCCGTTGATACCGGCGAACGGCTTCTCGTGCAGCAGGCACGCCAGGCCGTATTTGTCGGCGGTGCCGCGCAGCACCTGCATGATCAGGTTCTGGTGATCGGTGGCCAGGTTGCTGTTCTCGAAGATGGGGGCCAGCTCGTACTGGCTGGGGGCCACTTCATTGTGACGTGTCTTGATTGGTACACCCAGCTTGATCAGCTCTGCCTCGGCGTCGGCCATACAGGCCAGCACGCGCTCGGGGATGGTGGCGAAATACTGGTCCTCCAGTTCCTGCCCCTTGGGCGGCTTGGCGCCGAAAAGCGTGCGCCCGCAGTTGATCAGGTCGGGCCGCAGCAGATACAGGCTCTTGTCGATCAGGAAATATTCCTGCTCCGGGCCGACGGTGGTGAAGACGTGCGCTGCGGCGGTGTTGCCGAACAGCTTGAGAATCCGCAGCGCCTGCGTGCTGAGCGCTTCCATGGACCGCAGCAGGGGCGTCTTTTTATCCAGCGCTTCGCCCGTCCAGCTGAGGAACGCGGTGGGGATCACCAGCGTCGAGCCATTGGGATGCTCCAGGATGTATGCGGGGCTGGTCGGGTCCCAGGCGGTGTACCCGCGGGCCTCGAAGGTGGCGCGCAGCCCACCGCTGGGAAAGCTGCTGGCATCGGGCTCGCCCTTGATCAGCTCCTTGCCGCTGAAATCCGCGATGGCGCCGCCCGAGCCGTCGGGGGCGATGAAGCTGTCGTGCTTCTCGGCGGTGATGCCGGTCATCGGCTGGAACAGGTGCGTGTAGTGGGTGGCGCCGTGCTCGATGGCCCAATCCTTCATGCCGGTTGCGACGGCGTCGGCGATCGCCGGATCCAGCGGGGCGCCCTGCTTGATCGTTTTCTGAAGGGCCTTAAAAACCGGCTTGGGCAGGCGGGCCTGCTGGGCCGATTCGTTGAACACGTTCATTCCGAACATGTCCTTGACGTGGATGGTCTTGAAATCGAGGCGATTCAGCTTGTGCTGAGCGGTCGCAATGGCTTCAACGGCTGCCGTACGTGGACTGTGCGACATAATCAATCTTCCTGTAAAAAGTTAAAATCAAAACGTGCCGGGCCATGGTTCAGTGGCCGGTGAACGCGGGGCTGTTATATAGATACATTTCAATTTGCTGTCAAGCCCAACCCTACTCGCCGCATTTTAACGCTGAAATTTTCTATCGCCGGGCAGAGTCTGGTATTTATCCCGAATAAAATGGTATTGCGCGAATGACGAACGATGCCAAAAATTCGCGGCGGATCGTGGCGCTCCGTCCGCGATTGCCCCAGGCTCTGGTGCAATCGTTGTTGGACCGGTTCGAGCCGGAATATTTCCAGCGCTTCACGCCACAGACGATCGCAGAACACGTCAAGGCGCTGACGAGCCTGGACGCCGCCAGTCCGGCCGCCGTCGCGGTCACGCAGCATCCCGATGGCATCGTGCGTTGCATGGTGGCGGCGTTCGACCACCTGTTCGAATTCTCCGCCATCACGGGACTGCTGGCGGCGGCGGGAATGGACGTCGAGCAATGCGATGCCCTGACCCTCCGCCCGCGGCAATCCACGCGCCAGGACCGCCGCGATGCGCTGCGGCGGCGCGGGCTGGGCCTCCGCCGCCGCGATCCGGCGCTTAACGCCGTTATTCTCGATCATTTCCAGGGCCGGCGCATCGATCCAGTGGGCGATTTCAAAGCGTGGGCACGCGCGCTGGAGAATTCCATCCTTGAAGTGATGCGGCTAATCGATGAGGACGATCCGCAGTCCAGCGAGCGCGGCAAACGCCTGGTCAACGAACGGGTCACGCAGTGGCTGCGCAGCCGGCGGAGGGCAAACCCCCGGCTGAGCGGGCTGGTCCCGATCGACGTGGCGATCGAGCCATCGACGCGGGGGGCGCGATTGCGTCTGCGCGCGCCGGACATGCCAGCGTTCTTGTACGCGCTGGGGATGGCGCTGTCGTTGCACGGCCTGCAAATCCACCGCACCCGCGCCCGCACCAGCGACGGGCAGGCCATCGACGAAATTGACGTCGTCGAGCCGCACGGAAAGCCCCTGGAGGGACAGGACCGCATCGAGCAATTGCGGCTCTCGCTGCTGCTGACCCAGCAATTCTGTTATTTCCTGGATCGCGCGCCCGATCCGCTGTCGGCGCTGCGTCGGTTCGAGGAGCTGTCCGAAAAAATCACCCGTCTGCCAGAGCGAAAGCAATGGCTCGATCTGCTGGCCGGGCCGCTGAGCATGGTTGATCTTGCCAAGGTGCTGGGTGCGAGCGATTTTTTGTGGGAGGACGTGATCCGCGTCCACGTGGACATGCTTTTGCCGGTGCTGCAGTGCCGCGCGCGGGGATGCGAAGTTCTCCAGCCGGGGCGCAGCCTTCCCCGCCGCCTGGCTGAAGCGCTGGCCGGCGCCCGTAACTTCGACCAGGAGCGCCAACGGCAGAATCAATTCAAGGATCGCGAGCTTTTTTTGATCGAGATGGACGACATCCTTGCGACCGAGCATCCGGAGACGGCGTTCGCGATATTCTCCGAACATCTCGTTCAGCTTGCCGAAGCGCTGGTCACCGCCGCAGCGCAGCTCGTACACACCGAATTGCTTCGTCTCTACGGCATGCCGCGCATCGCCGACGGCACGAATGCCAACTGGGCGATCTTCGGCCTGGGCAAGCTCGGCGGTGTGGCGCTGGGATACGCCTCGGACATCGAGATGCTGTTCATGTTCGATTCGCCAGGCCGCACCTCCGGCGGATCGCGCGGTTCATTGGAAAACGAAGAGTTCTACACGATTTTCACGCGCGAGACCTGCGCCTATATCCAGGCCAAGCGCGAGGGAATCTTCGAGATCGACCTGCGCCTGCGTCCCTTCGGCAAGAACGGGCCGCTGGCGTGCAGCCTGGAGCGTTTCACAAGCTATTACGGACCCGGGGGACCCGCGCATTCGTTCGAGCGCATGGCGCTGACCCGCCTGCGCTGGATCGCAGGCAACGCGCGCCTCGGACACGACGTCGAGCAGGCGCGCGACCAGCTTCTTTATGCGCCGGGCAGCGCGCTCGATCTGAAATCGATCTGGGAAATCACCGAAAAAATGCGCGCCGAGCGTTCCGGCGGACGGCAGCTCAATTCCAAGTACAGCCCGGGCGCGCTGGTCGATCTGGAGACGATGGTGCAGATGCTGCAGGTTCTGCACGCCGCCCACGCGCCGCAGCTGCAGACGCCGCGTCTCACCGATGCGATCGCCAGCCTGCACCGCGCCGGCATTCTGAACGCTGCGGAATTCGACGAGCTGATGGGCGGCTACCAGTTCCTGCGCCGACTGATCAACGCCCAGCGCATGCTGCGCGGCACCGCCAGGGACCTGCTGCTGCCCGCGGCAAAATCGGATGAATTGCTGCACCTGGCCCGGCGGATGAATTACTCATCCGACCAGAGCGATACCGATTTGCGGGCGATTTTGCTCGAGGATTTCGCGCGTCACACCAAGGCGGTGCGCGGGTTGATCCAGCGACATCTTCCCCGTACCCATGTTTAGCCGGCGAGCATGCGGCTCGACTGAGCTCGCCGAAGTGTCGCCGGCTACACGATGCGCTCAAATATCCGCGTACAACATGAACTCATACGGATGCGGACGCAGCCTTAACGCATCCACTTCGTTGGCGGTTTTGTATTCGATCCACGTGTCCACCACGTCCGATGTGAAGACGTCGCCCTTGAGCAGGAAGCTGCGGTCCTTCTTCAGCGCGGCCAGCGATTCGGCCAGGGCGCCGGGCGTCTGCGGGACTTCGGCGGCGTCGTCGGGCTCCATGTCGTAGATGTTCACATCCAACGGCTTGCCGGGATCGAGCTTGTTCTGGATGCCGTCGATGCCGGCCATCAGCATGGCGGCGAATGTGAGATACGGGTTGCAGCTTGGGTCCGGGCAGCGGAACTCCAGGCGCTTGGCCTTGGGCGATGGCGAATACATGGGGATGCGGATGGCCGCCGAGCGGTTGCGCTGGCTGTACGCCAGGTTCACCGGGGCTTCGTAGCCGGGCACGAGGCGCTTGTAGCTGTTGGTGGTGGGGGCGGCGAAGGCGAGGATGGCGGCGGCGTGCTTGAGGATGCCCGCTGCCGCGTGCAATGCCAACTCGCTCAGGCCGGCATATCCCTTGCCCGCGAACAGCGGCTTGTCGCCTTTCCACAGGCTAAAGTGGGTGTGCATCCCGCTGCCATTGTCCTGGAACAGGGGCTTGGGCATGAAGCACGCCGTCTTCCCATGCCGCCGGGCTACCATTTTGATGATGTACTTGTAGAGCGTGAGCTTGTCGGCCATCTCGACCAGGGGTGAGAACTTCATATCGATTTCGCACTGGCCCCCGGTGGCGACTTCGTGGTGCTGGGCCTCGATCTCGATGCCGCACTGCTCCATCAGCAGCATCATTTCGGTGCGCATGTCCTGGAGCGTGTCGCTGGGCGGGATGGGGAAATAGCCTTCCTTGTAGCGCAGCTTGCTTCCCAGGTTGGCGCCGGGGTCGCCGGTGGCCGTATCGTGCTTGCGGCCGCTGTTCCAGATGCCTTCCACCGAATCGATGTGGTAATACCCTTCGTTCTGCCGCTGGTCGTAGCGCAGCGAATCGAAGATGAAGAACTCGGCCTCCGGTCCGAAATAGGCCATGTCGGCGATGCCCAGGCTCTGCACGTATTTGAGCGCCTTCTTGGCGATGTTGCGGGGATCGCGCGTGTAATCGGCGCGCGAAACGGGGTCCTGGATATTGCACACCATCACCAGCGTCGGGTCTTTGGTGAACGGATCGACAAACGCGGTTGCCGGGTCGGGGATGACCAGCATGTCCGATTCGTTGATCGCCTGCCAGCCGCGGATGGACGATCCGTCGAAGCCTAGGCCATCCTTGAAAACATCGGCCTCGATGACATGGGCGGGGACGGTGAAATGCTGCTGCATGCCGGGGAAATCCATGAACCGCAGATCGACCGCCTTGATCTTCTGTTCCTTCATCAGCTTCAGGACATCACCGGGAGATTTTGCCACGTTCACGATGCGCCGCCTTTCGTTTTAGATGGACCCAGACTGGTCGGTATTCATGGTGCGGTTGGAGCGAGCCAGCGGAATAGCGCACGAAATAAAACCGAATCGCGGCGCAAAGGCAAGAAAAATGCCCGCAAAGCACAATTGGGTGCTGGCACTTTCGGCGTAGGATTTTCCCCTCCCCCTGGTACTCCGGGGGAGGGACGGGGTGGGGGGTGATTTGTCGGTGGTCCCCCGTACCAGAAATCGGCATACACACACAGGCGACAAAAACCCCCAACCCAACCCTCCCCCGGAGTACCAGGGGAGGGGGAAATATGCTGGCGTCGTTTTGACGAGCCAATTAGGCGTCGCTATCTTACCCCACCAACTCCGCGCCCCGTCCGCCCTTTTTCCGCGCAGATGGAGACCGCCCAATGAACGCTCAGGAAGTTCTTAAACTCTGTAAACAACGGAACGTAGAGTTCGTGGACTTGCGGTTCATGGACTTTCCCGGCTTGTGGCAGCATACCACCTGCCCGATCAATGAGCTGACGCCCGAAAGCTTCGCGCACGGGTTCGGATTCGACGGCTCGTCCATCCGCGGCTGGCAGGCGATCAACGAATCGGACATGCTGCTGGTCCCCGTCGCCAGCACCGCCAAGATCGATCCGTTCCTGCAGCACATGACGCTGTCGATCATCTGCGACGTGCGCGATCCGATCACCAAGAAAGAATATTCGCGCGATCCGCGCTCCATCGCCCGAAAGTCCGTCGAGTATCTGCGCAAAACCAAAATCGCCGACACCGCTTACTTCGGGCCGGAGCTGGAATTCTTCATCTTCGATCAGGCGTTCTACGACCAGGGGATCAATTTCGGAAAATACTACGTCGGCAGCCGCGAGGGCGTCTGGACGCGCGGCGACGAGGACCCCAACAACCTCGGTTACAAGGTGCGGCTCAAGGAGGGCTATTTCCCCACCCCCCCGATGGACACGATGCAGAACATCCGCAGCGAGATGGTCGCCACCCTCATCGAGCTGGGCATCCCCGTCGAGGCGCATCACCATGAAGTCGCCACCGGCGGACAGTGCGAAATCGACATGCGCTATCAGGACCTGGTCACCATGGCCGACAACGTCATGCTCTACAAATACGTCTGCAAAAACGTGGCGGCCCGGCATGGCAAGGTCGTCACGTTCATGCCCAAGCCGCTGTTCCAGGATAATGGTTCAGGGATGCACGTGCATTTTTCGCTGTGGAAGGGGGAGAAGCCGCTGTTCGCCGGGAACAAATATGCGGGGCTGAGCGAGATGGGCCTGTTCGCCATCGGCGGAATTCTCAAGCACGCTGCCGCCCTGTGCGCGCTGTGCAACCCGACCACCAATAGCTACAAGCGGTTGGTTCCCGGCTACGAGGCGCCGGTGAACCTGGTCTACAGCAGCCGCAATCGCTCCGCCGCCATCCGCATTCCCATGTACAGCGATAATCCCAAAACCAAGCGCATCGAGTTCCGCTGCCCGGACAGCTCCTGCAACCCATATCTGGCGTTCAGCGCCATGGCGATGGCGGCGATCGACGGCATCCAAAACAAGATCGATCCCGGTGAGCCGATGGACAAGAATATCTATCACCTCACGCCGGATGAATACGAAAAAATAGAATCGGCGCCCGGCTCGCTGGAGGCGGCGCTGGAGGCGCTGGAGGACGATCACGAATTTCTGCTGGAAGGCGGCGTCTTTACCGCCGACGTCATCCACTACTGGGTCAAGTACAAGCAGGAGAACGAGGTCGACGCCATCCGCCAGCGCCCCCATCCGTATGAGTTTTGCATGTACTTCGACATTTGAGTGTGTAGCACCGGCTCTGCTATCTTCCCGGTGTGTTGGCCCCGCCGGGAATTATTCCGTACCCGCATATCGATCCCGACATGCTGCGCATCGGCCGTTTCGCCATCCACTGGTACGGGATGGCGTATCTCACCGGCTTTGTGCTGGGATACCTGGTGCTGATCCGCCTGACGCGCCTGCAGGTGATGCGCATCAAGGCGGAATGGCTGGGCGACCTGGTCGGCTGGCTGGCGCTGGGCGTGGTCATCGGTGGACGCACGGGATGGTGGATCTTCTATCACCATCATATGGAACGCCTGCACGACCAGCGCGTCGAGCGATGGTGGGAGCCGATCGCCGTCTGGCATGGTGGCATGAGCTTCCACGGCGGGTTCCTGGGTGTCGTGCTGGTCTTGTGGATCTGGTCCAGAATCCAGAAGGCATCATTTCTCAACCTCACTGATTGCCTGGCCCTGGTCGCGCCCATCGGAATATTCCTGGGCCGGATCGCCAACTTCATCAACGGCGAGCTGTTTGGGCGGGAGAGCCATGTGCCATGGGCAATGATCTTCCCATCTGATCCACTAGGCTTACCGCGTCATCCATCTCAGATTTATGAAGCGATCCTGGAAGGTCCGGTGCTGCTGGCGCTGGTGTGGCTGACCAAATGGCTTCGCGGCCGCCGCGACGGCCAGATCGCCGCCACGTTCGTCATCTTCTACGCCGTCTTCCGATTCCTGGTCGAATTCACCCGCGAGCCGGACGAGCAACTGGGCCACATCCTGGGCCCGCTGACGATGGGCCAGTTGCTCAGCCTGGCGATGGGCCTGGCGGGATTGATCTGGTGGATCGCATTGCTGCGTTCCAAGCCGCTGGAACCAGCCTGAATTTTTAACGCGGCTTGGGAAAACCCCAATCCGCGGCCAGCGAATCGGCGGCGTGCTCGGGGTCTTCGCCCTTATGCCGGCCGCCGTGACGCAGATAGGCATGGGCCAGCTCGTGCGCGATCACCCAACGCGCGAATGGCGTCGGGCGGCGACACAGGCTCCGTTTCAACACGATGCAACGGCCAGGCAGTTTGATCGGGACATGCAAGACTACTTGCGGACCCGCATCATAATCGCACACCGCAAACGCCGGATCGTCGATGAAGTCGGAACGGATTTCCGGCGGAAGCGCGCCCAGTACGACAGCCAGGTGCTCGCCAATCGAGGCGTCCAGGCCAAAACGCGCCAGCCACTGGTCAATCGGCACGGTATCCATCCGCGAATTGTAGGGCGCGGACCCCGGAGAACATGAATGGGATGGCGTAATTCAATACCGGTAATGCTCACCCTTATACGGCCCATCCACCGCCACGCCGATGTACTTGGCCTGGTCTGCTGTGAGCTTGGTCAGTTTCGCGCCAATCTTGCCCAGGTGCAGCCGGGCGACCTTCTCGTCCAGGTGCTTGGGAAGAACGTAGACTTTTTTCTGGTACTTGGACCGGTTGGTCGCCAACTCGATCTGCGCGATCGTCTGGTTGGTGAAGCTGTTGCTCATGACGAAGCTGGGATGCCCGGTGGCGCAGCCGAGATTCAGCAGGCGGCCCTCCGCCAAGATCAGCACACTGTGGGACCTGCGGTCAGCACCGTCGGGAAACGTCCACATGTCATATTGCGGCTTGATGTTGGTTCTGCGAATCCCCTTCACTTTCTTCAGACCAGCCATGTCGATCTCGTTGTCGAAATGCCCGATGTTGCCGATGATTGCCTTGTCCTTCATCCGGGCCATGTGCTGTGCGGTGATGATGTTGGTATTGCCGGTGGCGGTAATGAAGATGTCGGCGGTTTCCACCACGTCGTCCAGGGTCAGGACGGAATACCCTTCCATCGCGGCCTGAAGCGCACAGATCGGGTCGATCTCGGTGACGACGATCCGTGTTCCCTGGCCGCGCAACGATTGGCAGCATCCCTTACCCACGTCGCCGTAGCCGCAGACCACCACTACCTTGCCACCCAGCATCACGTCCGTGGCGCGCATCAGGCCGTCCACCAGTGAATGGCGGCAGCCGTAGAGGTTGTCGAACTTGCTCTTGGTGACGCTGTCGTTGACGTTGATGGCGGGGAAGAGCAGCGTGCCGGCCTCCTGCATCTCGTACAGACGGTGCACGCCGGTGGTCGTCTCCTCGGACACACCTTGCATCTCTTTGGCCACCTTGTGCCAGCGCTGCGGATCCTGCTTGAAGCACTGGCCCAGCAGCTTGAGGATCTCGGCGAATTCCTCGTTGTCGGCCGACTCGGCCGATGGAACCTTGCCGGCGTTTTCGTATTCGTAACCCTTGTGGATCAGCAGCGTCGCATCGCCGCCGTCATCGACGATCTGGTTGGGCCCGCGTCCCTGGCCAAAATCCAGCGCCCGCTCGGTGCACCACCAGTACTCTTCCAGCGATTCGCCTTTCCAGGCGAAGACCGGCACACCCGCGGGCTTCTGCGCCGTGCCGTCGTTGCCCACGGCGACGGCGGCGGCGGCGTGGTCCTGCGTGCTGAAAATGTTGCACGAGCACCACCGCACCGACGCACCCAACGCCGACAGCGTCTCAATCAGCACCGCCGTCTGAATCGTCATGTGCAGCGATCCCATGATCCGCAAACCTGCCAGCGGCTGCTTCGTAGCGTACTCTTCGCGCACCGCCATCAGGCCGGGCATCTCCTGCTCGGCCAGCATGATCTCCTTGCGTCCCCACTCGGCCAGGGACAGGTCCTTAACCTTGAATTCCAGCGCGGCGCCGCCGGGTTTATCGGCGGTTTTGGCGTTCGATTTGGCGGCAGGCTTGCTCATCATTCGCGTCATAGTGAATCCTTTATCGTCAGGGTTTGGCGGATTGTCGGGGGAAATATCGGCAATTGTCAAACACCTTGAGATTGTAGTGGGATCATTTTGATGTTTAGCGGCCGGGCTACGGAGCCGGCCCGTGTCGGGCCGGTATCACCGGGCCGACACGGCCCGGCTCCGTAGCGCGGCCGCTATTATAAACAAGTGGGTTATCAAACCGGCCCGGTATCGGGCGTCAATTCCTGCGGCCGCCGCGCAGCGGATCGGGTTTGCCGGCGCGTTGGAACGCCGCTTCCCGGTCGCGGCAGCCTCGGCAGGCCCCGCACGGCTCGCTGCTCTCCTCCACGCAGCTCCACGTCCGCTCAAACGGGGTGCCAACCTGAAAACCCACCTCCACCACCTGCCACGGCTCCAGCTCCAGCAATGGCGTACGCACCTCCAGCTCGCTCTGGCCGCAGGGCAGGCGGATGATTTCGTTCCAGATCTGGAAATATTCCGTCGCCTGCGCCAGCTCGTCGGTCTGCGGACCGACGCGCATGCCCAGATAAACCTCGCTGGCCTGGTGCTGCGCGCCGAAGCGCACGGCGATCGAAATCAGCGGCAGCAAATCGAGCATGATCGGCCCCAGCGGCGTCCCCTGGCGCGGATCGGCCACCGTGGGCGTCGCCTGCGCGTGTCCACCGATCGACAACGACAGCGGAATTGTGTATTCCCGATACGGCTTGAAGTGCGCGACCTGCTGATCGAACGCCGCACGCATCCGCCCGCTCGATTCGTTGGAAGTATCGGCGAAGATCATGATGGGCCGAAACCGCTGCGCCGCGATCGCCGTCACCACCGCGCTGTTGATGCTTCCGTTGTTCAGGACGATGGCAACTTCCTTGGGCATGCGGGTTCCTCCGTGCGTTGCGATTCGCTTGGGCGAATCTGTTTAGCGGCCGCGCTTGCGCGGCGTTGGCCGGCGCGAGCGCCGCGCAAGCGCGGCCGCTAAACGTGGAACCGGCGACGTCATTGTCCGGTGCCGATCACTCCATCGTCAACAGCACTTTCAGCACCCCGGGCCGCCGCGCCAGATCGAACGCGTCCACGCCTTGTTCCAGCCGGACGCGGCGATAAATCAAGCTCGCAACATCCACCTGTTTCTCCGCCAGTGCGCGGATGGCCTCGCGGAACGGCCCGCAGCGGCTGCCGATCAGCGTGATCTCATCCACGACCAGGGGCGAAAGATTCAGCGGCTTGGCGCCCGCCACCGTGCTCTTGAGAACGATCACCCCGCGCGGGCGCACCATCTGCATCGCCAGCTCGAACCCATCGGCGCTGCCCGTGCAGTCGACCACCACGTCCTGATCATGGCGCGGCGCGATGTCCGCCAGCGGCCGGCTGCGGATTTGCCATTTCTCACACAGTGCCAGCTTGTCGGGATGCTTGCCGATGACCCGGACCGGACAGTTGGCGTTGCGCAACACCTGCGCCACCAGCAATCCCAGCCGCCCGTCGCCCAGCACGGTGACCCATTTGCGTCCGCGCGAATCCGGCTTGGCGTCCAGCTTGATCTGCTTGAGGATCTGGCACGCCGCCGCCAGCGGCTCGACAAACACCGCGGCGTCATCGTCCACGGTGCGCGGCAGCACGTGCAGGTTGACCGATGGCAAACGCACGAACTCGGCGAACGCGCCGTCGTGCTTGTGGATGCCCAGCACGCTTCGGTTGCGGCAATGGCTGGAAAGGCCCGAGAGGCACAGGTCACACCGCCCGCAGACGATGTTGATCTCTCCCACCACCCGCTGGCCGACCAGATTTTTGTCATTCGCGCTGACGACGTCGGCGACAAATTCGTGCCCCGGCACGCCGTGGAAGCCCATGTAGCCGTGGACGATTTCCAGATCGGTCCCGCAGATCCCGGCCTGGCGGACTTTCAGCAATGCATCGCCGTCCGATGCGCTCGGCTCGGGGTGCCGCGGGTGATACGAGAGCGATTTTTCGAAAAATAGGGCGCGCATGAAGGAGAGCTCATCCCGGCAGTTTCACGGTCGTCAGATACGCCCGCCACGCCCGCGGGTCATAGCGGTAATCCTGGCCGGTCAATAGCTCCAGGCTCTGGCGGGCCTGCCAGGCAACACTGAAATCGCGGTTGTCCAGCAGATCGACCAGCGCCACCACCACGTCCGACGTGGCATAGTTCCGCAGCGCCTCGGCGCAGGCGATGCGCACGTCGGGGCTGATATCCGAATTGGCATGGTCGATCAGCGGCCGAATCGCCTGCGGATCGGGGATGTTGCCCAGCGCATCGGCGGCTTCCAGCCGCACCAGCACCTGGTCATCACGCAGATTGGTCAGGAACAGACTCGTGCATCCCTTCGCCCGGCAGCGATCCAGCGCCCGCAGCGCCGCGGCACGAACTGTGTAATCCTTCGCGGTTTCCGCCTCATGCTTGTACAGCACGATCGCATTTCCCTGTCGGAAATGGTCGAAATCGCACAGGTGCAGAATCCCCGCACGCTGCACATCCGGATTGGTCGGATCGAGCGCCTTGCGCACCGCGATGCCGGGCGTGTCGTGGCTGATCAGGGTGAACAACTGTCCGATGGGATGAAAGATGGCCTGGTTCAACCCCTCGCCGATGGCCGCCAGGGGATCCAGGGACCCGACGTGATGATCCTCGCCCGCCAGGCGTTGGCTATTGTCGGCCAGCGCCGTCTTATACAGATGATGTCCCACCGGCCCGTAATTGGCGGTGTCATTGATGCTGCTGCCGCAACCGCCAACGAGCAACGACAGCGCCGCGAATGTGACGAGGCAGGTTAGACGCATGGACGAATCCAAGCACCGCTAAGCGATGGCCCGCAGGCCGACGGCGGTCTCCGCGGCTGCGTCGGCGTCGGTCGCGTCAAGCTGCCCCGGCTCGACCAGCGTCGGGGGATCGATCTTCAAGCCCAAAAATCGCGACGCCAGCGTCGTGAACCGCCAGGCGTCGTCGGTCACGAAAGACCGCAGCGATCCACTGCCGCTCCACGCCGGCGCGCTCGATTGTCCAGCCGCACCGTTTCGACACAGCCGCTGCGCGACATCTTGGGCGCACTGCTGCGCCGAGTCAATCAGGCAGACCCGCTCGCCCAGAACTTTCGCAATCGCGCCGCGGATCAGTGGATAGTGCGTGCATCCCAACACCAGAACGTCGATGTGGCGGAGGATCATTCCGCGCAGATATTGCTGCAGCACCTGCTCGACCAATGGATCGTCGGCCCCACGTCCCTCCTCGATCATCGGAACCAGCAGCGGCGCCGGCCGCAGCAGCACGTGCGCCAGGCTGCGGCGGCGCATGATGGCCTGCTCATACGCCTTGGAACGGATGGTCGCTTCGGTGGCGATGACACCGATGATCGGCACCGGCTTGGCGCCCGCGGCCGCCACGGCGGCGCGGGCGCCCGGCTCGATCACGCCGCTGATCGACAGCTCTGGGAATTCCGCCCGGATCGCCGGCAACGCCAGCGCCGTCGCCGTATTGCAGGCGATCACAAAGTGCCGCGGCTGCCGCGGCAGAAGAAAGCGGATGATCTGGCGAACATAGCGGATGACGGTCGATGCGGACTTGTTCCCGTAGGGCAGATGCGCCGTGTCGCCGAAGTACAGCAGATCCTCATCCGGCAAGGCTCGACGCAGTGCATCCACGACGGTCAGCCCACCCAGCCCGCTGTCCAGCACCGCGATGGGACCGTCGATTTGCCCGGATACTGCTCTCACAAAAGCCTTCCCTTCATAGCCGCGGGCGCAAGCCAGCGGGGGGCCACCCCGCGGGGCCAGTCCGCCGATTGCGCACCTTCAGCCCTTAAACCAAAAGCTTTATCGGACCTGCCCCTGTTTTTGCTTGACATTTTCCCCCGGCAAACGAAAGTGAAGCGCCGCCCTTTGTGGAGAACCCGCCATGAGCCAGACGCTTCAGGGGAAGAAAATTCTGCTGGTGGATGATGACAACGATATCCTGACCAGCATGCAGGCCGCCTTCGAGCCCACCGGAGCGGTCATCGAAACCGCCGGCAATGGAAACAAGGCGGTCGAGCTGGCCGAGAAAAATCAGCCCGACCTGGTCATCCTCGACATGATGCTCCCTGGCCGCAGCGGCTTCATGGTGCTGGAGAAGCTCAAGATGCGCAAGCCCGGCAACATCAAGCCGTTCGTCATCATGATCACCGGCAACACCGGCGCCCGCCACAAGATGTATGCCGAGAGCCAGGGCGTCAACGAGTATTTCACCAAGCCCGTGAAGCTGGACAAGCTGATCGCCACCGCCGAGAGGCTGCTGGCAGCGCCGGCGGCGTAAATCGCCCCACTCTGTTGCACGTCTCACCCAGACCCGTTGAATCGAGCAGTTGTCCGCCGCGCTTGACCCGTTCCACGGCCTACCCTATCCTCTTGCCCAATTCCCGCCATGCCGCCGTCGCGGCGCGGGACCCTTTATGACCGGCATGCTGGCCCATCCGGTGGGCGGACCAGGCTGGCGGCACGGTGTCTGGGAGATTTTCGATGTCCATTACGGCCCAGCAGAAGCAGCAGATCGTCAGCGATTTCAAAATTCATGAGAAGGACACCGGCTCGCCGGAAGTGCAGATCGCGCTGATCACACGGCGCATCGAGCAGCTCCGCGACCATTTTGACACCCATAAAAAAGATCATTCCTCCAGAAGGGGACTGCTGAAATTGGTTAGTCGGCGAAATCAGTTGCTGAAATATCTCACGCGCGAGGACCGCCTGCGATATCAGCAGATCATCGGCAGGCTGGGCCTGCGCAAATGAGATGGGTATGGGCACGGCCGGGCCGTGCCCATTTACGTTTAAGAGGCAGTTGCGACTTGGTGTAGGAAGTTGCGAGTTGCTAGTTGCGAATTGCGAGTGAAGACAGGCAGTCTGGATTTGCTCGCAACTCGCAACTCGTAACTCGCAACTAAGAAATACGAGGTACATCGTTCATGCAAGCTATTCGAGTTGAGCGGCAAATTGGAGGCCGGACCCTGGCGATCGAGACCGGCACTTACGCGAAGCTGGCCGACGGGGCCGTCACCGTGCAATACGGCGATTCGGTTGTCTTCGGCGCCGTCGTCCGCGCCGATCCGCGCGAGGGAATCGATTTCTTCCCGCTGCAAGTGGATTACCGCGAGCGCCGCGCCGCCGCCGGAAAATTCCCCGGTGGGTTCATGAAACGCGAGGGCCGGCCCACCACCAAGGAAATCCTCACCGCGCGCCTCATCGATCGGCCCCTGCGCCCGCTCTTCCCCAAGGGATTCATGGACGAGGTGCAGATTCACCTCAACGTCCTGTCGTTCGACGGGCAGAATGATCCGGACATCTTCTCCGGCATCGCCGCCAGCGCCGCCGTCGCCATCAGCGATATTCCATTCCTCACGCCCACCGCCCACGTGCGCGTCGGACGCGTCGATGGAAAGCTCACGCTCAATCCCACCGTCGAGCAACTGGAATACAGCGAGTTCGACCTGGTCGTCGCAGGCACCAAGCATTTCGTCAACATGATCGAGCTGGGCGGCCGCGAGGCCAAGGAGGACGACGTCGCCGATGCCATCGAATTCGGCCACCGCGCCGTGATCGAGATTGTCGGCATGATCGAAGAACTGCAGGGCAAGGCCGCCAAGCCCAAGGATGCCCATCTGCACAATCCCGACGCCGGGTTTGTCGATGCCATCCGCGCCCGCGTGACCGACAAGATTCGCGAAGTCAAAGGAAAAGCCGGCAAGCAGGACCGCGCCGATGCCGTTGACAAAATCCTGGAAGATTTGCTTCTGGAGATGGCCCCGCCGCTCAACGACCCCAATGCCAGCTACCAGTCGACTGTCGCGATGCGCGAGAAGCAGAAGCAGGTGCGCGCCGTCTTCTCTGAAGTCGAAGAGCAGGTGACCCGCGAAACGATCCTCTCGGGCGTTCGCCCGGACGGGCGCGATTACCACAGCATCCGGCCGATTTCCTGCTCGGTCGGTGTGCTGCCGCGCGTGCACGGCTCGGCGGTGTTCAGCCGCGGCGAAACCCAGGCGATGTGTACCGTCACCCTGGGCACCAGCCGCGACGAGCAACTGGTCGATGGCATCATCGACGAATACAGCCAGAAATTCATGCTCCATTACAACTTCCCCAGCTACAGCGTGGGAGAAGTCCGCCCCATCCGCGGCCCGGGCCGCCGCGAGATCGGACACGGCGCCCTGGCCGAACGCAGCCTCCTGGCCGTCCTCCCGGGCATCGAGAAGTTCCCCTACACCGTGCGCATCATCAGCGACATCCTGGAATCCAACGGCTCCAGCTCTATGGCCAGTTGTTGCGGTGGATGCCTGGCACTGATGGATGCCGGTGTCCCCATCACCAAGCCCGTCGCCGGAATCTCCATCGGACTGGTCAAGGAAGGCGATAAATCCGTCCTCCTGACCGACATCATCGGCGAGGAAGATCACTTCGGGGATATGGACTTCAAAGTCTGCGGCACACGCGATGGCATCACCGCCATCCAATTGGATATCAAGATCGAAGGCATCGATTACAAAATCATTCGCGAGTCGCTGCAACGCGCCCGCGAGGCGAGGCTGACGATCCTGGACAAGATGGCGGCGGTGCTGCCTGCGCCGCGGCCGGAAATCAGCAAGTTCGCGCCCCGACTGCTCACCGTCAAGATCGACCCGGAGAAGATTGGCAAGCTGATCGGCCCGGGCGGCAAGAACATCAAGAAGCTCCAGGAGGAGACCGGCGCCCAGATCGACATCGAGGACGACGGCACCGTCTTCATCAGCGCCGTCGAGGCCTCCTCCGCCGAGCGCGCACGCGACTTGGTCGAGGCCATCACCGCCGAGGTGAAGGTCGGCAAGATCTACAACGGCCGCGTCGTCAGCATCAAGGAATTCGGCGCGTTCATCGAGATCGCCCCCGAGACCGATGGGCTGTGCCACGTCTCGGAGCTGTCCGACCGCTACGTGCAGAACGTGAATGACGTGCTGAACATCGGCGACGAGGTGCGCGTCAAGGTGATCCTGATCGACGATCAGGGCCGCATCAAGCTAAGCCGCAAGGCCGCCATGAAGGAAGAAGGCCAATCCGATCCCGAGCCAGTCGGCGCGCCCGCCGGGGAAGGCGGCGGCGGCGAAGATCGCCACCACGGCGACCGCGGCGGCGAACGCCGCCCGGGCGGCGGCGGCGGCGACAGAGGCCGCGGCGGCGACCGCGGCCGAGGCGGCCCCCCACGAGGCCCCGACCGCGGACCACGCAGGGATTAATTCCCGCAGCAACCGCCGTTCCCCGCACCGCTCTGTAATATGACCCCCGGTGTCGCGTACCAGCCTGGGCGCCTGCGCGTAAATACGTGGTTGTCCCGAGTTTGTTTTTTTCAAAGGCGCAAGCCAATCCGCAACTTATCCGATGCCGAGCTGGTCTGGTAAGGCGGGCGTTGATAGTCCCGCTTCAGGTATGAAAAAATGGACCTCCATTGCCCTTGCGCTGTTGCTGATAGTTTCCGTTCTAATTGGCTGGAACATGTATTTCGGCCTGGAAAAACGCAATGAAAGAAAGCGCGAGAATCTTGATGTGTGCAGGATACAGCTGGCGCAGATCTATAAAGACTTGAAAGCATTCGCCAATGATCACGAAGGGCGCTTCCCTCCGAAGCTGTCCGATCTCGTGCTGGGGGGTTATGAGGATCAAGACATATTCGTTTGCCCCAACAGTAATGATACATACATAAACCGGGGCACCCCGACTACGCAAATGGCAAATCGTATGAACGGCCCCGATCGTGGCTCGTACAAATATTGCGGAACAGGATTAACGGAATCGTCGCCTCCCAATTCTATTTTGGTCATCGAAGCACCAGAAAATCACGCGCCCGACGGTGGCCACGTAGTTTATTTAGACGGAAATATCGTCTTTCGAAATTCCGAGGCACTTAAAAATGCGCTTGACTCTCGTAACATTTCTCCCTGAACCCCAGCCAGTTGAAATGTGAGTATTTCAGGAATGAAACCGCGAGATGCGGACGCGAGCTCCTTGCGCGCCGACCAACTGTCGGAGCAATTGGATTGACCAATAGCGGCGTCGCATTTTTTTGTCGGCTCGGACGTTGTGTGTCGGTATATATTTGGAAGGACCACCGTGACTGATGCGGAACTACTGCATGCCTTTGTTGCCCTCCGCTCGCAAGAGGGATAGAAACGGGGGATAGAAACGGGGGGATAGAAACGGGGACGTAGCGGCTCTGTCTCGACCCTATTCTTCGCGCGATAACAAGATCATCAGGTTGTGCGTGATGACCCGCAGCATCTGCTCACGCCGCCGTCCTTTGGCGGTGCGGGCGCGCAAATGACCGCCGAGG
>Ga0182024_10007939_pt1 | contig 22664 bp, 21 predicted proteins | sample P32metaG_FD_120480 | JGI IMG/M metagenome (GOLD analysis project Ga0182024, IMG submission 120480) | Permafrost microbial communities from Stordalen Mire, Sweden - P3-2 metaG (Illumina Assembly) | ecosystem: Environmental > Terrestrial > Soil > Wetlands > Permafrost | place: Sweden: Stordalen... | reverse complement strand
TCGTTCTGCTGCAAGGCTATAATTTTCTTGTGCTTTCTGCCACGAACCAACCCGATTCGACCGCGGCTTCGGCGGGTTCCCCAGAGGGAGAAGGGGTTCCCAGTCCCACCCCGCTCGGGGCCGCACTTTCGCCTGCACCCTCTTTGGGGCTGTATTGCGGTGCCCTCACGGCCAGAGTGTTTGACGGTTTGGCGGGGGAGATTGATTCCCTTCTGCATTCTGCCGGGGTCAGCGACCTGGGTTGGCGGGGCAAGATTCTGGTTACCGGCGGCGACCGCCTGCGGTGGTTAAACGGCATGGTATCGAACGCGGTCCAATCACTCCCCGAAGGACAGGGAAATTACAGTTTTCTACTTAGCGTACAGGGGCGCATTCAAGGCGACTGCAATGTATATCGCCGGGCCGAGGATGTGCTACTGGACACGAGTATCGAGCAAGTCCCGGCCTTGATGCGCCATCTGGACCACTTCATCATAATGGACGATGTTGAGCTGGCAGATGTTAGCCAGCAGCGGACGGCCTTGTCGCTGGCTGGCCCACGCGCCGGCCAGGTGCTGGCGACGCTGGGCTTTTCGCCATCCACGCCCATCATGGAAAACGCCCGCATGAGCAACGCCAGGATCGGCGAAGTAGACTGCATCATCATCGAGGCCTATCACGTCGCAGTGCCACGCTATGAATTGTGGTTCGCAGCCGAGCAGGTGCTTGCGGTTTGGGAGACGCTGCAGGCGGCCGGGGCTGATCCATGCGGATGGGAAGCGATGGAAGCTTTGCGCGTGCTCGAAGGTACTCCTTTGTATGGTGTCGACCTTAACGATCGCGACCTGCCGCAGGAGACCGCGCAGACGCGCGCGCTCAACTTCAGCAAGGGTTGCTATCTGGGCCAGGAGATCGTGGAGCGCATCCGCTCCCGGGGGAAAGTCAACCGGCAGTTCCGCCAGTTCGCCCTGCAAGGCGCCCGGCCTGATTCGCTGCCTCTTGACCTGCGCAGCAATGACCAGCCGGTGGGGCGGATTACGAGTACTGCGTCGCTGTCGAGCGCCGGCCTGGCGCAAGTTCTGGCACTTGGATTTGTGCGGGTGGAAGTATTGGAACGAAATCAGGTGATCGCCTACGAAGGAGGGGTGGCCACTGCGCTGGCCGCGGCCCCCGCGATCGCCCTGCCACTGGCGCAACCGGCCAACTGAACCGAACCCTAGCGTTAAACAAAAAGACTGGAAAACACCATGCGTGAGAAAGAACCGCAATTCACCGTAACCGACCGCCGCAAGTTCACTGCCGATGGCGAATTGCGCGATGGCGAAGCTAAGGCCAGCGAAAGCACTCCTCCTGCCCCACAGGCCGCACGCCCGGAGGCGGTGGCTCCCGCTCCTGCACCGGCGGTGCAAGTGGAATTGGAGGAGCCGGAGGTGATGGATGGAGACGAAACCATCCCGGAACCGACCGCCGCCGAATCCGCGCAGCAGCGCCAGGAATACCATGCCTCGGCGAGCCGTCTGGACGATATGTTGCTGAAGGCCAATCCCGGCCAGCCAGCCCCCCCGGTGATGAATTTTGACCGCCTGGTGCAGTCACTGTATATGACTGCCGCGATGCAGATGGGCGCAGGCACGGCTCCCAACGAGCAGCCCCGCATCGACATCCTGGGAGCCAGGCAAAGCATTGACATGCTCAGCGTGCTGGATGAAAAGACCAAGGGGAATCTCACCGAGCAGGAGAAGCGGCTGTTGCAGAATGCGCTGTTCGATTTGCGCATGTCGTTTCTCGAGATCACGAGTGCCATCGCCAATTCTGCTCAGCGTCCGCCCCAGTCGAAGAAACCCCACTAGCGCATCTTCACTAGGGAGCGTGTTTCATCCATAAAGCAGAGATCACCATTCTGGGCAGTGGCACCTCCATGGGTGTGCCGACGCTCGGTTGCAGGTGCCGGGTGTGCACCTCCACGGATCCGCGGGATCGCCGGACACGGCCGTCCATCGCGGTGGCCTGGGAGGGGCATCGGGTAGTGATCGACACCGGGCCGGACTTTCGCATGCAGGCGCTGCGCGAGGGCATCGATCACGTCGATGCAGTGCTCTATACCCATTCTCACGCAGACCACATTCTCGGCCTGGACGATTTGCGGCCGCTCAGCTTTAGGCATCAGAACAAAATTCCGTTGTACGCCGATGATGCCCCAGCCAGCGTGATTGAACGCATTTTTGACTACACCTTCGATACGGCTGCCTGGTACCCGACGCGGGCCCGGGTGGAGATGCATCGTATGGGAGCATCGGTTGAGGTCGAGGGTGCGGTCTTTCAGCGCATCCCACTCACCCACGGCAAGATTGAAGTGGCGGGTTTCCGCTTTGGCAATGCCGCGTACCTGACCGACATGAACGATATCCCGGAAGGCAGCTTCGCTCTGCTTAAGGATCTTGACGTGGTCATTCTCGACGCCTTGCGCAAGACTCCTCACCCCAGCCACGCTACGCTCGAACAGGCTCTCGCGTTCGTGCGGCGCATGCAGCCACGGCGCGCGTTTTTTACTCATATGTCCCACGATCTATCGCACGCGGAAACCAACAACGAACTTCCCGAGAACATCCAACTCGCTTACGACGGGTTGCGTATCCCGTTCGAGATATAGACATGCAAGTCTTTCGCAATATCGGCGAGATACCCCGAAGCCTGGGACCCTCGGTGGTAAGCATTGGCAACTTCGATGGCGTCCACGTTGGCCATCAGTTCATTCTGGACAAACTCAGGCAAAGCGCCGCGGCGCGATCGTTGCGGTCTGTCGCAGTTACCTTTGATCCGCATCCGTTGCATTTTCTACGTCCGGAGACTTGCCCCAAGCTGATTACACCCCTGGAGACGAAACTCGAGCTGCTGGGAGATACCGGCATCGATGCGGTGCTGGTGCTTCCCTTCACCGCGGAACTTTCCCACATGCGGGCTGCGGAGTTTGTCACTGCGATTGTTCACGATGCGTTGAGGGCGGTCGAGGTTCATGAGGGCACCAATTTTCGTTTTGGCCACCGCGCTGAGGGCGGCATGGCGGAATTGAAACAGCTGGGCGGTGAGCTTGGTTTTGACGTGGTGATCCACGATGCATGCCAGGTGCGGGGACTGACTTGTTCGAGCAGCAGGATCAGAGAGTTGCTTTCCAAGGGGGAGATTCGCATCGCCCGGGCGCTGTTGGGGCATGGGTTCTTTATCGATTCGACGCCGGCCCATGGACGCGGCATCGGGTCCACGCTCACGGTTCCCACCATCAACCTGGCTCCCTACCGGGAATTGCTGCCGCCTCATGGTGTGTATGTGACCCAGTTGCGTGTGGCCGGGGAGTGGTTCGATGCTGTGACTAATATCGGCAACCGGCCTACCTTTGGCGCGGATTCGTTTGCGGTGGAGTCGCATTTGCTTGATTTTCGCCCGATTCCGTTGGAGGAGGAGACGGCTTTAAGGCTTCTGTTTCATCGCCGGCTTCGCGAGGAGAGGCGTTGGCCTTCTCCGGAGGCTTTAAAAGAGCAGATCATGCGTGATGTTGGCCTGGCGAAAAGATATCTGCGGTTGATGCGGGTGTTGGGACGCGGGTAACGAGTGAAGATTTGTTTGGGGTGGAGTGGAACTGCAGATCCCTCCGCTCCGCTACCCCGGATTTCCTGTAGAGGTTGATGGCGTTGGCGAACCTCATGCGCCTTTCCTTAAGAGAAAGGCGCACGCGTGGCCTTGTCCGGCACCGTGCGGCAGGAAATCCGGGTTCGCTTCGGTCCTAATGAACAAGAAATAAAGCCAACAGAATCAATATCGATTTCCAGCGTTCATTTCACTCTTAACTTGCCGCAGGCAAGTCGGCTCCTCGGGATGACAAAGGAGAAGGTGGCGTTTCACCTGGAGGGTCGCTACTGCGGGGTGGGGGGCGGCGGGCCGGCGGTATGAGCAGGCGTAGTTTTTGTTGCTACGTTGGTTGCCGGTAGCTGGCGTGCGTCTCCCGGAAAGTGCTCGTTGGGGTGGTCGGCGATGGCTACTTTCATGAAGTTCATCCATAGCGGAAGGGCGGCGTGGCCGCCGCTTTCTTTCTCGCCGATAGACTGACGACTGTCGTAGCCAACCCACACTCCGCATGTGACGGAGGGAGAGAAGCCGATGAACCAGGCATCGTTGAAGTCGGTGGTGGTGCCTGTCTTTCCTCCAAGGGGATGGTGCAGCGCCATGGCGTCTGCGGCTGTACCGCCCGGCGCTATGACTGACTTGAGCATCACCATCATGATGCGTGCTGTCTTCTGGGTGGTGGACTCAACCACATTCGCCGGGCTCTCCGACAGCGTGAGCCCGTCCGCGTTGGTCACCTTGCGGATCAGATGCGGCCCCAGGCGCACACCGTCGTTGGGGAAGCTGCTGTAAGCCGCTACCTGCTCCTCAAGCGTCGCCTCCACGGAACCAAGCGCTACGGGAAGGAAGGGCGGGATGGTGCTGTTCAGGCCAAACTGATGGGCGGTGGCGATGACCTTGCGGATTCCGACGCGTTCCGCAAGCTTGACCGCCGGGATGTTACGCGAGTCAGCAAATGCATGCACCAGCGAGACTGGGCCCTCGAAGGTGTCGTCGTAATTGTGCGGCGTGTAGGGTCCGACCGCGGTCGAAAATGTAACCGGCGCGTCGACAATTATTTCTTCCGGGCGGGCTCCATTCTCCACGGCAGCAGTGTAGACATAGGGCTTAAAGGACGATCCTGTCTGCCGCTCAGCCTGGGTTGCGCGGTTGAACTGGGACAGGTTGAAGTCGCGGCCGCCAACCATGGCGAGAACTTCGCCGGAGGTGTTGTCCACCGCCATCAGGGAACCCTGGATGCCGGAATCCTGTTCGAGCACCGCGTGCAGGACCAGATTTGTATCGGCGGAGGGCACAATGTGGACGTAGATGATGTCGCCGGACTTAAGGAATTTTTCGGCGTCCCGCTGGCCGGTCCAGGCAAAGTCATCGGGGCCGAGAATCAGCTGCTGCTCCCCAATGCGGGCCGTCACCTGATAAGGCAGAACATTGGTCACCAGGGCGTGCACGTACGATCCTGGCGCGACCGGTTGGCGCCAGTCGGGATGGCGGAAGTCATCCAGCGAACCACCCGCGGCGAGCACATTGAGCAGGTTGCCCTTCCATCCGTGACGTCGTTCGAGAGCCGCTAATCCGTCGAGCACCGCGCGATTGGCTGCCTGCTGCAAATCCAGGTCCAGCGTGGTGTAGACGCGCAAGCCTTCTTCATGCACCTGCTCGCTGCCAAATTGACGTTCCAGTTCGCGGCGCACATCTTCGACGAACCAGGGAGCGACACTGTTGGACGGCGGCTCGATACGCAAACCAAGCGGCGCGGCCTTGGCTACGTTGGCTTGCGCATTGGTGATCACTCCATCTTCGAGCATGGAGTTGATGACCATGTTGCGACGGCGGAAGGCGCGGTCGGGATTGGCCAGAGGAGAATAGGCTACCGGGGCCTTGGGCAAGGCGGCCAGCAAGGCGGCTTCCGGCAGCGTGAGATCGCGCGCGTGCTTGCTGAAGTAGTATTCCGACCCGGCCTCAAACCCATAGACGCCCTGGCCGAGATAAATCTGGTTGGCGTACAAGGTGAATATCTGCTCTTTGGTAAACGACCGCTCGATTTGAATGGAGAGAAAAACTTCCTGCAGCTTGCGGCCGAAGGTTTGTTGGCTGGAAAGAAAAAGATTACGCGCCAATTGCATGGTCAGGGTGGAAGCGCCCTGGGTGCGGCCATTCGAGGTCAGATCGTGATAGGCGGCGCCGAGCACGCGAAAGATATTGACTCCCCAATGGCTTTCGAAGTTCTTATCCTCAATGGAGATCACCGCCTCGCGCAGGATGGGAGGAATGGCTTCATAGGGAACCACGATGCGCCGCTCCAGGGCAAAGGAGCCGAAGACGCGGCCATGCACGTCGAGCAGGTCCGTCGAGGTGATGGGCCGGTAGCGTTCCAGGTCGGCGATCTGCGGCAGGTCGACGGAGTAGACCAGCATGAGGCCGGTCAAGGACCCGGCGATGACGGAGAGAATCAGCAGGGCGAGGAAGGTAATGCTGCCCGCTAGCTTCATGGGTCCCAGCCCGGAATGGCCGGGCGGACGAAATTTAACGGCGCCCGAAGATGGTGCTTGCCCAATCAATGAGGGATCCGCGTATCAGGCGCTTTTTTGTTTCAGGACATCAAGCGCCTTGGTTAGTTGATCATCCGGCTTTGGCGTCTTCTGGTCCTCAGTATCCTGACTAGCGGCCACCACGATGTTCGGGGTCACGGCTTCGTCCTGAATCTTTTTACCCAGCGGCGAAGAATATTTGGCAACGGAGAGAATCAGAGCCGCGCCATCCGGAAGCTCCATGGTTTTCTGCACCGAGCCTTCGCCGAAGGTACGGTCGCCGACCACGTCGGCCCGCTTATTATCGAGAACCGCGGCGGCGACAATCTCGCCCGGACCGGCTGTGCCGTGGTTTACCAGAACCACCAATGGCGCGCCGGTAATGAACTTGGAAGTGTCGGCGTTGAAGGCCTCGTAGGGATATTTCTGTCCGGAGAGGGTTGCGATCGTACCCGCTTCGAGGAAGAAGTTGGCCAGGCGTACACCCTGTTCCTCATCCCCTTCCGCGACATCCCGCAGGTCGAGCAGGATCTTCTTGTTGCCGTTCTTCTTCATTTCCTTTAAACGGCTGGCAATCTCGTTTACGCGCTCTTTGTTCAGGATTACGGGTTTGAGATAGAGGATGCTGTTGCTCTCATACTCGGTCTGTCCCAGGGGAGGAGCCGGAGATACGGTGCGTGTAAGAGTAATCTTGTCCGGTTCTGCCTTACGAGGGCGGACCAGGGAAAAGGTCACGCTGGTTCCCGGCTTGCCCTCAAGCAGCAAACGGATCATGACCAGGGACATCTCGCGAGTGGAATGTCCCTCGATGGCTTCGAGGATATCGCCGTCCTCGATTTGTTCTTTTTCTGCCGGGCTTCCCGGCTCGACCGAGACCACGGTGGCGTAACCGTAACGTTTGGAGATATTCAACCCGACCTGCGCGACGCCCTCATTGGTGCGTTGCTTGTACGCGTTGTACTCTTCCGGGGTCAGGTAGCTGGAATTAGGATCCAGAGACTCGAGCAGGCCATGTAAGGCGCCGACGGTGACTTTGGTCATGTTGGGATCGACCACGTAGTCTGTCTGAACCTTCTTCAGGACCTCGCTGTAGACTTCCATCTCCGGGTAGGCGCCATCCTGTTGCGAATCCGCGCGCACGCGGCTCGGACCCATTCCACCGAGGAAGACCAACGCTACCAACAGGATTGAGACAGCAAAAACGGTACGCTTGAAGGTTCGGGACATAGCACCACTTTGGACCATAAGGATGGTTTAAACAAATAATACTACTGGGTTAGACGCACACCGGAACCAGAAAGGGGACGGTAATTGGGCTGGTGGCGGCGAGTGGAATCGAACCACCGACCTACGGGTTATGAGTCCGTCGCTCTAACCATCTGAGCTACGCCGCCTTACGTTGATTCTACAACAGTTGCAGGGTTTCCGGTACAATGGAAGGGCTATGCCTTTCCCGGTGAAAACCTGCGTCGTCTGCGCAGAAGAATTCGAGTTGAAACCGGACAAGCCCGGTTTTGCCAACCGCTGCCCGAGCTGTAGTGAGCCTGATTCGGACGACTCCTCCGGCAAGGAGCGCCTGGACCCTGAAATGAATGAGGCCCGGCGGCAAGCGATGCGCGAACTTCTGTATCGCAAGGATAGCTAAGACTTGCGGGCGGTGATAAAAACATCCCCTTCAGGCTCTCCGAAGAAGATGGCACTCAACGCGGACGTGTCGATAATTATTTCGGAAGACCGTCTTTGCCGTACAGGAATTCCGCGTGATCAAGATAGGGATGTTTCACGTAAGCCGCGGCACGTTTCGCGATGGCGCGCAGTTCCTCAACGCCGGCCTTTCCCTGACCGCCGGGCAAACGCTCAAAGCGTTCGCGCAAAGCTTCCGTCACCACACGGGTCATGGTTTCTCCAGTTTCCTGAGCTATCGCTGCGGCGAGACGGTGCGCTTCTGGATCCTTGATATTCAGCGATCTCATAGGCGCCCTTTCTGTAAATACGCTAGATTTCTACCATTCTACCCGACCGGGATTTAGCTGGTTGGATGGCTTCTAATGCCCGCCTCTTCAAACGTTTACACTTATACGAAGGATTTCACGGCTCCATTTATGTCTGATTCCGAACGCCCAGCTAAGACGTTAGGTCTACGCATTGTCCGCAGCGGTGAGCTGGACGGCAACACCCCGCAAACCCCAGGGATGACCCGTGCCGAGGCGATCTCGTACGCCCGGGTGGGTGCGCAGAAGCTTTGGGCTGGGACGGTGGTCGTCCATCCCAACGCGAAAACAGGTCCCCATCACCACGGGGAGTTGGAAACCGTCATCTACATTGTGCGTGGACGCGCCCGTTTCCGTTGGGGAGAGCAGCTGGAGTTTGTGGACGAGGCGGGGCCGGGAGACTTTGTCTATGTGCCTCCCTTTGCTCCCCATCAAGAGCTGAATGCGCGCAAGGATCAACCGGTGGAAGCTGTGATCGTGCGCAGCGGACAGGAACCTGTGGTCGTTAACCTGGATATTCCGAGCCCCGAGGACGAGACGGATGCGATGGGATCGGATCCCTTCCACTCGAACGCGCGATGAGTGAAGGTGCGCGCGAACGTATCGTGGCCGTTATTCCGGCGCGTCTTGCTTCCACCCGGTTGCCGGGGAAGGTCCTTCGCCCGATCGCCGGGGTCCCTATGCTGGGGTGGGTTTATCGGGCAGCGCTCGCTTGCCCGCAACTGAACCAGGTGCTGATTGCCACAGATTCAGCAGAGGTAGTTGCGTTTGCTGATTCGCAAGGGTGGCCCAGCGTCATGACATCCACTACGCTGGCCAGCGGCACGGATCGAGTGAACGCCGTGGCTGCCCTTGTGGACGCTGATATCTACGTCAACATTCAGGGCGACGAGCCGTTGTTGCGTCCGGAACATATCGATTCGCTGCTGCGGCCTTTCGCGCGCACGGATGCTGAGGTCACTACGCTTTCTACACCTTGTACGGCGCAGGAGATTAACGATCCCAACGTGGTGAAAGTGGTCACGGCGAACGATAGCCGGGCGCTCTACTTTTCCCGGGCCACGATTCCGTATCAGAGAGGCACGCCGCTGACTCCGCGCAAACATATCGGCATCTATGCATACAGAAAGGCTGCCCTGCGGCGGTTTGCGGAGTTGCCGCCGAGTCCGCTTGAATCGGTGGAGCGGTTAGAGCAACTACGGCTGCTGGAGGAAGGGATCAGTGTCCATGTGATGCATACTCCTTTCGACACCATTGGTGTTGATACCGAGGAGGATTTGTTGGCCGTGGAGAGGATTTTGCGGGAGCGGTCGCGCTAGGAGTTTTTAGACGGGTTTCCATTTGGGATCGGTTACAGGCCTCAAAAGGCGAGACCCCACGGCACGCCGGGGCAGGATGGGGCGCCCTTCGGTTGTTTCTTGACGCGATCAGAAAAGCGTACGTCAGGGGCATAGAGTCTGCGTGAGAACGCACTTTTTGAAGGGTACGGCCTTTAGGCCGTACATTTAACCGTCAAGATGAACCGGCTTCAGCCGCTGAGGGCTGCTTAAGCGACCACAACAAGTGCCCTCAGGGGCTAAAGCCCGTCCTGCATCGCATTGTTAATGTACGGGCTGAAGCCCGTACCCTTCAAGAGTAGGTTCTCACGCGGACGCTAAAGCCCAGATCCTTGTTGGGCCTTTACGGCCCGACTAAAAGTCGTGCCCTGATACAAAACATCAGTGCCGTGACTCGCGAAAAACTCGCGGGTTCCGCAGATTTGAATCTACAGGGATCCGTCCTGTTCGCGGGGCTCTTAGGTGCGATCCTGCTTTGCCGCTTTCGCGAATGGGCTGGAGTCTGACAAGATAGTAGGAATGACCGCACCAGTTGCCAGCAAAATCTTCGCCGACCGTATCGGCCGCATTGAGGTTTCCGCCACCATGGCGGTCACCGCAGAGGCTGCCAGGCTGCGCGCACAGGGCGCGCAGTTGGTCGATTTTGGCGCCGGGGAGCCCCATTTCGCGACCCCGCGCCACATAAAAGATGCCGCCATCGCGGCCATCGAAAGCAATTTCACCCGCTATACGGTGGTCGCCGGCATTCCCGAACTCAGGAAAGCGATCGTGCAACGGCACGCCTGCGACTTCGGTTCCGATTACACCGCGGACGAGACCGTCTTCACTACCGGCGGGAAGCTGGCGCTCTTTAATGCCATCCAGGTGCTGGTGGACCACGGCGATGAGGTTATTCTGCCGGTCCCTTACTGGGTCTCTTTCAAGGACATCATTCAATACGCCGGGGGGAAGGTCGTCTATCTGCCCACCGAAGAGGCGGAGAATTTTCGCATCACGGCGGATGCCATTGAACGGGCGATTACCCCGCGAACCAAGGTCATCATTCTGAACACACCGTCGAACCCGGCTGGCTCCGTCGTCTCCTCGGGCGACCTGGAGCGCATCGTGAAGCTGGCTCACGCGCGTGGGATCTTCCTGCTGCTGGATGAGTGCTATGTGTACCTGCAGTATGCCGGTACTCCGGTCTCCGGCGGTTCGTTCGTGGAGGCAAAAGAGCATGTGATTGTGCTCGGTTCCCTGTCCAAGACCTATGCCATGACGGGCTGGCGTGCGGGTTTCGCTCTGGGCCCCAAGCCGGTGATTGCCGCCATGAGTAAACTGCAGAGCCAGTCTACGTCGTCGACCGCGGCTATCGTGCAAAAGGCAGCCATCGCTGCGCTGAACGGGTCGCAGGCATGCGTCACCGAGATGCGCGCCGATTACCTGAAATTGCGTGACCGCATTCTGCAAGGCCTGCAGGCAATCCCCGGCATTACCTGCAGCAAGCCGGAGGGCGCGTTTTATGTGTACCCCAATGTGTCGTCGTTCCTGGGTAAACCGGGCGCGAACAGCACCACGGAACTGGCCTCACGCTTGCTGCACGAAGCGCATGTGGTCGCGGTTCCCGGGGAGGCATTTGGCACCAGGGAGCACATACGCTTGTCCTACGCCGTCGCGCAAAACGACATTGAAGAAGGCCTGGACAGGATGAAGAAATTTTTCGGCAATCTTTCTTAGGAATCCATGAAATCTAAGGTCGAATTTCGCCCCATCATCCTGGCCGGCGGTAGCGGAACGCGCTTCTGGCCGCGTAGCCGGCGCTGGCGGGCGAAGCAGCTGCTGGTGCTAGACGGTGCGCGCACCATGATCCAGAGCACCGTGGATCGCCTGGGCACGTTAGCAACCTCGAACGAGGTTTGGGTAATCACCAACGATCTGCTTTCGAAAGCCATCTCCGAGCAACTGCAAACTATGCTGGGGGAACAGATCATCTGTGAGCCGGCGGCGCGCAACACCGCGCCTGCAGCGGGCCTGGCGGCCTTCTTGATCGAGCGTACCTCTCCCGATGCGGTGTTGGGTATTTTCCCTGCCGACCACGTGATCACCGATGAGGAAAAATATCGGGCCACCATCGAACAGGGCATCGCCGTGGCTGCGGCCGGCGAAAACATCGTGGTGCTGGGGGTGAAGCCTGTCCGGCCAGAGACGGGATACGGCTACATCGAGACGGGAGAGGTGTTGGCGGACGGGGTGAAGCGGGTTCGTCGTTTCACTGAGAAGCCCAACCGGGATCGCGCAGAGGAGTTCATGCTCGCGGGCAGATACTACTGGAATAGCGGTATTTTCCTGTGGTCAGCCCGCACCCTGGCCAACGCCATCCGCGAGCATCTGTCTGAGACCGCGCCCTATCTGCAGCAGATTGCCGATGCCTACGGAACACCGCGCTTTGAGCAGGTGTTTCGCGAGCTCTATCCTTCGTGCGAGAACATCAGCATTGATTACGCGGTGCTGGAGCCACGCTCGGCTAAGGGCGAACACCATTCCAATATTTACTGCCTGCCGACGGAGTTTGGGTGGAATGACCTGGGTTCCTGGGATGCCCTCTACGAACACCAATTGGCGCAGGGGAACGCGAAGGATGGCAACGTCACCGAGGCGAGGGGCATGTTGGGTATCGACGCGCGGAACAATTACGTTTACAGTCCGGAGAAATTTGTCGCGCTGGTCGGGGTAGATGATCTGGTGGTGGTGGAAACCGAAGACGCTATTCTGATCACCACGCGGGATCGTTCGCAGGATGTTCGCCGCGTCGTCAGCGAGCTCGCGGCACGTAACCACGACGAATTGATTTGATCCTGGAAAAACCTATCAAATTCGGGACGGATGGCTGGCGAGGAATTCTCGCCGACGACTTCACCGAGCGAAATGTGCGCATCGCAGCCGGAGCTATCGCCAGCTATGTCTGCCGGCAGGAAGACTCGGCCCGTGGGATCTGTATTGGATACGACACCCGTTTTCTATCGCAGCGCTTCGCGCAAATCGTCGCCGAAGTAGCGGCTGCGGCGGGGATCCCGGTGCGGCTGGCGGATCGGATCACTCCTACCCCGGCTCTCTCGTACGCGGTGAAACATACCGGAGCGGCCGGCGGGGTGATGATCACTTCCAGCCACAATCCTTACAACTGGAATGGAGTGAAGTACAAGGCGAGCTACGGAGGGTCGGGGAGCCCGGCCATTATGGCAGCGATCGAAGGCTACCTTGGCCAGGGAGCGCCCGTGGCCAGCGGGAGTGCCGCCATTACGGAGACCGATTTTCTCAGCCCCTATATCGAGGCTATCTCTGTGTTCGCCGATCTCAAGCGGATCGCCGCCACTGGGCAGAAATACGCCATCGACTGCATGTACGGCGCGGGGCGAGGTGTACTCGCGGGCATCTTCGCGGGCATGGCGATTGAGCACGTCGAGATTCGCGCGGAGTGGAACCCACTTTTTCCCGGCATTCAGCCGGAGCCGATTCCACCGCATATCCGCGCACTTGAGGTTGCGGTGCTGGAGCATCGCTGCCAGGCCGGCTTTGCCACGGATGGCGATGCGGATCGCATTGGTGCGGTGGATGAGGAGGGCAGCTTCGTCGATGCCAACAAGATTTACTGCATCCTGCTCGAGTGGTTGCTTAAGCGGAAGCAGTGGCCGGGAGATGTGGCTCGAGCATTCAACACAACCAAAATGTTGGATCGGATCGCGAGCCGGTACGGGCGGAGGCTTTATGAGCATGGCATCGGCTTTAAGCATGTATGCGAACTGATGCTCACAAAAGACATCCTCATCGGGGGCGAGGAGTCGGGCAGCATTGGCATTGGTAGACATCTGCCGGAACGCGATGGGCTTCTCAATGCATTGCTTCTGGCGAATGTCATGGCCGAGGAAGGCCGCACCCTGGGCTCTCTGGTGAGCGGGCTGCAGGAAGAATATGGGGAGCATCATTATGGGCGGCTCGATCTGCATATCCCGGAAGAGATCAAGCAGGCGGCCATACGCCGCGCAGCAGCCGGGGTAAGCGAGTTTGCCGGTATGCGCGTTTTGCGCCGTGAAACCCTCGATGGCATGAAGTTTTATCTCGAGAATCCGGCGGGGAGAAGCAGAAGTGCTTCCCAGCCGCCGGCTGCGGAGAGTTGGCTGTTGTTGCGTGCTTCCGGCACTGAGCCGTTGTTGCGCATTTACGCCGAAAGCGGTTCCAAGGAATCGCTCCACGCCCTGCTTGAGGCGGGGCGGAATTTTGCTATGGGAGACGCAGCATGAAGGTAAGAACCAAAGGCCTGCTCTTTGACATGGACGGAGTGCTGATCAGCTCACTGGGGTCGGTCGAGCGAAGCTGGCAGATATGGGCGGAGCGTCATGGCCTCGACGTGCGGGAGACTATCAAGACAGCGCACGGAATGAGGGCGATTGAAACGGTGCGCATGCTCAAGCCGGATGCCGACCATGCTGCGGAACTTAAAGTGATTGAAGACCTCGAGGTCGGCGACAACGAAGGCCTGGAGGTGCTGGAAGGCGTGACGTCGATTCTGCAATCGGTACCGCAGAAGTTCTGGACGATTGTCACCTCTGCCACGGAGCGGTTGGCGCGGAGCCGTCTGGCGTTTGCCGGGATTCCGGTGCCCGAGCATATTGTCACCGCGGATGTGGTGACGAATGGGAAACCTCATCCTGAGCCTTACCTCAAGGGCGCGAAGATTCTCGGAGTGTCACCGGCGGATTGTATCGTCATTGAGGATTCGACTTCAGGCGCGAAGGCCGGCCATGTTGCGGGATGTAAGGTCCTGGCAACGACTTTTTCTCACACCATCGATCAACTTGCGGCGGCCGATTGGATTGTGGAATCGCTGGCTGAAGTGAAGATCAGTGTTCTGCCTGAGGATGAGGGCCTGGAACTCGAGTTCACGCCGGTGAAGAGGGGATCCTGACGAGGCCAGGAATCCGCGAAAAGGTTTGCCGGAAAGTGCGGCGTCGCTCAGGGGCTGAAGAGGGTGAGTGCTGGATCTAAAACGTTGTTGACCGGACCAGGGCTGCTGCCTGAGGTAGAGTCAGGTCATGTGGAAGTAGTTGAAAACCAAAATGTGACGAGTCCTCATCCCGCGAGACGCTCTTCATCAGCAGGATGCTGCCATCCACATGTACGCGGATTTTGGTTGTTTTCCATTCGCCGGGCGAGACTTCCCGGCGCATGATCGAGAAGTGACTCTGATCACTCACCTTGCCGAGAAGGCCAAAGCCGAATTCCACGACATGATCCAGATGCGCGTCAATACCGCAGAGCCGCTTGTCCGTGGTGTGAATCAGCAATACTCCGGACATGGCGTGAACCACCCGGTCCTGAAAACTCGCTTCCTGAAACTGTGGGTTCGGCGCAAAGGTGATGCGAGTACAATCGCCATCCGAGCCTGCGGCTTGGAGCAGAAAGAGTTTCGGGAGCTCTCGCAGTAAATCCGCCATCCGCGCCTGGTCGTCTTTGCGCCCCTGCGCTTCGCGGCGAAAATCAGCTGGGTGATTCACCAGATAAGTGATGCGTTTATCCTCAGCTGCCTGTTCGCTGCTGGATAACGGCTTGCCATCCACAGCGACGAGCCGGCGCATCCGGCCTTCCGTCGTCTCGACCACCAGTTCGTCCCAGAGGTGGCCCTTTGTCCGGACGGATCTTTCTTCCCTTTTGTACAGGAAGTGTTGACGCTTTTCTCTGGCAGCAGTTTCAGCATCCACCATCTGATTCACTATCTGCGCCGGTGCAAGGGATGGCCGTAGCTGAGCACTCGTACTAACAGTAATGGCGGGGCTTAAGAGCAGAAGGACCGCGAAACCCCTCCGCAAATGATTTTGGTTCAAGTCGGCCATCCTAGCCCTGCTCATATCTTAATCATCGTGAATCGATTGCTTGACTTCTAGTCTTAACTAGTTAAGACTTTTAGGCAAGAAGCTGGGGAGTAAAACCAGCAACCCGGAGTGGGCGATCGATGGAATCAGACGATGAAGACCTTCCGGCTTCGTACCTGTTCTATGTCGTCGCAGTTATGGTTGCGATTGGCGTTGCGGTGATCAGCACTTTCTTCGTCCTGATCCGCTAAGGAGACCGGTTGGCGCTAGCGGCGATCGAAAGTGGAGAGTCGCTTTAGGACTGCGGCGGCAGTAGCAGATTGCTGCAGAGCCTGTTGGTGATCGTGATCTCCAGCCTTAGCTGACTGCCCGGAGGAATCATCAATGGGAATGACGGTCTGCTGGGCGGAGGCTTTGCCGGGAGCAGAGCCCCGATGAAGCAGGTGTGGGCCGCCATCGCTCTGCGTGGAAGTAGAAACATCCATGTTTCGCGCTGCTAAGGACTCAGTGGATTCAGGCGTCTCGCCGGCGTTTGCAACCGATGAGTCTCCGCTTGCCGGAGTGAGCGTCCTCGACAACCGGCCGCTCCTGGTTGTTTTCGCGACCTTATCCGCTTTTGCCGGAGTAGTGCGCATCTCTGCAGCCAAGGGCTGCACGATCTGCCGCTGAGCGTAGGTAAGCAGGACCCCCAAGGAGGGTTCGACGGCGACGAAACCGGCAAGCAGAGCCAGTCCACACGCGACGCGAGACCCAATCAACCAAGCCGAAGTTTTTTTGGTTTCAGCCAGGATGGAGTGAACGCGTGCCTTCAGGTGTTCCGACGATGCTGCGAAATCGATTCCCCAGTTGGTGGGGTTTGGTGAGGAATTCAACCGCGCAAAGTGGATCAGACACTCGGCGTACTTGGCTCTCCGATTCGGTGAGTCGGAGACGGCTGCAAGATCGCAGGCGAGCTCACGATCGAATCGCATGCGATGCACCGCATACCAGGCGGCTGGATGAAAGAAAAGGAGCGCTCGGCAGGCAATGGCGATGCCGTTCCAGACAAAGTCCAGGCGACGAACGTGGTGCAACTCGTGGCGCAAAATATCTTCGAGGTCGGAACGGTCCTGTTCGAGGCAAGTATCGGGGAGCAGGATGGTTGGCCGAATCCATCCAAACGTTGCCGGCGACGTGACCCCGGCCAACACCAAGAGCCTTGAACGGCCGACACCCAGGTTCCGGGCAATTGGTTGAAACGCGGCCGCGACCTCATCGGGCGGCTGGCTGGTAAAGCCGAGCACCCATTTCAACTGAATGTGCTTTTTGATATGGACGATCAGCAGGTAGGTCAGCACCAGGAGGTAGGCGATGCCAGCAACACGCAGAGCGACCCCCAGGGGGAAGGCCCACGAACTCGGAATCTGCCATGCGCCGACCGTCTCGCGGCCGGCTTGAGTGGGAATGGAGGACGCAACGGCAGTCACCTGACCACCTGCAACAATGCCCTTGGCGATAAAGAGCCAATAGGCTGCAGTCCCGTAAAGAAAACTCAACCAGACAATGAATCTACGGCTTGGGGAATCAGCTAACCAACTCAAGACCAAACATACCCCGAAGGCAAGTATTGTCTTCAGGACAAAGCCCGTAAGGGCGGTTGCCACACCAAGCAAGAGATCTGGATTCATGGCATTCCTGGATTATTCGCGATCGCCCAGCTCATACCTCTTACGATACTCTCGCATCAACACCTCAAGCTCATCCAACTCTTTCTTTTTAATGGAACTTGATTCCAGCAAATTGACTAACAGCCCGGCGGCGGATCCGTGGAAGTTTCGGGATACCAGTGCTTGCACGGAGATCTGATCAATGGCTTTCCGCGACACAAGGGGCTGAAAGACAAACACCCGGCCTCGCGCCTCGTGGCCGATAAACCCCTTATTTTCCATGATTCGGAGCAGCGTCTGCGTGGTTTTGTAATGCGGGCGCTCCCTTTCGGGATGAGCATTCACCACGTCGTCGACAGTGGCTTCTTTGAGGTCCCACAGGATCTGAAGGAGCCGCATCTCGCCTGTAGTCGGTACCGTGAGCTTTTGTTTTCCGCCCACGGCGCCCGAGGGTTTGTTTTGCATAGGTGCCTCGCAAAGACATCTTAACCGTTTAAGATCAAAGCTGGCTCGCGATCTTGAAACGTGAAGAAAATGATTTTACATGGATAAGAGAGGGAGACGACGTTTGCAATCGTGGTTAATGCGACTTGCGGGTCCATTTTGTCATGATAAGAGCGAGATGAGGATCCAAAGCAATCGTTGGCAAAGGCTCGTGCCGGCGAGCCTTTTGCTCGGCTTGCTCTGCGGTTCCTCGGTGGGCCAGACGACATCTGCCCAGATCCCGGCGAAGACTCCGCTGTCGATTCAGCTGCTCCAGCATGTTCCTATGAAGGCTGGGGAGCCATTGGAAGGCCGCCTGCTTTATCCCGTTTATGTGGATAATCGGATCGCAATTCCAGTGGGCGCCACGTTTCGCGGCACCGTCGTACAACTTGATTCCGATCGAAGCCGCCGGATCCATGCGCGCCTCAGGGGAGATTTCACTCCATTCCACATCCCCGTCGTGCGCTTCGATGAGTTGGTACTCCCCGGCGGAGAACGGGAGTCGATGGTGAGCGATGGCGCCAAGGATGGCGCCCCTATCCTGCGCTTGTCCCCTGCCCCCGGGGCGAAAAAGGGGTCGATCGTTTCGCGGCAGATTGCGGCGGAAAAACAGCGGATTAAGGATACCGTGGCGCAATTTACCGCACCTGGCCGGGGGGACCGCCTGGTTCAATTTATCTATACCCAGTTGCCCTATCACCCGGAGCGGATTGAGACGGGGACTGCCTGGACGGTTGACTTGGCCCAGCCGCTGAATCTCAGGCCGATGGACGCTCGGTCCGAGGACCGTGCCAAGGCAGACCCGCCGGGACTATCCGCATTAAACGAGTGGCGACTGCGCGCGTATCTGCAGGCCACCATAAGCTCCGCCGACACGAAGATCGGGGACACCTTCCAAGCGGTGGTCTCAGAGCCGGTGTTCAATGCCGAGCACGCAGTGGTTGTTCCCCAGGGCTCGGTGCTGGTGGGAGAGATCACACAGTCCAAACCTGCTCGCTCCTTCGGGCGACAGGGAAAGCTTCGTTTTCGATTCCGGCAGTTGAGACTACCGACCGGCTTCACGCAGCCGGTGGAAGGCACGCTCGCCGGTGTGGATGCCAACAAATCAGCAAACCTGCAAATCGACTCTGAAGGCGGCATAGCGCCAAAGCCGCAAAACCGCGTGCTGCTTCCCCTGGTGCTGACCTTCTTAGCCGGGCGAGGGCTGGATGACGATGGAAGCCGAATTGGGAATGGCGCGGTCGCGTCCAATGGCTTTGGAATTGTCGGCCGGATCGTCGGCATCGTTGCAAGTTCCCGCAACGTTGCGGCAGGCATCGGATTTTACGGGGCTGCGCTGGCTTTCTACGATCTTTGCCTGGCGCGCGGCCACAACGTGGTTTTCACGAGGAATACGCGCATTGAAGTGACCACCACCCCTGCTCGGAGTCCCATGAACACACCCTCCCCGTCTCAGTAAGCGGGCACGACCTTGGCCTGCACGGCGCGGCGCAACGCGACCCGGGCAAGCAAGCGCGTCGAATCGAGGGTTGGCAGTGGCGAATTGGTGTCATTCATGATCAGAGGGATCTCAGTACAGCCAAGGACCACGGCGTCGCAGCCTTCTTTTTTCATCCTTTCCATAATTCGCTGAAAGGTCGCGATGGCTTCCGGTTTGAAGACGCCGTAGACCAGCTCATCCATAATGATGCGGTTCATTTCTTCGCGTTCGTCCGGTTCGGGGCGCACATATTCCAGGCCGCGGGCTTTGAGCTTCTCCGGGTATACCTCGCTTTCGACCAGATACTGGGTTCCGGTCAGACCGAGCCGCCGGAACTGGCGTCCGACAGCCTGTCCCGCCACGGCCTCGGCAATGTGCAACCACTTCAGTGGCAGTTGCGGTTCGATATAGGGTAGCGCCTGGTGGATGGTGTTGTCGGGACAGATGAGAAAATCGGCGCCGATTTTGGCCAGCTTGTTGGCGGAGGAAAGCATCAGCTCGCCGACACCCTGCCAGTCATCGCGGTAAATGCATTTCATGTAGTCGGCCAGCGAGTGAGTGTGCATCGAAATCTCGGGGTGATCGTGGGGTCCTAGAAGGTCCGCGCCCCCCGCGCATATAGATCGATAACAAAGTGCGGCTCCTTCCGCGGAACAGGCGACGATACCGATGTGTTGGGCCATGGATTGATTTTAAGATAGGAGCCATGCGCGTTGGTCATGCCGTCATCCTTGTGGCGAGTTTCCTTTCCCTGGCGCCTGGTGTTTACGGGGAGACGGGACAAGAAGGTTGGCTTCGTTATGCCGCCTTGCCCCCGGAGTTGGCTCAGCAATACAAGATTCCTCACCGCGTCGTCGCCACGGGTCAGTCTGCGGTTGCCCACAGTGCTGCGGGTGAGCTCGCCCGGGGGCTGCATTCGATGCTGGGCGCTAACCTCACAGTCTCCTCTACGTTGGGTGGGAACGACGCGTTCCTTCTCGGGACGCCGGCTGAGATACGGCATCTGCTTCCCACGTGGAAACCGCTGTCGCCGATTGCGCCTGAGGGATTCTCCCTCTCGCAGATTGCCGAGCAAGGTCATAACTACTGGGTGTTAGCCGGCGGGTCCGATCGGGGAGTGCTTTATGGCGTTTTCCGCATCCTGGAACAGGTTGCGCAACAAAAGTTCATCGACTCCGACGTGGAAGCACCTTCTTCCCCGATTCGCTGGGTCAACCAGTGGGACAACTTCGACGGCAGCATTGAGCGCGGCTACGGCGGGCGCAGCATCTTTTTCGATAACGGGCACGTGCGAGCTGACCTTAGCCGGGTTTCGGAGTATGGACGGCTGCTGGCGTCGGTCGACATCAACGGCGCCACGGTGAACAATGTCAATGCCAATCTGCATACGCTTGATCCAGAGATGATCCACGAGCTGGCCCGCATCGCGGACGCATTTCGTCCTTGGGGCGTGCGCATGTCATTGTCTGTCGATCTTTCGAGTCCCCAGGTAGTGGGGCAGTTAAATACGTTCGATCCGCTGAATCCCGCGGTGGCGGCCTGGTGGCGAAAGAAGGTGGACGAGATTTACAAATCCATTCCTGATTTTGCGGGCTTCGTGATCAAGGCGGATTCGGAAGGCCGCGTCGGCCCTTCGAAATATGGCCGCACTCCGGCGCAGGCGGCGAACACCGTGGCCCGTGCGCTGCGGCCGCATGGTGGCGTGGTGCTTTATCGCGGATTCGTCTACAACAATCACCTCGACTGGAATGACCTTAAGGCGGATCGTGCACGGGCCGGCTATGACAACTTTCGCGCACTCGATGGGAAATTTGATCGCAACGTGGTGATCCAGGTTAAGCATGGGCCCATCGACTTTCAGGTGCGCGAGCCGGTGTCCCCGCTGTTTGCTGCGCTGCGTCACACCAGCCAGGCGATCGAGTTGCAGATCACGCAGGAGTACACCGGCCAGCAGCGGCACATGGTGTTTTTAGTGCCTATGTGGAAAGTGGCACTCGATACCGACATGCGTGCGGACAACCAGAGAACCCCGGTGAGCGAGATTGTCGAGGGTAAGAGCTTTCATCAGCCGCTGGGTGGTTTTGTCGGGGTGGCCAATGTTGGGCTCGACGCTAATTGGCTGCATCATCCGATGGCCATGGCCAACCTTTATGGTTTCGGCAAGCTGGCGTGGAATCCTGAGCTGACTACGGCGGAAATCAGTGATTGCTGGACGCGGCTTACTTTCGGCAATGATCCTAAAGTCGTGTATATCGTCAACGGACTGCAGGAGAATTCGTGGCGGGTGTACGAGCAATATACGGGTCCACTCGGTATCGGGACGCTCACCAATATCCTCGGGATTCACTATGGTCCGGGCATTGAGTCAGCCGAGCGGAACGGGTGGGGGCAATGGTTCCGCGCCGACAAGAAAGGTATCGGGATGGACCGCACGGTGGCCACGGGCACCGGCTATATTGGCCAGTATCCACCAGAGCTGGCAAAGACCTACGAGTCATTGGATAACTGCCCTGATAGTTTGCTGCTGTTCATGCATCACGTGCCTTACAACCACGAGCTGCATAACGGAAAGACAGTGGTGCAGTACGTCTACGACTCGCATTATGAGGGCGCTGCTATAGCCGGTTCGTACGTGATGCGATGGAAGATGCTTCGTGGCTTGATTGATGACCAGCGTTATAACGAAACGCTGGCGCTGTTTGCGTACGAGGGCGGCCATGCGGTGGTGTGGCGGGATGCGGTGACAGCGTGGTTCCAGAATATTTCCGGCATTCCCGATAAGCTGGGCCGGGTGGGGCACTACCCTGACCGTATCGAAGCAGAGTCCATGCAGGCGGATGGATACACGGTTGTTGACGTGTCGCCTTGGGAGACGGCTTCTGGCGGCAAGGCGGTGGTTTGCAATCGGCCTGGTGGGTGCACGCTGAGCGCTAAACCTGGCCGGCCGGCTGGTACTTATTCCATTGGCGTGCGGTACTTTGATCTGCGTACGGGTAACGCTCAGTATGAGTTGCTTATTAATGGCAAGTCTCTGGCGCATTGGGCGGCAAATGATAGTCTTCCGCCGGCCGCGGTGGATCCACATCTTGATGGGAGCACGAGCACGCTGTTTACGGTTTCTGATGTTCGATTGAAACCGAACGACACGCTGACTCTGCGCGGGATGCCTGACCAGGGAGAGCCGGCTCCGGTGGATTACATCGAGGTGGAGAGGAAATAGATTTCGGATTAGCGTGGCTTGTTGGGCATGACGCGGGCATGCAGGCGGTTGATTACTGTTTGTGGGACGAGGCCTTCGACTGAGCCGCCTAACTCGAAGACGTTCTTGATCAGACGCGAACTTACGTAGGAATATTTTTCGTCGGCCATCAGGAAGACGGTTTCCACCTGCGGTGCAAGCCTACGGTTCATCAGAGCCATCTGCAGTTCGTACTCGTAATCGCTGATGGCGCGAACGCCGCGCAGGATGGCCTGGGCACGTTGCTCGAGAACGAACTCCACCAGCAGACCATCGAAGGTGGCTACGGAAACGTTGCCATAGGGCTGCACCGCTTCGGTGAGCATCTCGATCCGTTCGGAAACAGAAAAGAGCGGAGCTTTCTCCGAATTCTTCAGGATCGCGACGACGAGGTGGTCGAAGATCTTCGCGCCACGGGCAACGAGATCCAGATGGCCGTTGGTCAACGGATCGAAGGTGCCCGGGTAGATGGCTTTGACAGTGTTCAAGTCTTACTGCCGGCGCACCGGCGCCTT
>Ga0182024_10007938_pt1 | contig 22664 bp, 18 predicted proteins | sample P32metaG_FD_120480 | JGI IMG/M metagenome (GOLD analysis project Ga0182024, IMG submission 120480) | Permafrost microbial communities from Stordalen Mire, Sweden - P3-2 metaG (Illumina Assembly) | ecosystem: Environmental > Terrestrial > Soil > Wetlands > Permafrost | place: Sweden: Stordalen... | reverse complement strand
ATTCTTCATCGCTGACATCGCTTGGATAACTCTTTTGTCTTTGTTTCATCCCCAGCTTATCGCAGGGATGTATATACATTGTACAGACTATTTTTACAAAAAGTTAAGTACAGGCTCTAGGGCATCCCTGGAGATTCGTTGTCCAAAATATTTGAACCATTCCAACGCGCACACTCCCACGGCGGTGATCGGAGCAGTGAATATTGTTTTGCAATAATTCGATGCTGCGACGGGTCTCCTTGCCTTGACATTCGGTCACGCTTGCAGAAAAATGATGCGCAATGGCGGAACCCAAAGTTAATGATTTAATGGAAAGGATTGTCTCCTTGTGCAAACGCCGGGGACTTGTCTTTCAATCCTCCGAAATCTACGGAGGCATCAATGGCTTCTGGGATTACGGCCCGCTGGGAGCGGAACTCAAACGCAATATCAAGGATTACTGGTGGCGCGTCATGACCCGGCTGCGCGATGATGTCGTCGGCCTGGAAGCGACCATCATTATGCATCCCAAAATATGGGAAGCCAGCGGCCATACCACGACGTTTGCCGATCCCATGGTCGATTGCCTTCTGACAAAGAAACGCTATCGTGCCGATCAAATTGATCCTCAAAGCGGCATGGCTTACCATTTCTCCGGCGCGGAGGACAATGCCACAGCATCCGGCGAAAAGCCCAAAACGTGCGGCGAGGCGTATTCAGTCCTGGTGGCGGAAGCCAAGCAAGTGGAGCATGCCCGCAAGGTGGCGCGCGATTTCTATAAGCAGCGCGGTCTGGGCGATCCTCGGTTGCTCGGGGAACGAACCGAAAGCGTGCAGAATTCAACCCGCTATAATCCGGAAAACGGCAGTCTTTTGACCGAGGCGCGCCTGTTCAACCTGATGTTCAAAACATACGTCGGTCCGGTCGAAAGCGCCGAGAACGTGGCTTATCTTCGCCCGGAAACGGCGCAGGCCATTTTCGCCCAATTCAAAACCGTGGCCGAAGTTTCCCGGCAAAAGGTGCCATTTGGCATTTGCCAGATCGGCAAGGCGTTCCGCAACGAGATCAACCCGCGCAATTTTATATTTCGCTCGCGCGAGTTCGAGCAAATGGAATTGGAGTTTTTCATCCGGCCAGACGAAGCCATTGAAGCCATAGCCGGCAGCGTGGCTCGCCCTGAGGGCGCAGGCCATCCGGGAAAACCGCAGCCTAACTGGGGCTGGCAGATGTGGCACAAATACTGGGTCGAGGAACGGCTGGCCTTTTATGGAGAGATCGGCCTGCCGCGCGCCAGCCTGGTTGAATACTGGCAAAAGCCGGAGGAATTGGCTCATTACGCTCGTGCCACCGTGGACATTCTTTACAGATTTCCCTTCAGCAAGCGCGATGACAACGGCGAATTGGCCGGCGAAGAACTCGAAGGCGTCGCGGCCCGCAGTGATTTCGATCTTTCCCAACACCAACGGTTCTCGGGCAAAGCCATGACGGTTTTCGACGAAGAATTGAAGGCGGCCTGGGCGAGGTTGGATGATCAAAAGAAAACCGCGCTTACAACCCGCTATTTTGAGGGACGCCGCGCTTATCTTGTCAGGGCCAACGAACCGGCTGATCGCGCCGAACGGCAAGCGCGGGAAGAAGCCGCCGCGTTGGCCAACGGCACTTATATTCCGCACGTCATCGAACCGTCCGCCGGCGTGGACCGGCTGGCCTTGGCGTTGATTTGCAACGCTTATCGCGAAGACGAAGCGCCGGACGAGAAAGGCAAGTTGGAGAAGCGCGTGGTCATGCGTTTCAGTCCCAGAATCGCCCCCGTCAAGGTGGCCGTATTTCCGTTGCTTAAGAATCGGCCGGAATTGGTCGTTAAAGCATTAGAGGTTCGTGATTTGCTTAGACCGCTGATGACGGTATATTACGACGATGGCGGCGCCATTGGCCGGCGTTACCGGCGGCAGGACGAGGCAGGCACGCCGTTTGGCGTGACGATTGATTTTGAAACGTTGGGTGAGCAGGGAGAAGGGCTCAAGGACACCGTCACGTTGCGCGACCGGGATACCATGAAACAAGTGCGAGTGAAGATACATGAATTGCCGACTCTGCTGCAGGAGAAGATTCGATAATGTCAATTCAGGCAAAGGCATCGATGCAAGAGCTGTCGGTGGTCGTGGCGGAGCCGCAGGTTAAAAAGCGCGCGCCGACACTGTACGCCATCATTTTGTTCAAGCTGGTCAAGGGCATTCTCTTTTTCGCTTTTGGCGTTGTCCTTTATTTTCAGGCTTCGCACGACTTGCCCTCGGAATGGGAAGACCTGCTCAAGCAGCCATTTGTCGAGCATGTGTTCGAGCGGTTGCGCATCCATCCCGAGAACAAATTTTTCCAGCACCTCGCCGAACAAATTGACAATGTCACCGAGGCCCAAGTCCATTTCTGGGCGGTCGGCACAATGCTTTTTTCGCTTTTTCCGCTGGTGGAAGGTATCGGGCTGCTTTACCGCGCCTTTTGGGCCGGATGGCTGACCATTGGGGAATCGGCTTTCTTTGTGCCGATTGAAATGTACGAACTGGCGAAGAAGTTTTCGCCGTATATGCTGGTCGTGATGGCAGTCAACATTGTCATCGTTTGGTATTTGTACGTTAATCGCGAGGCGCTCTTCTATCATCACCATGAACGTCACGAACCTTAGGCTTACCAGACCTCGACCGGGCCTTTGGGCACAGGGATTTCGGTGCGGTGCACCACGGCTGGCTCGCGCATGAACGACGCCTCGATCGGCTGCGGAAGGTAACGAGGCATGAGCTGGCCGTCGTCGTCGAGGAATTGCCTACGCCAGCGGCGATAGTCGTCAAGTATAGCGTCGAATTCAGCCACGCTGGATAGTTTGACGATGCGTTTGTTGAATTCATTGGCCGGGCCAAATCGCTTCGAATACCAGGGGCCGATTTTGCGAAAGAGACGGCAGCCATGCTCCTCGCCGAAGACTTCCACCATCAAATCCAGGTGCCGCCGCATGACCCGCACGCGCCCCTCGAAATCCGGCTCGGGCGGCAATTGGCCTGTGCGAAGGAAGCATTCGGTATCCCGGAAAATCCAGGGATGATACAGCGCTCCGCGGCCAATGCTCACGCCCGCGCAGCCTGTTTTGTCAAACATCATTTTCGCCGCTTGCGGCGTGGTGACGTCACCATTGCCAATGACGGGAACGGATTGAACGGCCTTAACAACAGCGGCGATGCCTGAGAGGCTGACGGCGCCACCGAAGCCTTGCTCGCGCGTTCGGCCATGGACAAAGATGGCGGCGACACCTGATTCTTCCAGAACGCGCGCCAGATCTGGCGCGGTGAGATTTTGATCGTCCCAACCGAGCCGCATTTTGGCCGTGATGGGGATCTTGACGGCTTCAACCATGCCGCGCACCAAACGGGCCGTTTTATCCAACTCGGTCATCATGGCCGAGCCGCCGCCCACGCGGCAGACCTTGCGGACGGGGCAGCCCATGTTGATATCGACCGAGGCGACGCCAATGGATTCCAGATACACCGCGGCATCACGCATTTCTTCGGGCACTGAACCGAAAAGCTGCACTGCCAGCGGACGGTCAACCGGGCAGGTCTCGATCAACTTCAGGGCCTTGGGATTTCGTTCCAGGAGCGAGCGGGCGTTGACCAGATCGGTCGTAGCGAGGTCCAACCCGCCAATCTCGCGTACAACGAGACGGAAAGGCAGGTTGGTATAACCTGCCAGGGGCGACAGAAACAAATTAGACTTCAATTGAAGCGAGCCGATGCGCACGCACTTAATGAACCACAAAATGAGGCAAAGGAAAGCGCGCAAACCGGACCAGTCACGTTCACTGGCTGGGGAGTGGTTATTTTTGATCGAATCCGCTTCGTGCCGGTTGCACCGGGTATTGCCAAATTTTCCACGAATGATTTGACCCGTAACCCATCCGCGCCGATAATCTATGCAACTAGAATTTATGCCAAGTTTCGGTACGGCGGATCCGGGCGCCGGCATCCCACGCCCCGTAGAACGACATGAAAAAACGCATATTATTTGTGAGCGAAGACCCAACGCTCAGTCAGGAATTCCAAGCGCAATGCGCCGGGACCGAGAGTGAATGGACCGTCCAGCACGCCCGCACTGAAGAGGAGGCGCTGTCCCTGTGTCAGCAGCAAACCATCGCCAGCGTCGTGGCGGACGCCAATCTCGGCGGCAAAAGCGGCACTGATTTGCTGGACGCTTTCTTGCGCCGCCAGCCCAGGGCGTTACGGGTGATTGTTTCGGATTTGGCGGATGTCGAGAGCACGATGAAGTGCATCGGCCATGCGCATCACCACGTCTTAAAGCCTTGCAGCGCGCAGACTTTGTTCCAGGTGCTCCAACAAGCCTTCGCCCAGGAAGCGTGGCTGCCGAGCGAGCCGGTGCAGGGACTGATTGCACAGATGCGTCAAGTCCCCAGTCCTCTTAAGGCTTACACACAGATTGTCGAGGAGATGAAGTCGCCGACTTGCTCTCTGGAAAAAATTGGCCGGCTCATCGAACAAGACCCCGCCATCACGGCCAAAGTTTTGCAACTGGCCAATTCGGCTGTGTTTGGACGAGAGTTGAACGTCGTGAGCACTGCGGAAGCCATTGGTTACATCGGTTTGGAAACGACGAAGGCGGTTGTCCTGTTGGCCCATACTTTTTCCTCGTTCGATAACCTCAAGCTGATGCATTTCTCGGTCGAAGATCTTTGGCGGCACTCGGTCCAAGTCGGACGCCTGGCGCGCCGCGTCGTGGAGGTGGAAAAAGCGGGCGAAGAGATGGCCGAACAAGCTTTTGCGGCCGGGCTCCTGCATGATATTGGCAAACTGCTTTTTGCGGCCAACCACGCCGGCCTTTTTGGGAAGGTTTTGCGGCTAGCGCGCGAACAGCATTGCAACCTTTGGGAAGCTGAAGCCCAGGTTTTGCCCGGTGTAGGACACGCTGAATTGGGTGCGACCGTGTTAGGAATTTGGGGGCTGCCCAAGACGATTACGGAGGCCGTGGCGCTGCATCATCGCCCGTGGCGGCAACGAGACCACATTTTCAGTCCGATCACTGCGGTTCACGTAGGAAATATCCTGGACCACGACAGCCATCCCGACCCGAGTATCATCATGCCCTCCCAAATCAACACGGCGTATCTCAAGGACCTGGGCATGGTCGGCAGGGTGGAACATTGGCGGCGTGGATGTGCGGACATCGTTTAGCACCACGATCATTAGAGCGAAAATAGCCTTAACAATGCTGTTCCAATTGATGAACAAAGTTTGTTTGTTTGGCTTCCGGAGGCCCGCGGAGGACCGGTCGTGAACGCGTTGGAGGCCATCCGTTTCAATGTCTCGATCTAAGAGATACTTCAATTCGCTGCTCTCCGGCTACGTGCTGTTGGGAGTCAACGTCCTATTTACGCTGGCGTCCGTGCCCTTGGCACTGCACTTTCTTGGCAAGGAGGAGTTTGGACTATGGGCCCTCACGTCCCAGATTGCCAGCTACATCGTCTTGATGGATTTTGGTCTTACTGCGGCAGCTTCGCGAATTCTCATCGACTACAAGGACCATGAAAACCCCGGTGAATATGGCGGAACCATTCAGACGGGCGCCTTGGTGGGTTTATCGCAAGCTGGCCTGGTTTTTCTCGTTGGAGCCGGCTTGGCGTTTGTGATAGGTCCGATGTTGCACATTCCGGCGAAATTGGAGCAGACATTTTTTTGGCTGGTGGTTTGCCAGGGTGGGATTACGGCGGCGATGTTCGCTACCCGGATTATCAGCCATATCCTCACGGCCAACCAACGTTCGGACGTGAACAATTACAGCGGTGCGCTTTCGTTGATGGTAAACTTTGGAGTGATGTGGTGGGGCTTCGCTCACGGAGTCGGAATATTCAGCATGCTATGGGGACAAGCGACTGGTCTCATGTTCGCCCTGGCCTTAAACTGGATCGGATGTTTCAGATTAAAATTGTTTCCACGGCAAGGCGCATGGGGGCGGCCAACATGGGGAAAATTTCGCGAACTATTTGTTTTCGGACGAGACTACTTTCTGTTTGCCCTCGGGAATCAATTCGTCAATGCCAGCCAGGTGGTGCTGTTGACACGGCTGTTCGGGCTGGACACGGCCGCTGTTTGGAGCGTGTGCACCCGGTTTTATCTTCTTCTAGTGCAGGTCATTGGCCGCATCTTTGAGTTCTCCTGTTCGGCATTGGCGGAGATGATGGTTCGCGGCGAGAGAGAGCTTTTGTTGCGGCGATTCCGGGAAATTGCGGTGTTATCCTCCAATTTGGCCGTCGTGGCTGCGGCGCTTTTGGCCGTCGGCAATGGCCCCTTTGTCGAGGTTTGGACGGCTGGAAAAATCCAATGGTCGCCGTGGAATGATTTGCTGCTGGCAATCTGGCTGATCATTATCATCGCTGTTCGCATGCATACAGGCTTGGTCGGACAAACCAAGGCCTTTCGGTTCATGCGGTATCTGTGTTATCTTGAAGGCCTCTCGTTTATCTGTCTTACTGTGCTTTTGCGTCGATTTGGCGGAATCACGATTATGTTGATAGTCTCGATTGTGTGCAGTCTGTGTTTCTCTTTCCGTTACGGATTGTTGCGGACGCGTGAGTATTTTCACTTAAGCTGGGAGGATCTGGCCCGCTGGCACCGAAGCACATTGACACTAGTCGTCACAGTGGCGCCGGTCGCAGTCCTGGTCTGGTGGTTGTCCCGAAATTTACCCGCGCTCGAGCGGCTCATCGGGGGATCCATGGTTTTGGGAATCTGGACGACCTGCATGTTCTTGCGTTATGGCTTGGCACCTTCCTTGCGCGTCGATGCGTGCCGTCACGCGCCGATTTGGGCCAGACCGATGCTCGCCCGCATTGGCTTTGCTAATCCGGATGCCTAATACAAATAAAAAGACATGAATGTATTTTTCCGATTGTTGCAAATCCCGCTGGCCCGCTTGGGTTACCAACTTGCGCCCTTTAACGGTCGTCAAATTATCCCTGAAACCATTCCCGACCGCGAACTTTATACGGGTCCAGAGGACTTCAGTCGCTTGTTCCGGCCATGGCTCGGGGAAGAATTCGGTCGCCTTTTGACTCCGCAGATCACGGGCAACACCGGGTTATCGCGCCAGAAGCTTTATTGGTTGCTGAACTTGTGTCGTCTGACGCAGGATCTCGAGGGAGACGTTTTTGAGGCCGGAGTCGGCAGCGGGGGCAGCGCGCGGTTGTTGCTGGAGGCATTAGACGGAGAGAAAATTCGAAAGACATTCTGGCTGCTCGATACGTTCGAGGGATACCAGAAGATCGATCGCACGCAGGACGGCGCCCATGTGCAGATCAATCAATGCCGGGGCAGCAGTTACGAGGAAGTCAAGCGCTTACTGGGCAATGATGCTGCGGTGGTGAAGCTCATAAAAGGTCTAATTCCGGCAACGCTGGCCGAGGTCAAAGCAAACAAAATCTGTTTTGCGCACATTGATGTGAATCTTTATGAACCAACACTCGCTGCAACAAAGTTTTGCCTCCAACGACTCGTGCCGGGTGGAATGATGGTTTTTGACGATTATTGCTGGCCCGCCACTTATAGCGCCCGCAAAGCCATCGATGAGGCCTGTAGCACTTTTGGGCAGACCGTTCTTTGTCTCCCCGAGTCCACCCAGGCATTCCTCGTCCGCTCGCCGTTCGGCCCGTTGCCACGCTAATGAAACCGAAGCAATCCCCGTTAAAGATCCTATCGGAGGAGCAATATGTCCAACGGCGCCTGAAACTGAGTCTGTTTGCCAGGGATTATCTCCACCTCTCGGATCTAGCTGTTCTGATCCGAGGAATCGCGCCGGACGTCCGAGGTATCGTGTTCGACTATGGATCAGGCGGCGCGCCCTACGCTTCTTTGTTTTCGCAATGTGCCGGTTATGTAGCGGCCGATTTGGAGCCGGGGCCCAAGGTAGACCGAGTGCTGCGACCCGATGGCTCGACCAACGAAACCGACGCAAGCTACGACTTTGTTTTGTCCACACAGGTTTTAGAACACGTCCAGAGGCCTCCTCTTTACTTGCAAGAGTGCCGTAGAATTCTGCGTCCCGGCGGGCGCATTCTGCTGACCACGCACGGGATGACCATCGAACATGGATGCCCGCGCGACTACCAGCGGTGGACTGCTCATGGATTGGAAGAATTGTTCCTGGAAGCAGGATTTCAAGTCATTCGTTCCGGCAAGTTGACCACCCAATTCCGGGGCATGGTGCAACTTATGGACATGTTTACGCCTGATTTGCGCTATCCAACCAAACGTTTTCTCCACTTGACCTTGTCAGTTGTTCGCAAGTTCTACTTCAAGGCCCTCATGCCCCTGTTGCACAAATTCGCTGACCTATTTGGGGAGCAGACTCTCGTCGATGCCTCCTCGGACGACAGCATCTATGTGGCGATTTTTGTTTACGCTCAAAAACCCGGGACCGATGGAGTAGTTCAACGTTGAACACTGCCGCCCCATCCACCCTTAATCGCATGGACAAAGTCTTGACAAGCAATGACGGACACGGCAAGACACCGGGATTTCTGCTTGGCTTTTCCGGCTTGCGAAATATCCTCCGCTTCATGGAACATCAAGACACCTTCGCTTATCGGAAGGAGAGATTTCGTTGATCAAACTGCCAAAAAAGCTGCGAGATCTGCGTTATAAGATCTTTTATAGTCTCTTGCTCAGGGACGGTTGCGAACGAATCGTGCTGGGCGATCAGTCCATCGGGTTGCAATGGACGATCTGCCCCACTGGCTTGAAGGCCCAGAGCGTCGTTTACAGCGGCGGAGTCGGCACCGACATCAGTTTCGAACATGAATTGGTCAGGCGCTTCGGCTGCAACATCGTGCTGTTGGACCCGTCGCCGACCGGGGTAAAAACTATGGCGCGCCCGGAGAACAGCATTCCGCAACTGAAGTTTTCCCCGCTCGCGCTCTGCGCCTCTACCGGAAAACTCAAGATGGCTCCGCCAGTGCCCGGCGGAGATTCCTGGTCCGCCCAAAGGAATGACAACGCAACGCTCGAAGTCGCCTCTACCGATCTGAGCACGTTAATGCGGCAAAACGGACATTCGCACATAGACCTGTTGAAGATCGACATTGAGGGGTGCGAGTACGAGGTGATCGACGATATTCTCCGGCGGCGAATTCCGGTCCGGCAAATTTGCGCGGACTTTGATTACGACCGAATCGCCGGGGCAAGTCGGGGCAAAGCCATCCGCGCGATGCTCAAGCTGGCGGCGCGTGGTTACAAATTGATCAGTTACGAAGCGGCCAATCACACGTTTGTTTTGGGGCCACGGCCTTGATTCTGCCCGATTCCATTCGCGTTTATCGGCCGGGCAAAGTTCCCAGCGCAGCTATGTGATTCATAATGGTCTTTTCGAAGGACTCGAAGCTAAGCAACGTACGAATTTGTTGAATCTCTTGCAACCGTTTTCCTTCCCGAATCTTTGACCACCAGTTCAATACCGCGTTAGCAATCGCCTCAGGGTCCCGAATCGGGACGACTTCGCCATTTTTTCCCGGCCGGATCAGGTCTGAAGCTCCGGTGTTCTTGGTGGTTATAACGGGCAGGCCGCAAGCCAGCGCTTCCGCAACGACGATGGCAAAACCGTCTTCAATGGAAGGAAAAACAAAGATATCCGATGTTTGAAATCGCTCAAGGTAACGTTGACGCTGACCCTCCAGGGCAAGATTGAAAGGCGGAGCCCAATCAATTGGCAAGTCGGCATAACGGCCCAAAATGGGTTTTGCATCATCCCGAACCAATTGGCTCAATCGCAAGATAGCGCTCGGCTCTTTTTTCCGAATCAAACGAAACGCTTCCAGCAAGTAAGGCGTGCCTTTCCGCAAACACAGTGCGCCGGTATTGAGCAGGGTTAAGGGCCGGGACTGCGGCCGGTCGGCGCCCGCAGGTTTGAACCAATCCAAATTCACTGGCAAGGTATAGGGCAATACTCGGCTCGGTTCCCAGCCTTGTTCCACAAATGAATCGCGCACGAATGTGCTCGAGGCGAAAATACAATCGCACTGCGCGACGCTCTCAATGCTGCGTTGGTTGAAGTGGCGCGCCACGGGCGGATAGGGCGACGCCCATCTCTTGTGTTCTTCGATTAACAAGTTCCAGAATAATCGCGGGTGAGAATTTTGGGCGTCAATGAAAGTCGTTCCTCCATGCGTTTTTGACCATCTAATAGCTGAATTGGCAAAGGCAAAGCTGGTAATCAGATTTTGACCCGGGTGCAGCAGCGATCTCACCCATCGATCAAAAAGTGGATAGAGACGAAAACGGAAGGACTCGGCTTGAAATGGCGGCAGACATTTTGCAGCCAGATAATTCAACAAGCCAAAGACAGGATTAAGACGTGTATGCTGCGGTGAAACCCCCTCTGTTCCACGACGGGTCCCAAGCGCATAAAAGGCCAAAAGACCGTGCTTTTCAAGGACCCTGGCGAAATTGTCATGACCGCAGCGACCGAATGAAGCGACGACGAAGCTTTCCGAACCGAAGCGCAGATTCTCTTTTGAAGATATGTTCATCGGTGCGGTGTTTGCTCGAAAATCATATCGTATAACTCCAAGTACCGCCGGCACATATCCTGGCGGGTCATTCCCTTGGTCTGTATGACTGCGGCCGCATTTTCGGCCAGGCGACGGCGTGTATCCGATTCGACGACCAACCGCTCAATCGCTGCGGCCAGCTCGTCGGGCCGTCCTGGTTCGACCAATAAACCGTTGACATCATGTTGAATGATTTCTGGGATCCCTGACACTCGTGTTCCGATAGCTGGCTTGCCCATCCACAGCGCCTCCATCAATGCCATCGGAGCGCCTTCATAATGGGAAGGCTGCACGTAAATGTCCACTGCCTGCCAGAACGCTGTCTTGTCAGTTAGTCCCCCGGGCATGTGAACGATGGAGTCAAGTTTTCGCCGGTTGATTTCGTCGCGAATCAAGCCTGCGTACTCCGCTTCCAGCGGCGGACCGGCTAGAATGAGTCTGAGTCGGGGTATTTTCTGCTGCACCAGAATGAATGCCTTGAGCAAATCGAACTGCCCCTTCCTCCATCCGATGTGCCCAAGATTCGCAATGGTCACGACTTCGGGCGAAAGGCCGGGGCGGGGCGGCGAACCTTCCAGACCGGAGTGGTAGATTGTTCTCATTTTGGCTTTAGCCCAAGGAAACCATCGTACGAGCTGGAACCGGTTTTCATCCGAGTCAAAAATCTCCTGACGGCAATGAATCAGGAGGAAACATTTGGACGACCAAGCCAGAATGGATTTAAGAAACGTGGCCACCGGCGGATATCCGGGAGGAAACAGTCCTTCAGTTAAAGACGGCGCACAATGATTGGAAAGAACCCAGGGCACTCTTGACCGGCAAAGACGGTGGAGGGGTCCTCGCCAGGGCAGGTGCGCGTCAAATGAAAATGTGCCGCCGTGGAAATGAACCAAGTCATAATTTCCCGCCATGACCTGCGTGACAAAATGCCGGCTCGAGGTGCTGTCCCACTTATGAGGGGGAATCGAAATTCGGTTTTCCAAACAAGAAGCAAGCTCTTCGGGCATGAAAGGCCATTCAGCGTCGGGCGATGCCAAGCTAATGCGATAATGCTTTGATAAGCCAGCCACCAACCACTGGACAATTTTACCCTGGCCTCCGAGATCAAAGACTGGGCCCGCCGCGACTTGGAGTACTCGCGGTTGACTCACAATGAGTTGGGATTTTGCCACGTCATCATTTAGGGAGGATGGCGGTATCTATGATTTTGATCGGTAAGCAATCGCCCGCAGGCGCACGGCAAGAACATTCGACCAAACGTCTTGCAGAAATCGGAGGTGGAACGGGGCCGGGAAATGCTTTCTGGCAAAAAACTGATGGCGGAAAACGGTCCCGCGCACTTCGCCACATCCCAAACGGTTCCGTCATCGTAACTGCCAATCGTTATGTATCCGAAGCCCGCGTCTCGCGGCAAGCGCTTGAACATAAGTACACTGAAAAAGCGAATATGCACTCCGTTAAAGCGATTCTTTCGCGGGCCCTCTGGTTCAGAAGGCACCTGCGCTCGAAGCAATGCCATAAGTCGCCATGCGCGGCAGCCAAAGTTCGGGACCGTGGCTGCAAGTATGCCGCCCGGTTTTAGCACACGGTGCAATTCCCGCGCTGATTGGAGTAGATCAAACAAATGTTCAAATACGTCACTGCAAGTCGCTCCGTCAAATGTCCCATCTGCACAATCGATGGTGCCTTTGTCTGGATCGATCTGAAATGCTCCAAAGCCCTTTCGGCGGAGATCGCCGAGCGCCGCCGGACCAACATCGGCCCCCGCATAACCCTCCACGTCGTGAGCGAGCAACTTCTGATGCGCATGGCCAAGGCCGCAACCGTAATCCAAGACGCGTCCACAGCCAATCAGAGGGCCCAAAACTCTACGGAACGTCTTTTCTTCCCACTCCGGACTCACATGGAGTCCGCTGGCCCAATATTGGTCATAGAATGCTTCCACGTTCATTCTGCTAATGTAAGAGGCTCGGGGACCGCAGCAAGAGTGAATTGTGATTTTCCATCTCGGCGATGTCTGCTGTTCTAACATCGTGTCATCACAATTCCTAGGTGATGCATTCCCAGCCATGCTGCCCTCTTGATTTCCACTCCTCTGTTTCGTTAGCATTACAAATAAAAAAATGAACCGCGCGCTGATTACTCTTTTTTCGCTGGGCATGGGTGCGGGCGTCGCCTTGGGGGAATCGACCAAGCTAACTGTCACCTGCACGGCGTTTGAAGCGGGCCAACTCGTTCCTGTTAAATATACTTGTCAGGGCGATGATGTTTCACCGCCATTGAAATGGGATGGCGCGCCCGCCAAAGCGAAAAGTTTCGCTGTTATTTGTGATGATCCAGACGCCCCAGGCGGGACATGGGTGCATTGGGTGCTCTATAATCAGCCTGCGGATGCTCCTTCGTTGCCGGAGAACACTCCGATACTGGACAGTCTCCCCAACGGCGCGGCCCAAGGCCGGAACAGCTTTCAGAACACCGGCTACGGGGGGCCGTGTCCGCCCGCGGGCAAGGCGCACCATTACTTTTTCAGAGTGTATGCGCTGGATACGACGCTCACGTTGCAAGGTCCTCCAACTAAGGAGCTGTTAATCGCGGCCATGCGCGGCCACATTGTGGCGCAAGGCCAATTGATGGGAACCTACAAAAGGCAATAAGCATGGGATGCCCGCGCGCTTCCCAGACAGAATTTGACAGGGAATGAGATCAGGCCCCCCGCCGCTACTTCTTGGCCAAATGGTGCCAGAGCAGTAGAAAGAGGAGAACTTGCACCGTCACGGGCACAACGGCCCATAGCGCAAACTTGCGGATCGTTCGCCAGCGCCGCCGGGCGGGCGTTGAAATCTTCAAGCGATCCCGCCGCCCGGACAACGTAACCCGCTCAGGCGCTTCCAATTCTGCTTTCATAGCCGCGGCGGTTTGATAGCGTTCGCCCGGATTTCGGGCCATGGCGTGGAGCACGATTTCCTCAGCTTGCGGCGAAATTTCGGGATTGAGGTTGCGCGGCGGTTCAGGGTCTCCTGTCACGCGGGAATTCATAATGATTGAAATATCCTCGTCGTTGAAGGCAATGGTCCCTGTGAGCATTTCGTAGAGCATCGCCCCAAGACTATAGATGTCCGTGCGCCCGTCACCTCTTCCGCCATTGACCCGTTCCGGCGCCATGTAGTGGGGCGTGCCTGGCGCAAAACCGACGAAGGTCAAACGTCGTGCAGCGGCGCTCTTGGAAATTCCGAAGTCCATCAAGCGAAGCGTGCCATCGTCGCAGAGCATGATGTTCTCAGGCTTTAAATCGCGATGGACGATGCCGCGATCATGCAGGTATTGCAAGGCGTCGCAAATTCGGGCGGCGATAGCCAGCGCTTCTTTTTCCGGAAGTCGCCGCCGCTCTCTAAGAACGTGAAACAGCGTCTTGCCGCTTAGGAATTCCGTAACGATGTAGAGGCGGCTTTTGTTTGGGATAGGATAAAAGCGCAAGATTGAGGGATGGTCCAATTCTGCGCCGATCTCTTCTTCACGCTGAAAACGGGAGAAAAGCGCCACGTCCATTTCGATGTTTTTGTGTGGAATCTTTACTGCCACTGGTTTTCCGCCATTCTCAAGATCGCGGGCCTTGAATACGGCCGCCATGCCGCCGTCGCAAACCATGTCCGTAATGACAAAGCGTCCATCCAACAGCGTTTCCTGGACTGCTTTGCCATTGACCGGCGGGACAGGTTCGCCGACAGTTTGGTTTAGTGGGTTTCCCAGTATCATCGCCGTTAGGTTCTCATCAACCGTCCAAACCGCGATGTAAAAACGCCGCCGCTGCGTGTTAAAAATACATAAAGATGGTTTTTGTGCATCCGAAGATCAATTTGGTGCATCTTAAGATGTAGAATGATGAAGAAATGGCTAAAACGGATTGGATGGCTCGTTCTGATCGCGATCGCTGCGTTGCAGTTTACCAATCCGTCCCACCAAAATCCCCCAGTCACACCTGGACACGACGTCTGTGCGAGCAATTCGCCTCCACGGGCCATCGCCGCCGCCTTGAGACATTCCTGCTATGACTGTCATTCATTCGAAACCAGATGGCCATGGTACAGCTATGTCGCCCCTGTTTCATGGTTTGTGGCGCGGGACATCAAGGCCGCCCGTTCAAACGTGAACTTTTCCGATTGGCCGCATGACGACCCGTCACGGGCGCGCAAGCGATGGCGGCACATCGCTGAAGCCGTTGAGAGTGGCGAAATGCCGTTGCCCAGCTACACTCTGATACACCGTGATGCGGTCCTCAATGATCAGAACAAGGCGGAACTGGTCAAATGGGCCAAAGCGCGAGCGGATTCGCCTGATTAAAGGGCCAGATAAGTCCATTTCACAGAGGGCATGGCCGTTCCACGCCCCCGGTGCTTCCAAAAGCCGATTGCTCCTGGTGCGGCAAAAGTTGAATCTTTTCCCAATACCCCTGTCTTAATGAATTACCAGAATGTTTAACCTAGGAATAACCCGTTGCAAATGAGCCGATTCCCCGTAATGTGTCACCGGTTCCCGGCAGCCTCGACTGCCCGAACAACATGCGACAATTTGTAACTATAGCCGGAAATGCCTTTATGGAGTTGATTCGGCAGCCGGTTTTCCTGCTGCTGATGACCCTCTCCTCCCTGTTCGAGGTTTTTCTGTCTTGCGTGAACTACTTTGGCTTCGGCGACGAGCCTAAACTGGTCAAAAACAGCGCTTTAGCGGTCATGTTCCTGGCTGGACTCTTCGGTGCCGTCCTAAGTGCTTCAGCTTCCGTAGGACGTGAGATCCGAAGCGGGACGGCTTTGGCGGTGCTGGCCAAACCGGTCGGCCGGGGCCAATTCCTTTTGGCCAAGTACACGGGCCTTTCGTTTGCGCTCGCGATTTTGACTTTTGTGAATTGCATCGCGGCCCTGCTGGCTACACGAATGGCCTTCGACGCTTACGGCGACGTCGATTATCCAGGATTGACTGTGTATTGCGCCTCGATTGTTGTGGCCTATGTCATGGGCGGTTTTACCAATTACTTCCTGCGCCGGCCTTTCGTCTCGGATGCGGTGATAGCGGTCGTTATTATGTCAGTGGTCGCTTTTGCGATATTGCATTTCATCCCGCGCGACGCGGGAAGGATGGGCGCCGATTATAAAGGTATCGATTGGCGAGTAATTCCGGCATCGGTTTTGATCCTCATGGCTTTGCTCATTCTGGCTGCGTTGGCGCTGGCGTGCTCGACGAGAGTGGACGTGATCCCTACCTTGGCCATATGTTCAGCCTTGTTTTTGCTTGGCCTGGTGTCCGATTATTTCTGGGGGGAGCGGGCCAAGGCCGGATTATGGTGGGCATCCGTACTTTACGCCGTGACGCCAAATTGGCAATTATTCTGGCTCGCGGATGCTTTGGAAGGTACTAATAAGATACCGATTAGCTATCTGGCCTCGGCCTTGGGATACGCCTGCGCTTACATTGGGGCGATCCTTGCGCTGGCACTATTGCTTTTTGAAGATCGCGAATTGAATTAATGGAACTAGACTCGATGACCTAAACTGAATCTGGCATGGACCAAAACACGAAAAGAACAGGGCTGATGAACTGGCTCGTGCTCCTGGGGGCGGCGCTGGGCCTGCTGTTGATTTCGAACTACCTGAGTTCCTCAGCGGGCATCATGGCTACGACCCTGACCGTTTTCGGGCTGTTGGTGGCTTTGTTGAGCTATTTTCATATCAGCTTGCTGGAGCGGGAACAGTTCGAGAAAATGGAACTGGAGGAACTGAGCAAATCGCGAGGGAGCGAATCCCTTTTTGCCACCGCCGCAGGGGACACCTTTCCCGCCCGGCGTTCTCGGGAACAGTTCGAACGATTTTTCATTCCCAGTTTCACGGCTGTGCTGTTTTTGCTTCAAGCCGCAGCCGCCTATTTGCCCTGGAATAGACTGGCGGGCAAGCCGCCCCTGATCGCTGATAACGCCAAGTTGGCAATGTCCTTGTTGGGGCTGATGGGACTGATTCTGTTCTTGCTGGGCAAATATTCCAGCGGTTTGGCTCGGTTGAAAGGGTTAAGGCTGTTGCGCCCCGGCGCGGCCTATATGCAACTGAGCGCCTACGCCTGCCTGACGGTGATTTGCGCCACCGCCGCGGTTTTAGCTGGCTTTCCCAAAGTGGATTTGATCGTGGCGCGCGCACTATGCGTTGTTTCGGGGGTTGCGGCTATCGAAACGTTGCTGGCGCTGGTGCTCGAAGGCTATCGAGTCCGAGTCCAAGGGCGGGAAGCACGTCTGCTTTATGAAAGCCGCCTCGTCGGCCTCCTAGGCCAGCCGGAAGCGATCATTACAACGGCGGCGCACGCGCTGGATTATCAATTCGGGTTCAAAGTCTCAGAGACGTGGTTCTATCGTTTTCTGGAGAAAGCGTTGGGATGGCTGCTGCTGGTGCAGTTGGGCGTTTTGGTTCTTTCGACCTGTTTTGTCGTCGTCGAGCCAGGAAATCAGGCGCTCCTTGAATGCTTTGGCAAGCCCATGGGCCAAAACGGAGTCATCGGCCCTGGTTTGCATTTAAAACCTCCCTGGCCCATTGGCCAGACTTATCCATACGCCACCGAGCAAGTCCAGACGTTCCTGATCGGCGCTGCGCCGGAACAAGCTTCAACCATCGCCTGGACTGTCAGTCATACGACGGAGGACAATTTCCTTGTCAGTGGCGTATTAAAGACGCAAGCGCCGGCCGGCCAGCAAAGTGGTGTTAAAAGTCCTCCCGTCAGCCTGCTTTCCGTCAGTATCCCAGTGCATTATCAGATTACCAACCTCGCGAGTTGGGCCTATACGAACGAAGACCCGAACACGTTGTTGACCAACATTGCGGAACGGGAAGTCGTGCTCTATTTGGCCAGCGCGGACTTTGACGATTTGATGTCACGCGGACGTGGCGATGCCCAAAGGACGTTGCAGCAAAGTATTCAAAAGGAAGCAGACGCCAAAGATTTAGGCGCGAGGATCACATTTGTTGGTCTCGAGGACATTCATCCTCCGACCAAGGTAGCCGATGTGTTCGAAAGAGTGGTTGGGGCCGCCGAAACTCGCGAATCGATGATTTTACAGGCCAAGGCCCAGGCGATCACGACAAATGCCACCGCCACCGGCGAAAGTTTCAGGCGGGTCACGACTGCCGAGGCCGACCGGCACGGAGCGGTCACCAATTCAGCCTCGCGAGCACTGCTCTTTGCCAATCAAGCCCTGGCTTACTCCGCCGCGCCGGGCAATTGGGGCATCTATGAACAACAGGCTTATTTTGAAGCTCTGATCGGAAACAGCGCTGATGACCGTAAATACATCATTGCCACCACCAACGCGCCCAACATCCCAATCTTTGACCTGCAGGATAAAATCCGTGAGGATTTACTAATCAATAGTTTACCTGCCCCAGGTTCCAAATAATATGAAACGAAAGCCCCTAACATTGGCCGTCGCCGCTGTTTTGCTGATAATCTTCGTCTTGATGCTCTTTGTGTATCAAGTCCGCATATCCGAAGTCGCCGTCGTAACGCTCTTCGGCAGGATCGCCCAGGTCAATACCAATGCCGGCGCCGGACTGCGTTTGCCTTATCCAATTGAAAAAGTGTTCAAACTGGATCAACGCATCCAGAATTTCGAAGGCAGGGACAAATTCGAGGAAATCAAGCTGCACGATCAAAACATCATCTTTTTGTCCGTGTATGTAGGCTATCGCATCTCCGATCCCACAAACTTCTTCGTCAAGTTTCTCAACGGTTCCATCCCGCTTGCGGAAAGGGCGATGGATGACATTGTACGCAGTTCAAAGCTCGAAGTGGCCGGCCGGCATGACTTTTCGGATTTCATCTCGACAGACCGGCAGCAAATGAAGTTCCCGCAGATCGAAGGCGAAATACTCAACGAGGTCCAACGGCGGGTCAACGAGCAGCATTATGGCGTGGAAATTAAGTTCGTCCAGATTCAGAAAATCGGACTCCCTGAGAGCGTCACCCAAAACGTCTTTGATCGGATGAAGGCGGAGCGGGACAACTATATTTCTGAAATTCAAGCGCAAGGGGAACTGGAATCGACTCGGATCAAGTCCACGGCGGACAGCACCGCTGCCAAAATGTTGTACGACGCGGATGCCCAGGCTTTTACAATCCGTGGCCTGGGCGAAGCGCAAATGATGACGAATTTGCAGGTTCTGCAACAGAATCCGGGATTGGCAAGCTTCAACTTGCAGATTGACGCGATGGAACAATTCCTAAAGAAGAAAACAACTCTGGTGCTGGACCTGAGCACCTCGCCCTTGCAGTGGTTGCAAATGGCCGAACCGGCCAAGACTAACAAATGAACCCTCAGGACCCCAACGTTCCTCAACCAGGTGGGCCCCCTCCGCCCGAAGATGCCGGCTCGCAAGCGCTGGCTGAAGCGCTACGAAGCAGCTTCGTCATCGTCCAGATCATTATGGTGGCGCTGGTTTTTCTCTTTTTGGGTTCAGGTTTTTTCACCATTGGCGCGCAGGAAAAGGGCATCATTCTTCGCTTGGGCAAGCCGGTGAATGAGGGACGGTTGCTCGGTCCCGGCGCGCACTGGGCCTGGCCGGCGCCGATTGACGAAGTGGTTCGGCTGCACATCACTTCGGTGACTATGGCCGAATCTTCCGAGGGCTGGTACCTGACGGCCGAGGAGCGCTTCTCCCAGGCGCCGGAGCCTCCAGCTTTTCAAAAACTCAATCCGGCTAATGTCAGTTACACATTGACCGCGGACACCAACATCATCCACGTCATGGCCAGGGCGCAATACACGGTGACCGATCCGACCGCTTTCAATTTCAATTTTTCTGATGCGCCCGCTGTCATCACCAACGCGCTCAATAATGCTTTGCTTCGCGCCTGCAGCGAATTTACCGTGGATGGCATCCTGACCAGCAATCGAGCGGAATTCAAAGAGCGTGTGCAACAATTGGCCATTGAGTCGGTCAACTCGCAGAGCCTGGGCGTGGCGCTGGGTGAGGTGACTGCTTTTCCCTCTCCTCCTCTGTCCTTAAGGGACAAATTCAGGGAGGTGGATAAAGCGGTCCAGAGGCAACTCAGCATGATCGCGGCCGCGAAAACTTACGAAAATACAAACGTGGCCTGGGCGCGTGGCGAAGCCGATACGCGCGTCAAGGTCGCTGACGCCGCCCGCAAACGAAAAGTGGACATGATGGCCGCTCAGGCCGATACTTTTAAGAAGCTGTTGGACCAATATGAGCGCAACCCAGAATTATTCAAACGCATCCGGCAAATGGCCGTGTTGGAGAGTGTTTATACCAACGCCCAGGAGAAAATTGTCGTGCCGCCCAATTCGCATGAGTACCGTTTTCAATTGAACCGCGAACCGCAAGCGCCCTCAGCCAGTAACATCCCGACATCGCCTTAAGTTTTATGCAAGTAACATCTCTTTTAAGCCGCCGTGAGGACGAGCACGATGAATCGTGCTCCAGTTGCGGCCACGATCATCACGGTCACGACCATAGCCACGCAGTATTGCCGCTGGCACAAACTCTCGCGGGTGTGGTCTTTGTGATCAATTCATTCATCATCACCTGGATTACCGGCGACAGCACCAACCCGATTGCCGCCGGCAGCGCGATGATCGGCGCGCTCGTGCTCGGCTATCCGATTGTATGGACGGCGGTTGACGATTTGCGGCGAGGCCTTTTGACTACCAATGAATTGGTCGCCTTGGCCGTTCTCGCGGCCTTTGGTTCGGCGGCCTGTGGTTCATCGGGCTTCCGAGTTGATGGCTACCAGGAAGCGGGCGTCATCGCCTTTTTCATGTTGATGGGCCAGATTATCGAGACGCGCACTGCCGAGGGCGCGCGCGCTTCCATCGAGTCCCTAATTAAATTGACGCCTCCGAAAGCCCGCCGAGTCATCGCGACTGGCGAGGAAGAAGTGGAAACGAAAGACCTCGCGGTCGGAGATGTGATCCGCGTTCGTCCGGGCGATAACGTCGCTGCCGACGGAGTCATCGTCAGCGGGCAAGGCTCATTCAATCAAGCCACTATCACGGGGGAATCTTTGCCTGTGGACAAAAAGCCCGGCGACGAAGTCTTTGCCGGGACGCAGAACCTTACCGGTGCTCTGGAGATCAAAGTTACGCGCGCAGGACAGGACACGACTTTGGGCAAAGTGCGCGAATTAATCCTGGCGGCCGAAAAGACCAAGTTGCCGATCATGCGCATCATTGACCAGTACATGGGCTTCTACACGCCGCTGGTGTTGGTCATAGGCGCGTTGGTCTGGGCGTTCACGCATGATTTGAGCCGCGTCATTGCTGTTTTCATTGTCAGTTGCCCATGCGCCTTCATCCTGGCCACGCCTAGCGCCATGGTCGCCGCGCTCTCGGCTGCCGCTCGCTTGGGTATTCTCATTAAGAACGTCGGTGACATCGAATTGGCGGCGCGCATCAATGCTTTCGTATTCGACAAAACCGGAACGTTGACAACCGGCAAGCTCGCTGTCAGCCGCCTCGCGCCGCTCGGTGGCACCGCGCCGTCCGAATTGCTTCGTATCGCAGCCTCTGCCGAGAAATACAGCAACCATCCTGCTGCCAAGGCCCTGGCCCAATTGGCCGGAGAGGCTGGCGTGCCGCTGGCTGAGCCGAAGGATTTCGCTGAAACCGCTGGACGCGGCGTGGGCGCTGTCATTGATGGTTCCATGGTCCATGTCGGACGCGCTCAATGGCTCAAGGATCACGGAGTCACGGAAGATTTCCTCAAATCTGTTGATTTGAATGAAACCGAGGGCTTCAGCTTGATTTTTGTTGCTCGCGGCGGTCATTGCATCGGCTGGATTGGCTTGCAGGACCAAACTCGTGCCGAAGCGCGTGAAGCATTGGCCGGTTTGAAAGCGACGGGTGTCCGCCGCATCGCCATGATTTCCGGCGACCGCCAGCCGGTTGCGGCCCGCGTGGCCCGCGAAATCGGCTGCGAAGAATGCTTGGGCGACTGCCTGCCGCAAAACAAGGTTGAATTCGTGCGGCAAGTTAAGGCCAAAGGTTACCGTGTCGCGGTCGTCGGCGACGGTGTCAACGACGCCCCGGCCCTGGCCGCTGGCGATTTAGGCATTGCCATGGGAGCAGCCGGCAGCGAAGTCGCCATTCACAGCGCTACCATTGCATTGATGAACAACGATCTTCGGCGGCTGCCGTTCTTGGTCCGACTCTCGCGCCAGACGCGCATGGTAATTAATCAGAATTTTCTCGTCGGCATACTGTTTGTCATCGGCGGTTTGATTCTGGCCGCGCTGAAATTTATTGATCCAATTGTCGCCGCAGTATTGCATGTAGTCGGCTCGCTCCTGGTCGTCTTCAACAGTGCTCGATTAGTCCGGCAGGGTGAGGATTTAGAACCGTATCTCACGACTGCCACTGCTGAACCGCCCGCCGCGCCACCGGCCCCGTTGGCGCCAGCCGCCGCCAACGCATGAGCGCCGTCGCCGATTTGCCGTCTGTCGAGGACTCCGCCAAAACGGATCAACCCATTGTGGCGGTGCGCGGCTTGACCAAAATCTTCAAGGACTTTTGGGGACGGCCCAAGGCCAAGGCCGTGGATAATGTCGATTTTGAAGTCCGCCGCGGTGAAGTCTTCGGTTTGCTCGGTCCGAATGGCTCCGGCAAATCAACGACCGTGAAAATGTTGCTGGGGCTGCTTTATCCCACGCGCGGGCACATTGAGGTATTTGGACATTCTCCCCGGCACGTGGCGACCAAAGCGCACATTGGCTATTTGCCGGAGGAATCCTATCTCTATCGCTTTTTGGATTCGCACGAGACGCTGGACTTTTTCGGCAACCTGTTCGAGCTGCCTGCTGCCAAACGCAACGAGCGGAATGAACAACTGCTGGAAATGGTCGGATTGAGCCAGGTACGAACGCGGGTCGTGGGCGAATTCTCGAAAGGCATGCAACGGCGCATCGGCTTGGCCCAGGCACTGATCAACGATCCCGATCTGGTTATTTTGGACGAGCCCACCGCCGGCTTGGATCCTATTGGTTGCCGTGAGGTAAAGGATTTAATTCTCGCGCTGGCCCGCCGCGGCAAGACTGTCATTCT
>Ga0182024_10007937_pt1 | contig 22665 bp, 20 predicted proteins | sample P32metaG_FD_120480 | JGI IMG/M metagenome (GOLD analysis project Ga0182024, IMG submission 120480) | Permafrost microbial communities from Stordalen Mire, Sweden - P3-2 metaG (Illumina Assembly) | ecosystem: Environmental > Terrestrial > Soil > Wetlands > Permafrost | place: Sweden: Stordalen... | reverse complement strand
TACGGGCAGGATCGCGCCAGTGTGATGACGGCCATAGCTTGCCGTGTCTCGCTTCCACTATTCTCGCGGAGTTTCTGGCTCTTGCGACGGCGTAGCGCCGTTAGGTACTCGTGTGAACGCCTTGTTCTTCATGTTCACTTGAGCTCAGTACTTCCGCTCCGGCAACGCAAACACGTACACCGCGTTTCCATTCCCTGGATTGTGAATATCCGAAATAATCGTCCCCGGCACCACCCGCGGACTCCCGCCGCCTAGCCCCGTCGACATCGCGATGTACTCTCGTCCGCCCACGCTGAACGCCACCGGAAAGCCCTGCACCGAAGTCGGCAGCCGCGTTTGCCACAGCACCGCGCCGGTCTTCACATCCACCGCGCGAAACATGCGATCCAGATCGCCCACGAACGCAATCCCGCCGGCGGTCGAAAGCACGGCCGTCAAAAATGGCGCGCGCTGTTCGATCTTCCACATCTCCTTCATGGTCTTGACATCGTATGCGGCCAGCTTTCCCACCATGCCGTCCGACCCCGGCATCTCGAAAAACCTGCGGTTGGCCGACGTCCCACCCGATCCCTCCTTCGGCTCCGTCTTGCGGCCGTACATCTCCATGCAGCTCTGGCTCAGCGGAATGATGAGCTGGCCGGTCGGCACATGATAGCTCATGGCCTGCCAGTTGTGACCGCCCTCGGTCGACGGACAGGCCTGCACCCATTCCTCGGGCCGCTGCTCCACAATCTCGTTGCGGTAATGCACCTCGCCGGTCTTCTTGTCGATGTTATCGAACACGTTCTGGAAAACCGTCTCCTTGTAATCTAGAAACTTACCCGTCTTGCGATCCAGTTTCCATAGAATGCCCGCTTTGCCGATGCTGAATACCAGATTCTGTCCGCCTACGTCCACCAGCACGCGTTCGAAAACTTCATCCAAATCGAGCGACTCTCCGGGCACATGCTGGAAATACCATGCCAGCGATCCATCCTCCGGCCGCAGCGCAACCGTCGACGTCGTATAGAGCGCCTTGTCGTTGGTGCCGCGGATCGCGCGCATCCATGGCTTGGCCTGCGCCACGCCCCAATAGGTCAGGTTGAGCTCGGGATCGTAGCTGCCCGTAATCCACGTATCGCCGCCCGCGCGCAGCAAGTTCGGAAGCTTACCCCAGGTGTCGCCGCCCGGCATGCCCTCCCGGGCGACAGTCTCGAATTTCCAGAGTTGCTTGCCGCTCTCGGCGTCATAGGCGCTTATGTAGCAGCCAGTCTCTTTATAGCGATCGCAGCCCCCCATGCCTTGAATCACTTTGCCTTTGACGACCAGCGGTCCGCTGGTATTGCCGTATCCTTTCGAAGAATCGGCCACGCGAGTCTCCCACACCACTTTTCCGGTGCGCGCTTCGAGCGCGACCAAACGGGCGTCCGTCGCAGCCAGATAGATCTTGTCCTGATAGATCGCCAAACTCCGGATCGCACCCTGTCCGTTTGAAAGCGCCGGACCCAGCCGGTTCTCCCAGATCAGTTCGCCCGTTCGCGCATCCAAGGCCTGCACGATGTTGCCAACGTTGGCCAGATACATGATGCCGTTGTGGATTAGCGGCGTGGGTTCGTTCGATCCGGCGCCGTCGTTCATGGCCCATGACCAGGCCAGCTGCAGCTCCTTCACGTTGGCCGCGTTGATTTCGTTCAGCGGACTGTAGCTCCAGGCTTTATAATTGCGGCGGATCATGAGCCAATCGCCAGGATCGGGATCGCGCAACATGGCATCGGTGACTGGAACATAGTTCTTCACTTCGCCGATGACGGTGAGACCCTTCGGTCCTCCGGGGGCCGGTCCCGCGGGAACGCGCCCCCCCGGTTGCAGCCCAATCGCCGGACTGCCCGTCGCGACCGATCGAATCGGAAACGTTGCCGAAGCCGTCAGCGCTTGATTGCCGGGCGCCGCACCGTTGGCCGCCAGAATAAAGGCGGACAGGTTCACCGCGTTTTCCTCGCTGAGCCCACCGGAGTTGCCGGGAGGCATGCTGGCCTGGATGTAAGTGATCAACTCGCGCGCGGAGCGGTTTCCCCAGGAAGACATGAAATTCGAGCCGGAAAGCTGCGGCGCTTCGTTGCCGCCCAAGTCCGGGGCGTGGCAACTCGAGCACCGTGCCTGGTAGACGGCGCGCCCCGCTTCGGCTTGCTGCAAGGTTTGACCGAACAGCAGACCGCCGGCTGCAATCGTCAATGCCAAAATGTTTTTCATCACATGCGCCTCCCTACTTCACCAGCCAGCCCCACAGATTTCCCTCGGGAGCCTTCTGGCTGTCGATCTGGATATACAACTTCCCTTTTTTCAAGCTATCGATCTGCTCAGCCGTCAAATCGAACGAGCCTGAAACATTCCCGCTCGTGGCCTTGGAGACGGTCAGGTCTAAAATCGCGGCCCCCCGCACGCCGGCCGCGCTTCCCTGATGAATCTGCGCTTCAGTCGCCGGACTCCGCAGCCCCGCGAACATTCCGTTGATCGTCAACTTCGTTCCGGCCAGACCAGCCGATACCGACCCCGCGCCCGCCACGTTCGCTTTCATGGCCGCGTCGATCGCTACCAGCGACAGCCGGGTCTTGAACGTCATGTTGCTCTGGGCCGCCGCGCCTAGAGCGAACAACATCACCACCAGAATCTTCTTCCCAAAGCCCATCGGATTAGTATATCCGTGTCTATTGGCGGCTATCGAGGGCTTCCGCCAGATGCTTCCGGTCGGCTTCCGACATTCCAGCATTCTTGTGGATATCGTCGCGGGACTGCAGCTTGCGCCGGTAGCGGCCGAAATATTCCGGGATGTCGCCGCCGTACTGGAAGCTGTACATGATGTCGTCGAATGCGGTCGTGTGAGGCAGGCCGAGCGCGTGGCCGGTTTCGTGAAGGCACGTTAAATACACGATCGCGTCGCGCAGCAATTTATCGTCGCCGGTGCGGAACGGGGCGGGCCTTACGTAAACCTCGGCGCCGCGCTGGCCATCCACCATCACTGGCCGAGCCTCGCCATACAGGCCCTGCTCGGCGGTCGCCCAGAATATGCGGATGCGCGCGTGCCGGGGATCGCTCGAGCGGCTGACCTCGATCGCTCCCGCGGATGCCTTTTGCCAGGCCTCCAGCGCCCAGGCCGCTAAATCCGGATCACCAGCCTGGCAGCCTGATTCCGGCTGCGTACACGACTCTACCCAGTACGAATATTTCTGCGGGGCCGCCGCCTGCGCCTGCCCTGTATAAGCCAGCAGCGCGCCAACAATCCAGTAGCAGTGAGGCTTCACCGCCGTTCGGCCAATCTCTCTTCGGCCAGCATCCGCACCTGCGCTTCGAGCTGCTCGATGCGCCGTGTCAGATCGTCGATCAATTGTCCTTCTGGATCAGGCAGATTTCCGTGCTCGAGATTATCGCCCGAGTCCACTCGCGCGCGAACCACGCGGGCCGGCACTCCCACCACCGTCGAATGATCCGGAACCGAGCGAATCACCACCGATCCCGCGCCCACTTTGGTGTCGTGCCCCACTGTGATGTTCCCGAGAATCTTCGCCCCCGTCCCGATCACGACGTTGTTGCCGATGGTGGGGTGCCGCTTGCCCTTTTCCTTGCCGGTTCCACCCAGCGTCACGCCCTGATACATGAGTACGTCGTCGCCGATCTCGGTGGTCTCGCCGATCACCACGCCCATGCCGTGGTCGATAAAGCATCGCCTGCCGATGGTCGCGCCGGGATGGATCTCGATGCCCGTCAAGGCTCGGTTGATCTGAGATAGAATCCGCGCCGTCAGCATGAAGCCCGCCAGATGCATCCGGTGGGCGGTGCGATGCAGCAGGATGGCATGGAAGCCGGGGTAGCAGAAGAAGATTTCGAGCGCGCTCTTAGCGGCCGGATCACCCCGGAAAACGGTATCAATCTGCTCCCGGATCGCTCGGAACATGTCAGTGCTTAGATCGATTATCTCACCGCCCCGAAAGATTCAGGAAACGGGCTAAGCTCTATATCAAATTTAGCGAGGTAATAAGTTTCTCAAACGCAGCTTGATTTTGGGCCACCGTCTTGGCCGGACCCGTAAGTTTAAAGAACACCGAGCCTTGCGGACCTTCGACGATCGCGCCCAACAAGCGGTAATTGGGTTTTGGCGCCGCTCCGTCCTTCGCCATGGGACCGCCCATGCCCGTGTAGGCGCCCGAAACATCCACAGTGCTGACTTTGAGTCCATGGACCGTGCGCTGGTCTCGCTTGCCGGCCTCTTTGGATTCGAACTGTCCGATCCACCGGGTAATATTAGCTTCGACGCTTCCGCCTTGGCCTGGGCCGAAGTAGTATACGCCGCATTCCGCCGCTTCGGAATCACTCGGGGCGGGCGGGATCGTGTAAGTGGCCAGCCGCATAGGCCGCTCGGCTTCCGTTTTCCAGCTGGAGGGAGCGGTCCACTTGATGCCGGCGCCGGTATCGGCCGCCAGCCACAAGGCCATCAGAAAAATCGAAAAGACTATCCTACGCACCATGCAGCCAGTATGACACTTCGCATGCTTAACACACGCGCGCGGACCGTCCCGTCGACTGTCAATGCTACGATGAAGAAACGTGGAACTCGCGATCCGCATCCAGGTTGAGCAACTGTCCGAAGGCTTGTATTTGGCCACCTCGGATGAACTACCTGGGCTAATTGCCCAAGGACGAACGGTGGCGGAATCATTAGAGATCGCGCGGGATGTGGCCCGCAAACTGATCGAGGCCCGTCGCGAGCGGGAAGATCAACTCCCGTTCCCCGCAGCCTCGGACCGGCACGATTACACAATCGTCGTAGCTGGATAAGTGGGACGCCTTTCAGGGTTCCGATATCGCGACATCACACGCAAGCTTAAAGCCTTTGGGTTCGCTTTTGATCGCCAGGCGGCCGGCAGTCACGAGATTTGGTACAACTCTGGGACGAACAGGTACACGACAGTTCCAAACCATCCCGGCGACATGCCCGAAGGGACGCTCCGAGCGATTCTGAAGCAAGCGGGAATCGATACCGACGAGTTTCTTCACGGGTGATCCGGGTTCGACCAACCTGAAGCTCGACTATGCTAGTTTGAAAGCTATAATGCAACTTTGCCGTACTTTGAAAACCCGCCCCTTAATGATTTTAGGCCTGATGGTGGGCCTCTCCCTTTGCGCGCAAACGCCCCCCAGCAAGGACGTCCCTGCTATCGAACTGAAGGGCATGCCCGCCCGAGTGGCGCCCACCGAATATCAAGCCCACGCACAGGCGGGCAAGCTGACGGTCGCCGCCGAATTCCTGGGACACTCCGTGCCGACGCCCGACGGAACCTACCTCGCCGAAGATTATGTCGTAGTCGAAGCAGCGCTCTTCGGCCCGGCGGACGCGCGAACTATGCTTGCGACCGGGGATTTTTCGCTGCGCATCAACGGTAAGAAAGTAGCGCTCCCCAGCCAGCCTTACGAACTGGTCTTCCATTCCCTCAAAGATCCCGAATGGGAGCCTTCAACCAAGGACAAGTCGAAAACCACCAGTCTGAATACTGGCGGGGGTGGTGGTCCCAATGACCCCGGTTCAGGGCCGCCGCCGCCGCCCAAAATGCCGATCGAGTTGAGGCGCGCCATGGAGCAGCACGTTCAAAGGGTCTCTATGTTGGAAGGAGAGCGGCCTCTGCCCCAAGCCGGACTGGTTTTCTTCGATTACCGAGGCAAGATACAGAGCATTCACTCGCTCGAGTTGATTTACAGCGGAGCCGGTGGAAACACGACCCTGGCCCTGCAGCCATAAAACATGTCCCTCATTCGTTGGAGCTTGCTCGCGTTGGCCTATTTTGGCGCCGCACTGGGCCAGCCCTCCGATTCCATCCCCACTCTTGGTTACAAAGAGACGCCGGATTGGCCGGCCCTCCTTAAGAATGCAGCCGGTACGCCCGCCGCTTGGAATTTCATTCAGGTGTCGGGGATCGCCGTCGACGGACGCGGTCACATCCTGGTGCTTCATCGCGGCGCATATCCACTTTTAGAATTCGAGAGCAACGGAACGCTGGTGCGTTCCTGGAACGGCGTCACGTTCAGCGAGGGCAAGGTAGCGGGGATCGCTGCCGGTGATCGCGTTCCAGGCCGCTCCGCCTATTCCGCGGTCTATGGGCCGGCGGGATGCGATTCCTGCGGCGCGCACTCGGTTCGCCTGGACCCCGATCACAATATCTGGGTGGTCGACGCCCCCGGCCAGGTGATCTACAAACTGGATCCGCAGGGAAAAGTGATCATGCAGCTCGGGCAAAAGGGGGTGGCTGGGACGGGCCACAACAGCTTCAACCTACCCACCGATGTGGCATTCGCGGCGAATGGCGATTTCTATGTAACGGACGGCTATGCCAGCGCCCGCGTGGTGAAGTTCTCGCACGACGGGAAATACCTGCTGGAATGGGGAAGCCGGGGAAAAGGCCCGGGCCAGTTCGAGCTTCCACACAATGTGGTGGTGGATACGCTTGGAAAAGTATACGTCACGGATCGGGAAAACCGGCGAATCGAGGTCTTTGACGCCAATGGCAAATTTCTGAGCCAGTGGCCGACGATCCAGGGAGTCTCGGGACTCTTCATGACCAAGGATCAGCACATCTGGGCCGGCGCCGTGCTGTTTAGTTTAGACGGACGTGTAGTCGGACGTTTGCCCGGGGGCAATGCTGGGTCCGGGCATGCCGTTGCCGTCAGCGATTCAGGCGACGTTTACCTGGCTCAGCTCAGCGGGAAAGTCCAAAAGTTCGTTAAGCGATGACTCTGACTGTGTCAGCGCCAATGCCAGTCGTCCCGCAGGCGGCGTAGCTCGCGTACATCCTCATTCAGCCGTTCGCGGGCGTGACCATCCAGCCTGTCGACATGCGTAATATATTCGACCTCCCGGATCGCATTCTCCAGCCTGGGGCGATCCAGACGGTTTCGGTCGAGATCCCTGCGTATGTCGGCGAGATTGTGCTCGGCCGCGTCGAAATGGCCGCGATCGCCGGTAATCCAACCTTCGCGATGCTCGATGTGATGCAGATTGTCCAGTGCTTTCTCGACGATTCGATGAGCACGAGGCCAATCGCGCTCCTGCGCTCGAGCCGGATTCCATCCTGCCAGAACCAACCCCGCGAGTGCGAAAAACGGCAATATGTGGCTTCGCATGTTGTATCCCCCATCCCCGAGTATGACACTGCCGCCCCCGATTTGTTTCCCCGTCTTTACTGGATGTTCACCAGCACCGTATTTGAGACCTGCCCATCCACGGTTAGCACGACATTCGCATTTCCCGATCCGCTCAACGCGGCCGGCAGCGACACGTTCACCTGATCGAGGCCCGGAAAACTGGGCTGCGCGCCGGCGTACTGTACCGGCACATTGACTCCGTTGATGCTGACCTGCACATTCGCAAGCGTGGAGAGATTGCGGATCCCAGTGCCATAGAGGGTCAAGTATACGGTTCCACTGACGCCCACATTGATCGGCGTCGCCGTGCAGCCTGAAGCACCGCATGCAAATACAGGCACGGGCGTCTGTTGCTGAGGGTTCGCGGCCGGAACCTCGACGGCAGTCGCCGCGGCCACTCCACTTCCTGTCCCACTCATACTGAACAGCGTCGGCGCCACATTCTGAATGAGAGTGGTAGCGGTCTGAGAGCCGGATGCGCTGGTCGCGGTGAAGGTCGCGTCGCCCAGCGCGGCCCCGCCCGGAAGAAGGAAGTTCACCTGGCTCGGCGATACAAAGCTCAGCGTGGCCGCAAGCAGCGCTCCGGTGGCGTCCGTTACCGACAACGTCAGACCGCCGAGGGTGGTGGGGAGCGGAAGCGCAGCCGCCTGTGTGGTCCCGGAAGCGAGATTCGTACCGTACAGAGTTGCTAGAGAACTGGGCGCGACAGCCACACTGGGCGCCGCGGATGATTCCACCGCGTCAGCCGAGATCACGCCGTAATAGCGGCCCATCCAATACGGCAGGATGTAGTCGACCCCGGGGCTTTCAACCGTGCTGGAGCCGCCGCCGGCTAGTTGAAACGGATCCCGCTGCCACAGGAAGTCCGTGGGTGGACGAAGCGGTGCCGGAATAGGATTGCATGCTTCGGTGCCGCACACGCTGACCGTGTCGGTAAGGTCGACGTAGGGATCCCGCACCGGCCGCAATAGCCACTCGTCAAGCAGCATGCGTGCTTCGGCGTCGCGCGCGCTGTTGGGACCTTGGAGCGCATTATCGATCATGTCGAAAAACGCGTTCTGATGCGATGCGGTGTAGTTGCGGACAATCTGATAAGCGCTCAAATAAGAATTGTCGTTATTGAGCCGCACCAGATTGTAAAACGTCATGAAGTCCAGATTGAACTTGAAGTATGAGCTGTTGCTTCCGACGTCCACCTCGACGCCGACATCGATCGGCAGCGACAAAGGCGGGGCCGAGACCTGGAGGCTTGGATTCACGTGGCGAGCCACCACGATCAACATTTGAAGCTCCTCCGGCCGCAACAAAAAAGTGTTCCCCAGGTCGTTATTCGGCGTCCATTCATGGCCGGTAACGTAGCCCAGCAGGCGCGTCGCGAGAGCGCTTATATCGCTCTGCACGGAGGAGTCGTTCACCAGATCGAAAGCGGCCCCCAGCCCGAAAAACGCTCCTACCACCTCATCGCGCGAAGTATTGTCCACCCAGATCCAGGGCGGATTTTGGTTAATCGTGTTGGACGCTTCCTGACTCGCGATCGACGCCGCGTAGGGCGAGTTCGCCATCGCCATGCAGCGCGCCAGGCGATTGTCCCCCGTGACGTCGGTCAGCGCCTTGAGCCCCGCCAGCGCGCCTTGCACGTTATTCAGCGCATCGGCGGATTGCGTCACTTTGTAGCGGAATGCTTCGGCGGCCAGGTAAGCGCCTGTCCATAGGGCGGAATCCCCGCAGTCGGTGTAATTCACGACCTGGCTACTGCTGGACGACGCGTATATCGGCTCCATGATCGTTCCGAAGGGCAGGAAGCGCGCTTGAATTTTCGCCGAGATGGCCAGCGCATCAGCCTCGGACGCCGCTACCGGGAAAGTAGCAACGATGAAAACGATAGGGATCCCTAGCCGGCGCCAGGTAAACATACCAGGTGTCTCCACGTTTGGTGGGACGTGTTTTCCGCGGAATTGGTGACATTTTTCGCCAGCGCCAGTCCTCTTCGAACTACTTGGATGCCCGCGCCAGCGCATGATATTCGCGATTCGGGAGCATGCCGGTGGCCTGCGACATTCGGTTGGTGAAGTTGTACATGGCCGCGATTTCGATGACGTCCCACACTTCGTACTCAGTCAATCCGACACTCCGCAGATGCTGAAGGTCGCCTTCCAGGCAGTCGAGGGGAGTCTTGGTGAGCCGGACGGCAAAATCGAGAATGGCCGTATGCTTTGCATTCAGGCCAGCCCGCTTATAATCGAGCGTAATGCGATCGGCCAGGATCGGGTCGCTCAGCGCTTCCCGCAACGCCGCTCCATGCGCCACCAGGCAATAGAGACATCCATTGGCCATCGAGACCGCGACGGCGATCATCTCGCGCTCGGCCGCGCTTAGATTTTCGGTCGGCTCGTGCAGTTGCTTGTAGTGCGAAAACCAGGCCGACAGGCGCTCGGGACGGAAGCTGTATACGCGAAAGACGTTCGGCACGAAACCCAGGCGTTGGCGCGCTTTGGAAAAGAGGCCGCGTAAATTTTCGGGCAAGTCGGATTCCTCGGGCACCGGAAACCAACTGATGCGCTCCCCCGGATTCGGTTCCATTATTGACGTCTCCTCCATTTCGCCTCCGATTTGACTCTATTTAGACTACGATTCGGAGTACAATTGAAAATGATAGTACATTCTCATCATGGAAGCAGGGAATGGCTTTGACCACCTCAAAGAAGCGAATCGAGGCTCCGCTGAAAGGCCGGCCCCGGAAATCCAAGTTTCAAGCGGACCTTGCTCCAGCGGAGGATCGTACGGTTCGCTTACTCAAAGAAGAACTGTAGCTCGCGAGCAACACCGACTTTCTGTCGGATGCCGTGGCGCTGTTTCGATGGGCCGTGTCGGAGCGGAAATTGGGGCGCCGGATTGTGAGCGAGAGCTCCACCGGGGAGCGAACGGTGCTTCTTTTTCCACGACTGGAACGAGTCGCTCCCGACATTGCCCTGCCACGTGTAGAAATCAAATGGACCGAGCGCGAACTGAAAAGTCTGGCTGAACTCGCATCCGCGGAGCAGGCGAATCGCCCTACAGAATCCTTGATTCGCGCTATGCGCGATTGAATGAGCGTCGTTATTCGCCGTCTTGAGCAGCACGACGAGGTCGAAAATTTCGATTGCGGCGACGACGCCCTCAACAATTACCTCAAACGCCATGCCTGGGAAAATCAGCACAAGATCTCCATTGGCGTCAGCTACGTGGCTACCGATGAAAGCGCGCCACGAACCGTGTTGGGCTACTTTACTCTGGCCATGACGGGCGTACCTCGCGATGCGTTTCCGAAGAAATATGTCCGAGGGCTCCCTCCTTACGATTTGCCTCTGATTTTACTGGCAAGGCTAGCTGTGGATCGGCGATTCGCAGGCCGGGGAATGGAACACGCCCTGATTTCAGAAGCGCTCCGCATCAGCTTGCGTGTCGCCGATGAAGTTGGCTGTCGCTGCATTATCACAGACGCTTATCGCAATCGGGCCGGTTGGTACGCGCGCTATGGATTTGTTCCTATCGAGGGTGCCGCCAAGAGCGGACCTCAAAGGATGTTTCTCGACATCCGTACGGTCCGAGCGGCCCGCTAGAGCAGCTTGTCCAACGTGATCGGAAGATCGCGCACTCGTTTTCCCGCGGCATGGTACACGGCATTGCCTATCGCCGCCGCGGAACCCGTGATGCCGATTTCGCCAATCCCTTTCGCGCCGATTGCGCTGATGTGCTGGTCCACTTCTTCCACCCAGACCGCTTCAATCGATCCGACGTCCGCATTGGTCGGCACGTGATACTCCGCGAGATTGTTGTTTACGATCCTGCCCAAGCGCTCGTCGTAAACGGTGTTTTCGTATAACGCCAGGCTGACCCCACACCATCCCGCCCATGAACTGGCTGCGCGCGGTTTTCGCATTCAGAATCCGGCCCGCGCCGAAAGCCCCCACCATTCTCGACACTCGCATCTGGCCCAGGTCGGCATTTATTCGCACCTCGGCGAACTGAGCGCGGAACGAATATCCTGAGTATTCCTTGGCCTCTTCGCCCGCCTTGGTGTTGGCCTGGCCTTCTACACACGGCTGCCCGGATCGAGCGACCAGCGCCCCGATCGCTTCCGATTTCCCCGGCTGCTGCTGGCTGCGGCTTTGTCCGGCGTCGATGCTGACCGCGCCGGTGTTAGCGCCGTACAAAGGCGAGCGCGTGTTCGTAATCGCCATCTGAATCAGCTTCTCGCGCAGGGCGCGGGCCGCCAGGTAGACGGCTGATCCGGTACTGGCAGCGGTCTGCGAGCCGCCCGACGCCGGCGCTGAACTGGCGGCGCGTCATGTCATTCCAATTAGAGTCCTTGGGCAACTCGCTATCGATTAGATCGCACGGGCGAACTTTTGTGACACAACCGACGCTTTTGCGGCGACCTCCTGTAACCGTGACTCAATCGAAATGTAAGCGAATCGAAATTGTCTCGTGCTAAGATCGCGCGAGGGGTGAAGGATGATTCTCGCAAAACGCGCCACATTCGCCGTCTGCCTTCTTTTTTCAACTTCGCTTTTCGCCCAGTTTGAGACCTCCGAGGTTCTGGGAACCGTCAAAGATCCCTCCGGATCGCCAGTGCCAAATGCCAACGTGACGCTGACCAGCCAGGACACCAACATTGAGGCGAAGACCACCACCAATTCCGACGGAAACTACGATTTCTTCAATGTGAGAATCGGCCGTTACACAGTCGCCGTGGAAGCCAGCGGCTTTTCGAAAGCCACCGCGACGGATATTAATATCACCGTCGGCGCTCGCCAGCGCGTCGACTTGACCATGCAGGTCGGAGCCATTACCGAATCGGTGACTGTGACCGGAGCGGCGTCGGTATTGCAAACCGATTCGAGCGAGCAGAGTCAGGTCATTAGCACGCAGGCGGTGACGGAACTGCCCCTTAATGGCCGCAACTACGCCGACTTGGCGTTGTTATCCGCGAACGCAATGAAGTCTCCCATGTCGGATGCATTTGCGCCGGGGGGTACGCCGCGCGAAGGCGCATTCAACGTCAACGGCATGCGCAGCACCTACAACAACTTCCTCCTGGATGGCGTCGACAACAATGCGTATGGCACCAGCAACCAGGGCTACTCAGCTCAGGCCGTACAGCCATCGCCCGATGCCATCGCTGAGTTCGAACTGATCACCAGCAACTACAGCGCGGAATACGGACGCGTAGGGGGCGCTGTTGTAAACGCGGTCATGAGATCCGGCACCAACCAGTTTCACGGCACAGCCTATGAATTCGTACGCAACACCGTGTTGAACGCTGGAGGATTTGAATTCGCCCAGCCATATTTCAAGCCCCCATTGCAGCGCAATCAGTTCGGCGCGAGCATCGGTGGGCCATTGATCAAGAACAAGCTGTTCTTCTTTGGCGACTATGAAGGCTATCGCCAATTGCAGCACAACCCTAACTTCGACTCGATTCCTACCGTGGCTGAGCGCAACGGAGTTTTGCCGGTTACGGTAGTCGATCCCCTAACCCACGTCGTGTATCCCGCCGGTACGCCGATACCGATTCAAAGCCTGAATCCCTTCGCTGCCGCCGTCTTGAACGCCCTTCCCTCGACCAATGGCCCAGGCGTATCCAATAACTATCAGACGCTGCTTCTTTATCGAGATTACAGCGACAAGTACGACGCCAAGCTCGATGGCCAGATTAACGACCGTATGAGTACGTTCCTGCGCTGGAGCCAGCGCAAAGATATCTATTACCAGCAGCCCAGCATGCCGGGATTCGCGGGCGGAGACGGGAACGGCTTTATTCATGCGATCCAACAGAACGCTTCCTGGGGCTACACCTGGGCCGTGAATGCCAGATCGATCCTCGAAGTTCGGCTGGGCTTTACCCACGTGCTCGGCGGGAAAGAACCGCCCAATCTCGGAGGCCCCAGCCTGGAGGATCTCTTCGGCATACAAGGCCTTCCAACGACCCCCAACATCGCCGGTGGATTGAACTCCCAAACCGTCAGTGGATTCACGGCGTTCGGCCGTCAAACCAGCAATCCCCAGTTCCAAAATCCGACATCGTGGGATCCGAAAGTGAATTTCTCGAAGACCATCGGCCGCCATTCGCTCAAGATGGGTTACGAGTTCCTGCTCATTCACACCGAGGTGCTGGACACAAATCCGTTGTACGGTCAAGACACCTACAACGGCCAATTCAGTAAGCCTACCTGCGCTTTACTGGGACAGCCTTCCGGTTGTTCGATAACCAGCGACGCTACCAGCTACAACCTCGCGGACTTCATCTTCGGTACCCCCGCCATCATCTCCCAAGGCAGCTATCTGGTAATCAATCTCCGCCAGTATGTGCACTCGTTTTTCATTCAGGACGATTGGCGCGTGACGCCGAAGCTTACCGTAAACCTGGGTCTCCGGTGGGACTTCGCGACGCCACTCTACGAACGCGACAACAACTATTCCAACTTCGACCCCACCACCGACACGATGGTCAAGGCCACCGGCGGAAGCCTGTATAACCGCAGTTTGGTGCATCCCGACTACAAGGACTTCGGGCCGCGCGTCGGCTGGGCCTACAGTATCGACCCCAAGACCGTTGTCCGCAGCGGATATGGGATCAGCTACTCGTTCTTCAATCGCCCAGGCAGCGCCATGGAAGGCATCAACGCGCCACAAGCCCTGTTTGGAACCTTTTCTCAAAGCATTCCCGCGGGAGGCCCCGTGCCTGCGGGTTTCCTCACCACCGTCAACAGCTTCACTACCGGCATTGCCAATCCTGCCGCCTTCAATCCGGCTAATTCCAACGTGGCCTACATTCCGGCAAACACGCGCTGGCCGTACACGCAAAATTGGTTTCTTTCGGTGCAGCGCGAAGTCGCCAAGGATACCGTAGTGGAGCTAGCGTACAACGGAAGCCACAGCCTGAGGCTCCCGATCCTGGGCGACTACAACCAGGCTGTGCCGAGTCCGCCCGGTGTGACCCTGCCCCTCGCGGCGCGCCGGCCTATTCCGACCTTCGGTCCGATCACCTGGGTCGATCCGGCCGGTAACAACGACTATAACGGGTTCCTCGCCCGGGTAGAGCATCGTTTTTCGCAGGGCCTGTATTTGCTCAACACGTTCGCCTGGGGTCACGCGATGGGAGATTCCGAACAGGCTCTCGAATACTTTCCCACTCCGGGTTTCGGGGCAAACCCGCAAAACATTCATAATCTCGCCGCCGAGTTCGGTCCTACCAGTTACGACATTAAACTGAATAACGTCACCAGCGTGGTGTATCAGCTTCCGTTCGGCAAGGGACGGCAGTTCGGATCCAATTGGAACCCGGTGCTGGATGCTGTCGCCGGAGGATGGGAACTTAACGGTATTAATACCGCTCATACCGGGCAGCCGATTGACGTGGCCTACTACACCACCCCTGCAGCGATCGATGTCACAGGACTTCAGAACGATTATCGCGGCCAGGCGGAGATCCGCCCAAACGTATCCGGTAGCGGCATCAGCCAGAGCACATCGGCGATGATCAACAATTATTTCGCTGGCTACACGTTCACGCAGCCTACGCCGCAGGCGCCCTTTGGCAACCTGGGTCGCAACGCGTTCCGCGCTCCCAACTTCGAGCAATGGGACTTGGCGGTGGATAAGAACTTCCGAATCCGCGAGCGCATAAACCTGCAATTCCGTTCGGAGTTTTTTAATATTCTGAATCACACCAACTTCCTGCTCCCGGACCCGCGAGTGAACGACGGCGCAGCGTTTGGAACGATCCGCACCACGTATCCCCCGCGGCAGATCCAGTTGGCGCTGAAGCTTCTGTTTTAGAATGAGCAACTTAAAAATAGTTTGAGAGAAATCGGCGCACCCCACTACTAGCAGTACGGAACTCTTTGGAGGTACGCATGGGGAAGCTTTTCAACGTGCACCCGTCCGACGACCTGTTGGACCTTTATTTGGTAGGTCATCTATCGCTCGAACATGAGCATTTGATAGAAGAACACTACCTCGACTGTCCGGTTTGTCTGGACCGCCTTTCTTCAATAACGGACTTCATCGCCGTTCTGAAGATCGCCGTTCAGGGGGATTCTCTTCCAGCCCACGCGTCAGTTCGTCGGAAGCCCGCGCGATTTGCAGCTATATTTTTAATCGCCGCCGGAACCGCGCTGGTATGCAGCGCGCCGCAGCCGTCACGCCTGTCGCCATCCACTTTCACAAGTTTTACTCCTTCGAAGCCACTGAAAATCCAAATGCAATCACGAAGCGTCCGGCCTCCGAGACTGGTCCGCGCTTCGCGCCCGCATCGCGTTTTTCAACCGCCCGCACAACCAACTCCACCGCTAGTTGCGGCCGCTGTGCTCGAAATCCCGGATGAATTGATCATTCCGGGCGATTGGATCGGGGAGCAGATATATTCTCCGATCGTTCAGCAGTTGCAGCCGCGGCCATTACCACCGTATGAAGCGAAGCCGCGTTGGTTTCGGCGGGTACTAGCGGCTGTGCGAAAGGGGTTCGAGCCGCCCAGGTGGTGAATGAACCAGCCCGGCTATTTATTGCACTGCCGCCTCTTATTGCACTGCCGCCTCTTATTGCACGGCCACCTCTTATTGCACGGCCACGGTCGCCGAGTTACTTGCGACATCGTTCTGACTTACCACTATTGGTAACTGGCCGCTCGGTGCGCTGCTGGGAATCTGTACGTTGATCTGATAGAGTCCGACACCGCCGGGCGTCAAGCCGGAGAAGGTTACGTTGGCTGTTATGCCACCGATCGTGACCTCAGGTGGAATCGCCGTTGTCGCCGGCGGCGATGAAGGCGCCAGCATGCCGGTCGGAACGGGCGGATTCGTTGCGCCCATGCCGGTCAGGTATAGCGTGATGATGTCGCCCGGGTGCGCGGGGTTTTGCGCATTAATGAGCTGATAGTTCACATCCTGCGCGATCACTGTACCGTCGGAAAACGCGGCGATCCCTGGCTGAGCGGCCGTGGTGTTGATCGGCTCGGGCTTGGAATAAACTCCGTTATTATCGACGATCATCTGGTATTGCTGATTGGCTTGAAGCTCCGAAGGGATTTGCACGTTGATCTGGCCCGCGCTCGTATAGAAAATCGGCGCAGCCAATCCGCCCACTGTCACCGAGACGCCGCCCACCGTGGTAGAAAGGGCTCCGTTCGTGACGGTTCCCGAACCGGTGGCGGGCGCTAGCGTGGAGCCGAACATTTCGACAACGGTGCCAGGCGCGATGGGCGCTCCTATCTGCGGAGAAAGATTATTCAGCACCCCGCCCGATGCGATTGCCGGCAACGAGTCCTGTACCACGGCGCCAATCACCTCAGTCGAAGTTGGCTGCAAAGGTGGCGCGAATGCCTGGAAATCGACGCTCAGGTTGCCGCCGGGCAATGCACTCGACGGATTCAGCGGAGTCCAGGTTTGCGCATAGTGTCCGTTGCCGGTGGCTATCAGTTCAACTCCGGGATCTCCGTTCGAGAATGTCGCGCTCACCGTTCCGTTAACGATCGGGTTACCGCAGTCGTCCACCAGTACAACTTCCAAAGGGGTCGGCGCGCCCGTGTGTACGCCGAAATTGTCGGGGATGCCTGTTTCGGTCACATTGGAAAGCTGCGGCTGGCAGAGGCTGACACTGCCGGGGGTCACGGCGAATCCTACGTGCAAAGTCCGGACGCTGGAAGTGCCGAATCCGATATTGATCAGACCGCTATAGAATCCCAACGACTGGTCGAGAGCGGCGGCGCTGACTGTAAGAGGTATGGGAGTGTTCGAAACCAGTCCGCGCAAGGGCACGATCGAAAGCCAACTGGGGCTTTGAGGATAGGCCTGAAAGTTTATCGGATTGGCGCTGGCCGCCACTAGCGTGGGCATCTGCTCAACGCTTTCGGAGGTGCCCGCCGGCGACGTAAGCAGCAGCCCGCCGGTTGAAAGGATTGGCGTGGGCGCGGTTCCGCTGGCATCGACTTCCAACACGACCGGCAAGTAAAGTGTGCCGCCGCCAGTTTCCTGAGAAACAACACTGATCATGCCGCCATACGTTCCCGCCGTTTGACTACCCAGATTCATGGACACCGTCAGGGTTGTCGTCGCTCCCGGAGCGGTAACGCTGAACGCCGGAGATACCGATAGCCAAGGCGCTCCAGCCGTGACATTCGCCGACCAGGTAGAAGGCGAGTCGCCGCTATTGATGAGAGAAATACTGCGCGAGTCGACCAGTCCGCTGCCCTGAGCCGCTTCGAAGAAGGCCCCGCTGGGGCTGAGCCGGCCCAACGGTCCGTGATCGGCGGCATAGACCGAAACCGGAACGTCCGTCGATCCAGCCGCGGTCGTGATATGAATAAGGCCGGTGTGCGCTCCTGGCGTTAGCCCCGAAATGGCGGCGTTCACGCTGACCGGACAAACCGTAGTGCAGGCGGCGACGGTTGCGCTCAGCCAAGGATATCCGGTGACGACACTCACGCTGACTGGAGCGAGGGATCCGGAACCCAGATTTCGCACCAACATGCCCTGTTGCACATTCCCCGCCGAAAGTGATTGGGAGAAAACTATCTCAGTAGGCGCGACGTCCAATTGCGGGGCGCCCGCGGTGATCTGCAAAGTTACCGGAATGATTATGCCGAGTGAAATTCCCTGCCGGTTGGTCAATTGAATTCGCCCGGAATATGGGCCTGCCGCGAGACCGGTCGGATTGACCCTCACTCGTATCTGCGCAGGTGTGGTCGCCAGTAAGGGTGTAACGCTCAACCACGACGGGACGGGCGTAGCGGGCGCGCCGCTGTCAACCAGCAATGCGAAATCGATGGCCGTACTGGTAACGGATGTTACGGTGATGGCCTGCGTCGGCGGATTCGGACCATTGGCAATCGCGCTGAATGCCAGGCTGGTGCCCGAAAGTTGCAGCGCAGGATTCTGTGCGACAGCCGGCCAGGCCAAAGCCAGGAATCCGGCGGCTAGAGTGAAGCGCCGAACAAGGGTACGGTACATCATCGACAAACTAATCGGGCCGTAGAACCAAGATCTTTATGGTACTACTAAAGCAATTCGGACATGCTGAAAAAGAATGGGATTTCCACGGCGGCAGTTTCGGGAGCGTCCGACCCATGCACCGCGTTTCGCTCGATATTCTTGGCGAACCTCTTGCGAATGGTACCTTCCACCGCGTTTGCGGGGTTGGTGGCGCCCATCACATCCCGCCAATGCTTGATGGCGTCGTCGCGCTCCAGCACCAAAGCCACTACGGGCCCTTCGGTCATGAACGCCACCAGGCCTGCGAAGAAAGGTCTCTCGCGATGGACGTCATAGAAGCCTTCGGCCTGCTGCTTGGAAAGCCGGACCATTTTCATGCCACGGATGCGGAAGCCGGCCTTTTCGATCATTCCGAGAATCTGGCCGGTGTGGCCGCTCGCGACAGCGTCAGGTTTGATAATTGCAAAGGTCTGTTGAATTGGCATTGCGTTTATAGACGGCTTTTGACTTTTTCGCCGATTTCCGCCGGACTGGCGCAGACTGTGATTCCGGCCTGCTCCATGGCCTTCATTTTATCTTCGGCTTTTCCCGATCCTCCGGATATAATCGCGCCGGCGTGACCCATCCGGCGGCCCGGCGGCGCCGTCTGCCCGGCGATGAATCCGACCACCGGCTTCTTCACGTTCTTGCCGATGAACTCGGCGGCGGTCTCCTCGGCGTTGCCCCCGATTTCACCGATCATCACGATGGCGCGCGTGTCGGGATCATCGTTGAATAGCTGGATCGCGTCCAGGAAGCTGGTGCCGATAATCGGATCGCCGCCGATGCCGATGCAAGTGGATTGTCCGATGCCCAGCTTGGTGAGTTGTCCGACCGCTTCATAGGTCAGAGTGCCGGATCGGGAAACTACGCCCACATGGCCCTGCAGATGAATGTGGCCCGGCATAATTCCGATTTTGCATTTACCCGGGGAGATGATGCCCGGGCAATTGGGGCCGATCAGCCGCGTAGATCGTCCTTGCATGAATGCGCCAACCTGCACCATGTCCGTGGTCGGGATGCCTTCGGTGATGCAAACCACCAGCGGGACCCCGGCCTCGGCCGCTTCCATGACCGCATCGGCCGCAAAAGGCGGCGGCACGAATATTACCGACGCGTTGGCGCCCGTTTGTTTTACGGCATCGGCGACGGTATTGAAGACCGGCAATCCAAGATGAGTTTGTCCGCCCTTGCCGGGGGTTACGCCGCCCACCACTTTGGTGCCGTAATCGATGGCGGTCTGCGCGTGGAAACTGGCTTCGCGGCCCGTGAACCCCTGGAAGATCACGCGCGTGTTTTGATCGACGAGAACGCTCATTTTGCCAGCCTCACAACTTTCTCCGCCGCGTCCTTCATGCCGTCGGCGACGGTAAAGTTGAATCCGGAAGACTTCAAAATCTCCTGTCCCTTTTCGACATTGGTCCCTTCCATGCGAACTACGATGGGCACTTTCACGTTAAATTCGCGCGCCGCGTTGACGACGCCGGTGGCCAGAACGTCGCAGCGCAGAATGCCCCCAAATATGTTGATCAGCACCGCCTTCACGCCCTGATCGGAGAGCAGGATCCGGAAAGCGTTCTTGATCTGCTCGGCATTGGCGCCGCCGCCCACATCCAGAAAATTCGCCGGACTTCCGCCCGCGTATTTGATGATGTCCATGGTGGCCATTGCGAGGCCGGCTCCGTTCACCATGCAGGCGATGGTGCCGTCGAGCTTGATGTAATTGAGGCTGAAGCGCGAAGCTTCCACTTCGAGCGGATCTTCCTCGTTCAGGTCGCGCAAGTCCAGAAGATCTTTGTGCCGGTACAGCGCATTGTCGTCAAGAGTGATCTTGGCATCCAGCGCGTAGACCTTGCCGTCTTTGGTGAGAATGAAGGGATTGATCTCGGCCAGCGAAGCATCGTTGGCGAGGTAGGCTTTCGACAGAGCCGTCATGGCGGCGACCGCCGCATTGGTGCTGGCCGCGGGGATTCCCATTCCGAAAGCGAGATTGCGGCCTTGAAACCCCGCCAGCCCGTAGCCCGGTTCGAGCGGCTCTTTCAAAATCAGCTCCGGCGACTTTGCCGCCACTTCTTCGATCTCCATCCCGCCCGCGGACGAAGCCATGAAAACCGGCTTGCCGATGGCGCGGTCGAGTACGATGCCGAGATACAGTTCGCGCTCGATGGGCAAGGTCTCTTCGATCAATAACCGCTGCACGATGCGGCCTTCGGGGCCGGTCTGATGCGTGACCAGTCTCATGCCGAGAATCTTCTTGGCGATTTCAGTGGCTTCGTTGGCGTCTTTGGCGACCTTCACCCCGCCGCCCTTGCCGCGTCCGCCGGCATGAATCTGCGCTTTAACTACGACGCTTCCGCCGATCTTTTTCGCGGCGGCTTCCGCCTCGTCTACGGTGAACGCTACTTCTCCGCGCGGCACAGGGACATCGTATTTGGCCAGGATCGCCTTGGCCTGATACTCGTGAATTTTCATGGGATCAAAAGTGTTAGTGTAGCAAGGCGTCGCGCTGAGGCGCGGGTCATCGAAACGTCACTTCCCGCAAATGCGGCGTGGCGTTGAACGTGTCGAGCGAAATGCGCCCGCGCGTAAAAACGAATTCGGTCAGCGAACAATTCTTGATTCGCCAGTTCACTTCAATAGCCATATGGTCGGGCGCCTGCAGCACCGTCTGCACGGCAACGCCGATCGGTCCGCCGGATGTGAATACGACTACGCGCCGGCTGGTAGCCTCGGATTCGATGATAGCTTGGAGCCCGCGCCGGACGCGGTCTTGGAAAGCCGCCCACCGTTCAACGCCGGACGATTCCAGTTTGCCCGCCATCCACAGCGGCATCATGGTTTCGAATTGCTTCTGCAACTCACGGTTGTCGGCGGCCGGCGTAAATTGCGAATTAGCGCGCAGGATGCCATGGGCATCGTACTCGTTAAACTCCGGCTTGGCGGTGAACTTGCTGATGCCGGCCAATTCCGCGGTCCGAATATGGCGCTGCATCGTTCCGGTATAGACTTCATCGAAGTGGGTGCCCTGGGCCTGCCAATATTGACCGAGACAAATGGCCTGTTGTTCGCCGGCGGCGGATAAACGGTCCGAATTGCTTTCAAAGGTGGTCGATTGCGCGTGGCGGACCAGAACCAGCGTGCTCATTTCGCCGGAGCTGAGGCGCGAGCTTTCCCAACGACGCGCTCGATCTCGAGTTTGGCGATCGCTTCGCGGTGCACTTCATCCGGGCCGTCCGCCAGACGCAAGGTGCGCGAGTTGGCCCAGGCCGCGGCCAGGAAAGTATCCTGGCAAACTCCGGCGGCTCCATGCGCCTGAATCGCGCGATCGACGACGCGCAAAGCCACGTTCGGCGCCAGAACCTTGATCATCGCGATCTCGGCGCGGGCGGCTTTGTTGCCGACAGTGTCCATCATGTACGCCGCCTTGAGCACCAGTAATCGCGCCTGCTCGATCTCCATGCGCGACTCCGCGATATCGGCACGAATCGTCCCCTGCTCGCTGATCTTCTTGCCGAAGGCGACGCGCGAATCCGCCCGCCGGCACATGCTTTCGAGCGCGCGCTCTGCCACGCCGATCAATCGCATGCAGTGATGGATGCGGCCCGGGCCCAGACGGCCCTGCGCGATCTCAAATCCACGGCCTTCGCCTAACAGCATGTTGGAAGCCGGCACGCGCACGTTCTTGAAGGTGATCTCGGCATGTCCATGCGGCGCATGATCGTAGCCAAAAACCGTCAGCATGCGATCGATGCTGATGCCCGGAGCATCCATCGGAACCAGAATCATGGATTGCTGTTTGTGGCGCGGTCCGGTTGCGTCCGTCTTGCCCATGAAGATGGAAATCTTGCAGCGCGGATCGCCGCCGCCCGACGACCACCACTTGCGGCCGTTGAGCACGTAATGATCGCCGTCGCGCACGATGCTGGCCTCGATGTTGGTGGCATCGGACGAAGCCACGGCCGGCTCCGTCATCGAAAAACAAGAGCGGATTTCACCGGCCAGCAGCGGCTTCAGCCAGCGCTCCTTTTGTTCCGCCGTTCCGTAGCGCGCCAGCACCTCCATATTTCCCGTGTCGGGCGCCGAGCAATTGAAAACCTCGGGCGCCATGGTGGAGCGGCCCATGATCTCGCACAGCGGAGCGTATTCGAGATTCGTGAGACCTGCGCCGTCTTCGCTTTCGGGCAGGAATAGATTCCACAGCCCTGCGGCGCGAGCCTTGGGCTTCAGCTCTTCGGTGACTCGCGAAGGCTTCCAGCGGTCGCCTTGTTTCGTTTCGTTTTCAAAGCGCTGCTCGTTCGGATAGATGTGTTCGCCCATGAAACTTTCGAGCTTCTTCTGGAGCGATTTGACTTTCTCTGAGAATTCAAATTCCATAGAGTCTTCGCTTACTTCCCGGTAAAGGCAGCCGCGCGCTTCTCCACAAAATGCGCCACGCCCTCCTTGAAATCTTCACATTGCAGGCTCTGAATCATCTCCTTCTCGGCGGTCT
>Ga0182024_10007936_pt1 | contig 22668 bp, 22 predicted proteins | sample P32metaG_FD_120480 | JGI IMG/M metagenome (GOLD analysis project Ga0182024, IMG submission 120480) | Permafrost microbial communities from Stordalen Mire, Sweden - P3-2 metaG (Illumina Assembly) | ecosystem: Environmental > Terrestrial > Soil > Wetlands > Permafrost | place: Sweden: Stordalen... | reverse complement strand
CGGCACTGTCGTTCGCATACTTCGGAGTACCGTGTCCAAGGACGGCAAAACACTCACGATCGTCGGAGTGGGGTACAACGCACAAGGCGTCGCATTCCACAACGTCACAGTCTATGACAAGCAATAGACGCGTGAGTGGCACGCAACGCGTATCGAATTAGGCGCGAAAAAGGCCGCCGCCTTTGTTCGCTTCTTCGCAAGGCCATCGGACGACGCAATCTGTTTCATTCAAACATACGGGGGCATAACCATATGAGCTACCGGTGGAACGCATTCTTTTCTCTTTCGTTTGTTGCGCTGATTTTCTGTTCGAACTTCGCTTTTGCTCAGGCGACGCCCGTGCAGATTTGCTCGAAAACTTCGATGGCGCCTGCCTGCCAGGCCGTTCGAGGCGATCGATCTGAAGGCTGGCTACAACAGAGCCGATCGGAGGTGATGGCGCGAAACGGCATGGTGAGCACCGTTCAGCCGCTCGCGGCGCAAGCCGGTCTGCGGATCCTCCAACAAGGGGGCAACGCCATTGATGCGGCTGTTGCCACGGCGGCGGCGCTCAGTGTGACCTATCCCGCAAACGTCGGCGTCGGCGGTGATCTCTTCGCGCTCATCTACGTCGCTAAAGAAAAGAAGGTCTACCAGCTCAACGCCAGCGGGATCGCGCCGAGTGGCCTAACGCTCGCGCACATGAATTCGCTCGGCTACAAATTTGATCCGGCCAACTTCGGGCCTGGCTCTGGCATGCCTTCTGGGGGAATCCTGACGGTCACCGTGCCCGGCTCGGTTTGGGGCTGGCAAGAAGTCCTTACGCGGTTCGGCACGAAAAGCTTTAAGGACGTTTTGCAACCGGCCATCGACTATGCGGAGCAAGGATTTCCGGTGACCGAGGAAATTCAGAGCGGTTGGCACATGAAGAATGCTCTGCCGCTCATGGGGTGCTGCACGCAGGTAGATCCCGATTCCGTGAAAACCTTTTACATCAACGGAGTGCCACCTGCCGTCGGCACAATCTTCAAAAATCCTGACATGGCAAAGACCTTCAGGCTGATCCAACAGCGGGGTCGCGAAGCGTTTTACAAAGGCGAAATAGCGCGCGCCATCGTTGCAAAATCGAATGCCATCGGCGGTACGATTACGCTCGATGATCTCGCGAACTACAAGGGCGAGTGGGTTACTCCAGCATCGACCACCTACCACGATCAATTCACCGTTTACGGAACGAGGGCGCCTTCGCAAGCCTGGGGAATCATTGAGGCGCTGAACGTCCTGGAACAATGCGTGCCCGTCTGGTATCCCGGCCAGACGCTCGCCACTCTGGGGCCTGCAAATCCTCTCTACTGGCATGCATTGGTCGAAGCGAAGAAAGCTGTCTACGTCGACGTGTACGCACACAACGCCGATCCAAACGTCGTCTCGGTGCCGCTCGAAACGCTCACTTCGAAAGAGCACGCCAGGTCGCTTTGCAGCAAAGTCGACCCCAAGCGCGCCTCCGATACCGGACCTGCTTATTTGGGATCCACCAACAACGGCGACACGATTTATCTCGCGACCGCCGATCGTTGGGGCAACATGGTCTCGTGGATCAACAGCAACTTTGCTGGCTGGGGTTCCGGCATCACGGTTCCGGGCTACGGCTTCATCCTCCATAACCGCGGCGGCCTCTTCTCTCTTGATCCGAAGAGTCCCAACGCCATCGCGCCGCAAAAGCGGCCCTACAACACGCTTTCGGCCGTGCTTGTGATGCGGGACGGCAAGCCCTTCCTGGTGACCGGCCAGCACGGCGGCGACCAGCAGGGCCAAGGAAACATGCAGGTATTGGTGAACATTCTCGACCTTGGGGCGAACGTCCAGGCCGCGGGCGACATGGCCCGTTTCAGTCACGATCAGGTGAGCAATAAATTGCAGATGGAATCGCAGCTTTTCAAGCTCGTCGGCCCTCAACTAATCGAGATGGGCCATAAAGTCGCCTCATCCAACGGCTACCCCATGGGAGGCTTTGAAGGCATAATGTCGGTGCCCGATCCCACTGCTCCAATGGGATGTACCGCTACCGACGTTCATTGCACACTTCCGATCGCGGGTATTTATCGGGCTGGTTCGAATTTCAGAGAAGATGGCGAGGCTGTTGGATTTTAGCGAAGATCCGCATCAACGCTGGACCTCACCCCGGCTGACAAGGCCGAACTGGCAAGATAGATGTGGAGCTAAACTGATGAAGCACACTTTTGCTGCCAGCCTTGCATTAGCTGTGATGATGCTGGGGATTACCGCCATCAGGACGAAGCTCGCGCGCAGTGTCAGAAGGCATCGACGCTGGACCCCACTGCGGCGGACAAGGCCGAACTTGCACGTCAGTCACCTCATGCCTGAATGTCCGCTTTTGGCGCAAAGCGGAATTTGAGTTGAACGGAAACGAATGACCGCTTTCGGGAAAAGCAGACATGGATGATCGAGATTGAACGAATGAGGATGAACTGATGGAAATCCACAAGCCCAAACCCATCCACAACTGGCGCGATTTCCTGAAGGAGGTCGGCACCATCGTGCTGGGCGTCTGCGTTGCGCTTGGCGCCGAACAGGCGGTGGAGTGGGTGCACTGGCGCAACCAGGTGGACCAGGCGCGCCAGGTTCTGGCTGCCGAACTGACCCTCAACATCGCCCATGGGGGTGAACGCGTGGTGCGCGAAGCTTGCATCGACGCGCGCCTGGACCGGTTGGCTGACATACTGGATGCGGCTTCGCGCAGCGGCACGTTGCCCGCGGTGGCCGACATCGGCACTGCCCCGACGCGAAACTGGACGCGCGGCGCCTGGAACAGTGTGGTGAGTTCGCAGGTGGCGACGCATTTCTCGCGCAATCAATTGACCCAGCTGTCGATGATCTATGAGGAAATTCAGAGCGAGTCCGAGATCAGCAGAGAGGAAAATGCGGCACGGACCGATCTCAATGCCATGGCGGGGCCGGGACGCCGCATGGATCCAGTGCTGGACCAGGCGCTGCACGCCGCTCTCGGCCGCGCACGTGCGGCCAACCGGGAGATGGCGCTCAATGGCGGGCAGATGGCGCGGCGGGCGCAGCGGCTGGACCTGCCCTATAGCGACGAGGACCGCAAATACATAGCCGATTTCCTTCATAGCAGGCGCGATTGCCCGCTTCCGGGGACCGTCATCCCGCCGCACTATGGGGAGGCGCCCGCCGCCGCCCTCCAGAAAGTTTTCCGGGACTGGCAGAAACATCCGCCTTACACCGATCGGCCGCCGCAATCCGAGAAATGAATGACGCCGCGCAATCCTTGACCCCGAAGTGCTCTTCGATGGAAATCCACAAGCCCAATCCCATCCAGGTCACTGTCGAATGACCGCTTTTGGCGCAAAGCAGACATTGGGCCGACCAGGGCGGAATGGCCGCTCCTGACCCAAAGCGGACATTGCGCGCCTAGCCTATGCAAACACCCTCGTGAGCATTTGGGCCGCGCCAGCCAGCAATATTGCAGCAAGTACATAACGGATTGCCAATTCTGACATCCAGCGCAAGCCAATTGCTATACCGATGGCTGATCCGACAATTACTGCGCCCGCGAACGGTAGTGCTGCAATGGGAATCCTTTGCCCGGTAACAAACACTCCGACCAGCGCCGCCAACGAGTTCACCAATATAAATGGGGGCGATAATGCGGCGGTCTTTTTGGGTGACGCCTTACCAAGCAAAATGAGTACCGAGGACATGAAAATGCCTCCGCCAACGCCGGTAATGCCGGATGCAAATCCGGTTGCCGCCCCGGCGACTAGCGCAGGACCCCGTTTAAGCGAGCTGGTTTTAGTGTTCGATTTGCGAACGACCATCAAAATCGAAACAAGAAGCAGAAGCGCGCCCGTCACGGCGGAGTAAACCGGTCCTCTCAAAACAACCATTCCGCCAATAAGTGCGGCAGGAACAGAAGCGGCAACCAGATTCCGAAGGAGGGGCCAGTCCACAGACTTCATGCGATGTGCCTGAAGTGTCGCGTATGAAGCGGCGATTATGTTAAGAGCGAGCGCCGTCGCGCGTATCTCGTCAATGGGGAACGTCGCAAATGTCATAACCGCGACAAAGCCGCTACCGCCAGCTTGCCCAGCTGTTCCATAGAGTGCGGAAACCACGCACATCAAAATGGTGAGGATCACCACGTTAAAACGCCTTTATTCGCGCGTTGCCGACCATTCTCCATCTTCCGTCACGCGCTGGAGAAAGTTGCGATAGTCGAAATGCCGGTTGTCAGCTTCCGATTCCTGCATCGCGAGCGCAACAACCTCTCCGTGGCGGGCGGATTTGACGCAAGTTGGATCGGTGGCCCCAGCGTCGCCCGTTAGAGCAAACGCCTGACAATGGCAGCCGCCATAGTCGATCTCTTTGAACTCGCAGGTCCGGCAGGGCTCTTTCATCCAATCCAGCCCCCGGAATTTTTGCATGGCTGGCGAATTGCGCCAGATCCATTCCAGAGAGCGCTGCCGGACCGACTCGAAAGAGAGGCCGGGAATAATTTGCGCCGCATGACACGGAAGCACCCAACCGGCGGGCGTAATGTTGAGAAACTGGCTACCCCAGCCGCCCATGCATTTCTTGGGACGCACGGCATAATAGTCAGGGATGACATGGTCGATTGCCAGAATGCCTTGGAGACGGGCCTTCGCCTCTGCGACAATGTCCATCGCTTCGCGGAACTGAGCCTCGGCTGGTATGAGAGCGGCGCGGTTGGCAAGCGCCCAGCCCAAATATTGCACATGGGCAACCTCCAGTCTGGAAGCGTCCATTTCCACCGCCATGTCGATAATCTTGGAAAGGCTGTTCAGATTTTGACGATGCACAACCGCGTTGACAGTTAGGGGAATCCCCGCATCGCGCACAAGCGCAGCCGCGACGCATTTTTTTCTATGTGCGCCTGCCATGTTGGCAATCCGGTCACCGGCTGCCGCATCCACGTCCTGAAAGCTGATCTGCACATGTTCGAGCCCCGCCTGCATCAGCGCGTCCATTCTTTCGGGTGTAAGCAGCACGCCTGAGGTGATGAGATTGGTATAGAGGCCGAGCCTCGACGCATGTGCGATTAGCGCGCTTAGGTCCTTGCGCGCCATGGGTTCCCCACCCGAAAAGTGAATATGCAGGACACCAAGACCGGCGATCTCGTCGATCAACCGCATCCACTCTTGGGTTGTAAGCTCGTCGCGCTCCAGGGCAAAGGGGTTAGAGCAATAGGGACATTGCAGGGGGCAGCGGTGGGTCAATTCCGCTAGCACAGCGATGGGGAGGTTGTCTGGGCGCGGATTGTCGGGCGTTGAAACTTGATGTTGCCGTATTTCCTCTGCAGTCCCTTCCGCCATGTATCGCTTGTCGAAGAGGGACTGTAGCATGGTGCAGACATCGCGCAGGACGGTCGTGCGGTCGGTCCTGTACCGGACGCACAGTGTGTCGGCAATGGCATCCACGCTGACACCATCGCAAAGCGCAAGAATTTCTGAGGCTGGCTGATCGAGCGCAATTACCCGTTCGGGGGCCAGCAATACATTGCGGCGGCGCACCCAATCACGATGCAGCCGTACCCCTTTTACAAATCGGGGTATGGTCGCGCCGGTGACAATGGACCGTTGTTGCATGCGTTGCATCGATGTCAGCTTAGTATAGTGTTCACGCCATCAACCAGATGGCATTGCGGCATGAAAGAAATATCGCCGTTGCTTGGCGCGGTCATCGCGCTGATTACACAAGACGCTGCTGTGGGGGCTCCTGCGCAGGTGCAGCCTTTTTACTGCCCGCCCTGTCCCATTCAGACCAAAGCTCCTTCGACCAAGCAAAAGGGCAAATTCGAGTACACGATCAAATGCACCGACCCCGAAAGCCATAACAGCGCGGTTCTGCAAGTTACGGCGTCAAGCGACAGTGAGGCGGTTCACATTGCCTGGCGCTCGCCAAGGCTGGATGAAATCGTGGTGGGCATGGAGTTAAATAGCTACGCTTGCGCGGAGCCACCCAGAGTTAGGTGACGGACGGCCTTATTGAATGACCGCTTTTGGCGCAAAGCGGACATTGGCCAATCGAATACGAATGACCGCTTTCGGGGGTAAAGCGGTCATTCAGAACGGGTCCTCCAGGCCACTATGATGGCCGGTGCACCGATCGAACGCTGAGCCGCGCTGGCCGTGCGGTACATGGCTTTGCCAGCTTGCGCTGACACGGCTTACGGCGCGATTTGGCGGCGATTTGGCCAAAGCGACACCAACGGCGACCATACCGAAAACCATGCCGCCAGCGGTCGTTAAAAATGGCCGTTTTCCGCCAGTTTTTCGCCCGATTTCGGCATACCGAAACCATATGGTTATTGTATATACACTGAAACAACTGTATAATAGTGCTATCAACAGTGAGGAGCACGTATGGCAAAGCGCGTCGCGTTTTATGTTCGAGTTTCAACCGATGGTCAGACTGTAGAGAACCAGCTTGGCGAGCTACATGCCGTGGCAGGTCGGCACGGATGGCAGGTGACCAAAATCTACGCTGACAAGGGGATCTCAGGCACAAAGGGAAGAGAGGGGCGTCCAGAGTTCGACAAGCTATTGAAGGCCATCGCACGTCGAGAGATAGACATGGTGGCGGCTTGGAGCGTGGAGCAAGAGCAGCTCGCTGGTCGCGATGGCGAGGAAAAGTTCGCCGACGTTTTCACCCAAAAAGCGCGAATAGTTGTGATCCTGTATAGGGCGGCATGGGGCGCTACGCCGTGGACTAGGATCGAAATGACAGCGATCAAAAATCGCGCTTTTGATTATGGCTACGATTTCACACTATGGGTTCCGCTAGACACGGAATCGCGCCTGCCAGACTATGTGCCCAAGACGCGGCTGTACGCTGACTTGACGACATTCGGAGAAAGCGCGGTGGCCGGCGTGATCGTCGCGCTGGCAACCGAGCGCGGAGCGGCAGTCACTGTCGAAACCCTGCAGCAAAAGACGGAACGGGCGGCTCGCGCGGCTGCATATGAGCAGAGGCGCGCGGTCTTTCATGGGCCTGGTGATGGAGTCCAACGTGCCAGGATGCGCGCGCTCACGCTTATCTTGAAGCTGAAGGAGTGGGCCGAACAGTCGGTCGCGCCACTCGTGTTCGAGGTCCACAAGACGGCCACCAATGGCATACTGATCATCCACAAGGACGACGTGCGGCGCAGGGCGATTTCATTGGCTGTTGCGTGGCGTCAGGCGATCACCAACTCCACCGACCAGTCAGGATTCGAATATCAAATCTTCAATGGGGTGCCTAACATAGTGCCGGGGCGCATTTCGATTGACGACTCGCAACGGCTGCTGAGCAAAAAATACTACTGCGACCTAGCGCCTTCGGATGAGATCGTTTGGACTAAATCGGTCCAAGGTCCAGATCCACTTTCCGATGACCAGTTAATGGAAAGGTGATTGCGGACTTTCTCGCTCGGATTATCAAGTCCTAGCCCAAAGGAGCGCGACTTAGCCTGTGAGATCGGCAAGGCTTACGCGAACGAGAAGTAGATAGGCGCGACGGCATTCCCGGCCCGTCGCTTTGGCTCCGCGCGTTTCTCGCTCGAAATGGTCGTCGCACGACGCTGTTGCTAGCGACGGACCATTTCGTTCGCCTTTGGCGAACCGCTCGAAACTCCGCTGGACAGCCATGACGTTTGCGCGCAGCGTTACAGCCTGTCTTTGGGGGCTATCTCATGCGCACTTTGATCTCTCTGCTGCTTGCCACCGTCGTGGCCGTTCCTGCGCTGGCCCAGCCGCTCGATCCCGGCCAGAAGCGTTTCCACGACCTGTTCAAGGAGATGGTGGAGACCAACACCACCCTGTCGGTCGGCAGCTGCACGGCGCTGGCGGACAAGATCGCGGGCCACCTCAAACAGGCGGGCTATCCCGACAGCGACATTCATCTTTTCCAGGGTCCCGGCCATCCCAGGGAAGGCGGCCTGGTGGCGGTGCTGCCGGGCAGCGACGCACACGCCAAGGCGATCCTGCTGCTCGGCCATATCGATGTGGTGGAAGCCAAGCGCGAGGACTGGACGCGCGATCCCTTCAAGCTGGTGGAGGAGAAGGACCATTTCTGGGGCCGCGGTGTGTCCGACATGAAGTCGCTGGGCGCTGCCTGGATCGACACCATGGTGCGGCTGAAGCAAGAGAAGTTCGCACACAGCCGCACCATCAAGATGGCGCTGACCTGTGGCGAGGAAACCAGCACCGCCTTCAATGGGGCGAGCTATCTCGCCTCCCATGAACGCGAGCTGATCGATGCGGAATTCGCCCTGAACGAAGGCGGCGGCGGCCGGCTGGGCGACAATGGCAAGCCGCTGATCATGACGGTGCAGGCGGCGGAGAAGTTTCCGCAGAACTACACCCTGGAAGTCACCAATCCGGGCGGCCATTCCTCGCGGCCGGTGAAGAAGAACGCGATCTATCAGTTGGCGGCGGGGCTGACCAAGATCAGCCAATATGAATTCCCCATAGAGTCCACCGACATCTCCAAGGAATATTTCCGCAAGATGGCGGGCCAGGAAAAGGGCGCGATGGGCGGGGCCATGGCGGCCTTCGCGGCAAACCCGAAAGACGCCAAGGCGGCCGCGACGATCGCCACCGATCCCTCGTTCAACGGCATGTTGCACACAACCTGTGTGGCGACCCTGCTTTCGGCCGGCCATGCCAACAATGCGCTGCCCCAGCGCGCCGACGCCAATATCAATTGCCGCATTTTCCCCGGCACCACGCCTGAGCAGGTGCGGGGCACGCTGGCCCAGCTCGTCGGCGATCCCGAAATCAAGATCACCCTGACCGATCATCGCAGCGAAGTGCTCAAAGGTCCGCAGCCGCTGAACCCCAAGGTGATCGGCCCCGTCGAGCAACTGACGGCGAAATACTGGCCGGGCGTTCCCGTGGTGCCGCTGCTGCAGCCCGGGGCCACCGACGGCGCCTTCCTGACCCCGGTGGGCATTCCCACCTATGGCGTGTCAGGCATATTCGGGGATGCCGACGGCGGGGGCATTCATGGCCTCAACGAACATGTGCGGATCGATGCCGTCTATAAAGGGCGCGACTTCGCCTATGAGATCGTGAAGATCTACGCCAACGAGAAGTAACCGGGCCACTAGGCGTTACCCCCGGATGGGCCGGTCGGGGATGCAGTAGCGGACGCCGGGGCGAACGGTCACCATCGAACTGTCTGCCGGGCATTCGCGGACCGGCGCGGCCGACGGCGGCAGCCTCCATTCGGGCGCTATCCCACAATCCCCACTCGCGCCGTTTGCGCAGTGCGATGGCGGCGTGCGCGGCTCGAAAGGCCGCTCAGGCATATGAAAGCCGCCCCCGAGGCCGGCCGCAACAAGCACAATAACAAACACGGATGATGTCCTGGCGCTCCCGCTCCGGACACTACTCTGCCAAGCTAATCTGGCCGTGACCAGCCCGTTAATTTGGCGTCACGCAACCCTGGCTCTTTGACATTTCGATTAAAACAAAAGGGCGGGGTTCAACCCGCCCTTTTGCCGTCTGGATCAGAGACCCGGATTATTGCTCATAACGGCTGCAATAGCGCGTTCCGTCATCGTGATAGTCGTAGGAAACACACGGGTGCGTCGCCACCCCGGCGCCCACGTTGGCGCTGCCGACATGGGTATCGGCGCCCACGCCCTGATCGCCTGCGCCGACGCCGGCGCCGACCGGGCCCACATGCGCGCCGGTGCCGATGCCGTTGCTGTTGGCATGCACGCCAGCGCCAACGCCCAGCACATCCACGCCAACGCCCACGCCGTTGTCATCGGCATAAGCGGCGGCACCGGCGGTGAGCATCGCGGCGGCGAGAATAGCAATCGAAATTCTGTTCATGGCAAACCTCCATGCTTGCTGGACCGGAAACGGGTGCGACACGGATTTGTTTCCTGCGAGGTTCCGGCGCCTTGCGATGAACACACTTTCAAGCCGCATGCCGCAATTTTGCCCGCATCGGTTCCCTGGCGGATTACATTGCCGTGAATCGGCGAACCTGTTGGTACCGCAGGCGTTGCGTTTCTGGGGCATCAACATATGGAGCGCAACATGCGGTTCACCCTGGCTACACTTGTTCTTGTTCTTGCTGCATCCTGCTTGCCCGCCATGGCTCAGCCGCTCACCGGGCGCGAGATCGCCGCCGAAGGCAATGCCGCGACCGTGAGCGGTCGGGCCCATATCGAGGAAGGTGCGGAAGGCACCTATGTCCAGCTCGAACGGCCCGGCGCCGCCCAGTCGGTTGCCGGCTTTATTCCCTTTGGCGACAAGCACGCCTATCCCGGCCTATACGATATCGAGGGCCGCGAGGTCGCCATAACCGGGGTCATGGCGGCCGATGGCGGGCTTCTGATCATGATGACCGACCCCGACCAGCTGGCCGTTCTGAGCTAACAGCCCCGGTCCGGCACCAAACTTAACTGTCGCAAGCCGACCCCGGCCCGCTATGATGGCCGCCACAGCAGGGCGGGACATTTAACGGGGGCGAAGATGGGGCCGCTCCGGGGGCTTTGGGTTTGCGTTTTCGGCACTCGATTATTGCCCTTTTGCTGGCCTTGCCGGCCACGGCGCATGCGGCCCCGTCTTGCGACCTGCACGCCAAATCCGCCGAGGTGGCCGGGCAGGGCTGCGCGCGCGCCTGGCTCGACGCCAATCTTCATCTCAACGAAGTCCAGACAGTGGGCACGTCCGAAAGCTACAAGCTGCGCCCTAGTTCCTCGATGCTGGGGCTGATCCGCATGGGGTCTGCCGAGGACGCCCATGAGCTCGACTTCGCCGAGCCATCCATCGCCGCCCAGCTCAACATGGGCGCGCGCTCGCTGGAGTTCGATGTCGCCAACGACACCAAGGGCGCCCTCTACAGCCATCCCGCCGGCGAGATGATGGCGATGGAGCTGGTCAGCGACAAATACATCCACGACATGAACCCGCCCGGCTTTAAGGTCATTCACATCCTGGATATCGATTTCAATTCCAGCTGCATGACCCTGGTGAGCTGCCTGCAGATCGTGGCGGGCTGGTCGCGCGCCCATCCCGATCACCTGCCCATCGTCATCGGCATTCGCAGCAATGACGACAAGACGCCCATGCCGGGCGCCACCCATCCCGAGAAATTCGACGCCCGGGCCTTCGACGCCCTGGATGCAACCATCCTGTCGGTGTTCCATGCCGGCGAGATCATCACCCCCGATATGGTGCAGGGCCAATATCCCAATCTGCGCGACGCGGTTCTGGCCCATGCCTGGCCCACGCTGGCGGCGTCGCGCGGCAAGGTGATCTTCCTGCTGGATGATCCCAAGGATAAAGTCGCGCTCTACCGCGCGTCCCGCCGGGCGCTGGAAAGGCGCGCGATGTTCGTCGCCACCGATACGAATTCGCCCGCGGCCGCCTTTGTCACCATCGAGGATCCGGTCAAATCGCACGGCGCAATCACCGATGCGGTAAAGGCAGGCTTCATCGTTCACACCTTTGCCGACGCCGACACCAAGGAAGCGCGTGCGGGCAACACCCAGCGCCGCGACAAGGCGTTTGCGTCGGGCGCGCAGATGATCTCCACCGATTTCCTTGCTGCCGATCCCCAGGTCGGCAAGTACCAAGTGCGTGTTCCCGGCGGACATGTGGCCCAGTGCGACGTGCTTTTGGCGCCTGAGCGCTGCGCCGGCCTGGATGCAGAGAGTGGCCGCGATTCCCGGGCTCCGGGGCGTTGAGGCATGTTTTCAGCGTTTGACAGGTTGTCACTTGAAGTTCCGAAGCCCTGCAATTACATGCCGTTGGGTCAGGGTACCGTTAGCAGTTGCAAAACGGCACGCCTGAAGGTATTTAGTCATTCCAATAGGTTAATCATGATTGCGTCAGCTGGAGCGCGCAGATTGTGAAGATCAGAATTCTTCCGCACACGATGTTTATGCTGCTTGCAACGGCGGGCATTGCCATGGCTCAGCCGGTGCTGCCACCCACGGGCATGGGCGCCGAGGAGCGTGCGGAGATCAAGGCCAGCGTCACCACGACCAAGGCTGATGAAAAAACCAGCAGGGCAACCCGAGAGCAGATACAAGCGTTACGGTTGGCACTGAGAGCCAAGCTTGCGGCGATGCATCACTAACGTTCGTACCGACGGACCGATTTTTGCACAGACGCATTGGCCTGTTGGGGAAATATGCGCAGACTGGTTTTGTTGGCCGTAGCTGTTGCACAGGCAGCGGCAACTTCGGCCGTCGCCCAGGACATCAAGCTTCCCCCGCCCCAGACCATTTTCCCCGGCGTCTCCTTTTCCAGCGGCCTGGATTATTCCGCCGGCAGATATGGCGATCGTAGTGACACCGACATCCTGGTGGGCCTGACCAACGTCACCGTCTCCGAAGACGATTTCCAGTTCAGCGCTTCGATGCCCTATCTCAACATCACCGGCCCGGCCTATGTGGTGGTGGGGCCGGGTGGCGCGCCGGTGCTGATCAACCCCGCCAAGGGTGCGGGCTCCACCGTGCGCAGCGGCTGGGGTGACCTCAATTTCAGCGCCAGCTACACGCTGCCGTCAGACGCCCTGGACGATTTCGAAATCACGGGCACCTTCCGCACCAAGATCGCCACCGCCAATGCCAGCAAGGGGCTCAGCACGGGCGCCACCGACTTTGCTTTTTCCCTCGATGTCTCCAAGCAGTTCGATTCCTGGGGGCCATTCGCAACCTTCGCCTACCGGGTGCCCGGCGAGCCGTCTTTCTATTCCTTCAATGACGCGCCGTCCTTTTCGGTGGGCACCAGTGTCGAGCTGGCCGACAATGTCGTGGCCATCGGCTCTTACGATTTTGACGGCTCGATCTCGACCTCGCTGGCCGACGCCCAGCAGCTTTTTGGCTCGGTCACCTGGCTCGCCACTGACAAGCTTTCGCTGACCGCCTATTTTGAAAACGGGCTCTCCAGCGGCGCCCCCAGGCTGGGCACAGGGCTTCTGATCTCCTGGAAAGTGAATTAGCGGCTTTGGCAGTCCATTCATCTCACTCAGTGAGAGCGCGTTTTGATTTGCTGCGATGCGATCATCCGCCCAGGGCTGATGACAGGGCTGCATTGGCGCTATAACCTTTCGATCGAGCGGATATGTGCTCCAATAAAAACGAGGGGAGGCTTTCATGCGCAATCTGATTGCCGCCGTACTGTCGTTGAGTTTCGCGGCAACATCCGCCATGGCCGGCGGCGCACCACTGGCGCCGGGCAAGCCCGCTGGCATCAAGCATGCCCAGGCTGACAGCACCGCGCTTATCATCGGCGTCGGCATTGCTGGCGCGATCGCGGCCATCGCTTTTGGCACCGCATCCAGCGGCAATCCGGGCGGGGCGGTGACGCTGACCACGGTGCCCGCGACCAGCACCGGCTGACATCAATCCAGCTTCGGCGCGCGCGCGTGCCAACCGGTGGCGCTTTCCAGCGCCCAGCCGATACGCAGCGCCATTGCTTCGTCGCCATCGCGGCAGGTGATCTGCAATGAGGTGGGAAGCCCGCCCGCTGTCATGCCATTGGGCAGCGACAGCGCACACAGATCCAGGAAATTCACCCAGCGGGTCGAGACCGCCGGCGTGCCGGTCTGATCCACCGTGTCGATGGGCACCGCCGGCGTGAAGGTCGAGGGTGACAGCACGGCATCGACGCCTTCAATGCTGGCGGCGAATTCCTGTTTGCGGCGTTCGCGTTCGGCCAGCACATCCAGATATTGGCGCGCGGTGATATCGCGTCCGGCGACCACGCGCGCGCGCACCGCCTCATCCATCTGCGCGTTCCTGTCATCGGCAAGCGTGGCGATGCGCGGATAGATCTCTGCCGAGATGACGCGGCCGACCAGATCGCCATTCTCGCGGAAGCTGCGGCCCATACTGGGCAGATCGACAATCTCCGCGCCCAGCCGCTCCAGCTCCTTCAGCGAGCGGTCATAGGACACCAGCACTTCGGCGTCATGGTTGGCGCGCTCGCTGTCGTTCATGCGCGCCAGCCGCAAGCCCTTCACGCTGCGCTTCAGATTTACAAATGGGTCGGTGGGGACAAGCCGCACGGTCAGCGGATCGCGCGGATCGGGGCACTGCATGACATCCAGCAGGATGGCGCAGTCTTCCACGCTGCGCGCGATCGGGCCCGGCGTGTCCAAAGTGGGCGACAGCGGCAAGACGCCGAAGGTGCTGATGCGCCCCACACTGGTCTTCAGGCCGGTGATGCCGCACCAGGAGGCGGGGATGCGCACTGAACCGCCGGTATCGGTGCCGATGGCGCACGGCGCCATCCGCGCCGCCACCGCCACGCCCGAGCCTGAGGACGATCCGCCCGGGGTGCGATGGGTTTTCAGATCCCACGGATTTATCGGCGTGCCCATATGCTGGTTGGTGCCCCAGGCGCCATAGGCAAACTCCACCGTGTGGGTCTTGCCCAGCATGATCATGCCCGCGCCGATCAGCTTTTTCACAAGCGTCGCGCTGTGGGCCGAGACGCTGTTCCGTCGCGACGGCGAGCCGCCGGTGGTGATCCTGCCTTCCACCTCGACCAGATCCTTGATGGCGATGGGGATGCCATGCAGCGGTCCAAGCCCATGGCCGGACTGGCGCGCCTTGTGCGCGGCTTCGGCTGCCAGCCTCGCATCCGCGCCATAGACTTCGACAAAGGCATGCAGCCTGGGATCAAGGCTCGCGACGCGGGCGAGGTGGGCCTCGACCACATCCACAGGCGAGAAACGGCGCGCGGCCAGGCCTGCCGACAAGCTGCTGACAGAAAGTTCGGTAAGCGCGCTGGTCATTTTTCCTCACCGGAAATCAGGCCGGGCGGCGCATCGCTGTCCAGCTCCGGCACTTCCGTGACGCCGCGCCCGACATGGCTGTGGCGATAGCCATAGGCGTAATAGAACACCAGCCCCGCCGCCGACCAGATCGGAAACAACAGCTGCGCCTGCCAGGGCAGAAAGACGAACAGCACAAGGCAGCCGATCACCGACAGGATGCCGAACACATAGACCGCCGGTGTGCGGAACGGCCGTTTGCGCGCGGGCTGGGTACGGCGCAGCACCATCACCGCCAGCGACACGGCGGCGAAGGCGAACAGGGTGCCGGCGTTGGAAATATCGGCCAGCTTGCCAACCGGCAGGAAAGCGGCGCCGAAAGCGACAAATCCGCCGGTGATCCAGGTCACCACATGCGGGGTGTGAAAGCGCGGATGCACCCGGCTCAGAATTTCGGGCAATAACCCGTCGCGCGACATCACAAAGAAGATGCGGGTCTGGCCATAGATCATCATCAGGATGACGGTGGGCAGCGCGATGCCGGCTGCCAGGCCCAGCAGATTGCCGACGAAAGGATGGTGGATGGAGCGCAGCACATGGGCCAGCGCCTCCTTGCTGCACACCAAGGGCTGAACCGCCAGATGGGCGCAGCGGGCGGTGAGCGCCATCGAGCCGGGCTCCAGATTTTCGCCGGTCAGCGCGAACACCGGCTGGGCGCCGTAGGAGCCGATCGCGCCCGCCGCCACCAGAAGATAGATCACGGTGCAGATCGCCAGCGACCCGATCAGGCCGATGGGCAGATTGCGTTGCGGATCGCGCGTCTCCTCCGCCGCGGTGGAGACCGCGTCAAAGCCGACATAGGCAAAGAAGATCGACGCCGCCGACGAAATGATGCCGGTGGTGCCCAGCGGCGCGAAGGGATGGAAGTTGGCGCTTTTCATCACCGGCAACGCCAGCCAGAGAAAGGCGCCCAGCGCCACCAGCTTGATCGCCACCAGCACGGCATTGACGGTGACGCTTTCGCGCGTGCCGATCACCAGAAGCACGGTGATGACCAGTGCGATCAGCACGGCCAGCACATTGACCACGCCGCCGCCATCGGGCCCGGCGGCCAGCGCTGCGGGAATGATGATCGGATGGTCCAGGTGCGCCAACAGGCCCACGATATAGCCCGACCAGCCCACAGAGACGGCGCTGGCGGCGACCGCATATTCCAGGATCAGCGCCCAGCCCACCAGCCAGGCGACCAGCTCCCCCAGAACGGCATAGGAATAGGTGTAGGCCGAGCCCGACACCGGCACCATGGCGGCCAGCTCGGCATAACACAGCGCCGCGACCGCGCTGACCGTGCCCGCGATGACGAACGACATCATCATGCCGGGGCCGGCCTTTTGGGCGGCCTCCGCTGTCAGGACAAAAATGCCGGTGCCGATAATGCCGCCGATGCCCAGCAAGGTCAGTTGAACCGGACCAAGGCTGCGATGAAGCGATTTCTTTTCCGCGGTGGCCAGCACCGCGTCCAGGGATTTGATACGCCACCTGCCGCCCGCCATCGCCCTTAACCCAACACGTCTTCGGCTTCAGGATGCCGTTCAAACCACGCCGTTGCATAGGAGCAGCGCGGCACGATCACCAGCTTTTCGGCGCGGGCGTGATCTGTGATCTGCTGCATCAGCCGGCTGGCGGCGCCGGTGCCACGCAGAGCCGGATCGGCTTCGACATGGGGAATGACATACCGGCCGTCGCGGATGCGATAATTGGCCCAGACCTGATGGCCGTCTTCGTGTAGTTCGAAACGGCTTTCTGCCTGGTTGTCGATCATTTTGCCGGTTCGCGGTGCATCCAGGGCAGCGACAGTCCGATCGGCACGATCCACAGGGTTCCGGCCAGGGCATAGAACAGCAGCGCCACATACCAGGGCGCGCCGGGCAGGACATGGCGCGCCAGGCCCATGATGAACAGGGCATAGAAGGGCAGCCAGAAGAAGACGATCAGGATGGCGGCAATCAGGGTCTTGGTGCGGCGGGACATTTTGACTTCTTTGACGGCTCTGGCGAGGGACGCTATCAGAACCCTCGCATGACCGCCGCCCCAAATTTCTGGAAAAGTCGTCGCGCCGTGGGCTTCTGGCTGCTGGCCGTGGCGCTAGTGATTTTGGCCATGGTCACCATCGGCGGACTGACGCGGCTGACGGGATCGGGCCTTTCCATCACCCAATGGGATCCCATCATGGGTGCGATCCCGCCGTTGAACGACGCCCAATGGGCCGACGCCTTCGCCAAGTATCAGCGCATTCCGCAATACATGGTCGAAAACCGGGGCATGACGCTGGACGGCTTCAAAGGCATCTTCTGGTGGGAATGGTCGCATCGTCTGCTGGGGCGGTTGCTGGGCGTTCTGTTCCTGGTGCCGTTCATCTGGTTTGCGGCGGTGGGCGCGATCAAGCGCAGCGACTGGCCGCGCATGCTGCTGCTGTTTCTTCTGGGCGGGCTTCAGGGCTTCATCGGCTGGTGGATGGTGGCGTCGGGGCTGGAGGTGCGTACCTCGGTCAGCCAGTACCGGCTGGCCATTCATCTGGGCACCGCGCTTCTGCTTCTGGTGGCGATCCTGTGGATCGCGCTGGAGTATCTGAAAGGGTCCGATAGCGACAGCGTATCGGACGCAGGCAAAGGTGAGGCAAAACGCGCATTCGCCTTTGCCGGTCTGGTTTACTTTCAGATGTTGCTGGGCGCGCTGGTCGCGGGGCTGCATGCCGGGCTGATCTACAACAGCTGGCCCGACATGAACGGCCGCGTGCTGCCGGAAGACCCGTTCTTTTCCCAGCCCTGGTGGATCAACTTCTTCGAGAATCCGGGCCTCGCCCAGTTCGACCATCGCATCGGCGCCTATCTGGTCGCCGCCTTTGCGATCTTCATCTATCTGCGCGGGATTAAAATGAGCGGCGCGGCCAAGACCAGCGCCAAGGCCGTGGCCGCGATCACAACCTTCCAGATCGGTCTGGGCATCACCACGCTCATGCTGCAGGCGCCTGAATTGCTCGCCGCGGCGCATCAGGTCACCGCGGCGTGCCTGCTTTGTGCGGCGGTCTGGCATGCGTTTGAACTGCGGCGGCTGCCACAAACTTAACTGTCATCCCCGGCGAGCGACGCATCAACGATGCGTCGCGAGGGAAGGGGATCCAGGTGGTTAGAGCGGCCGGATTCTTTCCACCTGGGTTCCCTTCCCCTCGCGAAGCTTTCGCTTCGCTCGGCCGGGAATGACAAGCGAACTACGCGCTCATCGCTTGCTCAAGATCAGCAATGATGTCCGCCGCGTCTTCAATCCCGATGGACAGCCGCACCACGTCATTGCCGGCGCCGGCCTTGGCACGGTCTTCGTCTGAAAGCTGCCGGTGTGTCGTAGACGCCGGATGAATGATCAGGCTGCGGGTGTCGCCGATATTGGCCAGATGGCTGAACAGCGTGACGCTATTGACCATCTTGATCCCGGCCTCATAGCCGCCCTTCAGGCCAAAGGTGAACACGCTGCCCGCGCCCTTGGGGCAATATTTCTTGTGCAGGGCGTAGCTGTCGTTGTCTTCCAGCCCCGCATAATTCACCCAGCTCACCTTGTCATTGGCCTTGAGCCATTTGGCGACCGTCAGCGCATTGTCGCAATGCTTCTGCACGCGCAAGGGCAGCGTTTCTATTCCGGTCTGGATCAGGAAGGCGTTCATCGGCGACAGCGCCGGTCCCAGATCGCGCAGGCCCAGCACACGGCAGGCAATGGCGAACGCCATGTCGCCGAAGGTCTCCCACAGCCGCATGCCGTGATAGGACGGGCAGGGCTCCGACAGGGTGGGGAATTTGCCGCTGCCCCAGTCGAACTTGCCGCTATCCACGATCACGCCGCCCATGGAGTTGCCATGACCGCCCAGGAACTTGGTGGCGGAATGGATCACGATATCGGCGCCCCATTCGATCGGCTGGATCAGGTAGGGCGAGGCCAGTGTATTGTCCACGATCAGCGGCACGCCGGCGTCGTGGGCAATCTTCGCCACCTTCTCGATGTCAGTGATGATGCCGCCGGGATTGGCGATGCTTTCCACGAACACCGCCCGGGTGTGCTCGTTGATGGCGGCCTTGAAGCTGTCGGGATTTTTGGCGTCGGCCCAGTTGGTGTGCCAGTCGAACTTGGCAAAGCCCTGGCTGAACTGGTTGATCGAACCGCCATAAAGCTGGCGGGCGGCGGCGATATTGTCGCCCGGGCTCATCAAGGTGTGCAGCGCCAGCAGCTGTGCGGCATGGCCGGACGCGCACGACAGCGCGGCGCGGCCATTCTCCAGCGCCGCCACCCTTTCCTCCAGCACCGCATTGGTGGGATTCATGATGCGCGAATAGATGTTGCCGAAGACCTGCAGATTGAACAACGCCGCGGCATGGTCGGCGTCTTCAAAGACAAAGGCCGTGGTCTGATAGATCGGCGTAGCGCGCGCCCCCGTCGCGGGATCGGGCTGGGCGCCGGCATGCACGGCCAGTGTGTTGAATCCATAATCGGCCATGGTCGTTTCCCTATGTAAGGTGTTCGATTTTGAGATCGTGTTCCACGCGCCGCACCCAGGCCGCGACATTGGAATAGTGTTTCAGGTCTATGTCGGCCTGGTGACTGAAGCGGGTATAGGCGACCAGCGCGACATCGGCCAGGGTGAGACGCTTGCCCACGAAATAGGCGCGGCCTTCCAGGTGTTCGTCCATCAGCGCCAGCACGCGCAGGCAGCGCGGGCGCAGGTTGGGATCGATCTCGCTATCGGCTTTCTTCAGATAGAATTTCTGGAAGCGCAGCACCGCAAGCGCGGTCTCGTGGCTATACTGCTCCCAGAACATCCATTGAAACATCTGGGCGCGCTCGAAGGCATCTTTGGGGACCAGATCGGTGTTCTGCGCCAGATGCAGGATGATGGCATTGGACTGGGCCAGCACACCGCTGTCGGCAAAGCGCACCACCGGCACCTGGCCCGCCGGATTCATCGCCAGAAATTCCGGCGTGCGGGTTTCCTTGTTCATCACACTGATCTCGACCCAGTCGTACGGCATGCCCAGGCGGTCGGCGACAAACTTCACCTTCAGGCAATTGCCCGAGATGGAATCGCCATAGACCGTCATCGCCGCGTTATCGAGGGACATGCGCGCATCCTTGAAGGACGCGCATCTAAGGATGGTCGCGCGCGATGCGCAAGATGGTGGCGTTCCGGTCTTCCGCCACCCAGATGGCGCCATCCTCCGCCACCGCCAGACCCAGCGGCGCACCCATGGGATGGCTGTCCTTCGCGTTATTCCAGCCCGGCGTAAGCAGCAGCGGCTCGGACGCCGGTCCCGGATAGGGCAGGCTCACGGTCTGATCACCGTCCGGCCCTGCGTAAGCGTCATAATGGGCATTCGGCGCAAGCAAGGGTATGCCGCGGCGATCGACAGCGAAGGCGGCAATGCGCGCGCCGGCCGGCCGATAGCCGTGAAGCGAGAGCAATAGCTTTCCACGCAGCTCGGGGAACATCGCGCCGTCGTAATAGAGCATGCTGAGCGGGGAACCATGCGGCGGCAACAGGCGCACCGGCCTGGTGCGGGCGTCGCTGGCGCAGTCCATGACATGCAGCGGCGCCCATGCCGGATTGGCGCCCGTCATGTCATAGCAATAGGGCCAGCCGTAATGCGCCCCCGGACGCAACACATTCAGCGTTTCGAATGGCGTGTCGGCCGGGGCAAAATCCTCGCCATTGTCGGCTTCCAGCAAGGTGCCGGACTTGTGGCGCACCATGGCCACGGAATTGCGCAGGCCTTGGGCCATGATGGTGAAGCTGGGCGAGTATTTGTTGTCGCCCAGATACGCATAGCGCCGGATCGCGGCCGCCTTGTAATCACCTTCCGATTGCGCGCAAAAATTCGTGCCGTCGGGCTTGCCGTCCTTCAGACACTGATCGGTCGGCGCACCGATCGAGACCAGCAGGTCGTTGTTGGCATCGAACATGAAGCCGGCAAGTGGGTGCAGGCTGAAATGAACCCGTGTGTCCGGCGCATCGGCAATTACCGTCTCGATGCTCGCCTGCGGATCGGCCGCCAGGGGATCAAAGCGAAAGATGCGGCCCTGTTCGTTGACATAGACGTTGCCGTCAGGGCCGAACGCCATGTGATGGGGCATATAAAGACCGCTCAGCACCGGCGTGATGGCGACGGGTTTGCCGCGCTCGGCGGTGATGCGCCACACCTTGCCGCCGGGGCCGTCCCACTTGCCGACATCGGTGACCAGGAAATCCTTGCCGCCGGGCAGGGCCAGCAACACACGCGGCATCCGGATGGTGCGCGCGCCGAAATCGGCCGTCGGCGCGACAATGATGCCGGCGCAGAATCCCGGCGCCATGCCGATGGACGCCTTGGGAAAGCCGTCGCAGGTGTCGGTGCCGGTCTGATAGGTGATGCGGTCGGCCGCATACGCGGGGACGAAAAACATCCCGGCCAACAGGATCGCGGCGGCAAGGTGCTTCATGCGGGGCGGGCTATCCGTGCTTCAAGGTGCCGCCGCGGCTGAACAGCAGGGGCTTGCGGTTGTCAATCACCTTGCGGTTCACGCCCATCCAGCCGATCTCGCCGGAGAAGCGGCCATGCTCGATCTTGGGGCAGCGGTTCATCACCACGGTGAAACCCGCGTCCTTGCCGATCTGCTCCGCTTCCTCGCTGATCACGCCCAGCTGCATCCACAACACCTTGATGCCCAGCCGGTCCTTCTCGGCCACCGCTTCGCGCGCGATTTCGGGTGCGAATTTGGCTTCGCGAAAAATGTCGACCATGTCCACCGGCGCCGGCACATCTTTCAGCGCGCCATAGACCTTCTGGCCCAGTATCTCCTTGCCCACGGCGCCCGGGTTCACCGGAATGACTTTGTATCCCTTGTTGAGCAGATACATCATGGCGAAATAGGAAGGCCTGATGTCATTGGTGCTGGCACCGACCATGGCGATGGTCTTGACGCTGCGCAGGACCCCCTTGATCAGCGCGTCGGGATATTGGGGCAGGGCTATGTCGGCCATTTCGGCTCTCTCTTTTCCAGAAACGCGGCTATGCCTTCGCAGGCTTCGCCGTCCAGCATATTCTCGGTCATCACCTTGCTGGCATAGTCGTAAGCCTCGGCCAGTGGCATCTCCAGCTGGCGATAAAAGGCTTCCTTGCCGGTCTTGAGCGTATGACGCGGCTTGGACGCGATCTTGGCGGCCAGCGCCATGGTCTCGCTCTCCAGGATCTCCTGCGCGACCACGCGATTGACCAGCCCGATGCGCCGCGCCTCCTCGGCCTCGACCAACTCGCCGGTCAGCAGCATCTCCATCGCCGCCTTGCGGCTCACATTGCGCGACAGGGCCACCATGGGGGTCGAACAGAACAGGCCGATATCCACGCCGGGTGTGGCGAAACGCGCCGCGCCCGAGGCAATCGCCAGATCGCAGCTTGCCACCAGCTGGCAGCCGGCAGCGGTGGCGATGCCCTGGACCATGGCGATGACCGGCTTGGGATGGCGCACGATGGCCTGCATCATGGCCGAGCATTGGGTGAACAGCCCGGCATAGGCCGCGCGCCCGGCATCGCCATCGGCGCGATGGCGCGCCATTTCCTTCAGATCATGGCCCGAGGAAAACACCGCGCCTTCGGCGGCGATCACAATCACCCGGGTGGCATTGTCCTGAGCGGCGCCGGCTAGAGCTGCCTGGATGGCGGCCATCAGTTCGGACGACAGCGCATTACGAGCCTGGGGACGGTTCAGGACCAGCCTCAGCACCCCGCCGGTATGGGCGCTGAGCAACAGGGGCGGGGGCGTTGGTGCGTTCATGGCGGCAAATGTAGTGCGGCCCGGCGGCATTTACACGTCATCGCCCGCCCGTTG
>Ga0182024_10007935_pt1 | contig 22671 bp, 24 predicted proteins | sample P32metaG_FD_120480 | JGI IMG/M metagenome (GOLD analysis project Ga0182024, IMG submission 120480) | Permafrost microbial communities from Stordalen Mire, Sweden - P3-2 metaG (Illumina Assembly) | ecosystem: Environmental > Terrestrial > Soil > Wetlands > Permafrost | place: Sweden: Stordalen... | reverse complement strand
TGGAAAGAGATCTCTTGTTCGGCATAGACCGGCAAAGAAGCAATTTTTTGGTTGTTCCAGAAGAGTTGAGGGCCGATCCGTTTGAGAGTCCCTTTTTCTCCTTCTGCATTAGCCAGGATAAAACGTGCTAATTCTTTTCCTTTGTCTTTTCCTTTGAACTGGGCGATGGCGGGAATGGAAGTATTCTCAGGTAGAAGCGTCAGAGGAACATGCCAGATGCCTGTTGTTTTCAGAGTTTTGATGTCGACTTGAGAGAGAAGGTCCGAGGCTTTTTTCTGAAAAGAGGAGGGGTTGAAGGTGAGTTCCGTATTCTCAGGCGCATAGTGGCAAAGGAAAAAAAGATGGTTCAGGTCCTTCATGGAGGGAGGAGAGATCAGCTGCTTCATGAAAGGGCTTTGATCGGCAAACGAGGCTAAATAAGAGGCCTGGGTCAAGAAAGAGTGGGTCTCTCCGCCGCCGGGAGCAGGACGGACGAGCTGGAGCTTGAGCATGCCGCCGCTCATCTCAAAATCTTGGAAGGCGAGATCGGATTGTTCTTTTTTTAGATCGGAGAGAATAGAAGCTGCGATTTTGACAGGATCGCGCAGAGAGCCGTCGGGATTTTTTTCAGGACGGGGCCAGTAGGCGGGTATCGCTTCATCGGTCTCGCTGTTGTGAGGATCTGAGGGGCCGGTCAGTTTTTCCTGGAGGCTTCTGGCCGTATAATGAGATCCGCTGCTGATCGAGTCGGACAGGTAGTAATAAGAGGAATAGTAATTTTGCGTGGGGGTCAGACGGAGGGGAGCATTTAAAGAGGTGAGCTTTTGCAGCCACGTCTTTTCGATCCCTTCCGTGACAGAAAGAAAAAGGACAATCAGCCAGACCACTAAAGAAATGACGGCAACCGACATCAAGGCGATCAGCGTCATGGACAGCTGCTTTTTCCGGGGTATTAAATACTTCCGGAGGATCGAAATTTCGAACACAGTTACTTAGCTTCTTTAAATATAACGTGTCTTTTTAGACGTTTGTCGAACTTCTTGAGCTCTAGACGTTCTGTCTTGGTTTTTTTGTTCCGTTTTGTCCAATAAACTTCAGGACTTTCCGTGCTTTTCAGTTTGATGATCTCGCGTCCGGATTTTGCCATATGGTTACCTCGTTAATAATAATTTAGATGAAATGAAACTATTTTATACGATTTTTCTCATTTAGACAATGGGATTCGGGGCTTAGGCTCCAAGTCGAAGGGATCCCCTTGGCAATTCTTTTGTAGAAAAATGTGATATCCCAGGCCTGCGATCATCGCTGCGTTGTCCAAGGAAAGCCCCGGCAAGGGCCAATGGACGGGGACTTTTGAGACCAGGAAGAGTTCTCTGAGCCGTTGATTGTGGGTAACGCCTCCGCCTAAAAAAATCATTTTGCATCCGAACTGTTCTACAGCAGCAAGGGCCTTGGTGGCGATGTCTTTCAAAGCGGCCTCTTGAAAAGAGGCGGCGATGTGGGGCTTGTCTTGGTCAGTGATGCGGCTGGGGGCTTTTTTGTCGCTGTTCTGCCCTTTGACGGTATAGAGGACATTGGTCTTGAGTCCGCTGAAAGAAAAATCCCACGGCCGGCCTTTGACAACGCCGGCTTTGAAGGGGAACCGTTTTGGATCGCCTTGACGGGCCAGTTTTTCAATCTCTGGGCCGCCCGGATACGGCAGATCAAGCATAACGGCAACTTTGTCAAACGCTTCGCCGATTGCATCATCAACGGTCTGTCCGATCATTTCGTAATGGCCTATCGACTCCATTTTAACGAGGAATGTATGACCTCCGGAAATAACAACGCCCAGAGCAGGAAATGCAGGGGCCTCGCATCCCATCCAAGCGGCATAGAGATGGGCTTCGACGTGGTTGACACCGACAAAAGGTTTGTTCCATGCGAGAGCCAGAGATTTGGCTGCATGGACGCCGAGTAATAAAGCGCCGATCAAGCCAGGACCGTAGGCGACGGTGATTAAATCGATCTCAGCAGGGGAGACATTTGCCTCTTTAAGGGCCTGGTCGACTAGGGGGATGATGAGCTCAAAATGGCGGCGGCAGGCCAGCTCGGGATAGACCCCTCCGTAAATAGAGTGGAGATCTGTTTGGGTGGCGATGACATTGGAAAGAATTTCTTTACCATTCTTGACAACAGCGCAGGCCGTCTCATCGCAGGTGGTCTCGATGCCTAATACTAACATAGGGAATATTGTACCGCAGATGGGAATAAAAAACCCGGCATCTAGAACAGACGCCGGGTCGTTAGAAAACAAAAATTAAGGTTTTGTTTTCGCTAGGGCTTTTGCTTTTTTCTCTGCATCTTTCTCTGCAGCAGCTTTGTTATACGCAGTGAGTGCTTTCTGCGTTGTCCACTTGCCTGCAATGGCTTGTCTTTCATTAATAAATTCTTTCTTGATAGCTTGGAAAATATCAATATAACGGCCATTAATGGCTGCTTTAAAGGTACCTGTAAAGGAACATTCAGCACTTCTGTAGTTCAGCCATTTAAACTTGACATCATGCAGACCGAGTGTTTGAATGTAGTCTGGCAAACAAAGCCCCTTTGCAAGAACATATTTAACAGTATAGACTTCTCCTGTGGTGGTTTTGTAGCCATTTTCTATGGCAGTTTCTAAACTGACTGGTTCAATGTATTTCTTCGTCCAGCCATTGAACTCGACAGGAACCGTTGCTGCAGGTATGCGTCCTTTGCCCCAGATCACATCGGCACAGATTCCCATCGCTTTCCAAAATACCCAATTGACCGCCTGAAAAGGTGCTAAACAGATGGTTTTCAAAACAGCGCCGGGTCTTTGACGGATTGCTTTGCCTGCTGCAACGATTGTGTCGCCTGTCGCTGCAAGTCCTGCTGATACAGATAATTTTTTGGTTGGTGTCTGTCCTAATGCTGGTGCTGATGTACTTCCTGCGGTTGATCCTACTGGTAATGCCATAAATGCCTCCTATTGTTTTTTTTAAAAATTCCCTTGCTCTGCAAGGACGTTTAGAAACTCTTTTCCCGACCATTTCTATGAGATCGGTTGCTTTTCGAAAAAAATTTTAGTATTAAAACTTATTTAAGTACAAGATAAAATTTTATTTGTCGGAGATGTCCTTTGTGTTGTCTGCTTTGCACAAAAATGTTGCACCCCTCTACGAACATTCTTAATAAATCTCAGCATGAACTTTTCGCACTTTGGAGCGAAAATTGCCGGAAAGCTCATTGAGAATTTATTACGATAGGTTCATATGTGAAAAGATATGGCTCGATGGATTGGCTTTCATATTTTGGTGCTTATTCTTTTAGCGGTTGACTTAGGCATGTACCGCAATAGGGAGATGAAGCGGAAGGCCGCGCTGATCTCGAGCATCGCAGGGGTTGTTCTTGCATTGCTTTTCAATGGCTACGTCTATCTGCAGGAGGGCGCTGAGAAAGGGATCGAATTTTTTACCGCTTATCTCGTGGAGAAATCGCTCAGCATTGACAACTTATTTATCTTTCTGCTGATTTTTTCTTTTTTCAAAGTCCCGCGGCTGCTGCAGCATAAAGTGCTTTATATGGGAGTGCTTGGGGCATTTGTTCTGCGGCTGGGATTGATATTAGGAGGGATATCCTTGGTCAATCAGTTCTATTGGGTGATCTATGTCCTGGGAGGCATCATTGGATATACAGGTGTCAGATTTATCTTGCAGAAGAAGGGACAGTTTTCCCTGGAGGAAAATAGATTGCTTCGATGGATACGGCGCCATTTTAAAGTGACGCCAGACTATGTTGAAGATAAATTTTTTGTGAAGCAGAGAGGGATAAAATACCTGACGCCATTATTCTTGGTGCTGGTGACAGTTGAGAGTTTTGATCTGCTTTTTGCCCTTGATTCGATTCCTGCGGTGTTAGCCGTGACGCGGGATACTTTTATTGCCTATACATCCAACGTCTTCGCTGTGCTGGGCCTTAGGTCGTTGTTCTTCTTACTGGAACCCTGGTTTGCAGTGCTGAGCCGTCTGAAGATCGGCCTGGGAGCGATTTTACTTTTTATTGGGTTGAAAATGGTACTCTCGCCTTTTTTCACTATTCCGCTGATCGTATCGCTCGGAGTAATCGCGACGATCCTGCTGATCTCCGTTTTGCACTCAGTTCTTAAAAGATGACGTTCATACCATTTTGGGTGAATGGATTCTTGCGTAGACAGCGGTGCAAAGAGAAATAACAGTCGCCAGTCCCAAGCTAACGATGGCAAATCTATCTAGCCAGCGCTTGGCTGGAGAGTCGCTTGTTTTGGAATACACGCTATAGAGAGTTCCAGCTAAAGCTACTGCAGCAAAGCTTGCAGTCCATCCAGATGAGTTTTGTATGCCTTTAACAAAACCCCGCGCCGCCGTATTAAAGAAGCTCGCAGCTTTCTCAGGAGAAATGAGAAGCTCGATGCGCTGCTTGAGAACATCAGGGATATCTTTTGCAGGTAAAAGGCAGGAACTGTCGCACGCAAATCCTAAGGCGTTAAGAGAACATGCAGTAGCCAGAGTCAAGCTTATAGCGGTTGAGGATGTATGAAATAAATCAGAGATTAAAGAGCGCTTTTTTTCTGAAGGTTTCGGTGTTTCAGCAGTTTTTACATCCGGTAGATGAGCACGAGCAAGCGTTGTAAGTAGAGATAGGGTAATCAGGGCTACGCTAGTAAATGTAGCAACGAAGCACCATTTCTGGGCTAACGTTATCGTTCTACCTGAAACGGCACTTACCATTTCAAGTTCAAAACTCACTACAGGGGCATTAGGAGAAGTTGTTATAGATGCGACAGCTATGGCTGCATTAACGCTCATATTTTTCCTTGGGCTAAACTTTGTGATGCAAGGATAACATCTTCGGCTCTTTCTTTTAAAAATATTTAAGGATTTGGAATCAGCGAAGAAGCTTCCTCGTCGGCGATCCAGAGGGCAGGATTATCGGGAGTGCCGACTTTTTGACACGGCAGGACAGGTTTAGTTGTAAAGACGCGGGCCATCATTTCGGCTTTCGATTTTCCCATGACATAGAAGACCGTCAGAGCAGCATCGTTGATGCAGTCGAAGGTCATAGTCATGCGCCAGGTCTCCTTTTGGGGGACATGGTTGGCGATGACAAGGCGGCCTTTTGCCTTAAGTCCGTCTGTCTGGGGAAAAAGAGAGGCGGTGTGCCCATCTTCTCCCATGCCCAGCATGATCAGGTCGAAAGTCTGTCCATCTAAAATCTTGAGGATTTTTTTTTCGTATAGGAGAGCATTTTTTTCGATATCTTTTTCGGCAACCATCCGGTGGATGTGCTCGGGAGTAAAGAGCATCTTGTCGAAGCCGGCTTTCATCGCCATGTGGTAATTGCTCTCAAGGCTGTTGGGAGAGACGCTTCGTTCATCGCTCCAGAAGAGGTGGATCTTGTCCCATTCAACTTCAGAGCTGTACTCGGATTGGCAGAGGACCTCATAGATCGCTTTGGGGGTGGAACCGCCAGAGAGAGCGACATAAAATTCTCCATGGTCTTGGATGGCATTGCGGCAGGCTGTGATAAAATGTTCTACGCAGAAGCGGAGAGTCGCAGCGTAATCGCCGGGAACGATGAGTTCAGCGTTCATCCTAACTCCATGTGGCTTAAATATTCTAAGACCTTTAGGAAATGAGGACTGGTGCCGTTGTGGGTGATCTCATTGACGAGGGAGAGGCCAGACTTTGCTTTGGAAAAGATGAACATGGTGGGGATCTCGCATTTCTCAACGTCGCAGATGAGGGTCTTGATTTGATAAGGATGGGCAGGATCGCGGGAAAAAGCAAAATGGATCTCTGTGGAGGTGAAGATATCAAGGGAGATCACAGTCCCCGGAGGAAGGTCGGGATTTTTTTCGGCTTTGAGCTCGATGGTCAGGGCGCCGTACTCAAAGCTATCCTTTCCTGCCCCTGTCTTACTTGGGGTAAGTTTCCAGTTCAGCTGCGTGGCAAGCCAGTATTGGAGATAGAGGGCTTGGATTTTCGTGTGGCAGAAAAAGGGAGTCTCATAGGCATTGTAAGTGATGCAGATTTTTTTTGCTTTTTTCAGCGTTTCCAACCGCTGCATAGAATAAAAAGTCGAGGCAAGGAGCTCGCGCCAGCTTTCTAACCTCCCCCAATTCAGATCGGCGATTTCACAGTCTTTAGAATGTTCTAAAAGCGTGCGGGCAAAGGCAGGGAGGTTGTCGGTGACCTCGGAATCAAAGATGATGCGTGTAGCCCATTTTTCGAGTTGGTGGGAGATCGGATTGTCTTGGACGGGATCTTCTCCCCAAAGGATGTAAAGGGGAAGGTCAGGAAGTAGGTGGGGCAGAATGATGAAAGGGATCTTCGATTGGCTTTGTTTCGATGCCTCAATCTCGATGAAATCGCAAACGACATCATAAGCGCCTTTAGCGCCGGGGATCAAAGAGACCTCAGCGTTTAAAGAGTCTCCGGGTAGTGTTTTATCGATTATGGCGAAAATGACCCGGGAAGGAAATCTCTCCAAGACTTTGAGGGTGATAGTGCGGACGTAATCGGTGCGTTGATTTTTCGGGGCGACGACGAGAAGGTTGAAGAGTGAGGCGCGCATTTTACTGGTGCCTTCCAGCGCATCCCAAAGACGGGTCAACGCAACGGGAATTTCAGAGACTTGCATTAGCTGAGCCTCCATTTTCTTCCATCTTTCTCGATCAATTGATCGGCGGCTTTAGGTCCCCAGCTGCCGGCGGGATAATTGGGGAAGTCTTTGGGAGGGTTCTTCGCCCAGTTGTCAAGCAAGGGGGTTAGAAGCTTCCAGGAGTTGAAGACCTCGTCTTGACGGGCAAAAAGTGTAGAATCGCCGACGATGCAGTCGCAGATGAGCCTCTCATAAGCCTCAGGAGGCGCAGTTCCGAAATATGAGCCGTAGCGGAAGTCCATTTTGACAGGCTGCATCGTATTTGTCGGGCCTGGGACTTTGCAGTTGATCTTGAGAGACGATCCTTCATCGGGCTGGATGCGGATTACCAAGACATTGGGCGGATTTTTACGGTTGCCGTTTTGGAAGAGGTTGACAGGAGGATCTTTGAAGATCACAGCGATCTCGGTTGTTTTTTTAGGAAGTCTTTTTCCGGCCCGGAGATAAAACGGAACGCCTGACCAGCGGGAATTATCGATGAGCAATTTGAGCGCGAGGTAGGTTTCAATGTTCGATTGAGGATTGACATCGGGCTCTTGCCGGTAACCGACTGCTTCTACGCCGTTAACGAGGCCAGGGCCGTATTGCCCCCGGACCACTTCTTCGATTTTAAGAGGTCGAATAGACTCTAAAGCTTTAACTTTTTGGTCGCGGATCGCATCGGCCTCTAAACTGACAGGCGGCTCCATAGCGACAAGCGAAAGGAGCTGCATCACATGGTTTTGAACCATGTCGCGGAGCTGTCCGGCATTTTCATAGAATTTGCCTCGAGTCCCGATGCCGATATCTTCTGCAACAGTGATCTGGATATGGTCGATATGCCGGTTGTTCCAGAGCGATTCGAAAATCGAATTGGCAAAACGGAAGACCAAAAGATTTTGGACGGTCTCTTTGCCGAGATAATGGTCGATCCGGAAGATCTGTTTTTCTGAAAGAAATTTGAGGAGTTCGTCTTGCAGCTCATGAGCCGAGGCCAGATCTTGGCCAAACGGTTTTTCAATCACAACGCGGGACCACTTGTCAGATTTTTGGTCTTTGACTTTTTTTTCATCGTAGATCAGGCCGGCCTTATGAAGATTTTCGCAGATCACAGGAAAAGAGTGGGGCTGCGTAGCCAGATAAAAGATCCGGTTGCCCTTGGTGCCGTACTTGGTGTCAAACTGGTTCAGGAGGACTTTTAAACTCTCATAGCCGGCGGCCTCATGGAATTCCGACTGATGATAGAAGAGATGGTCTTGAAAATGGCTCCAAATCGAATCTTCGAGCGGCTGTGTCCGGGAATATTTTCCGACGGCCTCTTTCATCTCAGCGCGGAAAATTTCGTTGTTCTTGGGCCTTCTGGCAAAACCGATGCAGGTAAAAAGAGAAGGAAGCTGTCCGTCTTTGAGTAAGTTGTAGAGGGCCGGCACGATCTTGCGCGCAGTGAGGTCTCCCGTCGCCCCAAAGATGACGAGGCTGCACGGTTCAACAAGACGGGATTGCTGAGCTTCCGCAAGCGGGTTGGTCATAGGCTGTCCAGATATGATTGGAGGATAAGAGCAGCTGCGAGAGTGTCGTTGAACTCAGCCCTTTTTTTTCTTTTCATGCCGGCATCGCGGAGCTGCCTTTCGGCTTGGGCAGAGGTGAGACGTTCGTCCCAGAGCTTGATGGGAATACGAAGGGCTTGCTCCAGGTAGGTGGCAAATTTGCGGACCTCTTCGGTCATGGCGCTGTCTTTTCCTCTCATGTCGAGAGGAAGTCCAATGATCACTTCATCAATGGGCAGAAGAGGTTTCAATTCTTTCTGTAATTTTTCGATGAAATCTTTCTTGTATTCCAAGCAGCAGAGGGGACGCGCGATCATCCGCGTTTCATCCGAGACTGCAACACCAATGCGCACTCTACCGTAATCAATACCGAGTAATCTACCCATGCGACTTCTTATATTTGAGGACTGCCTCGATGAAATCTCTGAAAAGAGGATGAGGCTGGCCCGGTTTGGATTTAAATTCAGGATGGAATTGGACACCGACCATCCATGGATGGTCTTTGACTTCGGTAATCTCGCAGAGCGAGTTGTTATGGAGGATTCCTGAGATGATGAGGCCATTTTTTTCAAACTGGTCTTTGAAGGCATTGTTGAACTCAAACCTGTGGCGGTGTCTTTCGGAGACCTGTGTCGCTCCGTAGGCTTTTTCGGCTTTAGATCCGGGCTTGAGGTTGCAATCGAAAGCACCCAGGCGCATGGTCCCGCCTTTATCTTCGACCCCTTGCTGTTCGCTGAGCAAACTAATGACGGGATGAGGAGTTTTAGGGTCCATCTCTGTCGAGTTGGCATCAGCGAGCTTTAAAACATGGCGGGCAAACTCGACGCACATCACTTGCATGCCTAAGCAGAGGCCTAAATAAGGGATCTTTTTCTCGCGGCAATATTTGGCCGCCATGATCTTACCCATCCAGCCTCTTTCTCCAAAGCCTCCGGGAACCAGATAGCCGTCACAGCCGCCGATGGCTTTTTCGACGTCGCCATCTTCCAAGACTTTGTCTGATTCAAACCGACGGATCTCGAGATCGACTTGATGTTCGATGGCGGCATGCTGCAGCGCCTCAAAGACCGATTTATATGCGTCTTGGTGCTGGAGGTATTTCCCCACGATGCCGATGACGATCTTGCCTTTCGGATGGCGCATTTTGTGCACCATCGCTTCCCAGTCTTTTAAGTGGGATTTTTTCTCAGGAAGATGGAGCAGTTCGCAGATTTTCACATCGATATGCTGCTCTTTTAGACTGATGGGGACCTCGTAGATGCTGAAAGCCACATCGGTCTCATCGATCACCATGTCTTTGCGGACCGAGCAAAAAAGACTGATTTTATCTTTGATCTCTTCCGGCAAAGAGTTTTCGCAGCGGCAGATGATCATGTCGGGCATGATGCCGATCTCTCTTAAAATCTGGACGGAATGCTGCGTCGGTTTTGTTTTGACCTCGCCTGCGGCCTTCAGGAAGGGGACATAGGTCAGGTGGAGGTTGATGCAGTCGCCGGACCTTTCATGACGGAATTGCCGGATCGCCTCTAAGAAGGGGAGTGACTCGATGTCTCCGACAGTGCCGCCGATCTCGACGATGACAACATCGGTCCCTTCATCATGGTGGGCGCAGTCTAAGATCCGTTTCTTGATCTCATCGGTGACGTGGGGAATGACTTGTACTGTCTTGCCTAAATAGTCTCCGCGCCTTTCCCGTTTGATGACAGCGTCGTAGATTTGGCCAGCGGTGGCATTGGAGGCTTTTGAAATGGTGGCGTTGGTGAACCGGTAGTAGTGGCCCAGATCGAGGTCGGTCTCCGCCCCGTCGTCAGTGACGTAGACTTCTCCGTGCTCGAAGGGGTTCATGGTTCCCGGGTCGACATTGAGGTAGGGGTCGAGCTTGAGCATCGCGACCTTGAGGCCCCGAGATTCCAATAACATGGCGATAGAGGCGGCTGTGAGACCCTTCCCTAAGGAAGATACCACCCCTCCTGTGACAAATATATATTTTGCAGACATACGCCGGATTTTAAACCAAGCCTGGATCAATTGTACAGAATTTCTTCAGTCAACAATTCCTTTGCAAACTAATCACTTCTTCCCTAAAAATTGGGCTCATATGGCTCTTTTTCAGCTCCGTCAAAAATTTAAACCTATTATTCCTCAGATGTTAAGCCAGCTTGATGCCGTGGCTTTTGAAAAAGAAGGACACCTTCCCGTTCAAGCAGAGATCAAAAAACTTTTTCCTAAAACTTCCGATCAATATCTGCTCCAGGGGAAAAAGGGAAAAGCACAGACTTTTCCGGCCTTAAAGATTGGAGCTGTTTTTTCCGGCGGGCAAGCTCCCGGAGGACATAATGTGCTGACGGGACTTTTCGATGCCTTGCAGGCTTTAAACTCAAAAAGCAAACTCTACGGATTTTTAGACGGCCCTGGCGGCATCATCGGCAATAAGCATATCGAGCTGACGTCTTTGAAGCTTGCCCCTTACCGCAATCAGGGAGGATTTGATCTTCTCGGCTCCGGTCGGAATAAAATCGAGACCGAGGAGCAGCTTCGCTCGACGCTTAAAACCGCAATGGAGCTCGATTTAGACGGCTTGGTGGTCATTGGCGGAGACGACTCGAACACCAACGCTGCAGTCATTGCGGAATACTTTTTGCAGCACAGCTGCAAGACGTGTGTTGTCGGAGTGCCTAAGACGATCGATGGAGACCTGCAGAACCAGCATGTGAAGATCCCTTTTGGTTTTGATACAGCGACCAAGATCTATTCCGAGATGATCGGCAATATTGCAAAAGATGCCCTTTCAGCGAAAAAATATTACCATTTCATCAAGCTCATGGGAAGATCGGCTTCCCACATCACTTTAGAATGCGCCTTAAAGACCCATCCGAACCTCGCGTTGATCTCCGAAGAGCGGCAAACCTTGGTGCAGATCACGCTGAAGATCGCCGACCTAGTTGAACAAAGAGCAGAACTTGGAAAGCATTACGGGGTGGTCTTGATCCCGGAAGGGCTGATCGAGCACATGCCTGAAATGGCTGTCCTGATCAAAGAGCTCAAGGGGTCGCCCAGCCGCCTTTCTTCTGACAGCAAGGCTGTTTGGGAGATGCTCCCTGAAAGGGTCCAAGATCAGCTGCTTCTCGAACGAGATCCGCATGGCAATGTCAACCTATCTGCTGTCGAGACAGAGTTTGTTCTGATCGAAGCTGTGACCCAAGAACTCAAAAAGAGGAATTTCAAAGGCAAGTTCAGTCCACTGGCCCACTTTTTCGGCTATGAAGGAAGGGCAGGTCTGCCGACGAACTTCGATGCCAATTATTGCTACGCTTTGGGGCAAGTTGCTGCTTTATTGGTTGCCCATGGATTTACGGCCTATATGGCCTTTATTGAGCATCTGACTCGTCCGGCCTCTGAGTGGACCATAGGGGGATTGCCCTTAGCTTCACAGTTAATCCTTCGTGCAAAAGACGAGAAAGTCAAACCGGTGATCGTGAAGGTCTATGTCGACCTGAAGGGCACGCCGTATCACAAGCTGCAGAAACATGCTCTTGCCTGGGCTTTAGAAGATGATTATCAATGCCCGGGCCCCGCGCAGTTCTTCGGGGAGCCTGCACTGACAGATTCATTTCCGCTCGTCCTCCAATGCTGAATAAAATTGCCGAATTCTGCGAGCTTTTCTATCTCCATTTTGCCGTGAAGGGATATGAATGGCTGCAGCAGAAGAGAGTCCACAAGCTATTTTACCAAGATCTTCGCTACAAAGCCGTAGACCAAGCCATTCTCAAGGGGCCTAATCCGTATCGCCTCAAAGAGGCATTTCCTTATGGGGAGACGCCTCTGTGCTCGTTAAAGGCGATTGCCGACCGGTGCGGACTTACGCAAGAGGACAAGGTCGTCGACCTTGGGTGCGGAAGAGGCCGGGGCGTCTTCTTTTTGTCCCACTTCTATGGATGCAAAGCAACGGGGATCGACATGATCAAGCTGTTCATTGACAGGGCCCGCCATTTAGCTGAAGAGCAGCGGGTGCTTAAGGTTTCTTTTTCTTGCACCGATATGAGAAAGTATGATTTTAGCCAGGCGACAGTTGTCTTTTTTTATGGAACGACCTTTTCAGATAAGTTTGTCCAGCAGCTGAAACAAGCCCTAACTGCCTTGCCCAAAGGGAGCAAAGTCATCACGGTGAGCTATCCTTTAGAGGGTTTTCAAGTGGTGGATCAGTTCGATGTCTCATTCCCTTGGGGATCTGGGGAAATCTATTTGCATTTAGTTTAAAAATAGTAATAATTAGTTTGATTTATTATTAGAAATGTTCTACTATAAAAATAAGGGTAGGCTTTCTAAAGAAGTTGTCGAATATCAACTGCACGAAAGTGTAAGATGATACTGCACTCAAGGTAAAATAACCTCGAATAGAGGAAAGAAGATAAATCTGTTTTTTTAAACAGACTATCAACCAAGAGTAAAGATAAATTTCTTTCCTCCCTACTATAGTTGATGACATATCTGAAAAGATATGTCACAAAAAGTAGGGGGGTCTTTTTTTTCTCCATATAAAATATCCAAACTTATCTACAACCTAGTTTTAGATTTGTTTTATTTTGTTTGATATTAATTTAAAATTATAACTATTTAGTTTGACTAATTAGAATAAATATTCTAATCTAAAAATAAGGGTAGGCATTTAAAAGAAGTTGTTAATATATCAGCTACACGAAAGTGATAGAAGATATACAACTCAAGGTACCAGAACCTCTAATAGAGGTGCGACGATAAAATCTGTTTCATTAACAGAATATTATCCTAAAAGCTTGAGTAAAAACAAACTTCTCTCCTCCCTACTTCAGTTGACGACGTCCTATAATAGTGTTTCGAAATAGTCGCAACAGGTAGGGAGGTCTTCTTTTCTCAATACAAAACATTCTCAACCTACATAGAGTCGTTCTTGACTTATTGGTAATTTGTGCTAGTCTAATAGCATATTGTTATATGGCTTATAACGATGCCTCATAGACCGAGGACTTCCGAAAGAAAAAAATATCTATCTCAATAAATAAGAAAAAAATCATTAACTTTTGCAAAAGACATCATATTGTTTCTTTGGCACTTTTTGGCTCGATTTAAACCCCTTACTTTTCTTCAAAAAGCGATGTCGATATCCTTGTAAAATTCGAGAAAAAACACATTCCCTCGCTTTTCGACATTGTCGATATGGAAGAGGAACTAACTTCAATCGTGGGGCGTAAAGTAGACTTGAAGACTCCTGAGGATTTGAGCAGTTATTTTCGTGATGAAGTCCTAGCCCAAGCAAAGATTCTTTATGGAAAACAAGGATTCGATTTGGCTCAAATCGTCAGCATTTCTGCATGACCTTTTTCAGAAGATAAATGCATGAGTTGTTCGATCCCCACATCTTTGATTAGATTTTCTATGCTCAAGAAGAGAGGCTTAGGAAGATTGTCCCAATCAAACCATTTCCATCCCTCGCACTTATGTGGCTCGAGAAGCTGAGGTGAGCCTTGGAACAGATGCACAAAGACCCACAAAGTGACATAATGCTTGGTCTCCATGATATCATTGGTCCAGGGGCCTTGTTTTTGAGAGAGAGGGACAATGCCGGTCTCTTCGGCAAGTTCTCGCCTCACGCAAGCATCTAGGGTCTCTCCAAATTCAAGATGTCCGCCCGGGTGGGCCCAGCGACCTTCGCCATGGGATCCTTTTCGTTTACCTAAGAGGGTTTTTCCATCTTGGATGAGAATAACCCCGACACCAATCCTGGGTCTTTCCATTGAGCTCTCCGCGCAGTTTGGTGAAATACTCAAGCCTATCTACTTAACGCAGCAATTCTGGCATTTGAGGGAGAATCTCCGATCCTTGTACACCCATGTCGTGCGTGGGCAGAGGGCACAATTTTGATGTAGATGTCTTGACCCAGATCATTTAAGAATCTGAATAGCCTCTCTAATGAGAAACTTTTCAAATAACCCCTCAGTAATAGTGATACCTTAGGTTGAGCAATGCCAAGAATTTTAGCGACTTTTGACTGGGTAAGTTTTTTTCTTTTAATGATTTTACTAATTTCTAATACGATTTGTGATTTAGCAAGGGCTTCCCCTGGATTGCTAATGCCCAAATCAGCAAAGACATTTCCACTACCTTCCTTGTACTCGATATTTACTTTTTTTTGTTTTTTCATGTTTTTTCCTACTTGTAGAGCTCTCTTGCATCTCTGAGACGTTGCTTAATTATATCGATTTCCTGCTTAGGTGTAGCAATACCTGTTTTTGATTTTTTTTGGAAGGCGTGTAAAATTACTACATAATCTCTAAATTCAACTGTGTACACGGCTCTGTATGTGCCACTAGGGTCGCTTTCACGAATTTCCCACACTTTTGCATTGCCAAGTCCGCTAAGTACTTTAGCATGCAAGGGTGTTTGACCCTCCTGCACACCATGGATTGCATGTCCAATAGCTAGCTCTACGGATTCTATCGGGAAATTCTTTCAAATTAGCTCGGCTTTCCCCCATCCATATTACTCTTTTCACAGAATCCCCACCTTCTAAAAGTGAGGATTATACCCATTTGGGTATAAAGGGTCAAATTTTTTGAAGACTTGGGACGTGCTTCTAGCTGATGCTACGTTTAGTTCTGACCATTGAGCTCTCCGCGCAGTTTGGTGAAATACTCGAGCCGTTTTTTCATCTCCCGCTCAAAGCCTCGCTCCACAGGCTGATAAAAAGAGGGCCGTTCGACGTTGTCGGGGAAATAATTCTGCCCTGAGAATCCCTGAGGCAGTTCATGGTCGTATTGATATCCTTTGCCATAGCCGAACTCCTTCATGAGTTGTGTCGGGGCATTGATAATCCACGGAGGGGGAGGAAGATGAGTGGTGTTGGAAGCGAGTTCCTGGGCGGCGGAAAAGGCGGTGTAGGCAGCATTGCTTTTAGGAGCCAGCGAGATGTAGATGAGGGCTTGAGCTAGCGCTAGGTCGCCTTCAGGAGAGCCGAGCTGATCATAGGCACGCCAGGCATTAAGCGTTATCTGGAGGGCTTCAGGATCGGCAAGGCCGATATCTTCGACCGCCATGCGGACCATGCGGCGGGCGATAAATTCAGCAGACTCACCGCCTTCAAGCATGCGGGCGAGCCAATAAAGCGCAGCATCGGGATCGGAGCCGCGGACGGCTTTATGCAAGGCGGAGATGAGCTGATAGTGGCCGTCATCGCCTTTGTCATAGATCGCTGACCTTTTCTGGAGGAGCTGCTGGAGGCGGGCAGGGTCGATGGGCCCCTTGATCGCCTGGAGGTTTTCAATCATGTTAAGAAGATGGCGGCCGTCTCCTTGGGAGAGTTGAAGAAGAAGCGCTTTGGCTTCTTGGGAAAGATCGAGCGGCTTTTTGACAGATTCATAGCGCAGTAAAATTTGCTCCAGATCTTGATCGGAAAGCGCTTTGAGCTGCAGGACGCGCAAGCGAGACAAGAGAGCTTTATTGAGCGCAAAGGAAGGATTTTCCGTGGTGGCGCCAATGAGCACGACGGTGCCGTTTTCTAAGAAGGGGAGGAAGACGTCTTGCTGCGCTTTATTGAACCGATGGATCTCATCGACAAAAAGGATGATCTGACGGCTCAGGAGGGGATACTTGCGAGTGTCCTCGATGATTTTTTTCAGGTCTCCGATTCCGTGTAAGAGCGGGCTGAACGAAAGGAAATGGGCGTCGAGGGCCTGGGCATAAAGCCTAGCCAGTGTTGTTTTGCCGCAGCCAGGAGGCCCCCATAACAATAATGAGAGCGGTTTTTTTTCCCGGATCAGATGGGACAAAAAACCGTCATTATTGAGGAGATGGGCCTGGCCTGCGATCTCTTCTAGTTTTTTCGGGCGGAGCTCTTCGGCTAAGGGTACGTTACTCATGTTCGGATGCTGCTCTTCTCCAATGGGGCCTTCGGAACTGATAGATGATCAAAGGGATTCCGCACATGACGAAGAGTCCTAAGATAAGAAAAGTTTCATAGAAGAGGAGGCTACCGGTTTGAAGCTGCGCAGGAGGGATGAACGCCATGAAAATAGCAAAGGAGGACGATAAGATCCCGAGTAAGCCGGTGATCCACATCCCCGGCATTTTATAAGGCACGCGATAGGCCCGTTCGACGTTAGGTTTTGAGTACCGGAGCTTGATTGCGGAAACGAACATCAAGATGTACATCACCAGGTAGCTTTGTGCAGAAAGAGCAGTCAAGATCCAATACGAAGCGCTGATGGAAGGCATTTGGAGGAAGACAAGCGCAGATAGGGTCACAATGATCGCTTGGAAGAGGAGCAGATGGGTCGGCACCCCTTTTTTGTTCTGATTTTGGAAAAAGGGAGGAAGATTTCCATGGGTGGAGGTCGCGTAGAGCCCTTTGACGGGACCGATGATCCAGGCGTTGACTTCGGCGACTGCGCCGATGATCAGCAAGACGGCCATGATCGGAAGGATCCACTCTAGGTTGTAGACGCTGAAAAAGCGGTTGAAAGCTTCGATCAGGCCAGCAACTAAGCTGATTTCGGTCTTGGGGATGACGACAGCGATGGCCAAAGAGCCCAGCATAAAAATAGCAAAGGTGATCAGAGCTGCCAGCAGAATGGCGCGGGGGTAGTTTTTTTGAGGATTGATGACGTTTCCAGCGTGGGCTGCAGTCACCTCAAGTCCTGCAAAGGCCAAGAACATCCCGGCCAGGAAGACGAAGCTGTTGATGCTCCCGCCGGTGGGCAAGATTGATTCCACATCAAAAGTGATCTGCGCAGGGTGGCCTCCGGTGACCCAGGAAATGCCAAGAGCAATGATGAAGATTCCAGGAAGGATAGTCCCGATAATGACCCCAAAAGTTGAAAACCAGCTAGAGGTTTTAATCCCGAGATAGTTGAGCAGGGTCATACCCCAAAAAGAGGCCAGGACAACGGTAAGCACATAGTATTTGTTGCCCCCGAGCTCAGGGTTGATGACGTAGGCTAAAGTCGTGGCCACAAAAGATAGAATGACGGGATACCATGAAAGGTTATGGGCCCATTGGACCCAAACAGCAAAAAATCCCCAGCGGTCGCCGAGGGCCTCGCGGACCCAAATGTAGATTCCACCCATTTTGGGCCATCCCGTTGCAAGTTCAGCGGAGATGAGCGCGCAAGGGACTAAGAACAAAAGGGCCACGAGTAAAAAGTAAAAAACAGATCCCAGTCCGTATTCTGCTACAAGGGGCAGATTGCGCAAACTGGCCATCACGGAAACGTTGAGCATCGCTAAAACAAAAATACTCAAGACACGGCGAGACTTCTTAGGGGTGTGCATCATAAAAGGTATCCTTTTGGCCAGAATACTCTAAGCGCTTGATTTAGATAAATCTTCTTGATGGGCTGAAAGCCAATCGATGATGTTGTTGGCATCATAAATCGGCTCGCCATTGACAATCAGGCAGGGGACGACAAGGTGTCCGCCCTGTTGCTGCAGCTCTTCTTTTGCTGCTGGGTCGGCCTTCACATTTTTCATCGGTATTTTAATTCCAGATCTCTCTAAATATGCCAGGACTTTCTTAGAATAAGGGCATTGGGGCGAATAATAGAGCATGATTTGGTAGGTCTGCTGTTTTTGCGCCTGGGCCTCAATGCAGGTAAAGCTGCTGCATAAAAACAAAAAAGAGAGAAAGTACTTCATGTCTGTTGAATAGCATTTCATTTGGTTTTAAAACAACGTATTTCAACTCACTGGCAATAAGTCGGTTGTATTTTTTTAAAAAAATTAATTTACAATATTAAACTCATGCGTATTTTAGAAAATGTCGTTCTAAAAAACAGGAACGCGTCTCTCACAAGAAAGGAAATAGGAAATGGGCTGCAAAGTACAAATAAAACCGATTAAGAATAATCCACTAACGGCAAAACTAAAAGCTAAGAAAAAGGGATTAAGAACAAATAATCCCTCAATAATGAATGTTAATTCATCTGAAATGAATAAAAAGCAATAAATTGTTTGATTTTTTAATAAGTTAATATAATAATAAAAATAGGGACAGACCCTAAAACAAGGATGTAATTATGGCTAAGAAAAAAGCAAAGAAAAAAAAGAAAGCTATTCGTCGACGTGCAGCTTGCAAATGCCGATGGTCTTGGTAGGATAGTTGTCAAAAAGGGGGCGCTGCTCCCTTTTTGAGTTATTCATCGATTTTGTTTTTTGCCTTCTGTTACTCTTTACTCGTATTGTCATGATTAAGTAGTTGCGCCATTTTTAATTACCAACTTCACGACTTCACTGATGTCCTTCCATGACCATGGGCAGCCGTTTGTTATTGCCCACTTCAGGACATGGAGATGTCCCTTTGCAGCTGCAGTAGTGCAAGTCGACAGGTTCCACGGGCAGCTGTTTGCTCGTAACCACTGCAGGAGCTGGAGATTTCCCGTTCCAGCTGCTGCCATGCAAACCCACTCGTCCAATTTCCATGGGCAGCCGTTCTCTCGGGCCCATTTCAGGACATCGAGATGGCCATTTGCAACCATTACATAGCAGTTCCCCCCCTCGCCCCAGGGGCAGCCGTTTTCTCGAGCCCATTTCAGGACATCGAGATGTCCGCCTTCAGCTGCATTAACGCAGGTTCGCTTATCCCAAGGGCAACCGTTTTCTCGTGCCCACTGCAGGACATGGAGATGTCCCTGTGCAGCAGCAGCGTTGCAAGTCTTCTCATCCCACGGGCAGCCATTTGCTCGTAACCATTCCATTACGTTAAGATGCCCGCCTTCAGCTGCTGCCTCGCAGGTCCTCGCGTTACATTCGCACCCGCTTGCTCTAGCCCATTGGAGTACGTTTAGATGTCCGCCTTTAGCTGCAACCTCGCAGAATATCATGTTCAATTTGCAGCCGTTTTCTCGCGCCCATTTCAGGACATGGAGATGTCCCGCTCCAGCTGCAACGTTGCAAGTTCACTCGTTACAGGGGCAGGGGCAGTCGTTTTCTCTAGCCCATTGCAGTACGTTAAGATGTCCGCCTTTAGCTGCTGCAGCGCAAATATTGCCTCTCAGGGGAGTCTTCTTCTCCTCATGGACATATTTCATAAGCTCTAAATAGCCGTGTCTTGCTGCTATGACGAAAAAGTTTTTAGTCGATAGTGGGTCAATCATATCCTTTAAGTCTCTGCGAATGTCTCCGCAAACCATTCTGTAGGATAATAAGGATGCTTGATCTAACCTTTGATATATCATCAATCGTACCTCAGCTGGGAGTGGGAGCTCTTTATTTACAGGAGTTACGGTTGAAGAAGAGCTAGATGAAGCAGCGGCAGCTGCGATCATTGAAGTGGGGTTAATTCCTGACATATTATAACTTCCTGGTTTTTATTCATTAATATTATATTGCGTTTTCAAATATATATTATAATCAATTAAATATTTTAATACAATGGTAGAACATAACTAGTTGGTGTTTAGTTTGTTAAAATATCAGCAATACTTAAGTGATTGATAATCAGATGGTTAAAATGACTCTAAACCACAGGGATTTCTAGATCTAAAACAAGGTCTAAATTCCGAAGTCTTTCCATCATCATATATTTATAGAGCGTCTGAACAAAAAGGGAATCTAATTTATCGCCCATTTTCAAAGCGAATTTGTTAAACTTTCTTAATTTTTCCTGGCTATCGCACAGGGGAGAAAATAGATGAAGATCGGTGATTAAAGGTTCGATGCAGACTCTAATACGATGCTTTAAAAGAGTAAAATAAGAGTCGTCGGATCGTCTTTCTGCCAACGCACGGAGCTGTTCGGCATGAGTTTTCAGCTCGTCAATTGTTTTGGCTCTTAGATCTAATAGAGCCGTTTCTCTAAGGATCTCAAAGATCAACAAGTCCTTTTTAAAACTGCTGATGAAAGAATCGTACACCAAATCAGAAGGCCCCTTTTTTTTGTGCGCCTGGGCTATGCTTAAGTCTTCAAGGATTTTTTCCTTTAGCCCCTCGAGCCTTCTTAGATTTTGTAGACAATTCTCCCGTCGCTCAAGGCTTGATTGTTTTCTCAGAGCTTGAAGGATAGCTCTCCTGCGCAGGGCAGCATCGCATTCTATGCTTTTTTTGGATAGATCTTCGAGGTTCATTTCCTGCAGAGGAGGAGCTGGTTTTTTTGAGTCCAAAAGTTTCTGGTTCGTCTCGCTGATGAGCCAAAATGCTCTTTGGATGTTAAAAACGAGTAGATTGGACATCGAAAGGGGGTTATCTGCATTGTCCATGTGAACGGCTGCGTTTAAATATTGCTCCGCTTGGCATTGAAATATCTCTTTGGGAAAAACCCAGGCGAGCTGGCGAGCGGCATCCCCAATAGCGATAGGAATAGCAGCATCGCTTTCTAAATGGGGAAGTGCCTCGGATAAAGCTTTGAATGTGTCCCATGCACCTTCATAATCGATATCTTTTTGATCAAAAGTATTTTGATATTTAAGACATCCATAAAGAGCGAGCATGTCTTCGTCTTTATCGGGGATAGGAGAGAGGATCCCTAGTGCTTGCGCCAAGTGGTTTTCTGCCTCTTCATAGAGAGCCTCTTTATTGCTTTCTTTTGTTTCACAGGAGTACTCTTCATTGAGAAGCAGGGTAGTGAAACCGTGATTCAAGGCCTGGAGATACTGTACAGTAGGATGGGTGCTTAATTCCAGGGCTTGGCTGAGGTAGTCCCTAGATGAATGAAGAAGGCTATTGAGCCGGTCTTTCTTTTGGGTTCCTGAAATGATGATCTCTCTTCTGACCTGGTATAAATAAGAAACGCCCAGACCCAATAAGATCTTATGTTTAAGAATGTCGCTGTCCTGCAGAGGAGGGGGAGGTAATTTAAGTGCTCCGAGCAAGTAGTTTCTTGCTTTCTGATAATGCGTAGGATTCAGGCCATAGCGGCCCATCGTCAAGTAGACAGACCCTAACGAAAACATAAAAATAGGATCGGTCTTTTCTTTGGCGTCAGCCCGCCATAGATTTTCTTCTAATTGTTCTAAACTTTTAAGGGCTTCTGTAATGTAATTTGTATCGTCTCCCTTGTTGTCCCTGATAAATTTACAGATTTGAAGAAGGCAAAGCATCTTCACTAATAACCCTTTAGAATCTAAATGAGAGAAGTTTAAGTGGTGCAATGCTTCAAAATAATGTCCAAACGCTTCTTTTTTTTTCCCTTGTGAAGCTGCTGTTTCCGCCTGATTCATGGACTGTTTAACCTGAACAATATCGAAGAGAATAGTACCGGCCTTAGGGGGTGGAGGAACAGGGATGGGTCCGAATGGACTGAATTTAAGGTATACAAGTCCTTTTTCAGTAGCTTGAATTGTGAATTCATTATCACCAGAGTCATCCGAGTCAGTTGAAATGCAATACCCATTCAGAACAGGTTGCACGACTTTATCCATGACTAGAGGAGCAGGAGGAGGTGAAATAGGACGTCCCTTTACAACAGGTATCGCGACTTTATCCATGGTTGTATTCACAAGGGGCCTTGGAGGAGGTGAAGAGTGGCATTTGTTCAAAACCGGATGTACAACTTTATCCACCGCGAGGTTTACAAAAGGATTTGGAAGGGGAGGGAATGAAGAAGGGGCGGGCAGAAGAAAATCGGCTTTAACTGGTTTGGCCATAACAACTCATTTTAAAAATTAGTGGTGTAAATATTAACCAAAGAATTGTTTAAAAACAATTTCTTTGAGGATTATTTTTTAATTTTCATGAAAAACAATCGTGAATAAACGAGTGTTTTAAAAACTTTCTATCCGAATAAAAACGACTCTACAGTGTATTGTAGTAGCGTTTTTGTTAATATTTGCTAATCTTATGTTATAAAAATATTTGCAAATAAATTATTAATTTATTATAGATCAAATTGTAGGGAATATAAAAGTGTTTATATAATCCTAGGCGGATGGTGTAAACGTAACTCCTACAGGCCAACAAGGAGAATATATGGCTAAGAAGAGATCACGTAAATCTGCTCGTAAGTCTTCTAAAAAAAGAAAGACAAAACGTGCTACTGCACGACGTTCAAGAAAAGCTCGTCGATAAGAGAGCTTGCTAAATCGAGCAAGCATCAGGCTTGCTCGATTCTTTTCTCAAATTTACCTTTCATTAAAATCTGTTCCAAAGGCCGTCGAGTGCTGGGGACTTCTTTTTTTTGCAATTCAGGGGATAGCTTTTCTTTAGGCGCGCGCTTTCCAATAGCTGCCATCGCTTCGACTTGATAATCAGCAGGAATATGGAGAGTTTTCTGAGCTTTATCGTAATCGAAGCCTTGCATTCCATGGACGACATAGCCGCGGGAAGATCCTTCGAGGGCGAGAGCCATCCAAGCAGCCCCCGTATCGTAACTATGCGTCTGAGCAGGTTTTCCATTCTGGTAATAGGTTTTTTTAGAGATCATGACTAAGAGGACCGCTGCATTTTTGGTCCACGATTGATTAAACTCGACCATCAGATCGAAGAGGGGTTTCCATTCAGGGGTG
>Ga0182024_10007934_pt1 | contig 22671 bp, 29 predicted proteins | sample P32metaG_FD_120480 | JGI IMG/M metagenome (GOLD analysis project Ga0182024, IMG submission 120480) | Permafrost microbial communities from Stordalen Mire, Sweden - P3-2 metaG (Illumina Assembly) | ecosystem: Environmental > Terrestrial > Soil > Wetlands > Permafrost | place: Sweden: Stordalen... | reverse complement strand
GTATCGTATTCCAGAAAATAAGAGTCAACGTCGATCTGGTTGAACAGCGTGTCGGCCACAAGGTCGTAGCCGCCCTCGGCGCTCCAATGACTCTGATTGTTGCCGCGGCAAATATGCATCGAGAGTTGCAACCCCGCCGGGCGTCCCGCAAACGCGCGGTTCATCAAGGCCGGATAGGTATCGAGCAACAGCGTGCGAGCATCGTCGCCGCGCTTTCGCAATGGCTCCCAGATTCGAGGGTCGCTGAGCGATGCGAGCGTGGTTTCATCTATCTGCACGTACTTGCAACCGGCATCGGCAAGTACCTTCAACTCCTTGTGGAACGCATCGACGACATCGTCCCAGAAAAGATCAAGGTCGGGATAAACATCCCTGCTGATATTCTCGCGGCCGGCGCGGAAATGGATGATGGTCGGCGACGGAATCGTAATCTTCGGGGTACGGGTGGTTGCCGCGCGGAGAAATTTGAAGTCGTCAACGTGGATGGGAGCATGCCAGCGCATCCGCGCCTGCACTCGCGGAACCAGGAGCGGAAGCTTATGGCCCGCACGGTCGATGAAGTAGGCTTCGTCGATCGACGATGGATCGTAGGCGACCGTGCCGCCGCCGAGGCCACGGAAATAAAAGTCGGAATAGAAAATCTCGCGGCGATATTCGCCGTCGGTGATCGACTGCAGCCCGACGCTTTCCTGGAGCGCCACCACTTCGCGAATCGATGAGTCTTCAGTGACGCGCAATTCTTCGGCGGAGATTTTGCCGGCTGCGCGGTCCGCGCGAGCCTTCAACAATTCGGCCGGACGCAGCAGACTGCCGACGTGGTCGGCGCGAAAAGGAGGATCGTGCGGTGAAGAACTTGCCATTAATGCCTCCTGATTGACGAAGCACCGCTAGCGGAGCGCACCAACGCGCGACCATCGGAAAACAGCTCGCGGACTTTCGTCGGTGCCGTACAACGTGCCGAAAATTTGAGAGTCGGCAGGATTGATGCTCATACGTCGAAGAACACGGTCTCGTTCTCTCCCTGCAATACAATGTCGAAGCGCACCGCGCCGTTCTCAATTCGTGCAACAAGGGTCGGGCGTCGCTCGGGCGCGACACTGTTCAACACCGCGTCGGCCGCGTTCAACTGCTCGCCAGGAAAGTAGATTCTGGTCACCAGCCGCTTTAACAGCCCGCGCGCGAAAATGGATACATTGATGTGCGGCGCCTGAAGTAGATTGGCGGGACCAGGAACAGAGCCGGGTTTGATCGTGTGAAAGCGAAAGCGTCCAAGTTCGTCAGTAGCGGCGCGGCCGAAGCCGTGAAAATCGGGGTCGAGAAGTTTTTCCTGTGAGTCGTCAGGGTGGTCGTAGCGGCCGTCTGCGTTTGGTTGCCAGAGCTCGATCATCGCGTCGCTAACGGCTGCGCCGTCGCCGTCGAGAACGCGGCCCTCGATCGTAATGCGTTCGCCGCGGGACCTGGCCGTGACAAGCGACTCGTCTCCGGAGCGGACCAGCGCGGGCTTGAAGAAAGGACCAACGGTTTGCGACGGCGTTTGCAGCGGGTTCATTTCAGTTTGGCGTTGGAGTGGAGTCGCGGCCGCGCAATACAAAATCAAATCGATAACCGAGTGCATATTCGGGAACAGTAACTTCGATATCAAATGTTGCGATCAACCGTTCCCGCGCGGAACGGTCGGGCACGCTGTTGAAGATCGGATCGAGAGCCAAAAGGGGATCGCCGGGAAAGTACATCTGAGTAATCAGTCGAGTGGCAAAGCTCGGTCCGAACAGACTGAAGTGAATGTGATTCGGCCGCCAGGCATTGTGATGATTGCGCCACGGGTACGCGCCCGGCTTCACGGTCATGAAGCGATACATGCCCTGCTCGTCAGTTACGACTTTTCCGATCCCAGCGAAATGCGGATCGAGCGGCGCTTGGTGTTGGTCGACGGCGTGGGCATAGCGGCCGGCGGCGTTCGCCTGCCAAATTTCGATCGCAGTATCAGGAATCGCGCGGCCATCTTCGTCAAGCACGCGTCCGGTCACGACGATTCGCTCACCCAGTGCCTCGCCGCCGTCGAAGTGCGTCAGATCGTTTTCGCTTCGCGCCAGAATATCGCGGGCGAAGTGAGGTCCGGTGATTTCCGAAAGCGTGTGCTCGAGCCTTACCGGCGCATGTCGCGGCGCTCGCTTGTGGGTGCTCGCATAAGCAGGATGATCGTACGGCGGATGAACTCCCGACGTCTCGCGCCGATAACCGGCGGCCGGATTCATCGCGCGTCCTCTTTCGCCATTTCCTCGAACACGGACTTTGCGATTCTGAATGCGGAGTTCGCCGCGGGTACACCGGCATAGACTGCTACTTGCAGCAGGACTTCTTTTACCTCGTCGACGGTCGCGCCCGTGTTGCGGGTGGCGCGAACGTGGAGATTGAGTTCTTCATGGCGGCCGCCTGCGGCCAGCAATGCGATGGTGATGAGGCTGCGTGTTCGATGGTCGAGGCCGGGCCGCGTCCATATATCACCCCACGCGTGGCGCGTGACGAGATCCTGAAAGTCTTCATCGAAGGTGGTCGCGTTTTCGAGTGAGCGGTTCACGTGCGCGTCGCCCAGGATGCGACGCCGAACGGCCAAGCCTGCCTCATATGCTGGATCTTTCATGGCGTCACTCCTAAATGGTCGAAGATCGCGCGATCTAAATGAAAGCTATCGCGCTATCGCCTGTAACGTCAAAAGGGAATCGACGGCCCATTGGCTTTGTAGTAGCTGTTTGACGAATCGCGGAGGTGCAGACCGATGAGGCGAGAAGACTTTTCTTTCAACAGCGAGGATGGACTCGAGATTGCTTACTATCGATGGCGCGCTCCCGGGAAGGCGGCAGGAATAGTGCAGATCGCGCACGGCATGGGAGAGCATTCGCTTCGCTACGCGCACGTCGCGGAGTTTCTCAACCAGGGCGGGTTTCACGTTTACGCCAACGACCATCGCGGGCACGGGCGGAGTGTGAAGGGTCCCCAGTCGCTGGGCGATTTCGGCGCTGCAGGATGGAACGCGCTGGTTGGCGACATGGTGACTCTGACCCGCCTCGCGCGCACACGCGAAGGTCGTTTGCCGGTGATCCTGCTCGGCCACAGCATGGGGTCGTTCGCGGCGCAGCAGTATGTGCTCGACAACAGCTCGCTTATAGCAGGGTTGGTGCTGTCGGGATCGGCGGCGGTGGACAAGCTGGCGATCGATCCGTCGCGGGACGCGGATCTCACCGCGTTCAATCGCGCGTTCGAGCCCGCACGGACCCAGCACGATTGGTTGAGCCGCGACCCGGCGGCAGTGGATGCGTACGAAGCTGATCCGCTTTGCGGATTTGGAATTAACAAGAAGGCGATGGAGACGATGGCGGCGTCCGCGCAACGCTTAGTCGATCCGGCGGCGCTCGCGCAGATTCGCAAGGACCTTCCGATCTACATTTTCGCCGGCGACAAGGACCCGATTAATCACAACCTCGAATGGCTGAAGCCGGTGGCCGAGCGGTATCGCGCGGCGGGAGTCGCGAACGTCAGCGAGAAGTACTATCCAGATGGCCGGCACGAGATGCTGAACGAAACGAATCGCGACGAAGTGACGCGCGATCTCGTGAGCTGGTTGCAGAAGGCGATCGCTGTGTAGCGATCAACCGGCTGCGATATGCCGCTTGATCATGTCGTCGATCGCGGCGTCGGCGTAACCTAGCGCGCGCAGGACTTCGCGCGTGTGCGCACCTACCTCCGGGGCGGCTTGGGGCTTTCGCTTATCGCTTCCCTCAACGAAGACCGGACTATTGATCGTCTCGATCGTGCCGTGGCCCGGATAGTCGAGGTCCACGAAGGCGCCGGCGGCGCGCATCTGCGGATCGTTCACGACGTCGTCGAGCGCCGGCAGGAGCGACCACTTGATGTCGTGTTCCTTGAACGCCTTGCGCCAATCCGACAGATCTTTCGATTCGAACTGCGATTGCAGAATCGCAAACAGCTCGGCAGCGTGCTCAGTCCGGCTGGTGTCATTCGCGAACATCGGATCAGTCGCAAGCTCGGGCGCGCCGAACATCTTGCACAGACGTGGAAACTCGTGCTCGGGATCGAGTTGAATGAGCAGGAACACTTTCGCATCGCGCGTGACATACGCCGCCGAGAGCGGATTTATCGGATGCGATCCAGGCACCGGCTGTGGGAAGGTCGCGCCCAGCATGCGCGCCTGCAAGTCGCAGCTATGCGCCCAGGCGCCGCTCGCCATCAACGACGTGCCGACTTTCGACCCGTGTCCGGTACGTTCGCGGTTGTACAGCCCAAGCATGATCGCGCCGAACATCGCCATCGCGGTTGGATGGTCGCCGATTCCGGGCCGCGGCCCCGACGGAGTTCCGTCGCGTCCCGTCACGCTGGTCATCAGACCCGAGCGCGCCCAGTAAGCCAATGCGTCGAACGCGGGAAGGTCGGCATCGTCGCCTTTATCGCCGTAACCGGTGAGGTGGGCGAAAATCAGCCGTTCGTTGACAGCGCGCAGGTCGTCCCAGTTCAGATGGAACTTCGTCAGCAGTTGAGCCTGGTAGTTGGTCACGAAAACGTCAGCGGTTTTCACGAGCCGGATGAGAGCCTCGTAACCATCAGGACTGCCGAGATCGAGCGCGACGCTTTTTTTGTTGCGGCCGGTGAGGACCCAGGCGTAATTCAGCTCCGACTTGGGAGTGCCGGGCAGATGCGGAAAGAGGCGCCACAGATCGCCTCCATCGGGGCGTTCGATCTTGAATACTTCCGCGCCAAAATCCGACATCACCGTAGCCGAAGCCGGACCGGCAATATACGTCCCGCAGTCGATCACCCTGATTCCCGACAAGATTCCGTTTTGCATCGCCAAACCCCAACGAACGAGATTGCAGACTCGTCGTTAGTACAGCGGATCACATTCGGCAATCCCCCCGCGGTTTCCAGGGCGCAAGAAAAAGTGCTCCGGCATTTGCCGGAGCACCCTAAGTTCGCGTCGTTGAAGTGATTCTCAAGCGGGGCGCTAGGAGCCCCGCTTGAGAGCTTCGTTTCAGAGCGAGTTCATGATCACTGACATACCGGCAACGACGCGCCACTGCCGCCTGCCGTGACGGCCCCGTTGATCGCCAGAGCTCTGCCATTCAGGGTGGCTCCGCTATTCACGGTAACTGAGGTCAAAGCCAATATGTTTCCTTGCATGACGGCGGTAGTGTCGATCGTCGCGGAACTACCAACCTGCCAGAAAATATTGGATGCCAGAGCGCCGTTGGCCAGGATTACCTGCAGGCCGGGCGTGATGTCGAGAGTCGATCCAATCTGGAAGATCCAAACCGCATTCGTGTCTCCCTGGGCGTCCAGCGTCAGGTTGCCCGACGATACGGCCAGCGACGTCGAAGGGGCAGTGTAGATTCCGGGTGTGAGCGTTGTTCCACCTATGTTTCCCGTCTTGGTGACTCCCGGCGGCAGGCCGAACAAAGCATTGTAGGCGGTCAGCAAATCAGCTTGAGCTGCCATCGCGGGAGGGTTGTTGATATTTATGGTCCCGTTCACGGTTGCCGGCGGAAAGCCGGTGACGGAGGTACCTGGAAACAATCCAAGATCTCCATTCACTACGATCGGGCCCGGGGCGGTAACGGTAGTGGCGGCCAGAATCGCGTAGCTGGAAGCCGAGCCGAGATTCACTGGCGACTGGCCCGTAGTGGTCAGGCCAGTGGTGAAGGTCCATGTAGTTGTCGCGAGCGCGTTGGCCGCCAGATCCAGCGCACCAGTAATCGTGGCAGTGAAGGTGGTGCTGGCTGCGAGCGGGCTCGTCGGAGTGAACGTCGCTATCTTGTCGGTAACATCGTAGGAGACTTTGCCGACGACAACCGTTGCGCCTGGCCCCGTCACCGTGAAGGTAGCGGGGTTAAGGGTCGACGAGTCCATCGCTTTGTCGAAGGTTGCGTTGACAGAAGCGTCGGTACCCACACCAATCGCACCATTCGCCGGGTTCATGAGAGTGACCGTCGGCGCGCTGACGTCTGTGCCGAGCCCGGTCATAAAGGTCCAGACAAAGTTGCTTGCGAGTGCGTTGCCGGAGAGGTCCGAGACCCCGGTCGTGATAGTCGCCGTGTAGGTGGTGCTGGTTGCGAGTGTGCTGCTCGGCGTGAACGTCGCGGTGTCGCCAATCGTGGAATAGCTAACAGTGCCCAAAACAGGCGTTACTCCCGGTCCCATCAAGGTAAACGTCGTTCCATTGAGGGTTGTGGAGTTCATACCTTTGTCGAAAGTAGCGACGATTTTCTGGTTAGTGGCCACGTTGGTTGCGGAGTTCGCCGGATTGGTGGCGCTTACCAGAGGCGGGGTCGAGTCTGGGGCCGCGCCGGTTGTGAAGGTGAATACGTAGTTACTCGCCAGCGGCAAAAGTGCCACGCTCTCGGCCGCGGTTGTGATCGTGGCGGTAAATGTTGTGCCGGTTGCGAAGGTTCCTCCGATTGGTGCAAACGTCGCGATGTTGTTAGTTGCGTCATAGGTGACGGTTCCCGGTACCGGAGTCACCCCAGGCCCGGTCACGGTGAAGGTTCCCGGGGCGAGGATCGATGCGGAGTTCATCGGCTCGCTGAAGGTTGCCGTAACGGTCTGAGTGGTACCCATTCCTTGTCCGCCACATCCTACGATCGCGGGAGCGGACGCAAACACTGTGTGCGCAATCGCAGTCGCAGTCGCGGTAGGAGTTGCGCTCGCGGTTGACGTTGCGGTTGAAGTGGCGGTTGAAGTGGCCGTCGCAGTGGCGGTGGCGGTTGAAGTCGCGGTAGCCGTATCGGTTGCGGTGGCTGTCGCAGTGGCGGTAGCCGTGCCGGTCGCGGTGGCCGTGGCTGTAGCCGTGTCCGTTGCCGTAGCTGTGTCAGTTGCTGTGGCGGTCGCAGTGGCCGTGGCCGTTGCGGTCGAGGTTGACGTGGATGTTGGAGTCGCGGTGGCCGTGGCCGTTGCGGTCGAGGTTGCCGTGGCCGTTGCGGTCGAGGTTGCCGTGGCTGTGGCGGTCGCGGTCGCAGTGGCCGTGGCTGTGGGAGTCGCAGTGGCCGTGGCAGTTGCGGTTGGCGTCGCGGTGGCCGGAGGTGTGGTGTTTGGACTGGTGGTGAAATCGTAACCGAATCCATTATCCCACAGCAGCGTGCCGTTGGCGGATCTGATCTTTCCGTGGAGCACGACCTCGTACCTGGTGCTGACCGCAAGATCGCTCAACGGCGTAAGGGTCGCGCTAGTACCGCTGCAAGTGATGCTTTCCGCTGCGAGACGACCGTGCCTGACATCCTTGAGTCGAAAGTTATTTCTATCAATCGTTTTGCAGTCCATCGGCACGCTGAAGTTCACGATGATGCTGGTATTGACCGGCACGTCGACGGCGTCGTCAGTCGGGCTGGTAGAAATCACCACTGGGCGCGAAGCCGCCGCTGTGCCGACCATCCCTACGATTACTACAAATGCCGCGATGGACATTTTACTGACTATATACTTGAGTATCATCGTGATCTTTTTCGTTGAGAACATTGCATTCACTTCCTTGTTTACTTGCATATGATGAAGCTCGAAGTATTTCGCGGCATTGTGTATTGACTATTCGCCATGGGCGCTTTCACGGAGTATCGATTGGATAGCGGCGCGGGCTTGCGGCGCCCGCCGTAACGGCCATAAGGAAAACTGCGATCAGAGCGAGCGCGATTGCGGCCGGTGTAACGACGCCATCCGCGTTCGCCTCACGATTGAATCGCTCGAGAGGCGCAGTCTTCGCAGTCGTAGTGGTTGACGATAAGAGTCCCTGCACACCGGTGTATCCTGCAGCGCCGACGACCAGCATGACCGTGAGCGTCAAGCTGCCCACCGTCATCAGGTACCTGTCGAATGGCGAATCCGCATGCACACTTCGAGTTGACACGAGCGATCGCGACCGACGCCATTTGCCAGACATCGCTGAACCCGAGTCAGCCCGAATGCCCATCTGCCTTTGCGCGTTCACTTGGTTCAAATTCCCCCTGACGAAACGGCTCGGCGCAGAAGGAAAACTCCTGCGCTCGGAGCGAGTCCGTCAGTTACGGTAAAGGCAAGATTCGTACCTTGGAAAAATTTGGTGACTTCGGTTACGCGAATAACCGCTGAGAAAGTCGAGGGTACTAGTCAGAGGCTCAGAATCGCTTCGAGAGCAAACCGAAGGCGATAGTAAGTCGATTCGGCAATACGGAATGAGATGTCAAAGTATTGCCACTCAAGGGTAGTGATGACAAAAAAGTGGCTATTCGAATTGGTACTCTGCGGATCAAATCCTCAAGCGGCTTTGATGTTCGCACTGCGCAATCGATTATAGGTTCGACTTCCTGTCACGCAGATCGCCAGCCAGCATCCGCCCAGTGCAAATCCACCGACGATCGCGCTCAGCGCGAGTCCCGAGTAGATACCCGCGAACCCGATCAGCGCGATGATATAGAGCGCTCCTGCCACGCTGAGCGTTTGCAGCCGCCAGCTATCGGTTTCGGCCGCGAGCAGGTAGCAGAGCATCCCGTAGCCGGCTGTTGACGCGGTCAGCGCGGCACTGGGAAAGCCCGCAAAACCATTTACCAGTACCAGTTCGGATTGATTGGCCGCGTGCTTTGCAAACATCGCCTGCAGCCCAAAGGCGAGTACGTACGCACCGGCGAGAAACAGCAACGCCGCGATGGACAAGCTCGCCTCTCGCCGGCGCGCATAGCTGATTGCTCCAACGCCGACGACGAAGACCAGCCAGAGCGGATTGGCGAGCGTGGCAATCATGCTTACGGCCGAGTCGAGCCTCGGCGTGCGTTGCGCGGCGACGAATAACGCCACCGTCCGGTCGAGTCCGCCGAGCGGACCCTGGTCCGAGATTGCATCCACGATACCGCCGAACAGCCACGCCAGCGCCGTCACCGCGATCAATCCAACGGTGAGATGAAGGCCCAGGTAGCTGCGCGGCGAGAAGCGGGTGCGGACGAAATCCACGAATGGAGTCAGGTCGAAGCCGTAGCGCCCGGTGAGATGCCGCTTCCACGCCGCGACGATCTGAGTTTGGCGCCGGGAAACCGACCGCCACGTCCCGGCCATCAGCGCGGTCAAGATCGCGAGTACGATGAGTCCCGCGCTGAGCGACTTAAGCCACTTCTCGACGAGTCTCCAGTTGGAGCCCAAGGTGTAGCCAAGGCCTACCGCAACCGCGGCCCACACCAATCCCGCGAGCATCGCGATTGGCGCGAATTTGCGCAGTCGCATCCCGGATAGACCTGCTGTGAAGGGAACAAAAGCGCGCCCCACTGCGACGAAGCGTCCAACGAACACGGTCGCCGCACCGAAATGCTCGAAATAGTATTCGAGCCGCTGGCGATGCGCTTCATATTGGCGTCGCGCGAAAGCCCATCGCTTCAGCACGGCCCGCCCCTTTTTTTGGCCGAGCGTGTATCCAGCGATGTCGCCGGTCATCGCGGCGATGGCTACGGCTGCGAATGCTGTCCACGGTGAAAAGAAGGCATCGGCGGCCATCGCGCCCGCAATCACTGCCATCATCTCGCCCGGGAAGATCAAACCCAAACCGGCCGACGACTCGAGCACGATCGCGACAAAAACTACGACCAGCGACCAGGGCCCGGCCTGACCAAGGAAGCTCTCAATCGCTGCGATCATCGATCGTAGTTAAACATGAAGAGGCCCGCCGTCATAAGGACCGGCGAGCCCAATCGATCCGGATATCGCCTGCACGCTCAGGCGGAACTGGCGCTGGATGCAGGTTTCGTGATTGCGTATGTCGCGAGGCCGAGCAGCAGGATACCCACGCCCGCGAGCCCGAAGGCCTGCCACAGCGGTAGCCATTCATGAAGCAGCAGTATCGCGGCGCACAGTATGCAGACGCCGCCGCAAATCATCACTGCGACGACAGTTAGAGTAGATATTGCACTAGCTAGTCGCGTCTCGAGCGCGGCGGCCATGCTGGTCTCCAGCATATGGGCTTCGGACTGCAGGATACGCGTTACGTCGTCCACCGCCCTGCCGACCAGCGTCGGCCAATCCTGCAAGGTCTCTTGCGCGCCGTTGGCGATGTGCGACTGTTTTTCTGTGATAGGCATCCGTCGGGTGTCCCTGGTACTTCAACTCTCGTCGTCTGAACCGTGTCTTGAGATCGCGACGCCGAGCAGTGCTGCGATTACGATCGGACCCGCGCCGCGGCTGTTGACGATCGATCCGAAGAAGAAGCCCAACGCTCCTGCTATTAACGCGGCTCCGACAGCATGGCTCTCGATAACGTGGTCGGGACGCATCTCATCTTCGGTGCGTCCAACTTTGTCGTTGACCTCGGTCAACGTGTCGCGCAGGTTCTGGCGCGCGTCGTCGCGCTCAGTCTGGATCGCTGAAATCTGTTCTTCGGTTGTCATGGTTTCCATTGCGATAGCCGCCACGAGTTGTTGCACCGTCCGATCTGCGGCTGTCGCGATTGCCGGCGATCAGATCCACGATGAAATTGGTAGCCGCGCCGCGCAGCGCGATTCGTCCGACGATGCTAAGGAGTGCGAGCCCGAGGCGGCTGTTGGCGCCTCCGCCGATGATGAATCCGACGCCACTCGCTATCGCCAGCGACGTCAGCGGTTCTTCTCTTATATACTCGCCGATGTCCCGTTCCCGCCGGCGCAGTCTCTCAATCGCATCCGCCGAGTTGGCCGCTGCTGAATTGTCCACGGTACCCGCGCTCAGGAAACGCGCCGGACTATCTGCGCGACGACGTAGCCGACGGCAAACGCGGCCGCGATCGCAAACCACGGTTCACTGCGTACGAGCTCGCGCAAGTCCAGGTCAGCTCCCTTGTCCTTGACGTATTGTTGCGCCGCATCATAGCCGTCCTTGACTGCCTGGCTAGCCTTGTCTGCGGCTTGTCGGCCCTGGTCCATCGCACTGCGGACGCTGGAATTTGCGGTATCTTCAAATGTCATCTCTGTTACCTCCGAACTGTCTGGTTGCCGTGTATGGTTGGATGTTTATTTCGCAACAGTTGAACACCGAAAAAGTTGGCGGGCACCGAGGGAGGGGGGAGTCTCCCGGATGCCCGCCGTTTCACCCATCCCCTTGCGGCGAACGCCGCTCGGTTGCTGGAAGAATGATCGTTATTTGGCCGTTTGGCTTAGTCACTTCAACGCCGGCATCCTGACTCCGGGTATCGGTCCGATTATCCCGAACGTCTGCAGAATCCAAATCAACACGACCACGAACACGACGATATTGAGTAAACTCTTGATAGCCCCGGCCATCGGGATGTAGGTGTTGATTAGCCACATCACCAGCCCTACGACGACCAGGATCACTACTATGTTGACTAGAGTCACCCAAGCACTCCTTGGCCGTTTTTCTATTTGCGGACTATCGCGACATTATCTGTGCGAACTTGAACGTTACGCCGGCGCGAAAATTTCGTCCACCGACGCTCGGTTACGCGCGTAACGAAACCCGACGAACGCAATTAATATCCGCCGGGCCGCTATCCAACCGTTCAGAGCCCGCCGCGGCCAATCAGCAGCCAGACCACAACGATGACGAGTACCAGCGGTACGAGACCGCCGGCCGCACCATAGTTACTATATCCGTAGTAACCACCGCCGCCGCCGAAAAGCAGGACCAATATAATGATTAGTAGCAACATGACATTCTCCTTTGTCTATTTTCCCTCAAGTCGCAATATATACTCGGCGATTACTAGTATGGCGCCGCGTACGTCGTCGTGGTACGCCGCTGTACGTTCCCGTCATCCCCATCGGTCGTTACCGTGGTTGTGCTCTGATCCTGAGACGCATACGGAACCGGCTGCGTGTACGTTCGTTGCACCGTGCCGTTGTTGTACTGAGTGGTTGTGGTGCTGCTCGCATCCACGGCCGGCGCCATCACAATCGGCGGATTCGTAGTATCGTATTGCCTGGTCGTCGTGGTTTCGGTGACATGAGTAGTGGGCGCACAGCCGATCACACACGTCATCGCAATACCAACACAAATAGCCACTGCGGGATTAACTGGATATTTCATTATTCAGACTCCTGTCTGATCTTCTACTCTATTGTCGACGGACTTACATCGACATGTGCTGTATCAGAGTCCAATAGCGTTATATTAGGAACGTTTTGACGAATACTAAGTTGGATTACTCACACGAACGTGCTGCGGGGCACGTCCTTGGACGAATGCAGATAGAATGTTGGTCGAAGGTGGCAGAGACTGGCAACAGGTCGTCAAATCCAACCACGCGAAAGTCCAAACGTCTCAGTAATCGTAACTGACAAGGAGTCCAAGTCATGATCGTTTTCACACATCGAACCGTACGCGCAGCGGGTGCAGCGGCAACTCTACTCGGCGCTATCGTTCTCGCCAGCCCTTTGCTTGCCGCTGACAAAATGGCGCCGTCGCCTGCGCAGCAAGCGATGGCTGCCCCAGCGTCGGATTCCTCAGGCATGACCTCGGTCGAGGCGCGCATCAAGGATCTGCACAAGAAGCTCCACATCACTGCCGCTCAGGCGCCGCAATGGGACGCCCTGACCCTGGTGATGCGCGATAACGCGCAGGCAATGGTGGATCTGCAGAACAAACGGGCTGCAGACTCTCAGTCGATGAGCGCTGTCGAAGTCATCAAGTCCTATGAGTCGGTCATCGAAGCGCATGAAGATGGAATGAAGAAATTCGTTCCTCCTTTCGAGGCTCTCTACAACACGATGTCGGATGCGCAGAAGAAGAGCGCCGACTCCCTGTTCCGCAACCGTGAAAAGGCCTCGGCCGCCAAACAGACCGCAGCAAACAAGTGAACCGGAAATCAGCTCCCGGACGGAGTCTCATTATGCAAGTATCGCTCAAACCGAAAATGGAATTGCGCTCGAGGATAGGCAGGATCGCGGCAGCGGTCGGGTTTGCCCTCGTGGTTGGCAGCTTCGCGGTCGGGCCGGCTAGCGCCGACAACGACCACGGCGGCGGTCGTGATCGCGGCAGCGATCAGCATCGCGAAAACAACGATCGCGGCTATCGCGGAGGCGACCGCGGCCAAGTCTACGCGTCCCAGCCGGACTACAATTACTACGAGCCTCAGCCGAACTACTATGCGGCGCCTGATCCGTACTATTATGGAACAGGACCGGGCTACGAAGCGCCGCCACAGGGCGTCAACCTGTTCTTCGGACTGTGATCGCACCCCACCTCAAATCGGTAGTGTCCTGGTTTTGAAATCAGGTCACTACCCGAATTCATTTACTGTCTGTTTGTGAAAGACCGAAATACGACGCTGAGTCTCCAGTAGGAGACTCAGACGTCGTCGCGGTCGCTATGCGGCTTTTGTTTATGAAGCGAACGGAATGGTCAGACGTGGAGGCCGCCGTTGATTAACCAGACGATCAACACGATCATGAGTATCAGCATCAGCAGGCCGCCCGGATCCCTGGCGCCGTGATGATAGGTCCTGTAACCACCGCCACCGCCGAATAGGATCAGCAAGATGATAAGAATCAATAGCATCGTGATTTCAAACTCCTTATCTCAGCTGGCAGCCGGCTAGCGCCACGTCAGTTGATCGTTTACCCCGGTGACTCCCTCTGCTGCCGCCGCAATATCGCCGGCGTGCTTTGCGTCCTGCGCCGACTTGACCACACCGCTCAACATGATCTTGCCATGATCGCAATCGACGGCAACCGGATAGCCGTCGGCGACACCGTCATTGGCAAGCGCGCTCTTGACCTCGGTGATCAATAGATCGTCGTTCGCGCGTTCAGCCGGGGAGTTGTAGTGATGCTCCGCCTTGACGTTGACAGTGTCGTTTCTGCGGAATGCAGAGTTCGAGTCTGTTGTCGCCGGTTCGGCGCGAGCGGTGTTGGCAAACAGTCCGCCGCCAATTAATAGCGCGACCGCAAGTGCCGGCACCGCTGTTCTATTTCGATTGTGTTTGTTTCGCATTGCGGAATTCTCCCCAGGCTGCGGACTAGTTACTCGGGGTCACGCTTGTCGATTCGCTGTGATGAGAACTCGAGCTGTTCACCGTGCCTGCGCTGCCTGAGTCAGTTGAATTGTTGGAACGGTCGCTCGAGGTGCTGCTGGTCGTTGTCGGAGGAGTGACCATCACCGGCGGAGCCTGCACGACGACTTGAGCCGGCGCGGCGGCGGGAACATAAGTGGTGGAATCAACTTCCTTAGTGCTGGTGCCGCATCCGGCCACAACGGCGAAGGCCGCGACACTGACGATGCTGATAGCGATACGTTGAATTGAGTTCATTTTTTTAGTCCTCCCGTGGACTTTGGGTTGTGGGTTTATGAATGATGCGCGATACGCCGGGTTAGGGCGTATCGCGCCGCGATTAGTTTTTCTGGTGTCCGCTCTCGTGACCCGCATTCGCCTGCCTGTTCTCTTCAGGCTGCCGGTTGGACGACTGATTCTGATGAGTCGCCTGATGCTGCGCCTGCTGCGCCTGCTGCGCATGCTCCTGCTGCTGACGCTGAGCCTGCTGCGAATGCTGAGCCTGCTGCGGACGCTCCTGTTGCTGATGCTGCGCCTGCTGCTCGTTGCGGGTGGCTCGCTGCTGGTTCTGAGTAGCGCGCTCCTGATTGTGAGTCGCCTGCTCCTGGTTGCGAGTTGCCTGCTGTTCATTACGAGTAGCCTGGTTCTGCCGCTGCTCGCGCGACGCCTGCTGCTCGCGATTCGCCTGGTTCTGTTGCTGATGCGAGGCCTGCTCATTGCGATTCGCTTCGTTGCGCTGATTGGTTGCCGCCCGCTCATTCACGCGAGTCTGCTGGTTCTGCTGCTCACGATTCGCTTCGTTGCGCTGGTTGGTTGCAGCCCGCTCATTGACTCGGTTCGGCTCAATCGCAGCCTGCTGGCGAGCAGTTCCTTCGTTCTCGGTCCGCATCACGGCCCGATGGTCCTGCTGCTCAGTATGACTTGCCCAGTTGCTGTGTTGACTGATCCAGTTGGGATGGTTGGCGGAAACCCAGTTCGGATTCCGGTTGTACCACCACTGGCCGTAGTGCCAGTTGTGCTGTCCGTCGTAAGCGCCATCCGAGTTACGCCAGTCCGGATACCATGAAATCCAATTTGGATGATTGGCGTAGAAGAAATCCGGGTTGTTCTGATGCCACCAGTAGGCGTCGTGCCAGTTGTTATCGTTATCGTAGTCGCCATCCTCGCTGAGCCACTGCGAGTCCATCGATGCCCATTCCGGATGATTGCGGTAGAACCAAATGATGTCGTGCCGATGCCACCATCGCGCGCCGTGCCACTGGTGACTATTGTCGTAAGCGCCCCATCCGGCTTGTCCGGGTCCGCCGTAGTAGCCAGGGCCGTCGTAGCCTGTGTTGCCATAGGCCGGCCCTGAGTTGCCATAACCTGGGCCGGGGCCTTCATAGCCGGGACCGGGACCATATTGCGCGAACGCAGGAGCCGCCATCCCGAACGCGAGGATCGCACCCGACAAGACAATCGTCTTCCTGAGTTTATTTTTCATCAATTTGATTTTCATAAGAAGCGAATATCGTGAGACTGTGTTGGTCTCGCGCGGACCTCCTCAAGCCTTACTGATTTCGATTTGACGATGGTCTAGCGAAACATGGTCGAAGGCGAGCGGAACGACCACAGTCGGGCTGGATCAGAGCCGGACTCGAATCGTATGTCGATTCCGACTATTGGATAGTAACATAGTAATTCGAACAAGCCACAATTATGACTCGCCGGAACCCTACTTAGGTGCTCAGAAGAACAATATATATATACTCACTCGAGTGGCTGAGTAGCTTCTTATGAGTAGTTGCGCGCCGGCTTTTGACGAGGCGTCTGACTATCTGTTTGCGGTGCGAGGATCAGCTAAAGGCCGCGCGTTACTGGTCTGCGATGAGCGCGAAACCGAACGTCTGAGAGCGTAAAGGCGGACTACGTGACGTACTTCGCCCCGGCTGCCGCAAATTTCTGCGGCGCCCGCCTCCAGCAGTTCCGCGCGCTGCAACAATGCGGAGGGCCCGCCGCCGATGATGGTCAAGTGCGGTGATTGCGCCATCAGCGCATGCACCAGTTCGAGCGCAGCGGGCATGCACTCCGTCGTGGTGCAGGAAATAAAGACCATGTCGGGTGCGTATTGGTTCACAAAGGCGCAAATTTCAGCCGCCGATTTACCCAAGCCAAAAAAATTGGCGGCGATGCCCGTCCGGCGGAGCAGTTCCAGTAGCATCAGAAGCCCGAGACTGTGAACTTCGCCGGGCGGCGCGATACCCACGATGCGAAGTCTGCCTCTCAACCTGGGTTTGTTGAACCGGTCCCCGAGCTCCTTCACCAGCGTGGCAGTCGTTTCGAAAACAAGGTTCTCATTCTCTTCGCTGATGTGATTTTCAAACCGCTCTTCGCCGGCGAGAATGACCGCAGGCACCAGTACGTCGTCGAAGGTCGGCTCGAGACCGTTTTTGTCGCAGTACCCAACCGCAATACTTCGCGCGCTCGACTGATCGAGCTCGAGCAGGCTGCGGTAGTAGTCGTGGTAGTCCTCGCGGGCGCTGTCGTCTCCGAACAGCACGGCGAAGAAGCCCAGCGCTGGAATATAGTCACCGGCGACTTTCAGGCACGCGGTCAAAGACGTGGCGAGCAGCAATCCGGGAAGTCCCCACAGCCAGCCCCAGAACATCGCGGAGAACAAGAGGCCGAGCGGAGACAGACCAACTCCGCGGCCAATCAAAAAAGGCTCGACCAGGTAGCTAACGATTTGATCCAGGACGACAAATGCGGCGAAAACCTCGACTGATTCACTCCATCCCGGTGATACGGCAAACGCCACAAACATCGGCAATACGGCGGCGATCGGAACACCAACGTACGGCACGAAACGAAACAGCGCCGCCAGCGCTCCCCACAGAAGCGGGTTGGGCAGCCCAATCATCCATATAGTCAGTCCAATAGCTACTCCGTATCCGAGATTAGTCAATGCGAATAGCAACAGGTAGTGACCAACAGCTGAGCCCGCGGTCCCAATCGCCTCGGCCGAGAGCGTAATCCGCCCGCGGGCCGCAAGCCGCACCAGCCGATCACGCAAGTCGTTCCGGCCGTACAGCAGAAAGAACATCAGCACCACGATCAGCAGCGCATCGAACAGGCCCGAGAGTATTGGGAGGGCCGGCTTCACGGCTTGTTGCAGGTCCGACGAGACGGCCGGCGCCTGAACGACGCTGGCAGGTTTTGCGCGCTGCGCTCGCGGCGTCACGTCACTGATCTGCCGTTCGACGTCCTTGATTGCGTCCTCAACCCGCACCATCCACTCCGGCGTACTGCCCTTCAACGTGGTCAACTTGGTAGCGATGTTGTCGGTGTAGTCCGCGACCTGAACGGCGACAGAGGTAAGCTCGACCGTTACGAAATAGCCAATCCCAACGACAATTGTAACCGCCGCTATGACCACCAGCGCGGCGCCGACGAAGCTTCCGACAAAACGTTCGAGCCGGCAGGCAATAGGACTGAAGATGACGGCCAGCATTGCAGCCATCGTCAACGGCATCAGAATGTCTTTAGCGTAGGAGAGAACCACGGTCGCGAGGATTATCGCGATAATCGGGCCCGCGGTACGCAGGCCGTCCGGGCGTTCATCCTGATCGTGCTCGGCGATGAGCGGAGCTGTCGAGAGTTTTTCCACAGTGGGTCTCAGATCAGTAGCGAGTCCGCGCGGCTAGCCCTACCTGCCCCCCATCGCGCCGCCGCCAAGCATCCCTTTCAGGAGCCGAGAACAGACGGCCCTGCTACTGTTTCTGATATAGACCGCCAACCACGAGAACCAGCCCCACAATTAGTGCCGCTCCACTGAGAATCGGCGGTATCGCGTGCGAGGTCTGCTCATTTGCCTGAAGCTTGAGATCGCCAAGTGTGGCGACATTCTTCGTCTGATTCGTAGTGAATACAGGCTGAGCAAGCGCGAGGAGGCCAAGCAAGGCGACAATCGCACCGATGATTACTATAGGTTTCATTCTATATCGATACCCAGTTACTAGTTTACTGAGTAATGAACGATCCGGACAACATCAGTCAGGTGCTCCCAAGAACGAATTAGTCGATCACTCTTCTGCCAGCGCCGCGATCTTCAGGACAGTATTCCAGTTGCGCGCCGTTCCGCGGATGCCAAGCTTTTTCTCGATGAGCGCGTTGGTGAGGCGCGATTTGCCGATACCGTCCGGGTACACGATGTACAATTGCCTGCCATCGGCGCGGATTGTCTCCGGACCCGTTATCGCCGCTTGAACCGCCTGCACGTCTTTCGCGTTCGCGCCGCTCTTCAGGAACATCACAACGAGATGGCTCGGGTCGCCCTCGGCTTCTTTGCCAAACGGATTGCCGGCGACGACCTGCCGCCATTCCTTTGCGCTGCGAATCAGGAAGTCGGCGCGAAGACCCAAACGCGACTCGGCCTCGATCTCCAACATGCTCTCGAGCTCAGCGCCCATTGGCGCGCCGCATCGAAGAACCAGGTTGCCGCTCTGCAGCAGCGATCGTGATCCATCGAAGCCAAGTTGCGTGAGCAGGTCGCGCAGGTCCGACATCGCAACCGCCTGATGCCCGCCGACATTGATCCCACGAATCAGCGCTATCTGGATCGTCATCGCAGTATCAACTCACCTGCCACGTGTCGGTGCGAGGCGCCCATCTTGCGCCTGAAATCCAGCTTGCCACCTCACGATTCCATTGCCAGACTCGAACCCGATCAAAACGCCTGGTCTTGAGATGCCTATCGAGCAAACCAACAGTCACCGCAGATTCACAGTGATCGAGCTGCCGGTTCTCCCGATCGTCAAGCAGTCGCTGCTGCTGCCGTTCCAGTATATGCCGGAACTCGTGAAGTTCGGCAAAATGCCCTTCCTGCTGATTCTTGCGGTAGATGTGTTCTGCTATGGGCTGGAGCGTGAAGATATATCCAGGAATTTGTCGGGCGGCTTGATGGCGATTATGCACCTCATTATCTTCACGCCGTTCTCGGTGGCGTGGACCAAGCTCGCGATCCGTGGCCGCCAGGCTGTCGCTAACCACCCTGCCTTCACCTACTCGCGAACCCAATGGCTATACCTCTTGGCGACCGCCGTGATGATCGTCGCATTGACATTTTCGCTGGGCATCCCCGGTGTTCTGGCACGCTATGCGCAGCAAAATTCTGAAAACCAGCTCATGATGCTGGCATGGGTGCTGTTGGTCGGGGGACTCGGCCTTTTTGTGATCGGATGCCTCCGGCTAGCCTTCGTGTTCCCCGCGATTGCTGTTGGCAGGTATGCCGGGATATCCGCCGCCTGGAAACAAACCGCGGGAAACATCGAACGGCTTGCCGCAATTTTCATTCTTTCATACCTGCCATACTGGCTCATTCGGCAGGCTTTCGAGTGGTTCATGGCCTATCACCCACCAGGCGTTATCGAGGCGGTAAGGGGAATCGGCGATCAGCTGCTGGTCGCGTTGGCTACGACCGCGCTCGCGGGAACAGCTCTTGCCTACAAGGCGTTGGTCCTGGACCAGGTTGACGACACGGAAGTGATATCGGCGAGCGCTCAGGGCCGATAGTTTGAATCAACCGCCCTTCAATCCGCGCCGATGCAAGTCGTCGAGCGCGATCTTCAGATCGTTTTGGGCCTTGACCCACAGGTCCGGCATTTTATCTTTCGAGCACTCGGTCAGCGCTTCCCGGTAAGCATCGACCGCTTGCTTGAGATACTTGTCGTCTGAGCTGCGCTCGCCGAGCACAACCAGCGCGCCAGCCAGATCATATTTCGTCCATGCCCAAAAAGCAGGACTGCTGTCCCGGGGGACGACCTTGAGCGCCTCATTGTACGCGTCGACCGCCTGCTCGGCGTAATGAGCGTCCGAACTGTTGTCGCCCAACGCCAGGAGCGCGTTCCCAAGCATGGCTTTCGCAGATGCCCAATACGACGGATCATGTTCGATCGATAGGACCTCCAACGCGGCGCGACATGCGGCCGCGGCTTGCTCCGCGCACGCCGGGTCCTTGTTAAGCCGGTGCAGCTCCACAAGGGCATGACCTAGGTCGGTTTGGATGGTCGCCCAAAGGACAGGGTTGTGCTCGCGCGGGTATCCGTCGAGGATTTGCCGGTCCAACGTGATCGCCTGTTTCAAATCGTCTTGATTGGCGGTCAACTCGCCTAGCTGCTCGAGGTTCACGGCGATTTCGGATTGGGTTCCCGCCCAATAAATCGGCCACGATTGCTTCTGGTAGACCTTCAATGCTTCCCGACCTGCCGCGATCGCTTCCTCGTATTCCTTGGCGCTCGCATCCCGCTGGGCCACCCAATCGAGCGTATCGGCGAGATTGCGTTGAGCTTCTGCCCAGCTGACTGGGTAATAACGAACGTCAAATCCCTTCGCCGCCGCCCGATAATAGTCTGCCGACCGACGCAGACTGTCGGCGCCATTTTCGTGGCTTCCGATTTCCTGGAACGCACCTCCGAGTTCGAGTTGCACGTTCGCCGAATCGAGCCGATCCGATCGCGACTGATACACAGCGAGCGCGTTCTGGTACGCCGTGGCCGCGGCCTGCAGAGGCGCCTCCTGCATATTGATCTCAGACAGGTCGATCAGAGCGGAGCCAAGATTTCGCTGCGCCATCGCCCATTCGAGCGGATCGCGTTCCCGGGTCCAATCAGTCTGCGCACGCTGAAAGTATGCGATTGCCGTACGGAAGGAATCCTCGGACTTGAGTTCGGACCCGGAGGTCTCGTTCGCGATGCCGAGCACCAGGTTTACTCGTGCACGCGTGTCGGCGCTCCAGTCCGAGGTCTTGCGCGGATCGTCGGCGATCGCGCGGACCTGCTTGATCAGAGGCTCGAGCGCGTCGCCAAATTTGAAATCAGACGGCAGCATCTCGCTCGCCGTCTGGCTCGCGATCATCAACCGCACGACCGCACACAGATCGTCCACCGGCAGCTCCGGCAGCTGGAAAGAGTCGGCTGGCAGGTACGCGTTCCCGAATGACGCACCACCGCCGAAGCGCGTTTGGTAGAGTGGTCCAACCGCAGGTTGCGCAGCGCCCTTTACACCGCCCCAAATCAGCGAATCGACGCGCACATCGGTCACCGCTCCGAGCGCCTCGAGATGCGCGATGCCTTGAGGACGCCCCGCAACCGCAATCCTGCGATTCAGAATGACCGGCGTGATATGCAGGCGGTGATCGATGCCGGCCAGCGCGTCGCGCAACTGCCCTTCGATTTTCGCGCCGTCGTCGCCCTCGAGATGCGCGATCGCGACCACGACGCGGATCCGCCATTGGCTCATATTCGGGTAGTCGCCCGAACCCTCCGAGACAAGCTCGCGAGGGCTGCGCAGATAGATCGAAGCACGCTGCATCAGCAGGAATGGCAGGCATGCCAACGCGACGATGCCCGCGACCCGGCGCACAGCCTTGGATTGAAACTGGCGACGCTCGATCTCAACCCGCGCCTTCGACCAGAACGTCAGCCCCCAAATAACCGCGCCGACCAATCCCGGAATTACAGTGACGACAACCAACTCTGTCACCACGTTAGCGTGCGGCCAGATGAAAACGATCAGCAGCACGACCGCGAACGCTCCAGCGATCGCGCGGGCGCGCGTCAGCCACGGAAACCGGTCGCCGATATACTGATTCGAGCTACTCATCTTGCCGCTTCAACAATTGTGGGCGACCATATTACGCAATGCCAACGCGTGACCACCGGTTTAGCGTCGAGTCGCGATGCGAACTGCTGCCGTATCTGCTCGGCCTGCCACTTGGACTGTCGCGCAAGCAGGCCAAGGATCTGCTGCGCTTCCACGCGGTAGCCGTATCGCGAATGACTACTGTCAGGCACGACACGCAGTTGGAGCCGGGCGACGTCGTGACTATTGCGTCGCGCAAGCAGGTCCCCGCTTCATCGATCGAGCATCACGGTTTGAAAATCATTTTTCTCGACGATGACATCGTCGTCGTTGACAAACGCGCCGGGCTGCTGTCGATGGGCTCGGAGAGCGAGAAAGAAAGGACCGCGCATCGGGTCCTCAACCAACATCTGAAGGCGCTCACCAACTCGCCGTTACAGCAGGCCTTCATCGTCCATCGCCTCGATCGTGAGACCTCCGGCTTGATGATGTTCGCAAGAAGTCGCGCGATCCAGACGCTCGTTCAAGAGAACTGGAAGAGCGTTACCAAGAAGTACCTCGCGGTCGTCGAAGGCGTGCCCGCCAACGGCGCCGGGACGCTCCGCGACAATCTGGTCGAGGCCACGTCGCTCAAGATGCATCGCGTCGAGCGCGGCGGCGAGTTGGCAATCACTCACTACCGCGTCCTGCGAAAAGGCCGGGACAACGCGCTGATCGAGCTAACCCTTGAAACCGGCCGCAAGAACCAGATTCGTGTGCAGGTGGCCGGTCTGGGTCATCCTATAGTCGGCGATCACAAGTATGGTGCGACGACAGATCCCGCGCGGCGGCTCGCGCTGCATTCGTGCGAACTGAAGTTTCGTCATCCGGTGTCAGGCTCGCCGATGGAATTTCGCAGCGACATGCCCAGCCGTCTGATGGCGCTGATCCACCCGCGACGCGCGCGGGATTGAGATTCAGCCTGACGCAGGCTCAGTATAGAAATCATGGCGGCATCGTCGCTGGAACAGTTCCTCGAAAATTACTGCGACACGATTGATCGTCTGTATTCCTCT
>Ga0182024_10007933_pt1 | contig 22672 bp, 22 predicted proteins | sample P32metaG_FD_120480 | JGI IMG/M metagenome (GOLD analysis project Ga0182024, IMG submission 120480) | Permafrost microbial communities from Stordalen Mire, Sweden - P3-2 metaG (Illumina Assembly) | ecosystem: Environmental > Terrestrial > Soil > Wetlands > Permafrost | place: Sweden: Stordalen... | reverse complement strand
AGGCGGGCAGGAAACGAGGAGGGAATGGGCCCGGACCGGGAAGAGGAGACGGTCAGGATGCCCGCAAGATCAGCCCGCGCCGGCGCCGGCGAAAGCACGTTATGGTAACTGGGTTGTTACAGTGCCCCCCGGGCCGCGCCGCCCCGGGCGCGGCGACTCCTCCGTCCGGGCGCATTTCGTCCGCTCCGGCGGCTTGCCCCTCCGCGCCCGAGCCGGCGGGCGTCCCGGCCTCGCGCCCCGCTCCGCGGCCTCAGCCGTGGGCGCGGGGATTAAACTTCGAGATCCCCGCCAGATTCGTCCAGAGCGTTCGTTCCTCGGCCGTCAGCTCGGCCGGAGTCTGGATTTGCGCGATCACGTATAAATTGCCCCGTCCGCCCGAATCGCGCGGCAGGCCCAGCCCCCGCAGGCGGAATTGGCGCCCCGCCTGGGTGCCTTCGGGCACCGTCAGTTTCGCCGACCCGTCGAGCGTCGGAATCGTAATCTTGCTCCCGAGCACGGCCTCCCATGGCGCGAGCTCGAGGTCAAAATAGAGATCGGCCCCCTGGGGCCGAAAATCCGGATGGCGGGCCAGGCGCACCCGCAAATAGAGGTCGCCAGCCTCGGCCCCCCGGCCGGCAGTGCCCTGGCCGGCCAAACGGATGCGCTTGCCCTCCCCCGCCCCGGGCGGAATACGCACCTGGTACGTGTCGGTGTGCCGGGGTCCGCCGGGAGCGCTGGGCCGCCGCACGGTCACTTGGCGGACCGCGCCCTTCAGCACCTCGTTCAGCGTGACGAGAATGTCGGCCGTCAGATCGGCGCCCGGCGTCGCGGGCTCCTCGTCGTCCTCGCGTCGCCCGGAAAACCGGAAAGAATCCCGACCCCGCTGGCCGGCGCCAAAAAAGGTCTCGAAAAAATCGCTGAAGCCGGTGCCGCCGAATTCGAAGTCGCTGCCGTGCATCGGTCCGCCAGCGCCAGCCGCCCCCCGGCGCGCGGCGGCGGCGGCCCCCTCCTGCCAGTCGGCGCCCAATTCGTCGTAGTGCGCGCGCTTGGCCGGATCGCTCAGCACTTCGTAGGCTTCGTTGGCCTCCTTGAACTTCTCCTCCGCGCCCACCTTGTTTTTGGCGACGTCGGGGTGGTAAAGCCGCGCCAGCTTGCGGAAGGATTTCTTGATCTCGTCCGCCGAGGCATCGCGGGCCACTCCCAGTGTCGCGTAATAATCTTTGAAAGAGACGGCCATGGGGGAAAGGTGCCGCAGCACCAACTGTAGGCCGCGAAGAAGCGGCGCGCCTGTCAAGCTCCGCGGCAGACTGGCGCCTAATTCAAATGCCGGGCCATGGTGGCCGGGGTGAGGCCGGTCAGCTCGAGGCGGGGCCGGCCGAGCGTGTGCACGAGCCAATCGACGACTTGGTTCTTGTAGGCCGGGGTGGTTTTCTCCCAATTGCCCATGCCGTGCAGGCCGCCCGGAATCGTGATGAGGTCGCAGGGCACGCCGTCGGCCCGCAGTTTGGCCTGAAAACGGACGGACTGCTGGTAGTTCACGATCCGGTCGCCGGTGCCGTGCACGAGCAAAAAGGGCGGCAGCCCGGGGCGCACGAAATTGACCGGGGAGGCGGCGCGCATCAGGTCGGCCATCGCCGGATCAAGCTGCGGGTGCCCAAACAGCGCCACCATCGCCTTGGTCAATCCGCGGTCGTGGTATTCCGCCATCAAATCGCAGGGGCCATAGAAGGGGACCACCGCGGCCACGCGGGTTTCCGAGGTGGCGCGCACCGCGGCCATTTCCACCAACTGGCCGCCGGCCGATTCGCCGAGCAGGGCGATCCGCCGCGGATCGACCTTGTACTCGATCGCGTGGGCCTTGACCCACCGGATCGCCGACTCGACATCGTTCAGGCAGGCCGGATAGGGCGACTTCGGCGCCAGCCGATAGTTGATCGAAAACCAGGCCAGGCCCGCGGCGGTGAGCGGGCCGCAGAGAAGGGAGACATCCCGGCGTTTGTCGCCGCCGGTCCAACTTCCGCCGTGGACCAGGATCACCGCCGAAAACGGACCGGGGCCATCGGGGGTGCAGGCGTCGAGGCGCAGGGGCACGCCGTCGGCTTCGCCGTAGACCAGATTGGCCTGCGCAACAACGGCGCCGCGGGCGTCGAAGGCAGCGGCCAGGGAGAGAACCAAACAACCGAGCAGGGGTTTCATACCGAGGGGTGGTTCATTCAACGATGTTTCCGGGCTTTTGGAAGCGAAAGTTTCGTCCCTGCCCTCTGGGCGGGCCGCGGGCCAACGGAGCGATCGCCAAGACGCGCGCTTGCCCGCCACGTCCGAAAGAACCAATTTCGGCTGTCCCGATGCTTCCCCCGCTCCACCGGAGTCCCCTGATCGCGTTCTGTCTGGCCGCTGCCTTTTCCGGCACGGGCCCTTTCGCCGCCGCCGCGGATTGGCCCGCCCCGGTGCTGCCGCTGCCGACCTCCGCCCAGGTCGCCTGGCAGGAAAACGAACTGACGCTCTTCGTTCATTTTGGGATGAACACCTTTACCGGGCGCTCGGTCGGCCTCGGCACGGAGGACCCTATTTTATTCTCCCCGAGCGATTTAGACTGCAACCAATGGGCCCGCGTGGCCCGGGAATGCGGCTTCAAGGAGATCATCCTCACGGCCAAGCACGCCGACGGGTTTTGCCTGTGGCCGACGGCCACGACCGCCCACAGCGTGCGGAGCAGCCCCTGGCGCGACGGCCGGGGGGACGTCGTGCGGGACTTGGCCAATGCCTGCCGCGCCGAGGGCCTCAAATTGGGGATCTACTGTTCGCCCTGGGACCGCAGCCAGCCAAGTTACGACCAGGATCCGGCGGCCTATAGCCGCCTCTACCAGGCCCAATTAACGGAACTGCTGACCCATTACGGTCCGATTGCGGAGATGTGGTTTGACGGCAATCAGGCTCGGGTCGCGGACTGGCCGGCGGTCATCGCGCTGGTGCGCAAACTCCAGCCGGGTGCCATCATCAAGCAGGGGCCCAAACTGGCGCCGATTCGGGAAGATGTGCGCGGGGTCGGCAATGAGAACGCGCTGGCGCCGCTGTCGTCCTGGAGCGTGTATCCCGCCCCGGGGCAGCCGTCGGCCACCCCGCGGATTTGGTTTCCCACCGAATCGGACACAATGATGATCGGCCACTGGTTCTGGGACGGCACTCCGTCCAAGGATTTGGCGACGCTGCTCGATTGCTACTACACCTCGGTGGGCCGAAACTCGGCGCTGCTGCTCAATGTCGCGCCCGACCCCAGCGGGCGCTTTTCCGCCGCCTCGGTGCAGCGGCTGCGCGAGTTCCACGCCGCCCTCGAGCGAATTTTTCGCACCGACTATGCGGCGGGCCGGCCCGCCACGGCGACCAACGTGCGGGGCCACGATGCCGCCTTCGGCCCCGACCGCGCCGTGGACCGGCGGCCCCGCACCGCCTGGGCCACCGACGAGGGCGTCACCAGCGCCGCCCTCGAGGTCGATCTGGGCCGGCCGGTGCTGTTCAACGTCGTGCGCATCGAGGAAATGATCCGGCTGGGCCAGCGGGTCGAAGAATACCAGGTGGAGGCCTGGCACGACGGCGTTTGGCGCATCGTCGACCACGGGACCACGATCGGCTTGCGCAAACTGGACCGGATCCCCGGCGTCGTCGCCAGCCGGGTGCGCCTCACCATCCTCCGTTCGCGGGCTTGCCCCGTCATCCGTTCCTTCGGCCTGCACCTCGACACGGTCTCCCCGCCCGGCAGTTTCCTGCCCGCTCACGCCGACGCCGAAGCGCCGACGCGGGCCGACCCTTCACATGTGCGCGATGATATTGTCGCCGAAGGCGCTGCACTTGATTTCGGTGGCCCCGTCCATCTGCCGCGCGAAATCGTAGGTGACCTGCTTGGAACCGATCGCCCCGTTGAGTCCGGTGAGGATCAAGTCCGCCGCCTCGGTCCACCCCAGATAGCGGAGCATCATCTCGCCCGACAGCACCACCGAGCCGGGATTGACCATGTCCTTGTTGGCGTACTTGGGCGCGGTGCCGTGGGTCGCCTCGAAAATCGCGTGGCCGGTGATGTAGTTGATATTGCCGCCCGGGGCGATGCCGATGCCGCCCACCTGGGCGGCGAGCGCATCGGACAGATAGTCCCCGTTCAGATTCAGCGTCGCGATGACGTCGAAGTCGGTGGGCCGGGTGAGCACCTGCTGCAGCGTGATGTCCGCGATGCTGTCCTTGATCACGATCCCGGCGCCGGGCTTGCCGTCGGGAATCTTGCACCACGGGCCGCCGTCGATCTCCACCGCCCCGAAATGCTCCTTCGCGACCTGGTAGCCCCAGTCGCGAAACGCACCCTCGGTGAATTTCATGATGTTTCCCTTGTGCACCAGGGTCACGCTCTTCAGCTTGTTGCGGATCGCGTAGGAGATCGCGCTGTGGATCAAGCGCACGCTGCCCGAGAAGCTCACCGGCTTGATGCCGATGCCAACCTGGACCTGGCACGGCACGCCCTGGGCGCCGACCGCGCGCCAGAATTCCTCCGCTTTCGGCTGGGTGCCGAAGCGAATTTTCTCAAAGGCCTTCGGGAACTCTTTGGCGATGAAATCGAGAATCTTCTGCGCTTCCGGGGTGCCGGGGGCGTACTCGATGCCGGCGTAGATGTCCTCGGTGTTTTCCCGAAAAATCACCATGTTGACCTTCTCCGGATGCTTGACCGGGCTCGGCACGCCGGCGAACCACTGCACCGGACGCAAGCAGACGTAGAGATCGAGCATCTGGCGCAGCGCCACGTTGAGGGAGCGGATGCCGCCGCCGACCGGGGTGGTCAGCGGGCCTTTGATGCCGACCAGATATTCCCGGAACGCTGCGATGGTGTCATCGGGCAGCCAGTTGTTGAAGCGCTTAAAGCTCTCCTCGCCCGCGAACACCTCGAACCAGGAAATCTTCTTCTTGCCGCCGTAGGCTTTCGCCACCGCGGCGTCGAACACGCGCACCGACGAGGCCCAAATGTCGGGCCCGGTGCCGTCGCCGCGGATGAAGGGGATCACCGGCTGGTCCGGAACGGTCAGTCGCCCATTCGCGATGGTGATTTTGGCGCCGGCGGGAGGAGTGATGTCTTGATAGGGCATGATGAGAAAGTCGTTCGGGAGACTTAGAGGGTGCGGCAAAACCGCGCAATGCGGTCCACGCCCTTGGCGATGACCTCGTCGCTGGTCGCATAGCTGAGCCGCAGATAGCCTTCCGCGCCGAAGGCACTGCCCGGCACGGCGGCGACCAGCTCTTTTTCGAGCAGCCGGGCGCAGAAATCCTCGGAGGTGAGCCCGAAGGAGGAGATGTTCGGAAAGAGGTAGAACGCGCCCTCGGCCAGCAGGCAGCCCATGCCCGGGATCTCGTTCAATTTGCCGTGCAGGAACCGGCGGCGGCGGTCGAAGGCCGCCAGCATCGGCTGCAGCGCCGCCTGCGTCTTTTCCTTCTCGGTCAGCGCCGCCAAGGCGCCGTATTGCGCGAAGGTGTTCGCATTCGAGGACATTTGGCTCTGCAGTTCGGAGGCGGCCTTGATGATCGGCGCCGGCCCGACCAGCGTGCCTAGGCGCCAGCCCGTCATGGCGTAGGTCTTGGAGAAACCCGAGACGATGAGCGTCCGCGCCAGGGCCTCGGGCCCCAGCGTGGCCGGCGCCACCGCCTTGACGCCGCCGTAGACCAGGTGCTCGTAGATTTCGTCGGACAGCAGGTAGAGGTTGTGCTTCAGCGCCACCGCGACGATGGCTTCCATCTCCCCGCGGGTGTAGACGGCCCCGGTCGGGTTGGAGGGAGAATTGAGGATCAGCAGCTTCGTCTTGGGCGTGATCGCCGCTTCGAGCTGGGCAGGCGTGATCCGAAAACCGGTGGCATCGCCCGCGAGCACGAAGCGGGGCACCGCGCCGGCGAGCTTCACCATTTCCGGATAGCTGACCCAGTAGGGCGCCGGAATCACCACCTCGTCGCCCGGCGAACACACCGCCAGAATCGCCAGGTAGCAGGAAAACTTGCCGCCCGGGCTCACGATCACCTGCCCCGGGATGACCGGCAGGCCGTACTCGGCGACATACTTTTCGGCGATCGCCTTGCGCAGGGGCTCGATGCCCGGCGTGGGGCCGTATTTGGTCTTGCCGCTGCGCAGCGCGGCGATGGCGCCCTCCTTGATGTGCTCGGGCGTGTCAAAATCCGGCTCGCCCGCGGCGAAGCCGCAGACATCGGCGCCGGTCGCCTGCAGGGCTTTGGCCTTCGCGTCGATGGCGAGGGTCGGCGATGGCGCGACATTTCGGGCCCAGGTCGAGAGCGGCAGCGGCAGGGAGGACATATAAACAGAATGAGCGAAAAGGAAAGGGGGGGGAGGAGGCAAACGCAAGCCGCCGCTGGGGGCGGCTCGAGACTCCGTTTGCCGGGCGGCTGCCTCTCCGGGCGCCTTCATCCGAGCACCCGGTCGCCCTCCGACGCATCCCCTCGACAAAAGGAGTCTCGACCCGAGGGAAGAAACGCCCGAAGCCGACGATTATCCACCCTCGGCGCGTTGCTCCCGCGCGCTCCACCCGGCGGACCCGCGCTCAGCGGCGCGCTTTTTTTCCGTCCTTTTGGGGCAGATTCTCCAGCGCGAGCCGAAGGAGTTCGCCGACGCTCGCGCGCTTGTTGCGGGCGAAGCGCTTCAGCGTGGCGCGTTGGCGACCGCTGATGCGCACGGAAATTTGACGGTGCGGATCGTGCTCCGGCCGGTAGCTCTCGAAATCGTACTCTTCAATCGCGAGGCGAATGACTTCGCTCGCGGTTTTGAGCGCGTGGCCGCGCCGGCACGATTCGATCTTGTCGATCAGGGAAAGGGGCAGGTCGAAGGTCAGCGGAGCCGAAGCAGGACGTAAGTTCGAAGCCATGGGGGAAGTGGAGATTATGCCGTGGGGCGAGGAAAAATTGATGGCACGAGTGGGCGGGCTATCGCAACGCTAAAAGCGCGCCGTAATGCGGTCAGCCCGACGGGCGCCCAACGCTTAGGGCTCGAAGCGGACGATCCGATCGGGGGGCGGGGGCGCGACCGCCTCCCCCAGCACGGCCGGGCTGAAAAGCGCCGGGCTAAAGTCCAATCCAAGCGCCGCGGCCGTCACGCTAAAGCGGGCCTTGTCCCGGGTCGCGTCGTTGCGCACGTCGATGTCCTTCGGTAGCCATTCGGTGGAGACCTCTTTCAAACCCACGAGGGTGAAGGTCTTCCGCACCCGGCCATCCGGGCCCAGGGTTTCGATCTGCACGGGCGCGTGGTGTTCAGCATCAAGATACGCCCGCACCGCGCCCAGTTCGGGCAGTTGCCGGGCAACCGCGGCCGGCGGCACAAAAACGAACAGATCGGCCGGGCGGCCATGAATCCGATTCACGCTCAGGGGCCGGGCATCCGGCCAATAGAGAAACGGCATTTCCAGGTCGAAGGCGGTGATTTCGAGCCCCGGTTCCAGCGGCTCCCAGGGGGTCACCGGCCGGGCGGCCGCCGTGGGAGCGCCCGGATCGTAGAGCCAGACCGAAGAGGATTCGCCCCGCTGCAGGAGAAACCGGCGTTCGGCGGGCGTCCCAGGATTGATTTCCACGCGGGAAATCAGGCCGGCGTCATTGCGGCTCACCCAGAGGCGTCCGGGGAAATCCTTTTCGGCGCCGCGCCGCGGCAGCTGTCGCAGCACAAATTCGAGGTAATACGGCTGGGCCGGGCCGGCCTCCCGGCACTCGGCCAAGATCGCGCGGCCGGCGGCGGCATCGAGCGTGCCGGTTTGGACGTAGTCCGGCGGCGGCGCAAAATTCGGCGGCGCGGCCCGAGTCGGCAGCATCGCCAAGGCGCCAAGAAAAAGCGCCCCCCAAAATCGGGCGGGCGCTCGGCGGCCTGTGACGGCTGCGGCCATGATTTAGGGCTTGGCGCCGCTGCCGGCGGGCGGCGCGGAGGGGGCCGTGGCCGGCGCGGGCGGCATTGCGGGCAGCGGACCGGCCGGGCTCACCGGACCGGAGAGCGTCGGCAGCGCCGCTTCGCTACTGGCCAGATGCGTGTGCTGGTAGATCCGGCCCAGGAAGAGACCGAAACTAACGACGAAAAATACGATCGCGCAATTGATGGTCGCTTTGCTGAGCACGTTGCCGGTGTCGGCACCGAAGGTGGCTTCGGCCATGCCACCGCCCATCGCCGAACCCATGCCCCCATCCGATTTGGCGCGCTGCATGAGCACGACCAGGATCATGATCAACGAGACGGCCACGAGGATGAAGGTGAGGATACCAAGAATGATGCTAAGGGCCATAAATAGGAAGAGGCATCCCAGCAGGCAAAAGGGTCCCTTGTCAAGACGCGCTATGCGGGCGCGCCCGGGTTAGGCTTCGATGCCGATCTTCTCTAAGATGCGCTGCAGGTCCTCGTTACCGCGGTACTCGATCACGATCCGGCCCTTCTTCGGCGAATGGAGGATCGCGACCCGCGCCCCCAGCCGGGAGGTCAGCTTCTTTTCGATGCCCTCGACGGCCGCCCGATCGGCCGGCGGGATGGGCCGGCGGCGTCCCGATCCAGCGCGCCCGCCGGATTTCACGGTCAGGACCAATTTCTCGGTGCTGCGCACGCTCAGGCCATCGGCAATGACCCGGCGCGCAAAGAGGAGGCGCTGAGCCGGGTCTTCCACGCCTAGGAGCACCTTGGCGTGCCCGGGGCTGAGCAGGCTTTTCCCCAAATAACCCTGAATCTCGCCGTCCAAGGACAGCAGACGCAGCGCGTTGGCGACCGCCGCCCGGCTCTTGCCTACCCTTTCGGCCGCCGTTTCCTGCGTCAGGTCAAAGTCGCGCACCAAGCTCGCGTAGCCATGGGCCTCCTCAATTGGGTTCAACCCTTCCCGCTGCAGATTTTCGATCAGGCCCAGGGCGGCGGCGGACGCATCGCTCGCTTCGGCCAAGCGGGCGGGAATCAGCTTGATTTTCAGCTGCTGGAAGGCGCGCCAGCGGCGCTCGCCGGCAATGAGCTGAAACTTTTCCCCTTGCCGGCGCACGACGATCGGCTGGAGCAGCCCCTCGCTGCGGATGCTTTCCGCCAGTTCGCCCAGCTGTTCGGGCGTGATTTCCCGGCGGGCCTGGTAGGGGCTGGGTTCGATCAGCGCCACCGGGATTTCCTGATAGGCAGCGAGGCCTCCGGTGGCCGTGGCCGCGAGCGGCGCCGCGCCTAAGCCCGTCACGGCGACCGGGCTCGCCGCGGCACCGCTCGCGGTGACGGGGGGCTTGGCGGCGGCGATGAGGCCGCTCAGGCCTCGGCCCAGTCGTGATTTGGAAGGAGCGGCCATGTTATTTTCCTCCGGGAATGAATAAGGTTTGGCCGACCCGGATCCGGGACGGGTCGGCGAGCTTGTTGGCATTGACGATATCCGAAAGCTTCGCGCCGGTCCTCTTGGCGACCAGGGCCACCGTGTCCCCTTTTTGCACCACGTAGTTGATGCCCTCCTTGGGAAAGTCGGTGCTGAAGGTTCCCGGTCCCGCGGCCGCGCGGGCGGCACTAGCCGCATCCCCGGCGGGCCCCGGTGGATGCGGCTGCTTTTGCAGCTGCGCGGACACCTGCTTCAGCGTGTCGTCCTGGCCGGCCGCGACCGTGGCTTGGACGGTGCGATTCAGCTCGGCGATCGCGTCATTTAATTGGCCCATGGTGACGTAATCGTGGCCGCCCGATTGGGCTTTTTCTCGCAAAGCGGTGTTCTCCGACTCGAGTTGGTCCACGCGCAGCGACAGGTCGTCCACCTTCTGGGACAGGCTGCGCAGGTCCTCGCGCAGATTGGCCACATCCACCGCTGTCGGCGCCGATTGGGCGCGACCGACGGAGATCGCCGCCACGAGCGGCAGCAGCCTGGACCATTTCCACATGGGTGCTTGCCCGAATACCTCATGAAGCACGGAGAATCTTGGCCAAAATGTCGGGCAGAGTGGACCTCGATCTCCCTCAATGGCCTGAAAGGCCACCTTCGGTCGACCTCGGCCCATTCTGCTCCGACATTTTGGCCAATCTTCTGCCGTGTTCATAAAGTATTCGGGCTAGCTTGCGAAAAGCCCCCGCGAAAACAAGCGGCTTGTGGCCGCGGGCCCGCCCGTTCACCGGAAAGGGCGCGGCGCGCTGAAGGCCGGCATCGGGCGCGAGGGCAGGCGCGTGCCGCGCGGAACCGGCCGGCCGCGCAGAAATTCCCCGGCCGCCAGCTCCCGGCCGCCCGGCCGCTGCAGCCGGCGGACCCGCAATACGCCCGCCCCGGTGGCGATAAGGAGCCCGTCGGCGTCCGCGCCCAGCACTTCTCCGGGGGCGGCCTCCGTCCGCCCCGGCCGGGCTTCCGCCTGCGAAAACTTCACGGGCTGTCCGCCGATCTCGACCGAGCAACCCGGCCAGGGCGTGAGCGCATTGATGCGCGCGGCGAGGATTTCGGCCGGAACCGCAAAATCGAGCCCCCCGTCGTCTTTCGTCAAGCGCCGGCAGTAAGTGGCCTGATCGGCGGCCTGCTCGGTAAACCCCAGCCGGCCGCCGGCCAGGAGCGGCAGGGAACGGGCGAGCAAGGGCACGCAGGCCGCCCCGAGCTTGGCCGCAATTTCCGTCGCCGTGTCCAAAGGCTCGATCGGCACGGATTCGACGTCCGCCACCGGGCCGGCATCCAGCTGCCGCACGATGCGCATCAGGGAAACGCCCGTGGCGCGCGCCCCGGAAGCAATCGCCGCCTGGATCGGCGAAGCCCCGCGCCAGGCGGGCAGGACCGAGGCGTGAAGATTGAGGGTGCCCAGGCGCGGAGTGGCGATGAACGGGTCGCGCAAAATCTGGCCATAGGCCGTGACGAGGCTGAGGTCCGGCCGCAGCGACTCGAGCGCCGTCCGCTCCGCTTCGGTCAACTTCTCGGGCTGGTGAATGGGCAAGTTGCGCGCGGCGCCCCACGCTTTGATCGGGCCAACCTGCACCCGCTGTCCCCTTCCCGTCGGCCGGTCCGGCTGGGTAAAGACGGCCACCACCTCGGCCAGACCCCTGCCCTCCCCGGCGAGCCAATCCAAGAGCGGCAGGGCAATCGGGTCCGAACCGAGAAACACCACCCGCAAGGGCCCGGCGGCCTCACTCGTCCAAGGATTCATGGGTCCGAGATGCGGCCGCGCGCGATTTCCGTTCGCTCTCCGAACCGCCGTCGCGAACCTTGCCCACTAGGTCGAAGGTCACCGGGCAGCCGGCGAGCTTGAACTCCTTGACCAGACCCGCTTCGAGGTAGCGCCGGTATTGCTCGGTCAATTTCTCCTCGCGATTGCAAAAGAGTTTGATGCGGAAAGGCCGGTTGCCGGTTTGAGTGGCGTAGTAGACGCGGAAGCGGCGTCCGGCGATCGCCGGCGGCGGCGTGCGCTCGGTCAGATATGTCAACACCTCGTTCAATTTGGCGGTCGGGAGCTTCTTGTCCAGGGCGCGGCTCAGCTGCACCGCGGCATTGAGCATGCGGTCGACTTCATAGCCGCTCATCGCAGAGACGAACACCAGCGGGGCGCCCGGCGTGAAGAAGAGCCGTTCGAACACGGCATGTTCGTACTTCTCGCGGTAGTCGCGCTCATTCTTGAAACCCGGAATGCCGCCGTCGCGTTTAAAGGCTTCGCGGACCTGATCCCACTTGTTGACGACCACCACGATCGGCCGCTGCTCCTTCACGGCCTCGCCGGCGATCGCCTTGTCCTGCTGGGTCACCCCTTCCATCGCGTCGAGCACGAGAAAAACGACGTCGGCCCGCTGAATTGCCTGCAGCGAACGCAAGCGGGAGAAATATTCGACCGGCGAAGCCAGCTTGGCGGCCGCCTTGATGCCCGCCGTGTCGATCAGGCGAAACGGATAAAGCTCGCCGTCGCGCCCCTTGAAATCGAAGGGCAATTCCACCGCATCGCGGGTCGTGCCCGGGATGTCGCTCACCAGCAGGCGGTCGCTGTCGAGCAGGCGATTCGACAGCGAGGACTTGCCCACATTGGGCCGGCCGATGAAGCAGAAACAGATGGGGCGGGCGTCCTCGCCCTCGCGCGGATCGCTAATGAAGACTTCGGGGGCCGGTCCCAGGTGCCCCAAAATCGCCGCGCGCAACTCGTCCTCGCCCCGGCCGTGCTCGGCCGACACGCGCACCGGTTCGCCGAGGCCGAGCCGGTAGGCGCCGGCCAATTCGATCTTTTCATCGCCAAAATCGGCCTTGTTGATGACCAAAATGACGGGCTTCTTGCTCTGGCGCAGGCGGCCCGCGATGCGCTCGTCCAGCCCCGTGATGCCACCCAGGCCGTCGACGACAAAGAGGATCAGCCCGGCCGCCTCGATCGCGAAGCCGACCTGGCGTTCGGACGCAGCCGTGAGAGCGGCGGCGGTGGCGGCGCCAGTGAAGCCGAGGCCGCCGGTGTCCATCAAAGTGTAGGCGCCGTCGGCGACCTCGGCCGAAATCACGTCCCGCGTGATGCCCGGCTGGTCATGAACGATCGCGATGCGTTCGCGCGCGAGCCGGTTGAAGAGCCGGCTCTTGCCCACGTTGGGCCGGCCGACGATCGCGACGGACCGGTTCACGATTTGGCCAATCCTTGGACGTAACGGTCGACGCGGTCGCAGGCCTCAATCAGCGACTCGTAGCCCGTCGCAAAACTCGCGCGGACAAAGCCCATTCCGCCCGGGCCGAAGGCGGTGCCCGGTACGACCGCCACTTTCTCGGCCGCCAAAAGCCCATAGGCAAAATCGCGCTCGCTCAGGCCCGTCCCGGCCACGCTGGGAAAGGCATAAAAGGCGCCGCCGGGCAGGTGGCACTTCAGGCCCGCGCCGTTGAAGCGCCGCACGACCAAATCGCGGCGCCGGTGGTATTGTTCGCGCATCGCCTTCATCGCGTCGGACCCGCGCAGCAGCGCCTCGATCGCCGCTTCCTGGGCCAGGATCGGGGCGCAGAGCATGGAATACTGATGCACCTTCATCATCGCCTCGACCAGCTCGGCCGGACCGCAGGCATAGCCGATCCGAAATCCGGTCATCGCAAAAGCCTTGGAAAATCCGTGGAGGAAGATGGTCCGCTCCTGCATGCCCGGAAACACCGTGATGCTCGTGTGCACCCCGTCGTAGACCAGTTCCGAATAGATTTCATCGCTCAGCACGATGAGATCCTTTTCCACCGCAAAGCGCGCGATCTTCTCCAGCCGCTCGCGGTCGCAGGTTCCGCCCGTGGGATTGCAGGGCAGATTCATCATGAGGACCTTGCAGCCCGGGCGCCAGGCCCGCGCCACATCCTCGACATTCAGGGCGAAGCCATCCTCGGCCCGGGTATCCACTGGAATCGCGATGCCATGCGCCAGGGTGACGCTGGGATGATACGAGACGTAGCAGGGCTGGTGATAGAGCACCGCATCGCCCGGGTTCACCAGGGCGCGCAGCGCCAAGTCGATCGCCTCCGACACCCCCACCGTGACGATGACTTCGTCTTCGGGCCGGTAGGCGACGTCGTAATTTTGCTCCACGTACTTGCTGATCGCCCGGCGCAATTCGATCAGGCCCAGATTGGAGGTATAATGGGTCTTCCCTTTTTCCAGGGCGTAGATCGCCGCCTCGCGGATATGCCAGGGCGTGTCGAAGTCCGGCTCGCCGATGCCGAGCGAGATCACGTCCTGCATCTTCGCCACGATCTCGAAAAAATCGCGGATCCCCGACTTGGGCAGATCCACGACATGGCGGGCAATAAATCGTTTCATGGGTGAAGCGCGCGGAGCCCGCGGCGCGGGGTGGCGCGGGCAGCGAAACTTTAGGGAGCGACCTTCAACCGCCCGGAGGCTTCCGGGTGAGAGTCGATCAAGTAGCCGCCCTCCTTATAAGAACGCAGCATGAAATGGGTGCTGGTCGAAAGGACGCCCTCCAAGGTCGAGAGCTTCTCCGACACAAATCCGGCCACCTTCTGCAAACTGGGTCCGGTGACAAAAATCAGCAAATCATAGGAGCCGGACATCAGGTAGCAGGACTCCACTTCGGCAAAACGGCTCAGCCGATCGGCGAGGCGGTTGAAGCCGCCGCCCCGTTCGGGCGTGATCTTGACCTCGATTACGGCGCGCACGGCGGCCGACGACTCCCGCGACAAGTCGAGGACCGGGCGCCAGCCCAGGAAAACCTTCTCCTTTTTCAACTGCTCCAGGTGATCGTCGACCTCTGCTTCGGTGAGTCCTACCACCTGAGCCATTTGCGCCGATGTAAGATGGCCACCTTCGATTAAGAGCTTGAGCACAGGGTTCATAAGGAATCACGACTATCCGGAATCGCCCCGGGCAAGGCCAGACGAATCTTTGCCCTCAACTCGGAGCCCGACGTGACGATGAGACAAAAGAGCTCATCCTTATTTCGCGCCCATGCACATCCTTTTGGCTGAAGACGATAAAACGTCGCGCGAACTCCTGCGTCGGATTTTGGAGGCCGAAACCCACACCGTTGACCTGGCCAAGGACGGGGAGGAGGCTTGGAAATCCCTGGAGGCTCCGTCCCGGCGATTCGACGTCTGCGTGTTCGACATCTGCATGCCGAGCATCAGCGGGATCGATCTTTTGGAGCGCATGCGGGCCAAGGACGCTCATCGGCGCATCCCGGTGATTCTGTGCACGGCGCTTAACGACCGCACCACGGTGCAACGCGCCGCGGCGCTCGGGGTCACTCATTTCGTGGTCAAGCCCTACAGCCGGACCTTGATGCGCGATAAACTGGAGCAGATTCGCGCCGCGATCGAAGGCGCACCGGAGGCCGAAGAGCCGGCGTTTGTCTGCCGGCGCCTCGGCATCGATGCCGACACCCATCGCGAAATGATCGAGTCGCTGCTGGCCGATGCGCACGAATGCGCGGAGTTGCTGCGGGCCAACCCGGACCTGCCCGCACTGCAAAAGCTCTTGATGCGCTTGCGGGGAATCAAGGGCTCCTGCCTCACTTTAGGGATGCCCCAGGTGGCGGAGCAATTCCGGTTGCTCAAGGATTTGATCGATGCGCATGTGGCCGATCCGGCGGCGATGCCCTACCCGGAAGCCAAGATCGCGGCCCTGCTGGCGGAGCTCGATGCCCGCCTGGCGCAGGCCGCCGCACGAATCAAGACCCCGGCCTAACCGGTCCAATCGCGGCCGGGATGGACAAATGCTCCGAACCCGCCAAGGTTTGGCGCCTCGATTATGTTCGAATCCCTTACCGACAAGCTCGGGCAGGCCCTGCGCAACTTGTGCGGCGTGGGCCGGCTCACCGCGGAAAACATGGCGGAAACGCTGCAGGAAGTCCGCACGGCGCTGCTCGCGGCCGACGTTCACTTCAAGGTGGCCCGGGAGTTTGTGGAACGGGTGCAGGCCCAATGCATCGGCCAGGACGTCCTGAAGGGCGTCACGCCCGGCCAGCAGATCGTCAAGATCATCCATGACGAATTGGTCCGCCTGCTCGGCGAAGGTGCGACCGCGCTCAGCGCGGCTCGCCCCCTGCGAATCATGATGGTCGGCCTTCATGGCTCGGGCAAGACGACCTCGAGCGCGAAGCTCGGCCGTTTGCTGAAGAAGCGCGGGTACCGCCCGTTCTTGGTCGCGGCCGACATCTACCGGCCGGCGGCGATCGACCAGCTCGAAATTCTGGCGAAGCAGGAGGAACTGGGGTTTTACTGCGACCGCGCCTCGCGCGATGTGCCAGCCATTGGCGTCGCAGCCCTTGGGGCCGCGCAGGCCGCCGGAGCCGATGCGATCATCTTCGATACGGCCGGCCGGCTGCAAATCGACCAGGATCTGATCGCCGAAGTCCAGCGGCTGCGGGCTCAGGTGAAACCCGACGAGGTCTTCCTCGTCGCCGACGGCGCCCTCGGGCAGGAGGCGGTCAATGTCGCCAAAACCTTCCACGAGGCGGTGCAGCTGACCGGCCTCATCCTCACCAAAATGGACGGCGATGCCCGGGGCGGCGCCGCCCTTTCCATCAAGTCGATCACCGGCGTGCCGATCAAGTTCGTGGGCACGGGGGAGAAGACCGAGGATTTCGACCCGTTTTATCCCGACCGGCTGGCTTCCCGCATCCTCGGCATGGGCGACGTTGTTTCCCTGGTCGAAAAGGCCCAGGAGACGATGGACGAAAAGGAAGCCGAGAAAATGGCGGACAAGCTCCGCAAGGCCGACTTCAACCTCGAGGATTTCCTGGCCCAGCTCCAGCAGGTGAAGAAAATGGGCTCGATGCAGAGCGTCCTCGGCATGGTGCCCGGCATGAGCGGGGTGAAATTGGGCGACGGCGCCGACCAGCAGATGGCCCGGACCGAGGCCATCATCAAGTCGATGACGCTGAAAGAGCGGCGCAAACCTGAGATTCTCAACGGCAGCCGGCGCCAACGGATCGCCGGCGGCGCGGGCGTGAAGATCGTCGAAGTGAATCAGCTGCTGAAGCAGTTTTCGCAGATGCAGAAGATGATGAAGATGATGAAGGGCGGCGGGGCGCAAAAGATGATGCGCCAGATGGAAGCAATGAAAAAAGGCGGCGGATTCCGTTGACACTGTGCCGTTAATTGCCGTTATTTAACGGCAAGATGGCACGCCCCTACGTCAAGGATCTGGTCTGGCCGAAGATCACGCCACTACCCAAAAACAGATGGCTGGTGGATACTGGCGTTCGGGCAGGCAAGCGAATGCGGAAGAAATTCGCTACCGAAAAAGAGGCCATTGCATGGGCCGATTCCTTCAAACGACCTGTCGAACTAAATGGACAGGCGGCTCTAACTGACACCCAGCGCCACCAGCACGTACTAGCGGACCATATGCTCAAGAGCAATGGCTTTACCACCGTATCTGTGGTGGACGCAGTGAATCACTACTTACGTTTCATGCAGGTTAGTGGTAAATCTCCTAAGGTATCAGAAGCGGTACACCAACTGATCGAAAGCCACCAAGGGAGATACAAAGTGCAATTGGGGGTATCGCTAAATGACTTTTTAGCGGCCTTCGGAGAGAAAAAGGCCGCCGATATTGATGGCGACGAACTGCGCCAATGCATATTTAAGCGAACCGACATTAAGGAAACTACACGTCATAACCACTATCGGGCGATTCAAACATTCTTTGCCTACTGCAAGGACTCAGGGTGGATCGAGAAGAGTCCTCTACAAAAACGACATATTCCAAAAGTCGGGGCCTATAATCCTCAGATTCTAACTATCAAAGACGCAGCGAAATTATTGATGGTCACAACTGACCCGAAATATGAAAATATGAGGCTGTTTATGGGCCTCGCCCTGTTCTGCGGAATACGGATACAGGAACTCTGCCGCCTAAAGTACAGCGACATTGTTTGGAACAGCCACGATAAATGCCACGTTGTTCTAATCGGACCGCACATCGGAAAAAAGAACAGGGCGAGAAATGTGCCGGTGCCTGCCAACTGTGAACTATGGATTATCGACCATTTGAAGGCGCACACGCCCCACCCTATCTACTTAAAAAAGGAGCGTTGCGACTACGTCTTGCCTGGGGAGGAAGGTGGAGTGTCCTACCGACTACGGGAGATCGCAAAAAAAGCGGGAGTGACAATGTCGCAAAACATTATGCGACATTCGTTTGCCAGTTATTACTACGAATTGACGAGGGACGCCGAACAAACTAGGTATCGATTGGGCCATAACACACCCGACGTGCTGTTTACTCACTATCGCCAATTGGTAACTGGCACCACCAATCCCTTCGACTACTTCAAAATCTGTCCACCTAAATATGGGATGGATGCACACCTAAATGGAGTGAATAAGAAAATGGCTGATATTGCCACTCCTACACCTGAAGCCCTAAGAATACTCCATCTCCTATGAATACCTTTCTCCAACTGATACAGATATTCCAACTCGACCGTATTAGTGCCAAATTGGATGCCCTTCGTCCGCCAGCCCCAATGCCAGTGACCGATTGTAGCCCCGAGGTCTATGTTGCCGGAAAGATACAGGGTCCGCCGCCACCTGCAGCGGAGAACCCGTGTTCGGACTACTGTTCTCAAGAAATGTGGGACGAACGAGTATCAGCACGAGCAATTGAGAGGCTGGAGAAGCAATACGCCCGCCCTTAGGCTGCTACTTTTTCCACTTCTGCTTACTGTATTTCAGGACTGATTGATACCCGACACCTGTTTTCTTGCTGATCTGCGTCAGATTGATGCCCTCGGCATGCATGGCTTTCATCTTCGCCAATAGTTCCGGACTGACACGACCTTTACCCTTTCTTGTCTGTTCGATCTGATACGCTTTGTTTTTATCGATGAAATCTCCGAGCGAGTCATACTTGTATTTCTTCGCAACGGCGGTCAACTCCGTGAAGGTCTGTTCCAGACGCTTGATGGCGGCGAGTTCATCTTCGTGTTTCTTCTTCTCTGCCTCATAGGCATCAGCGCGTTTTTTGCGCTCGATTTCATAGGGAGAAAGAGGAGCGTCCGGAGGGGGCGTGGCGGCAGGAGTATTTGCAGGAGTAGGCATAGGACTCTATGTATCGGCACCAACTACTAGGTACTCAAGCCGAAACTTCGCCGCCGCTCGTCATCACGTTGAATCGCCTCAAATACCGCTGTCCTCTTAATGGAGATCGAAGGCAAATGGAATGGGCAGTGCAATGGATACACCCGAAAGGCATTCATAAAACTATACGCCAATGACCTAGTGAAATCATGAACGGTATCGAATGCTCCCATAAGGTTCATAAGTCGATACCCCCATTTTGAATCTGGTAATGGTGGACCATAGCGCCATACAGCGCCCGTGGCAATTCTAGGAATGATAGTTTCATCGAGAACCCAACCATTCTTCTTAAACGCAAATTCCGCATAGGAAAGCCACCAGCGCCATTTCTTACCACCAACAGGTGATCCATATTGACAGGTCGCCCGCCTCCAATATCTCAGCGGTGCGGTCAACATGGCGTATTCACAAAACGCCAAAACAGCCTTTGCGCTCTTCTTTCCTTTCAATCTCTCCATAACTTTCAATTTAATTCGATTACGTTTAGGTAAAACCGCTTTGTCGGGTGCGAGCGAAGGCGGAACAAAAAAGGTACGTAAAATCTGCTCACCGTCTTTGATTCTGTGCGGCTGCAAATTATTTATATACCTAACGAGCCGCATACCCTTCATTCGGCGATCATTAAGCCGTAGGTCTAGTGATTTCGTCAGGTACTTGGAAAGATAGCGGCTCATTGCCAATCTGCCCTTCTTCGGTGGTAGCGCTTCGAATCTACCGAAACCATAATACCACATTCGCTCACGCATATGGTTCCAAAACCACCTTAGGTTGCAGTCGATGTGCGTATAGTTATGGTGGTCGATTGCATGCCAACAGTCGGGTGTCCATTTATACGACCACGGCAGCAAAATGACGGCGTGAGCATGGAATGAACCATCTTTATGCTGTTCCGGTACCATCACTCCACATAAAACATAAAGTCGCAATACCCCAGTCGTAAACGAGTTCCACCTTTTCTGCAATTCCTTGCGATCCCAAATCTTCTCCTTACCGGTTAACGTCAAAAACAAAATGCGGTTCTCTGATCCTGCCAACGAAAACAACTCATCGACATTTTCCTCCAGCGGAATACGTGATTTTGACCGAGACCTCTTGAGACCCTTTCCTTTCAGCATATCGCTGGTATAAGCGATAAACGATCACCATGTCGGTATTTCGGAGAAAAAGACCCCCTAGGTGCTGAATCCTAGGGGGTTCATTGTATAGGATCAGTATGAGGGTCGCAGTGATCCTGCCTCTAATGTACGATACAATCGGCAATGAGTCAATTAGTCACACAGGATAGTCTACCGTAATGCAACTATCGTTTGAGTTGTTCTCAATAGACAAGGAAGGGTTTGATAGTCTGCTCATTTATTCTTAATCTATATCCATTTCGGTTGCCGATGCTCCTTTTAATGTCACACGCCTATCGGCGTACTGGAGTCCAAGTTTCGGAAATAGATCCAGAATGCGATTGTGGATATACGTCTGTAAGTGCTCCAGAGCGGGAGCATCTACAATGCCCGAGGGTCCCGCTGTCGATCGAATGATCTCGATTCGTCGTGTACCGTAGATTTCGACATACAGAGTTAACGGGACTTTCCGAGCCATAAGACGTGCAAGATTACCACTAACCAATTCGGGCAAATGCTTTCCTTTGTACAGAGGAGCCTTGTAGAAAAGCCAGTCGAGACTGTCTTTGTCCTCCATCAGCAACGGGACTTTGATTCGGGCGATATCTTGACATTTGTGGTAACTGTCACGCTGGAGGTTGGAGTATATGTAGTTCATATGCCTAAAATGACAACGAGATGCCGAACGCCCGCTGAGGTTGGAAAAGGAGTTGCTCCAACCAGCCCAACCAGCCGTCTAAAAAAGTTTTGTCCCGTACTCGAGGTGAAATCTCCTCTGAAAAACGCCGGACCATGCGCAAGCAACTGTGCGAGACCATAGGCGGGTTTGGCATATCGAGTCTGTAGAGCCAGCCGACCTGATCCTTATTGGGTCCATACCACTCTTTAGCCTTGTAGAGTAGTTTGCGCTTCAAATGCGAGTTAAGCACCCGAGCCAGCAGTTCAAATCCTACCCTGTCTGTCGGTGTAATGCCATACTCTACGAAGTCCCGTACCTGCCGTCGAGTCTCCGGAGCCTGCACCAATAGCGGATTGTCCATGATTTTGTCATAGTCATTCAGTGGCATATGGCCAACGCCCATGCAGAAGTCGTGATGATTTTGCTTTGCGATTACTCCTCTCTCGTCTCTGTCGAGCGACCTTGGCTGTAGATCCTCCGTCAAACCGAAACTAAAGCCCCGAGCACGCAATGCGAAGTTGAGTCCGGCGATGGTGTGACGATGCCCGCCATAAACGAGCCCAAGGTGGCCGGATTTCGTATGATACCATGTCACTTGTCGTTCCCGATCAAGGCGCTTTACCTCTGCAGACGGATTACCTGAGATAACGTCTACCAGTAGATCGATTGACCGTGCAGGATGGGCGAATGACTGGCGCTGAACAAAAGTGCCAGCGCCGGCGTGGAATTCGGGCAGGGGTGGAGCGCCAGGAATGCCACCACCACCAGGCGGAGCCCATCGCATGGCGATCATGCGGCGGATCGTCGGCTTGTCCCACGTGATGGCGTTGCCGTTGATTCGGTCTCTGTTGGCGATCTCCAGATGGATGTTAATGTTATCGGTGTCTACGTGGACAATACCGTAAAAATGCGAGTGTGGGGCAAAGTGCCGCATAAAGGCTTCTCCGAGAGGCCGAGCGCTGTTGGCCCAGTTGGTGTAAGTGGGCTCATCTTTTGTTTTCTCGAACGAAAGTATGACCCTCTTCAATGGAGAGCGAGCCCTTGTGCCATGCGCTGAGGTTTCAAGCGCCCGAGCCATGCCCAAGATGTTACCTCTATCTATGGGGAGATTGCCAAAGACGCTGTATACCCTGTCCTTGACCCCTGCACGCCCTCCTATTGATGGGGCTTCACGATAATCGTACTTTAACGCTCCGAGAACGCCACGGCTACAGGCTGGCAACACCTTTACTATCACCCTAGGCATTTTCAACCTCCGCAAGGAATGGTGCCCCATACATCACTACGTTTGCGATGGCGTACCGTATCCACGGGGAGTGGGCTACGGCTAGCAAATGCGGTGGCACTTTGACACGCACGCTGACGCAGGGGCGCAGAATAGGGCGATAGCGCCCATGAAAGGCCCTATTGCTGGCAATCTCCGGCCAGCGCTGGCACGCTACCTCCAAACCACCTGCATGGGGCGCTAGCATGCCTAGAATGCCCAAGATAGGGCATCCACGGGGGGCATAGAACCGAAGCCGCTTATATCCGCTCATACCGTTGGTGTACGGTATAAGCGGACATTAAGTCTAGGGGCTCAATTGCAGGGGTAGATAACGAAATGGCCGGAAGGGATGAGAACACCGGAAACTGTGGCGTTTTCGATGACCCAACCGCTGCCAGATATGTGGTAGTAGTTCATAATATTTGCTCCTTTCTACAGTCTATTACACGAGCCTTTAATCGTTTTATATGAGTATTTTCATTTTTTGCGACCATGGCGACGACGATAGGATATACACCAAACAACGCCCGCCATTTCTCTCTGGCTCCTCACGTGCAACGGCCGTCAATGAGATATACACCTCGGAGGCGAATGCGAATTTGATCGCCTTTGCATCGGGCATCGAGGACATGGAGGCTAAGCCCGTGAGGGCAAGATAGTGGGCATGGCCCACTCCCGTTCGGCTAACGCCTCGGGGTTTGACACCGTCCCCTGCCCTTTTTGAGGGATGATTAAATTGCCTGTTCTATTGGATTTACATGCGGCGGAATTTGGTAAACACTCGATAAGTGAGGCTATTCGGATTTTTATCCCCCAAAGATCCAGTTCCTGACCACGCGGAACGGATCTTCATGCTCGCCAAACGCGGAACTGCATCTGCGCGGAATTTCATCAAGGAGGAGCGAAAAAAGGAACTGGAAGCGGAACTGCTCTTCGCACTCATACTTGAGTATCAATATCTGTATCTTTTGCTCACCGATCGGGTGGTCTATCAGGTAGTGGACGAGACCCTTCGCAGGCGAGTTATGAACCGCCTGTTCGACACATGTATAGACGGCTCGGTGGATCGGCTTTGCCAAGGAACCAACATAACGCCCGAACAGTTGCGCAACCGGAAAGTTCT
>Ga0182024_10007932_pt1 | contig 22675 bp, 23 predicted proteins | sample P32metaG_FD_120480 | JGI IMG/M metagenome (GOLD analysis project Ga0182024, IMG submission 120480) | Permafrost microbial communities from Stordalen Mire, Sweden - P3-2 metaG (Illumina Assembly) | ecosystem: Environmental > Terrestrial > Soil > Wetlands > Permafrost | place: Sweden: Stordalen... | reverse complement strand
GTCGGCCGAATCCTCGGTGTACATGCCGAACTGTGTGTGTCCCGAGCCGCGCGTGAAATAGGCCGCCTTCGGGTGTACTCCCGGCAACGTGCGATAGGTGATGCCGTCGCCGTCCTTGTCCACGTAGCGATAGAATTTTTCGAGTTTCTCGATCTCAGCCTTATCGAGCATTTTGCCGCGATCCGGGCGATAAGCGTCGTCCCACTTGAATTCGCGGCACATCCAGTCGTTCATGCCGATATCAAGGTCCGACAATACCAGCACGGGCGTCTGCAGCCGCTCCGCAAGATCGAAGGCCTGTACCGCCATATGGAAGCATTCCTCGGCATTCGCGGGATACAGACACACTTGGCGCGTATCGCCGTGCGAGGCATAGGCGCACGCCATGATGTCGCCCTGCTGCGTACGGGTGGGCATGCCGGTGGAAGGTCCCACACGTTGGATGTCGAATATGACCGCCGGGACCTCTGCGTAGTAGGCAAGCCCCAGGAACTCGTTCATCAGCGAGATGCCGGGGCCCGATGTAGCTGTGAACGCGCGCGCGCCGTTCCACGATGCACCGATCACCATGCCGATGGCGGCGAGCTCGTCCTCCGCCTGGATGAACGCGAAGTTCTTCCGGCCGCTTGTGGCATCGATCCGCGTGCGGTCACTGAAAGCCTTGAACGCATCCATCAATGAAGTGGACGGCGTGATCGGATACCAGGCGGCGACGGTTGCACCTGCGAACACGCACCCCAGCGCAGCGGCAGTATTGCCGTCGATCATGATATAGCCGCTGGTCTTCGCCATCTTCTCAACGCGCAGCGACAACGGGCACGGAAACGTGGCCTTGGCACACTCGTAGCCCAGCTCGATCGCCTTCATGTTGCTCGCGACGAGCTGCGGTTTCTTCGCATAGGTCTCCGCGAGAAGCTGGCGCACCTGCTCGAGGTCCAGGTCCAGAAGCGCAGCCAGCACCCCGGCGTAACAGATGTTCTTCATTAGAATGCGGGTGCGCACGCCGTTGAAGTTCTCATTGCACAGCTTCGCAAGCGGCACGCCGATGGCGGTGATGTCTTCTCTTTTGAGAAGCGCAGGCCGCGGCCAGGTCGAGTCGTATATGAGATAGCCGCCCGGGGCGACCTCACGCACATCCTTCGAATAGGTCTCCGCATTCATCGCCACCATGATGTCCACGCGGCCCGAGCAGGCGACATAGCCTTGCTTCGTCACGCGGATCTCATACCAGGTAGGCAAGCCTTGGATATTCGAAGGGAAGTAGTTCTTGCCCATCACCGGAATGCCGCTCCGGAAGATCGACTTCATGAGAAGCATATTGGCGCTCGCCGAGCCCGTGCCGTTGACGGTGGCGATCTTGATGACGAAGTCGTTGATCTTTGCGGAGTCAGGGGCAGACATAAGTGGAAGTCGCTCTCATAACGAAGGGGTCATCGCGTGCGTCGCTGGCGGCCGCTAGGCGATCTTGGGCTCGCGTTCAACCGCAGCGCGCGCCTCATCCACGGCAAGCGGCCAATGAACGTAGGACTTTTGCATGTCCCAGGCTGCGGTAGGACAACGCTCGGCACACAGTCCGCAGTGCACACACACATCCTCATCCTTCACCATCACGCGCCCCGTCTGCGGAAGCGCGCGGGAGACATAGAGCGCCTGCGTCGTATTCAACGCCGGCGCCTTAAGACGCGTGCGCAGTTCGGCTTCCTCGCCATTTGCCGTGATCGTCAGGCAGTCGACCGGACAGATGTCGATGCAGGCATCGCATTCGATGCACAGTTTCGCATCGAATACGGTCTGCACGTCGCAATTCAGGCAGCGCTGCGCTTCCGCGGCAACCTGCTCAGCCGTGAAGCCGAGCTCGACCTCGATGTCGAGCTTTTTGAAACGCTCCTTCAAGGACACGTGCGGCATCAGGCGGCGCTCGAGCGGGGTGTAGTCATTCGCATACGACCACTCGTGCATGCCCATCTTGCGGCTCTGCAGATTCATGCCGGGAGCGAGGCGCTCGCTGATCGGCTCGCCCTGGCAGTGCTTGTGCGCCGAAATCGCAGCCTGATGCGCCTGTTCTACCGCCCAGATGATGTTCTTCGGCCCGAACGCTGCGTCACCGCCGAAGAAAACACCGGGTCGCGTCGATTGAAAGGTTTTCGCATCAACAAGCGGCACGTTCCATTTGTCAAACTCGATACCGAGATCGCGCTCGATCCAAGGAAACGCATTCTCCTGGCCAATGGCCAGGATGACGTCGTCGGCCGCCTCGAACTCCTCGCTGACGACGCGCTCGGCCGTAATACGGCCGTCCGCGTCGATGTCGTATTCCATCTTGTCGAACAGCATTCCAGCAAGCCTGCCGTTTGCGACGACGAAGGATTTGGGCACGCGGTTGACGATGATTTCGACGTGCTCTTCTTCAGCATCCTCGAGTTCCCATGCGGAGGCTTTGAAGAAGCTGCGCGGCTTGCGCGCCATCACCTTCACGCGTTGCGCCCCAAGGCGCAGGCTCGTGCGGCAACAGTCCATCGCGGTGTTGCCGACCCCGATGATGAGCACCCGCTCGCCGATCTTTTCCACATGCCCGAAGGCGACTGCGCCAAGCCACGCGATGCCGATATGGATATTGGCTGCGCCTTCGTTACGGCCGGGCAGATTGAGCTCCTTACCCTGCGGTGCACCGGAGCCGATGAACACTGCGTCATAGCGGCCGTCTTTCAAAAGCTCGCGTAGGCTTTTGATCGTATGATTCAGTTTCAAATCCACGCCCATGCCGAGAATCATGCCCATCTCGTCGCTCAGCACCTGCTGCGGCAGGCGAAACGCGGGAATGTTGGTGCGCATGAGCCCGCCAGGCTCAGCGTATTGCTCGAAAATCGTAACCTCGTAGCCAAGTGGCATGAGATCGTTCGCGACGGTCAGGGAGGCGCAGCCCGCGCCGATGCAGGCAATGCGTTTGCCGTTTTTCAGCCGCGGGATCTTGGGCAGCAGACTCGCCACATCGTCGCGATAATCGGCTGCGACGCGCTTCAATCGACAGATGGCCACTGGTTTCTTCTCAACCCTGCCGCGACGGCAGGCCGGCTCGCACGGCCGATCGCATACGCGGCCCAGGATGCCGGGGAAAACGTTGGAATGGCGATTCACCATGTAGGCATCGGTGAATCGCCCTTGGGCGATCAATCGAATGTATTCAGGGACATCGGTGTGGGCGGGACAGGCCCACTGGCAATCCACGACCTTGTGAAAGTAGTCGGGATGCGAAGTGTCTGTTGGGTGCATTCAGTGCCGCGGCGGTGCGGGGCTCCTCGATGGGGCGACGTGTGTAAGTATAGTGTTGCATTAGGAATTGTCACCGTCGGACTACCCTTTTTGGTGCACTGCACAATCCGTGCGGGCCAGTATACTTAACGCCGCCGTGCCCGATCCCGTACCGATCGAAGTCAAGCTTCGCAGCCGCTCGCGCATGTTGTGCGTCACCTTCGACGATGGCGCGGGCTTCGAGCTGCCGTTCGAATACCTGCGCGTCCATTCGCCTTCTGCCGAAGTGAAAGGTCACGGACCCGGTCAGGAGGTGTTGGTGCTCGGCAAGGAAAACGTTGCCATCCGAGCGGTCGAGCCGGTCGGTCAATACGCCGTGAAGCTCGTGTTTGACGATGGGCATGACACAGGCCTTTATTCCTGGAAGTACCTCTATGAGCTCGGGCGCGATCGGCAGCAGAAGTGGGCCCGTTATCTTGAGCGCAAGCATCAAGCGGCCCAGCCCCGCTAGCTTCCCCTCTACAATGGTGCGGGTGCGATGAATCCATGAGCGACGAGAATTCAGCCGACTTCGGCTATGAGCGCGTGCCGTTGCGCGAGAAAGCGCGTCGCGTGCGCGGCGTATTCGATTCCGTGGCCGGCAACTACGATCGCATGAACGATCTGATGTCGGGCGGCGCGCATCGCCTGTGGAAGCGATTCACGCTGTCGCTCGCGAACCTGCGCCCCGGCCAGCGCGCCCTCGACGTTGCGGGAGGAACCGGCGACCTTGCGGCGGGCCTGGCGCGCCAAGTAGGCGATCGCGGGCTCGTCGTTTTGAGCGACATCAACGCGAGCATGCTGCAGCGTGGACGCGACCGTCTTCTCAACGAGGGATTTGTTCGCAACGTCTATTGCGTGCAAGCCAACGCCGAACGGCTGCCGTTTGCTGCCGGCTACTTCGATTGCATCACCATCGGCTTCGGGCTGCGCAACGTCACCGACAAAGCTGCTGCCTTGGCATCAATGGCCGGCGCCCTCAAGCCCGGCGGGCAACTCCTGATTCTCGAATTTTCGCATCCGACCATCCCTGCCTTGCAGCCCCTCTATGATGCGTATTCCTTCCACGTGCTGCCCCTCCTCGGCCGGCTGGTCGCGCAGGATGCGGCAAGTTACCGCTATCTCGCCGAATCCATTCGCAAGCATCCCGACCAGGAGCAACTTCTCGCGCTGATGCGTGCGGCGGGGCTTGAGGGTTGCCGGTACCATAATCTCTCCGGTGGCATCGTTGCCGTGCATCGCGGCTACCGCTATTGACGCCACGATGCTGACGGCTATTGAAAACGTGTTGAACCGCGGGCTACCCCGCTCGCCGCGGGCGCGGCAGCTGTGCAGCGAGCTTACCGGCTCGCGCCTCGGGGTCGAAGTGCGCGGCGTGACCCGGTTCCTCGTACGCTCGAGCGGCGACGTCTTGCACCTCACGCGCGATGCGGCGGCCGAGGCCGAGGCTGACGTCAGCGGCAGCCCTTTGCATCTGCTTGCGCTTGCGGGCCCATCCCCTGAAGCGGTCCTGCAAAAGGGCGCGGTCGAGATCCGCGGCGACGCCGACATCGCTCGCAAATACCGCGAGCTTGCGTGTTTATTGATGCCCGATCTGGAAGAGGAGCTGTCGCTCGCCATCGGCGACGTGCCGGCCCATCAGTTGGGAAGACTGGCACGCACCGTGGTTGACTGGAGTCGACAAGCGGCAGCGACCGCCGTACAGAACGTCGCCGAATACCTCGCGCACGAGCGCGGCGACCTCGTACCGCGCGCCGAAGCGGATCAATTCACGTCCGGCGTCGACCGATTGCGTGAAGACGTCGATCGCCTCGAGGCGCGCATAAATCTGCTCGCACCATGAAGCTGCGCGTCATCGTGCGGCTCATCGAAATCCAGCGCGTGCTCCTGCGGCACGGGCTCGATGATTTCGTCGGCGCAACCCATCTGTATAGGCCACTGCGCTTTCTTTTCTATCTGTCGCCAGGACTGTGGTTTGAACGGCGTCGCAAGGCAAGCCGCGGCGCGCGCATTCGCTTGGCGCTCGAGGAGCTGGGCCCCGTGTTCGTCAAATTCGGTCAGGCGGTTTCCACGCGGCGCGACCTCTTGCCGAGCGACATCGCCGATGAGCTCGCGAAGCTGCAGGATCGCGTGCCGCCCTTTCCGGGAGATGCGGCGCGCGCCATCATCGAGCGCGCGCTCGGACGCCCCGTACAGGAAGCATTCTCGGCCTTCGATGAGACACCGCTCGCCGCGGCTTCGATCGCCCAAGTGCACACCGCGCGCCTGCCGCAGGGCCAGGAAGTCGTGGTCAAGGTGCTCCGTCCCGGCATGCGCGAATGGATTGATCGCGACCTTGAAGTGCTGCATACCCTGGCAGCGCTCGCGCAGCGCTATTGGCAGGAGAGCCGCCGGTTGCGGCCCGTCGAAGTCGTCGACGAATACGAGAGGACCATCCTCGATGAGCTTGATCTCCTGCGCGAAGCGGCAAACGCCGCTCAGTTGAAGCGCAACTTTGCGGGCTCCCGTCTGCTCTATGTGCCGGAAGTGTACTGGGACTACTGCCGCGTCAATGTCATCGTGATGGAACGCATCCATGGCGTGCCCATCAGCGACATGGAGCGGCTGCGCGCCGCCGGGACGGACTTGAAGAAGCTCGCCGAAAACGGCGTGCAGATTTTCTTCACCCAGGTCTTCCGCCACAACTTCTTCCACGCAGACATGCACCCGGGAAATATCTTCGTCCTCATCGACGATCCTTCTGAGCCGCGCTACGCCGCGGTCGACTTCGGCATCGTGGGCTCGCTCGATCCGCAGGATCAGCAATACCTTGCAAAGAATTTTCTCGCAGTCTTCGAGCGCGATTACCGGCGCGTCGCGACGCTGCACTTGGAATCGGGTTGGGTGCCGCCCGATACGCGCATCGATGAGATGGAATCCGCGGTGCGCACGGTATGCGAGCCTATTTTCGACAGGCCATTGAAGGACATCTCTTTTGGCACCATCCTCCTGCGCCTGTTCGAGATCTCGCGGCGCTTAGACATGACCGTGCAGCCGCAGCTCGTCCTTCTGCAAAAGACACTGCTCAACGTCGAGGGGCTCGGGCGCGAGTTGTATCCGGACCTCGACATATGGCGCACCGCAAGCCCCATCCTGCGCGAATGGATGCGCGAGCGCTCAAGCCCGCGGCGCTTGTGGCGGAACCTACTCGCTCAGCTTCCCGAGCTTATCGAGCTCGCGCGGGTATTGCCGACGCTCGTGAAGGGCGCACTCGAGCGCGCGCGGGAAGGCAAACTGCGTCTGCACCGCGATGCATCCTCGCTCGAGCGGCTCGCTGCGTGGCTCGACGCGCATTATAGACCGCGCTAGCCTGCGCACCCGCTATGCAACCGTCACGCACTCTTATTGAGGGCTCGCTAAGCCGCGGCCTCATTCTGTTCGCACTGCCGATCCTCTTTGGCAACGTGCTGCAGACCTTAAACGGCTCCATCAATTCCGTCTGGGTGGGCCAGTTCTTGGGCGAGGCGTCGCTCGCCGCGACTTCCAACGCCAATACCGTGATGTTTCTGCTTCTGGGCGGCGTGTTCGGCCTCTCGATGGCCGCAACCATATTGGTCGGGCAGAACATCGGCGCGGGCAACCTGCACGAAGCGAAGCGCGTCGTCGGCACGAGTGCGACATTTTTTGCGGCGCTCTCGGCAGTGATGTCTGCGGCAGGCTGGCTCTTGAGCGAACGGCTGCTCGCTGCGATGAGCACGCCCGCAGCTTCCATACCGCTCGCGACTGCCTACATGCGCGTGATCTTTCTCGCTCTGCCCTTCATGTACATGTATGCCTTCGTCATGGCGGTGCTGCGTGGCGCCGGCGATTCGAAGACGCCGTTCTATTTCCTGCTGCTGTCGGTCGCGCTTGATATCGCCCTGAATCCGCTCTTCATCTTTGGGCTCGGGCCCGTACCGAGGCTCGGCATCGCCGGCTCAGCGCTCGCGACCTTCGTTGCACAGGCGGTGAGCTTGGTGGCGCTCATCGCATCCCTGTACCGGCGCAAGCACGTGCTCTGCCTGCACGAGGACGAGCTTGGGCTTTTGCGCATCGATGGTGCGATCGTTGCGACTTTGATCCGCAAGGGCATCCCGATGGGACTGCAGATCTTCGTGATCTCGCTCAGCAGCGTGCTCATGATCACCCTCGTCAATCGCTTCGGCGTCAATACCACCGCGGCGTTTGGAGCGTGTTGGCAGGTTTGGAACTACATCCAGATGAGCGCCTTCGCGCTCGGCATGGCGGTGTCAGCCGTGGCGGCGCAGAACGTCGGTGCGCAAAAGTGGGAGCGGGTAGCCGCGACCGCGCGCATCGGCGTGCTCTATAACTTCCTCTTGACGGGATCGCTCATACTCTTGGTCGAAATATTCAGCCGTCCGGCGCTCGCACTCTTCTTGCCCACGGGCTCACCCGCGCTGCCACTTGCGGTGCACGCGAATCGCATCGTCGCGGTCACATTCGTTTTTTTCGGGATCTCGACGGTGCTGTTCGGCGTGGTTCGGGCCACTGGCGCAGTCGTCGTGCCGCTTTTGATCCTGACGCTGACCGTGCTCGTCATGCGTTTCTCGGTCGCCTACGCATTTGTTGACCGCTGGCACAGCGACGCGGTCTGGTGGAGCTTCCCGCTCACGGGCGCGGCACTGGCCGCCTTCGCGCTTATCTACTACAAGTTTGGCGGCTGGCGCACGGCGCGCATGGCGCCCGCGATCGCCTTACCCTTAACGCTGAGCGCGCAGAGTCGCACACCACAAGCCGCAGCCGATGAGCGTACAAGCCGACGAGCCCGCCGCCAGTAGCCAGAGCGATCCCGCAAGCGCCGGGACGGCGAGCCCGATGCACCCCGCGCCCGTCAAGAGCATCACGCAGGACTGCACCGACGCGGCAGAGCCGCGCGACATTGGGAAAAGGTCGAGCATGCTCAGCACCAGAATTGGCATGACGAGCTGCACTCCCACGGCGTCGATACCGATGAGCACTTCCTGCACGCCTATCGGTAGCGGATGGACCATCACATGCAGCACGAGGACCAGCGTCGAGGATCCGAGCGAGACTGCGAAGCCTGAAGCCACTTGCCGCCGTCCGGTGATGCGCCCCGCGAGGCGCCCGGAGAGCCACGCGCCCAGAATGAAGCCCGCGATGATCGGTGCAAAGAGCCAGGCAAACTGGGTTTCCGTCAAATGCCACAACCCAAGTACGATCGCGGGCGCCGCTCCGAGGTAAGTCATCATCGCGCAAATCGTCAGTCCGGCCGCGAGCGCAAGCACGATGAATTCGTGATGGGACGCGATCCGCCAGGCAGTTCGCGCAAGATTTCCCGGGTGCAGGGGCGCGCGCCGCTCCTCCGGGTGAGTCTCCGGAAGGTGCACATAGCTTACGATCATGAGAATAATGCCGATGAGCATCATGAAGCCGAACACGCTGCGCCAGCCGAAGGCTACATGGATCCAACCCCCGACCACGGGCGCGACCGCCGGTGCGATGCCAAATATCATCGTGATCGTGCTCATCAATCGCTGCGCTTCAGGCCCTTCATGTAGATCGCGCACGATGGCTCGCCCGATGGCCATTCCCACGCCCGCGCTCATCCCCTGCACCGCTCGAAACGTCAGCAGCCACGCAAAGCTTGGAGATACTGCACAGCCAACCGACGCTGCGGTATAGACCGCAAGCCCAACAAGCACGATGGGCCTGCGGCCGAGCGCATCGGACAATGGCCCGAGTATCAAGGACATGATCGCGAACGGCACCAAGTAGGCGGTGAGCGTCTGCTGCATTTGCCAGGTGGTGAGCGCAAACTGCGCCTCGATCGCCGGAAACGATGGAAAGAAGGTATCGATCGAGAACGGGCTCACCGTTGCGAGCGCCGCCAGGAGCACAGCCAAGCCGCGATGGGTGCGGGCTTCCTCGACCAGACTGGTCCGGGCTTCGCTCATAGCACGTCGGCGCGCAGCGTGGCGAGCCACGCCGCTGGATCCGCATTGCGCTCGAGCACCTCCACCAGCGCCGAACCCACGATGACGCCATCGACGTGATCTGCCAGGCGCGCCACCTGTTCGCGACTGCGGATCCCGAATCCAGCACACACGGGAATGCGCGCGTGCGCGCGCACGCGATCAAGGTACTCGAGGACGGCTTGCGGCACGGCAACGCTGCGTCCGGTCGTGCCCGTCATCGTAACCGCGTAAACGAAGCCCTGGCTCGCAGCGCACAGGCGCTCAAGCCGCGCCGCGCTCGTCACCGGCGTGACCATCTGGATAAGCGCAAGGCCGCGCGGATCCAGCGCCGCGCGAAACTCGTCGCTCTCGTCCACCGGCAGATCGGGCACGATGAATCCCGCAACGTCCGTGTCCGCAGCCGTCCGGCAGAGCAATTCAAGCCCGACTGCAAGGAGCGGATTCAAATAACTCATGAGGATTACCGGCACGCCGAGGCGCATTGCAGACAGTTCGCTCAGGATCCAGCGCAGGCTCACCCCTTGCGCGAGAGCTGCGCGGCTGGCGCGCTGGATGGTGACGCCGTCGGCCATCGGATCGGTAAATGGAACGCCGATTTCGATCACGTCGGCGCCGGCCGCGATCGACTGCAGATGCTCGCGAAAACGTTCGCGACTGGGATAGCCGGCGGTCATAAAGCCGACGAGCGCGGGCCCCCGACGGCCGTTGGCAGCGCGGATTGCCGCACTGATGCGCTCAGCTCCGCTCATCGCGAGGTTTCTCTTACGGGCGCAGCCACCGCATCGATCAGCGTGCGTTGCAGGGTCGACATGTCCTTGTCGCCGCGGCCTGAGAGGCCCACGAGAATGCTCCGTCCGGGATGGGCGCGCGCCCAGCGCTTCGCGCCCGCAAGCGCGTGCGCACTCTCAATCGCAGGCAGGATGCCTTCCATTTCACAGCACTCTTTGAGGGCCGCAAGCGCATCCTGATCGCTCGCGGCCTCGTAGCGCACGCGTCCCGTGGCCAACAACAACGCGTGCTCGGGCCCTACGCCCGGATAATCGAGTCCCGCCGATACCGAGTGCGTCTCCTGAATCTGGCCATTCTCATCTTGCAACAAGAGAGAATAGGTGCCGTGCAGCACGCCGGGGCGTCCGTAAGTCAGCGTCGCCGCGTTCGCGCCGAGTTCGCCGCCGCGGCCGCCGGCTTCAATGCCAATGATCTCGACGCCGCGATCCGCCACCCATGCATGAAACAAACCGATGGAGTTCGAGCCCCCGCCCACGCAGGCAATGAGCGCATCGGGAAGAGCGCCCGCTTCCTTGAGCATCTGCGCGCGTGCTTCGCGTCCGATGACCGATTGCAGTTCACGCACGAGATAGGGATAGGGATGGGGCCCCACGACGGAGCCCAACAGATAATAGGTATCCGTAGGGTCGGACACCCAGTCGCGCAGCGCCTCATCGATCGCAGCTCGCAAGGTACGATCGCCACTTGTGACCGGGACGACGGTTGTGCCCATGAGTTGCATGCGCCCGACATTCGGCGCCTGGCGCTCCATGTCGACCTCGCCCATGTATACCGTGCAGGGCATCCCCAGCCGTGCGCACGCGGCGGCGCTCGCCACTCCATGCTGGCCCGCTCCGGTCTCGGCAATGATGCGCTTGGCGCCAAGCTCCTGCGCGAGAAGCGCCTGTCCGATTGCGTTGTTGATCTTGTGCGCGCCCGTATGCGCAAGGTCCTCGCGTTTGAGCCAAAGTTGTGCGCCCCAAGCCTTCGACAGCCGTGCCGCGTGCGTGATTGCGGTGGGGCGGCCGACCCAGGAGGACAGCTCGTGACGGAAGCGCTCTTGAAACTTGGGGCTGTGCAAATGCGCGCGCATGCCGCTCTCCAGGCGCTCGAGCGCCGGGATGAGCGTTTCGGGAACGTAACGGCCGCCAAAAGAGCCAAAGCGCCCGTGCGCGTCGGGGAACTTCCCCGCGATGGAATCGGCGAGCAGTTGCTCGGTATCGATGGCTGGCATCGGTGCGATCATAATTTGCTCTCCTGACGCGCAGCTTGCACAAAACGGGCAATCTCAAGCGCGCTCTTGATGCCCGGCTTCTCTTCCACGCCGCTCGACACGTCGACGCCAAAGGGACGAACGGCGCGGATGGCTGCTGCGACGTTGCCCGCGTTGAGGCCGCCCGCCAAAACCAGTTCCGTCTTTTGCGCAAACGCGCGTGCGCGCGTCCAGTCGCAGGCCACGCCCGCGCCGCTCACCGGGCCTTCGAAGAGGACACGGGCAGGCGGCGGGTCCGGCGGCTCCTGGCCTGCGCGCACCACTGCGAGCACACCAAGCTCGCGGGGCAGCGCCAGCCGGGCAAGGTCGCTCAAGTCCGCCTGCAACACATCCGGCGCAAAGTCGGCAAGGATGGTGTCAAACTCCTGTTGCGTCGCGTGCCGGATCACGGCGACACAGGGCACGCGGCCGCGCGCCGGAGTCGCAAGCTGCGTCGCCACTTGCGGCGTCACGCGCCGCACAGATTCGGCAAAAACAAAGCCGATCGCATCCGCGCCCGCCCCGAGCGCCGCAGCGACCGCCGTCGGTGTCGTCATGCCGCAGATCTTGACCCACATCGCTGGGTGCGTCCTAGGCGCGTCCTGCGCAGAGCATCTGCCGCAGGAGTTCCTCCGGATCTCGCGTCCGCATCAATGCACTGCCGACGAGCGCGATATCGTATCCCGCCGCGCGCACACGGATTGCATCCGCCGCGCAAGTGACACCGCTCTCCGCCACGCGCGGAACGCCGCGCGGCAGGAGCGGGCCCAATCGCTCGAGACGCTCCGGCACCACCTGCAAAGTCACAAGATCCCGGCAGTTGACGCCGACGAGAACTGTCGGATTTGGACTTTCCCGATAGCCTGCGACCAATTCGTGCGCAAGCTCAATATCCGCCTCATCAAAGGCTTCGAGCAATACGAACAAGCCCAGTCGCTCCGCCTCGGCCATAAGCGCCTGCAGCTCCTCGCGCGCGAGCATGCGCAGAATGATGAGCACGCCGCTCGCACCGGCCACCCTCGCCTCCGCCACCTGATAGGGATCGACGAGGAAGTCCTTGCGCATCGCGGGAATCCCCACAGGCTGAAGCGCGCGCGCCGTCAACTCCAGGTGCGCAAGCTCGCCTTGGAATTCACTGGGCTCGGTGAGCACGGAAACCGCCGCCGCGCCGGCCGTCGCATAGCGCCGGACACGGCCGCCGATGTCCTCTTCCGGCCCGCGCAGTGTTCCGGCGGCAGGAGAACGGAGCTTCAGTTCCGCAATGATGTCGAAGCCCATTGCACTCGGCACCAGCGTCAGGGGCGCAGCGGATTCGTGCGCCCGCTCGAGCATGCGCGCGGCGGGACACAGCCGCATCGCCGCTCGTGCCCTCCCGCGGCTCCTCTGTGCCATCCGCTTGAGAAAATCCCCACTCATAACGCACGCGACTCAAAGCCGGACACCAAATCGAGCACGCGGCGCGCGGCGCCGCCGTCGATCGCGGCAGCAGCGCGCGCCACGCCTTCGCGCGGCAGCCGTGCCTCGCCTGCCACTTCGAGCGCGAGCGCAGCACCCAAGAGGAGGCAATCCCGATGCGCTCCTCGATCCTCGCCGTACAGCGCAGCACGCAGCGCACGCGCATTGTGCTGGGCATCTCCGCCGGCCAGCGAGGCTGCCGTGCAGCGATTAAGTCCATAGTCTTCGGGCGTACGCACGCCGACTGCAACCTGACCGCGATGTACATCGAATAGCGTGAACGGACCGATGGGCGTCGGCTCATCCCAACCTTCAGCGCCGTGGACGACGAAAGCGCGCTCGATATCGAGCCCGGCAAGCGCATCGGCGATGAGTTGCGCCGCCTCCAGGCTGAAGGCACCGATCAGATGCAGCGGCGGCGCGGCAGGATTCGCCAGCGGGCCTAAGATATTGAATATGGTGCGCACACCGAGCGCTGCGCGCACCGGTGCGATCGCTTTCATCGCCGGGTGGTAATGAGGAGCGAAGAGGAACGTAAAATTGGTCGCCGTCAGACACCTTCCCGCTGCTTCCGCATCGAGTGGCAGGGCGAGCCCCAGTGCTTCGAGCACGTCGGCGCTGCCGGCGCGGCTGGATACCGAGCGATTGCCGTGTTTGATCACCGGCACGCCGCAAGCGGCCGTCAGCAACGCCGTGCCCGTGGAAATATTGAGACTGCCGGAGGCGTCGCCTCCGGTGCCGACGACGTCGATCGCACGGACTCCAAATGCAATCTGCGGGCGACGCGCGAGGCGGCGCATGGCGCGCGCAAAGCCGCGCACTTCATCCGCGATCACGCCTTTGCTGCGCAGCGCGGCGAGCACCGCGCCCGTCAGGGCGGGCGCCGCATCCGGATTCGTCAAATGAGTGAGGAGCGCCTCCGCGTCGGTTTCGGAAAGGTCGCGCCGTTGCAGCAGGCGCTCGAGGAGCTCACGCAGAGGCTGCATGCAGGACTCCGGGAAGGGCGTCGGGGCGGCGCTCGCCCTGGGCCAAATCGAGAAAATTTCGCAGCAGCTGCGGACCGTCCGGCGTCAGAATGCTTTCAGGATGAAACTGCACGCCTTCGACCAAGAGACTGCGATGACGCACGCCCATGATCTCCCCTTCGGCGGTGCGCGCATTCACTTCGAGCTCGGCGGGCATTTTGTCGGGCGCGGCGATGAGCGAGTGATAGCGGCCCACTTCACACGGCTGCGGCAATCCTGCGAACACCGTGCGTGCGTCATGCTCGATGAGCGAGGTCTTGCCATGCATGAGGCGAGCGGCGCGCACAACTTTGCCACCGAACACTTCCACGATCGACTGGTGGCCCAGACATACGCCAAGCACCGGCACGTGGCCTGCGAAAGCGCGGATCATCTGCATCGACACGCCCGCGTCGTACGGCGTACCCGGCCCCGGTGAGATGCATAGGTGCGTAGGTTTGAGCAGCAGCGCATCGCTCACGCTGATGGCGTCGTTGCGATACACGTGCACGTCGGCGCCCAGCACGAGAAATGCCTGCACCAGGTTGTAGGTAAAGGAGTCGTAGTTGTCAATCAGCAGCAGCTTCGGCATCACAGGCCCCCTTGGGCAAGCTCCAGCGCGCGCACGAGCGCATGACTCTTGGCGAGCACTTCCTCGTGCTCGGTGGCGGGCACACTGTCGGCAACGATGCCCGCGCCCGCCTGGTAGCTGTACTCGTCGCCGCGAAACACGAGAGTGCGAATCGTGATGGCCTGATCCATATCGCCACGCGCCCCGAAGTAGCCGACCGTGCCGCCATACAGACCGCGATTCACAGGCTCAAGCTCGTCGATGATCTGCATGGCCCGCACCTTGGGCGCACCGACGAGGGTGCCCGCGGGAAAGGCTGCCGCGAAGAGGTCGAACGCATCGCGCGCGGGTGAGAGCTCGCCGTGCACGCCGCTCACCATGTGCATGACATGGCTGTAGCGCTCAATAGAGCGATAGGGATCCACGCGCACCGTGCCGGCGCAGGCCACGCGACCGAGATCATTGCGCGCAAGATCCACCAGCATGATGTGCTCGGCGTTTTCTTTCGGATCGGCGCGCAGCTGCGTCTCCCGGGCGGCATCGATAGCCGCGTCGTCCGATCGCGGGCGCGTGCCGGCGATCGGGCGTAGTTGCGCATGGCGCTGGTTGAGCTTCACCAGCGCCTCGGGTGATGAGCCCACGACTGTCACATCGCCGAGGGCGCAGTAGTACATGTACGGCGACGGGTTGATGAGCCGCAACGCACGATACGCCTGGAAGGGATCAAGCTCGTGTCGCCCCCCAAAACGCGCCGACAGCACGAGCTGATAGACGTCTCCCGCGGCGATGTACTCCTGGGTGCGACACACGCCGGCCATGAAGTCGGCGCGGCTGAAGGCCGCGGTGGGTGCGTCATAGCGACCGGTCCGCGTGCCGTTCGGAAGCGCGCCCCGCAGGGCGCGAATGACCTCGGTACGCAAGGAGCGCCGCTCGCCCTCCGAACCGGCGTGCAGGAGCGCAATGCCACGCGTCAAATGATCGAATACGAGGAGCGATTGCGGCGCGACGTAGTGCATCGCCGGCGCAGCGTTCGCAATTGGACGGCGCGCCGGCAAGCGCTCGAAGAAGCGCACGACGTCATAGGATGCGTAGCCAACGAGGCCGCCTGCGAGCGGCACGCCGGACATTTCCGGCAGCGGCCGGGGGGCGAGCGCAAGTCCACGACGCAGCATATCCAATAGCTCGGCGGCGCTGGCCGGCAAGGGCCCTGTCTGTCCCCCGATCGTGACTCCGCTGTGCCCAACCTTGAGCTCCAGGCAGTCCCCGAAGCCGATGAAGGAATAACGGGCAAGTCGCTCGCCTCCCTCGACGCTCTCCAGGAGAAAACGCGGATTTAGGGTGCCGAGCTTCATAAACGCCGAGACCGGCGTATCTAGATCACCGGATATGTCGAACGGTGGCTTCAATAGCGTAATTCCAAAAAAAAACCCATCCCGCGGATATCCGGAGGATGGGTTCTCGTGGCCTTAGAATCTTTAAGTCGTGGAAACTGACAGCGCCCGGACACCCCCTCCGTCAGAAGGGTCGCCACCACCAGCGCGCGGAAGTTTTCAAGTGCTGTCGCGACATTTGCGCGGCAGTATGGCCGGATGGTCGAGCAGTCGTCAAGAATTCACGCCGAGCGCTTCGGATACAATGGCACATCCACGGCGGATTCCCAGGGTGTCACACGTGAAGTGGTCCGAGCTGATTGAGAGTTGGCGCCATGGCGCAGCCAGTGCGCGCACCGTGAGCAAATATGCCGTCCATCTGCCGCTCGACGACGCGGCGCGTCTGCACGCACTGACCGAAATGTTTCCCGGCCGCACCCCCGAGCAGATCATCACTGATCTCCTCGGCATCGCGCTGCAGGAAGTCGCCGCAGCCATGCCCTACGTTCCGGGCAGCAAGGTGATCGCCACCGATGACCAGGGCGATCCTATCTATGAAGACGCGGGCCCAACGCCGCGCTTCATGGAGCTCACCCGCCGGAATCAGAAGAAACTCAAGACCGAGCTGAAGAAAGGCTAACGAGCCGATGCCTTCGTTCGATGTCGTCTCCGAGCTTGACGCCCATGAAGTCGCCAATGCAGTCGACCAGGCGAATCGGGAGCTGTCGCAACGGTTCGATTTCAAAGACTCGGGGGCGCGCTACGAGTTGGCGGACCTTGTGGTGACGCTGCACGCGCAGGTGGACTTTCAGTTGAAGCAAATGCTCGACATCCTGAAGCTGCGCCTGTCAAAGCGTGGAGTGGACGTCGGCTGCCTCGAGCTGAAAGAGCCGCAGACCACGCTTTCCGCCGCGCATCAGGAGGTGATCCTGCGCCACGGCATCGACCAGGAGACTGGCAAGAAGATTGCGCGGCTGATCAAAGATTCCAAATTTAAGGTACAGGCGAGCCTGCAGGGCGACAAAGTGCGCATAGCCGCCAAACAGCGCGATGAACTGCAAGCCGCAATCCAGTTCCTGCGCAAAGCCGGCATTGAGGTGCCACTGCAGTTCAATAATTTCAGGGACTAGAACCGCAGGGTTACGGCGCCGCGCGCTTGGCGTCGATGAGCTGGCACAGAGCTGCCGTCGCAGTGAGCGCACTCGGACCGAGACCGGTCAGCCGCTGGTCCTCGAAGGGAATGAGTCGGCCGGCGCGTACCGCTTTGAGAGTGCCGAACGGCTTCCATTGGGCAAGCCACGCGGCAGCCGCTCCGGGCGGCGCCGCCGCAATGATCATGTCGGGGTTACGCGCAATGACAGCCTCAACATCGACCACGGGTGCAGCCTCCTGAAGATCACCGAACACATTGCGCGCGCCACAGAGTCGCAGCGAATCCGATATCAAATGCATTCCGCCCACGGTGTAGACCGGCCGGTCCCAAATCTGCAGAAGTACCGTGACGGGCGCGCTGCCCGCATAACGCCTGGTGAGCGCGGCCAGCTGCGCTTCCAAAGCGCGCGCCGCTTGGTCCGCCGCCACGCCCGTACCTGCAAGCGCACCGAGCCGGCGCAGCGACCCGGAGAATTCGCTGAAGGCATCCACGTGCTCGCGGTACACGGGCAAGCCGACACGCTCGACTGCCGCGATCTGCGCGGGATTGCCGCCCTCCGGCCAGACGACGACGATGTCAGCATGCAAGGCGACCAGGCGCTCGATGTCGATGGCGGCAGCGTCGCCGATGCGCGGCACGAGGCGCGCCTGCGGTGGATCGTTTGAATATTCCACCGTCGCAATGACCCGATCACCTGCGCCCGCTGCAAAGAGCATCTCCGTCGCACCGGGAGCAAGGCTCGCGATCCTCTGCGGCACGTGCGCCAAGCTGATCGAGTGGCCCGTGTCGTCTGTCACGCTGACCGCGGCGTGGGCGGCAGATGCGATGGCGGCGCCCCCGGCAAGCGCCGCCGCACGGTACAGCAGCGACAGCATGGCTACTGAGGCTCGGCGAGCTCTACGTTTTAGGCACATCTCGTCAGCCGTTCCTGCTGGAACAGCGCCCAGTGCGACGCTCTCTATTTGATGGACCCTGGCCGGCGCATCATCTTGCGGATTTCGGCAAGATGCTCTTCTTCGGCCGCGATCTGATCGCGCGCATACTCCTCGAGCATGATGCTCTTGCCGGTCACCATCGTGAGAAGCCGGCGATATTCCTCGAGCCCTTGATGCTCGTGCTCGAGCGCCTCAGTGAGGATCTCATCGACGTTGTGCTTATGGGTCTCCAAAAGCGATCCGATCTTGAGCGATGGATGACCGCCGAGATTTGTAATGTGTTCACCCGCGAGCGTGGCATGGGTCTGCGACTCGTTCGCTTGGGCCCGAAGCCATGCAACGATCGGAATGCGGGTGTGGCCGAAAATCATAAAGCTGTAATGCAGGTAGCGCACCAGCCCAGCCAGCTCGAGCTCCAGAATCTGGTTGAGCGTTTGAACCACGGTCTCGCCGTCTTTCTCGCTGAAGGGTGAGTCGCTCATGACAGGCTCCGGCAGGGGTGTGCTTTACACAGGCGAGTCTAAACGAGACAGCCGCGCCTTACGCGTCCGGCAGCTGCCCAATTGTCTTAATGTGTAATCATTGACAGTGTGTCAAGCTGTGCCTTAAGGTAATCCGGCCATGAATGACCTTGCTGATCGCCGCAACGAAGAAAAAGAGCGCCGGCGCGCAGAGATTCTCGATGCCGCCGAGGCGGTCGCGGCGAGCGAAGGCTGGGACGACATGACCATGGATCAAGTCGCGCGCCGCGCGCGGCTGTCGCGCGCGCTTCTCTACGTGTACTTCACGGATAAGACCGATCTGCTGTTCGGCGTCGGTGAAAGAGCGATGTCGATTTTGCTGCAGCGCTGCAGCGAGGGCGCGGCGCGGCACAAGCGCGGCATCACCCAGCTCGAGGCAATGGGCCGGGCTTATGTAGCGTTCTCTCAGGAGTTTCCGGTGTATTTCGGCGTACTGGCGCGCTGTGAAATGCGCTCGCCCACCGAGGCGGATCCGGAGAGCAATGAAGGCCAATGCGCCGGCAAAGGTGATGCCCTACAGAGCCTGATCGTCAGCACGCTGGAAACCGGGATGCGCGACGGGTCCATCCGCGCCGATGCCGGGCAGCCGGCGGCGGTCGCCATCGTCTTGTGGGGATTTCTGCATGGAGTCATTCAGCTCTCCGCCAGCAAGGCGAATCTGGTGGGCCGCCGTGGCGTAAGCATTCGAAACCTTCTCGACCAAGGACTCATTCTGGCGAGCCGCTCGGTGGCCGCGACGTCCTGAAGCCCATTTTTGGAGCGAGGCATTTGGCATCTGTATAACTACTACACAGATGCCACGCCAAATCTTAAGACGTTTCTTAAACCCGCAGGAGAGTGTGCCGATTAGGCGGCCTTGGATGCCTCAGCGGCCCGTGCGACGGCATGCACGGTCGCCGCGATTCGTACGGCGCTCTGTACCGCTTCTCGGCTCGTGTCGTGCTGCCGCAACTGACGCTCATGGGCGATGACGCATGTGCCGCAACCGTTGATCACTGAAACTGCGAGCGACAAAAGCTCGAAATCAAATTTGTCGATTCCCGGATTGCCGATCACATTCATGCGCAGCCGCGCCGGCAGCTGTTTGTATTCCTCGTCCTCCACCAGATGCAAGAAACGATAATAGACATTGTTCATACCCATGATGGCCGCAGCAGCATGTGCGGCTTGCACATGCGCTGCATCGAGATGCACGAGAGCCAACGCCTCGATCTCGCGGGTGAATGCGCTGTTGCGCGAAGCGGCCGCACAGGCTAATGCCACCGCCCAAATCTGCCGCTCGGACAACCCCGGCGCTCCCGCCGGGGTCATTACCGTTCCAAGATTGAGCTTCAGATCGCGCGCGTAGTCGGGCAGCGAATCGCGAATGTCCTCGAGGGTCATATCAGGCCGCCTTCAGCGTGTCGTCGCCTTGCTTCCAATTGCACGGGCACAGCTCATCCGTCTGCAGCGCATCGAGGACGCGCAGGACCTCATTCGGGCTGCGACCGACGTTGAGATCCGTGACGTAAACGAAGCGGATCACGCCCTGCGGATCAACGATGTAGGTCGCACGCTGCGCCACGCCGGCTTCCGGGTCCAGGATGCCGAGCGTCTGCGAAAGCTCGCGCTTGATGTCTGAGAGCATCGGGAAAGGCAGATTGCGCAACTCCTCTTTGTCCTTGCGCCAGGCGTGATGCACGAACTCGCTATCGATGCTCACCCCGAGTAGCTGCGCATCGCGCGCCTTAAATTCTTTGTCGAGCTTGCCGAAAGCGGCAATTTCAGTGGGGCAGACGAAGGTGAAATCCTTCGGCCAGAAAAATACGACCTGCCATTTGCCGACGAAGCTGTCGTTCGTGAATGGCTGAAACCCCTTGGCGAGGTCGTTCGAGACGACGCCGGTGAGGGAATAAGCCGGGAACTTTTGACCAATGCTCAACATGTCTCTTTCTCCGTAGCTCGGTGTCATGCGACCCCTTTTGAGGGGTAACGGCGCGCATCATGTACTCCACTGAGCCATTGGTCTAATCGATTAATATGATAGTCTTAATAGATATCGTGAATCATTCTGGACGCATATGCCCGATTTGAAGCTGAAGGATCTGCGTTATCTCGTCGCGGTGGCGGACACCCGGCACTTCGGCCGCGCGGCCGAGCGTTGTTTCGTGAGCCAGCCGACCCTTTCGACGCAGCTGAAGAAACTCGAGGAGTACCTTGGGGTGCAGCTCATCGAACGCCAGCCCAAGCGCGTGGCGCTGACTGCCGCGGGCGAGGAGATCGTGACGCGTGCGCGGCGCATTCTCGAGGCGAGCGATGAGGTGGTCACCCTCGCGCGCGCACATCGCGATCCGCTGGCTGGAGCGCTACGCATCGCAATGCTGCCAACGATAGGTCCCTATCTCTTGCCGCGCGTCGCGCGCGAGATCAGAAAGGCGCTGCCACGGCTTGATCTGCGGCTCTATGAATATCCCACTGCAGCGATGCTCGCAAAGCTGCGCGCCGGCGAGATTGACTTGGGCATCCTCGCGCTCCCCGTCGATCTGAATGGGCTCGAAGCGCGCGAGCTGTACGACGAAACCTTCATGGTCGCAGTGCCTTCAACCCATCCGCTCGCGAAGCGTCCCACGATCCGCGTCCAGGACTTGCAGGGTGAGACCTTGTTGTTGCTCGAGGACGGCCATTGCTTGCGCGATCAGGCGCTTGCGGTGTGCAGTCAGGCGAGCATGCAGGAGAAACAGGATTTTCGGGCGACGAGCCTCGAAACCCTGCGTCAGATGGTTGCAACCGGCGCGGGCGTCACGCTGCTGCCTGAGCTTGCGACCCACGGCGCCTATCGCCATGCACGCGGAGTCGTCGTCCGACCCTTCGCCCGTCCTGCACCGCTTCGCAAGATCGGAGGCGTTTGGCGCAAGAGCACCGCGCGCCATGCGGCGATCGCCGCGGTGTGCGCCCAGATCGCATTGCATGCCGCTTAGGAGAGCGCGCGCTGCGCGATCACGATCGCGGCCAGCACGATAGCGCCGCCGGCGATCTGCACGCCACTCAGCCGCTCGCCAAGCAATGAACCGGCGTAGATCGCGGCCGCGAGCGGCTGCACCAGGAGTGCCAAAGAGCTGAAGGTCGCCGGCAAGCGGGAAAGCGCATAGGCAATAAGCCCTTGGCCCACGACCTGCGCGATGACCGCGAGCGCCACCAGCAGCACCCACCCATGAAGCGTATCGGGAAGGATCTTCTGACCGATCATGAGCGGCGCCAGCAGCAGGGTGAATATCAGCGTTGTGCGGAGCATGAGTGCGCCCGTGCCATAAGTCGTTGCCAGGCGCGCGACGACGATCATGTACGCGCCATAGAAGGCGGCTGTGCCAAGCCCGAGAAGATCCCCGGCGAGTGCGCCGCGGGCTTGGCCCAGCTTCGGACTCACGATCAGCAACACGCCGACGAATGCGATCGCAAGCGCCGCGAGGAAGCGCGGCTTGGGCCGCTCGCGCCACACGATCCAGGTGATCAATGCCACAAAGACCGGAGCAAGATTCGCCTCGAGGGTCGCCGCGGTAACGGAGGTGAGCACCAGCGACCAATGCCAGAACGCAAGATCGCCGGTGAAAAACACGCCTGCCCAGAAGATGCGCGCATCCCCAATCCAGCCATACCAACGCGAGCCACGGTGACGTGCCTCCGCCCACGCCCACACGGCGAGGAAAGGCAATGCCAGGGCTCCCCTCCAGAAGCCGGTCGCCGTCGGACCGGTTTGCGAAAGTCGCACGAAAATCCCGGAGCTTGCGACCGCACAGGCGCCGGCAAAGAGCGCCGCCAGGGCGAGCGGTTCATGACGATCGAAGTGGCGTCGCATCAAAGGCACTTTGGCATAATCCCCGTGCCGCGTGTGCGCACCCGCCGCGCACATAGTTAAGAGCGTCGCTTGACCAAGTCTGAAATTTTGCCGCATCACATCTCGCCCTACGACCGCTTGTCGTGGAGCGACGCCCAAGTGGAGACGCTGCTCGCCACCGGCGAGCATCGACGCGAGCTAGAAAACTATTTCGGCGCCGCTGAATATCGCGAGCTTGCAATCCTTGTGCGCGCCGCGCGCACCACGTCAATCGCGGCCAATGCCCCACGGGTAATTATTGTCCCGGGAATCATGGGATCGCAGCTCGGACTCACGCGCCGCGCGCCGCTGCCACCGGACATTCTCTGGATCGACCCGGTAGATATCGCCGCCGGGCGCCTGGAGCTTCTAAAGCCCGCGCATGATGACGGCGTCGTCTCGCTCGGCGTTGTGTTGTACACATACCTGCGATTAAAACTGCATCTGCAAGCGGCGGGCTTCAACTGCGTCTTCCACGATTACGACTGGCGTCTCGGTGTGGATGTGCTCGGGCAGGCGCTTGCCGCGCGGCT
>Ga0182024_10007931_pt1 | contig 22676 bp, 26 predicted proteins | sample P32metaG_FD_120480 | JGI IMG/M metagenome (GOLD analysis project Ga0182024, IMG submission 120480) | Permafrost microbial communities from Stordalen Mire, Sweden - P3-2 metaG (Illumina Assembly) | ecosystem: Environmental > Terrestrial > Soil > Wetlands > Permafrost | place: Sweden: Stordalen... | reverse complement strand
CGGGCGAGGGGCATGAGACCTTGACCGTCGACTTGAAGTACTTCGAGGGCAAGCCCGTGATCGACCGTATCGAGCGCGTGAGCCGGCCGGGCTTGCGGATTTATCGCGGCAAGGATGAGCTGCCCAAGGTTTTGGGCGGCATGGGCACCGTGATCGTGTCGACGCCGAAGGGCGTGATGACCGACCGGCAGGCGCGCTCCATCGGCCAGGGCGGCGAAGTTCTATGCATCGTCGCGTGATGAATCATGAGTAGAGTTGCAAAAGCTCCCGTTGATTTGCCGCAGGGCGTGACGGCGACCGTGACGGCGAGCCTCGTCACGATCAAGGGCGCGAAGGGCTCTTTGACGCTGCCGCTGACGGGCGGAGTCGCGGTCGCGCAGGCGGATAAGCAATTGAACGTCCAGTATCAGGGCTTAGGCCCGATGCGCGTGCAGGCGGGGGCCACACGAGCGCATCTGGCGAACATGGTGACGGGCGTGACCAAGGGCTACGAGAAGAGGCTTGAGTTGGTGGGCGTCGGCTTTCGCGCGCAGGTGCAGGGCAAGAACCTGAACTTAACCCTCGGCTTCTCGCATCCCGTGCAATACGCAATTCCGGACGGTATCTCGATTGAGACCCCGACCGTGACGGAAATCGTGGTGAAGGGCATCGATCGGCAAAAAGTCGGCCAGGTTGCAGCCGAAATCCGCCACGTTCGCCCCCCCGAGCCGTACAAGGGCAAGGGCGTGCGCTATGCGAACGAGCAGATCACGCTGAAGGAAGGCAAGAAGAAATGATGAAGAAGGAAAAACGGCTGCGCCGCGCCGTCAAGACTCGGGCGCATATCCGCACCCGCGGCGCTGCGCGTTTGACCGTACACCGCACGCCGAAGCACATCTATGCGCAGTTGACCGACGCGGCCGGTGCAAAAGTCATCGCGAGCGCATCCACGGTGCAGGCGGCGGTGCGCGCGGGTTTGAAGAATACGGGCAATGTCGAGGCGGCGCGCGCGGTCGGGCGTGCGATCGGCGAACGCGCCAAGGCGGCAGGCGTGACGGCCGTGGCATTTGATCGCTCGGGATTTCAATACCACGGCCGCGTCAAGGCGCTGGCGGAAGCCGCGCGCGAGGCCGGGCTTACGTTTTGACGCGCATCGGCGCTTAAGGCAAACACATGGCGAGAATGGAAAAAGGGCAGTCGGCGGATGAGTTCGTCGAGAAGCTGGTTGCTGTCAACCGCACCGCGAAAGTGGTGAAGGGCGGACGGCAGTTCGGCTTCACCGCGCTCACCGTGGTGGGCGATGGCGCGGGCCGCGTCGGCTACGGCTTCGGCAAGGCGCGCGAAGTGCCGGTTGCGATCTCCAAGGCCATGGCGCAGGCGCGCAAGAACATGGTGAACGTGAGTTTGCGCAACGACACCCTGCACTACGCAGTAAAGATGGAGCAGGGCGCAACGCGTGTGTACATGCAGCCGGCATCGGATGGTACCGGAGTGATCGCCGGCGGCGGCATGCGCGCGGTGCTCGAGTGCGTGGGCGTGCGCAATGTGCTGGCGAAGAGCTATGGCTCGAGAAACCCGATCAACGTCGTGCGCGCAACCATTGCCGCCCTCATTAAGGTGCGCTCGCCGGAAGAGATCGCGGCGAAGCGCGGCAAGAGCCTCGAGGACATCACGGGGTGAAGGCCATGGGCGATAAAAACGGTCGGTTGAAGATCACGCTTTTGAAGAGCAAGCACGGGCAGCTGGCGAACATCGCGGCATCCGTACGGGGACTCGGGCTTAGGAGGCGCCATCAGAGCGTAACGGTGAGCGACACGCCGGAAAACCGCGGCATGGCGAAGGTGGCCGAGCACCTTCTGAAAGTGGAGAAGGCGTAGTCATGAGACTGAACACGTTAAAGCCCGGCACTGGCGCCAAGCGCTCTCGCTTGCGCGTCGGCCGCGGCGCCTCCGCAGGGCAGGGCAAGACCTGCGGCCGCGGCGTCAAGGGCCAGCGGGCCCGCAAGGGCGGCTACCACAAGGTCGGATTCGAGGGCGGACAGACGACCCTCGACCGCCGTCTGCCGAAGTTCGGCTTTCGCTCCAAGATCAAGGCGACCCGCGCCGAGGTGCGCTTGAACGAGCTTGAAAAAGTCGCCTCCGGCGTCGTCGACCTCGATGCATTGAAGGCGGCGGGACTCGTCCCCATGTTCACCGAGCGTGTGAAAGTCATCCTGTCGGGCGAGATTAAGAAAGCCGTCACCCTGAAGGGCGTCGCTGCGACGAAGGGCGCTCGCGCGGCGATTGAAGCCATGGGCGGACGCATCGAAGGCTAAAGCGTGGCAAACCCCTCATTCAACAATCCAGCCGCATCCTTAGGGGATGTCGCGCGCTATGGAGAGATCCGTAGCCGTTTGCTCTTCCTGATCGGCGCGCTCGTGGTGTTTCGCCTGGGCACCTACATTCCGGTGCCCGGCATCAATCCGAGCGAAGTGGCGCGCTTCTTCAACGATCAGTCGAACACCATCTTAGGCATCGTCAACATGTTCTCGGGCGGCGGCTTGTCGCGCCTGTCGATCTTCGCCATGGGGGTCATGCCCTACATCTCAGCCTCCATCATCATCCAGATGATGTCGATGGTCGTGCCGACGCTCATGGAATTAAGGAAGGAAGGCGAGGCGGGCCGCAGGAAAATGACGGAGCTCACGCGCTACATCACGGTTGTACTCGCGGCCTTCCAATCCTTCGCCGCCGCGGTTGCGCTGCAGAACGGCCACCTTACGCTCTACACGGGCTTTCCGTGGCTTTTCACGGCCACGATCACGATGACCACCGGCACGCTCTTTCTCATGTGGCTGGGCGAGCAGATCACCGAGCGCGGCGTCGGCAACGGCATCTCGATGATCATTTTAGCGGGCATCGTTTCCGGGCTTCCGGGCGCGGTCGGGCGCACGGCGGAGGCGGTCAATACCGGCGAAATGCAGGGTCCCTTTGCGCTCCTGCTGATCCTCATAGTGCTCGGAGTCACGGCCTTCGTCGTGTTCGTCGAGCGCGCGCAGCGGCGCATCGCCGTAAACTACGCGAAGCGCCAGGTGGGGCGGCGCATGTATGCGGGGCAGAGCAGCCACCTGCCCTTCAAGCTCAACATGTCGGGCGTTATCCCGCCGATCTTTGCCTCGAGCCTCCTGCTCTTTCCGGCGACGATCGCGAGCTTCTTCGGCAGCGGCAACGACAGCGCCCTGGGCGGAGTCATGCAGAACGTCGCGCAGGCCCTGGGCTACGGGCAGCCGCTGCATCTGCTGATCTACGCCCTCCTCATCGTGTTTTTCTGTTTTTTCTACACGGCGCTGGTCTTCAATGCGCGCGACACGGCGGAGAATCTGAAGAAATCCGGCGCCTTCATCCCCGGCATCCGCCCCGGCGCGCAGACGGCCGACTACATCGACCGCGTGCTGACGCGCCTGACCCTGTGGGGGGCGCTCTACGTGATGGCGGTGTGCGTGCTGCCCGAGATCCTGATCTCATCGCAGGGCGTGCCGTTCCAGTTTGGCGGCACCTCGCTCCTCATCGTCGTGGTGGTGGTGATGGATTTCATGTCGCAGCTGCAGGCGCACATGATGTCGCATCACTATCCGGGACTTTTGAAGAAGGCGAATCTCCTTGGCTACGGCCGCAGCGGCTCCGGAACGTGATGCAGCCCATGAGAACCTTATGAAAGTACGACCGTCGGTCAAGAAGATCTGCAAGAACTGCAAGATCGTGCGCCGCAAGCGCGTGGTCTATGTGATCTGCACGGATCCGCGCCACAAGCAGCGGCAAGGGTAGTAAAAATGGCACGCATAGCCGGTATCAATATTCCGATGAACAAGCACGTGTGGATCGGGCTCACCCAGATCTACGGCGTGGGCAAGTCGCGCGCGCGTCAGGCCTGCGAGGCTGCAGGAGTCGATCCGCGCACCAAGGTAAAGGATCTCACCGAGATCGAGGTGAATGCGATCCGCTCGCAGATCGCAAAATTTGCGGTCGAGGGCGATCTGCGCCGCGAAGTGTCCATGAACATCAAACGGCTGATGGATTTGGGCTCGCATCGCGGCATTCGTCATCGGCGCGGCCTGCCGGTGCGCGGTCAGCGCACCCGCACCAACGCGCGCACCAGGAAAGGTCCGCGCAAGCAGGCGGTGAAGTTGAATGCGCCGCCAGGCAAGGTTTGAGGCACTAAGAAATGGCTGAACAGAAACCCCAGCAGACTGCCGCCGCGGCAGCCGCGGCGAAGAAGCCGAAGAAGGCGCGCAAGAACGTGCTCGATGCGATCGCGCACGTGCACGCCTCCTTCAACAATACGATCATCACCATCACCGATCGCCAGGGCAATACGCTCTCCTGGGCGACCGCCGGCGGCTGTGGCTTTCGCGGCTCAAGGAAGAGCACGCCGTTTGCCGCTCAGGTCGCGGCGGAAAAGGCCGGCACGGCGGCTCAGGAGCACGGTGTACAGAACGTCGAGGTGCGCGTCGGCGGTCCTGGCCCCGGTCGCGAATCCGCGGTGCGGGCGCTCAACACCTGCGGTTTGAAGGTGACGAGCATTGCCGACGTGACGCCGATTCCGCACAACGGCTGCCGGCCACCGAAGAAGCGCAGGGTCTAGAAGAGCGAGGATAAGCAATCATGGCGCGTTACGTAGGACCCAAGTGCAAGCTCGCTCGTCGCGAAGGCACGGATCTTTTTCTCAAGAGCGGCGTCAAGCCGATCGAGAGCAAGTGCAAGTTCACGGTGCCGCCGGGCGGTATCAAGGGCGAGCGCCGCACGCGTCTGTCGGACTACGGTCTGCAGTTGCGCGAGAAGCAGAAGCTGCGCCGCATGTACGGCGTGCTCGAGCGGCAGTTCGGCAACTATTACGAGGAGGCGGCGCGCAGAAGCGGCGCGACCGGTGAGAATCTCCTGAAGCTCCTGGAGTGTCGCCTCGATAACGTCGTGTATCGCATGGGCTTCGCCGCAACGCGTGCCGAGGCGCGTCAGCTCGTAAGCCACAAGGCGCTCTCGGTCAACGAGCAGGTGGTGAGTATCGCGTCCTATCAGTGCAAGGCGGGAGACGTGGTGCAGATCCGCGAGAAGTCGAAGAAGCAGCTGCGCATCGCAGGCGCGCTCACCGTGGCCCAGCAGGTGGGCTTCCCCGAGTGGGTCGAGGTGAACGACAAGGAAATGCGCGGCGTGTTCAAGTCCATCCCGGCGCGCGAGGATGTCCTGCCGGACATCAACGAGAACTTGGTGGTCGAGCTTTACTCGAAGTAGTCATTGTCCTTAAGAGCGGCACATTGCGTGCCGGAAGGTGAGTTCGAAATGCAGCAGCCTTTTGTAGCCGAATTCCTAAAGCCGCGCGTGGTGAAGGTGCAGCCTCTGGCGCCGCGTCAGGCGCGTGTCGTCATCGAGCCCTTCGAGCGTGGCTTTGGGCACACCCTCGGCAACGCGCTCAGACGCGTGCTCCTGTCGTCCATGCCCGGCAGTGCCATCACCGAAGTCGAGATCGACGGCGTGCTGCACGAGTACACGAGCATCGAGGGCGTACAGGAAGACGTGGTCGATGTCCTTCTCAACTTGAAGTCGGTGGCGCTGCGCATGCACACGCGCGACAACGCCGAGCTGCGCCTGCACAAGAAAGGGCCCGGCCCGGTCACTGCCGGCGACATCCAGACGGATCACGACATCGATGTCGTGAATCCGGAGCTCGTGATCGCGAACCTGACGAAGGCCGGCGAACTCAACATGACGCTGCGCGTCGAGCGCGGTCGCGGCTACCGTCCCGCAGCCCAACGCGCGGCCTTCGAGGAGCAGACGCGCCCCATCGGGCGCTTGCAGCTCGATGCCTCGTTCTCGCCGGTGCGGCGCGTGACTTATTCGGTCGACGCGGCGCGTGTCGAGCAGCGCACGGATCTCGACAAGCTCATCATCGATATCGAGACCAACGGCACCATCGATGCGGAGGAGGCGATCCGCCGCGCGGGCAGCATCTTGAAGGATCAGCTGTCGGTATTCGTCGACCTGCAGGGCGAGGAGGAGGCCGCGACCAAGGTCTCCGAGATGCAGTTCGATCCGATACTGCTGCGTCCCGTCGATGAGCTCGAGCTCACTGTGCGCAGCGCAAATTGCCTGAAGGCCGAGAACATCCACTATATCGGGGATCTCGTGCAGCGCACGGAGGTTGAGCTCTTGCGCACGCCGAACCTCGGCAAGAAGTCGCTCACCGAGATCAAAGAGGTCCTGCAAAGTCACGGCCTCATGCTCGGCATGCGCCTTGAGGGCTGGCCGCCGCCGGGCCTGAAGCATGACGAAGAACGCGAAGTGATGTAGAACCATGCGTCATCAATTGAGCGGGCGCCAGCTGTCGCGCAACAGCCCGCACCGGCATGCCATGCTGCGCAATATGAGCGTCTCGCTGCTGCGCCACGAGACGATTCGCACCACCGTGCCGAAGGCGAAGGAACTGCGGCGCGTGGTCGAACCGTTGATCACGCTCGGCAAGACCGACAGCGACTCGCACCGCCGCGTTGCCTTCGCGCGCCTGCGCGACAGCGCGATCGTCGACAAGCTCTTCGCCGACTTAGGTCCGCGCTTTCGCGCCCGTCCGGGCGGCTATACCCGCATCCTGCGCATGATGCCGCGGCCCGGGGATTCAGCGCCCATGGCCCTCATGCAGCTCGTGGACGGCCCGGCCGCTCAAGAGCCGCCAGCATCCTCGAAGGACGCGGCTGCGAAGGCGAAGCGCGCCAAGTCGGCGCCGGAAAAGAATGCGACGGCCAAGAAATCGACGTCCAAGAAGAAGAAGGCAGAAGCGGCACCCGAGGATGACGCGCCGAAGCCTAAGCGCAAGAAAAAGGCCGCCGCCTAAGCACCTGCAAAGTTCAACTGCTGTAAGGGGAGACGCACATGGGAATGGCATCGGAATTCAAAGAATTCGCGATGAAGGGCAGCGTCGTCGACCTCGCTGTCGGCGTCGTGATCGGCGGCGCCTTCGGCAAGATCGTGAATTCCCTGGTCGCGGACGTCATCATGCCGCCGATCGGGCTTGCGATCGGCGGCGTCGACTTCACGGATCTCGCGGTGCAGATCGGCACCAGTCCCAAAGGTCTGCCGGTGCTCTTCAAATACGGCGCGTTCATTCAGACGGTGTTCGAGTTCTTGATCATTGCGCTCGCGCTCTTCATGGTGATCAAGGCCATCAACCGCCTGAAGCGGCCGAGCCCGACGATGCCGGTGCCGCCGACGAAGACCGAGGCCCTGCTTCAAGAAATTCGGGACCAGCTCGTAAAGCGCTGAAGGCGTCGCGGGTCAGATTCTCACATCCCGCGGTCGTGACCGCGAGATCGTCCTCGACGCGGATGCCGCCGAAGGGCCGCAGTTGCGCAACGCGCGCCCAATTGATCTTCTGTCCGCGCGAGTCGGCTAGCGCCTCGCTTAACAGCTGCTCGATGAAGTAGATCCCCGGCTCCATCGTGACCACGAAGCCAGGCTCGAGCACCCTCGTCAAGCGCAGATAGTCATGTCCCGGCGGGCGCGGAATCTCCCCACCCTCGGCCGAGCGCATCCACCCGCCCACGTCATGCACCTGCAATCCCAGGAGGTGGCCGATGCCGTGCGGCAGAAAGACACTCGAGAGGCCCGTGTCGACCGCCTCGTCCGCATCGCAGAGCGTGATGTCCGCCTCCTGCAGGAGCTCCGCGGTCAGGTGGTGCGCCGACAGATGGATGTCGCGCCAGTCGGTGCCGGCGCGCACGCTGGCGCACAAGGACTGCTGCAACTCATCCATGTGGCCGACTAAAGCCGCGAACTCGGCGTTGCCGAAGGAATAGGTGCGCGTGATGTCGCTTGCGTAGCCCGCGTACTCGGCGCCGGCGTCGATCAGCAGCGAGTGGCGCGCGGCGGGCGCGCGCCGCTCGAGGTTTTGATAGTGCAGCACGGAAGCCGCCTCATTGAAGGCGATGATGCTGTTGTACGGCAGCTCCTGCTCGCGCAGCCCGCAGGCGGCCAGGTACGCGAGCTGAATCTCAAATTCCGTGGCTCCCGCGGCAAAGGCCCGCGCAGCGGCGACATGGCCGCGCGCGCCCAGATGATTGGCCTGCCGCAGGCAGGCGAGCTCGTATTCACTCTTCACGGCACGCGCAAAATCCAAGTGCGCCACCATTTTCGGCGGGTTAGCGGCGCCCAATCCCCAGGAGGTGATCTCGGCGTCGGCGACCCCGATGAATGCCGTGCGCGAAAGATCCGCCGGCAAGAGCGCGCGCGCGGCGCCGCGGTCGGCGACGGCTCGAATGTCGAAGTGGCGCGTCCAGTAGCCCTGCGGCAGATCGGCGGACTTGTACCAGAAGTCGACCGGACTGTTGAAGAGCAGGACGGGGATGCGCCCAGGCTCGAAATAGATGAAGCAGTCCGGGACGTCGGTGAGCGGCGCCCAGGATTTAAAGGCCGCGTTCACTCGGAAGGAGTAGTACTGATCGTCCGCGAATACGGCGGGTGCCGATCCGGCGTGCACGAGCACAGAAGTGCAGTTCTCGGCTGCGAGCGCGCGGGCGTAGCGATTACGGACGACTTCGCTGTGCTGGGCAAAGAGCGTATCGAGATCTAATGCGCGGTCGGACATCGTTCAGCGTCCTTGAAGGAGTGTGCCAGCATTCTAGTCGCCGGGCGGGCGTGGAGTGGCGCTGCGGAGGCGAGGTGTTGCAGCGCAGCATACTCTGTGGTCAGCGCGCATCAAATCGTCATGGATACGATTTAACATGCAGCGCGGCCGCGCTGCGATCCGGGTTTTGTCAGTGCGCGCGGGCAGCGTGTGTCGCACGTGTCTGTCGTTCCCAGCCGACACATATTTCAAATCGGTCGGCGACTCTATAGAATTCTCGGCCGCGGTACGCAAATGGCGCATCGCCAGACAGAACCAACTTGTTTGCGCTCCTCACCACTCTTGCTTCTCTCGGGGTATTGATCGATGAACACCAAACTTGCTCTTAGCGCTCTTATCGCGGCGCTGATGCTCACAGCCTGCGCGAAGCAGGAATCGGCGAGCACAGCGCCCGCAACGACGGAAGCCACACCGGCTTCTGGCGCGGCTGCGGACTCAGCCGCAGCTTCCGCCAATTCCGCAACCAATGCCGCTGATGCCGCCACGACCGCTGCCGGTCAGGCTCAGGATGCCGCCGCCGCGGGCACTGCTGCCTCCGCAGCGCCGCCGCCGGATGCGACGCCTCCTCCGGCCGACACGACGCCGCCGGCTGATCAGAAGAAGTAAATCGGAAGAGATACTGCTCAAGCCCGCAAGGCTTGAGCGACGGCCCGGTCAGGCGCATCAAGTCCTGTCCGGGCCGTTTGTTTTATACGGATGCGTTGTGACAGTCAGTGTACGAGACGCACGGGCGTCAGCGAGTGATCGGCTCTGGATCGAGAATGTCTACCGCGACTATCTCGACGACCTGGCGCCGCTCAACACCGGGATATTCCCGATCCTAGGTGAGGTCGGCCATCGCGAACCCGACCAGATCTCGCGCTGGTTTGCCGATTCGGGCTCCTATCCGCTCATCATCGTCAAATCCGCAGCCGCGGTTGGCTTTGCGATGGTGGCGCGCGCCGCCGCGCTCGCCGGTCGTCCGGAGGTCGACTATCGGATGGCGGAGTTCTTTATTGCGCGCTCGCAGCGCCGTCGCGGCATCGGTCAGACAGCCGTGCAGATCATCTTCAACCGCTTCGCGGGACGCTGGGAGATCAACGAATATTTGCGAAACCCCGTCGCGGTGAACTTCTGGCGGCGCGTGGTCGCGGCGCATACGCGCGGGGACTATCAGGAAAGAATCGTCAACGGCGAAGTTCGGCACCTTTTTCAGTCGAGTGTAGCGCGCTCGCGTTAGGGTTCGCGCGGCAGGCATGACAGCCGATCTGCGCGCGTCCGAGAAGCGCGCGGCGCAGGCGCACGATAGGTCCGCGCGCGGCCTCCGCGCGCACGAGATGATCGAGCACCCACAGGCGCCCGCGGGCGGGCGTCAGCCACCACGCGCTCAGGATGAGGCTCGCCGCGACCAGCACGATGACGACTAGAGTCTGAAAGGCTGCCATGTCAGCTAAGCTCCAAAAAAAAGCGCCGTACGGTAGGTCACGAACGCGCCAAGATAAGCGAGTGCAAAAAGATAGCCTGCCATGATCAACGGATAGCGCCAGGAATTTGTTTCCCGTTTGACCACGGCAAGCGTCGACAGACACTGGGGCGCGAACACATACCAGGCGAGGAGCGAAAGGCCCGTCGCGATGCTCCAGCTCGATGCAATGACCGGCATGAGGGCGCCGGCGACATCGCCGGTGCGCGCCGCGGACATGGCATAGACGGTGCCGAGCGCGCTCACCGCGACTTCACGCGCGGCAAGGCCCGGCACCAGCGCCATGGAGATCTGCCAGTTGAAGCCGATCGGCGCAAAGATCACTTCGAGCCCGCGCCCCAGCATGCCCGCGAGGCTGTAGTGGATCGCAGGATCGTGAGCTCCGGGGGGCGGCGCCGGGAAGCTTGCGAGGAACCACAGGACGATCATGAGCGTCAAAATAATCGTGCCGACGCGACCGAGAAAGATGCGCGTGCGCTCCCATAGTCCCAACACGAGATTGCGCAGGTTCGGCCACTTGTACTCGGGCAACTCAAGGAGCAGCGGCCGGTATGGGCCGCGCATCATCGTGTGCTTGAGCACCAGCGCGACACCCATTGCAGCGACCACTCCGGCGCCATAGAGCACGAAGAGCACGAGGCCCTGCAGATTGAAGACGCCCACGGCGCGGCGCGGAATGAAGGCACCGATCAAAAGCGCATACACCGGCAGGCGCGCCGAGCAGGTCATGAGCGGCGCGATCATGATGGTGGCGAGGCGGTCGCGCGGCGAGGGAATGGTGCGCGCCGCCATGATGCCTGGAATGGCGCACGCAAAGCTCGATAGGAGCGGAATGAAAGCGCGGCCCGACAAGCCGACTTTTCCCATGATGCGATCCAGGAGAAACGCGGCGCGCGGCAGATAGCCTGAGTCCTCGAGCGCGAGGATGAAAATAAACAGGATGAGAATCTGCGGCAGGAAAACGAGCACGCTGCCGATGCCGGCCACGATGCCATCGAGGAGCAGACTGTGCAGCGGACCCTGCGGAAGAGCCTGCGCCAGATACTGCCCCACGTCTCGCACGCCTGCGCTGATGGCGGCCATCGGCACGACCGCCCAACTGAAGACCGCCTGGAACATGAAAAACAGCACCGCGGCCAAGAGGAGCGGCCCCGCGATGGGATGCAGCACCAGAGCATCGATGCGTGCGAGGAGCTGTAGACGCCGCGGCACGCGATAGTCGATGTCCTGTAGGATGCGCCGCACTTCGCGCTGGGTCGCCTCGACATCCGCGGCGTGCGCGGCAGCAGGCTCGGCATGCGCAAGTCGCGGCGCAAAGTCGCAGCGGTCGATGGCGTCAATGAGCGCTCGCTCGCCCCCCGAGCGCACGGCCACCGTCTCGATCACCGGTACGCCGATCGCCGCTTCGAGCGCTGCGCGATCCAAGCGAAAGCCGCGCTCCTTGGCAAGGTCGCTCATGTTCAGGGCAACGATCAGCGGCTTCTGCAGGCGCTTCAAATCCAAGACCAGGCGCAGGTTCAAGCGCAGGTTGGTCGCATCGACCACGCACACCAGAAGATCGGGCGCCGGTTCGCTCGCATGGCGGCCGAGGACGACGTCGCGAGCGATTGCCTCGTCGAGACTCGTGGCCTCCAGGCTATAGGCCCCGGGCAGATCAAGTACGCGATAGACGCGGCCGCTCACAGGTCCGACGAAACGGCCTTCCTTTCTCTCGACGGTGACGCCGGGATAGTTCGCGACCTTCTGGCGGCTGCCCGTCAGGCGGTTGAAGAGGGCTGTTTTACCGCAGTTCGGGACGCCGATCAGCGAAAGGCTTGGGCCTCTCGCCGCGGCCTCGGCGTTCACGTCGAGTTACTCGAATGCGCAAGTTCGACCCAAACGGTTTCCACCTCGCGCCGCCTGAGCGCAAAGGTCGTGGTGCCAATGCGTACGACGAACGGATCACGCCCAGGCCACGCTTCGGTCAGGATCTCGATGCGCTCCCCGGCGACAAAGCCAAGCTCCATCAGCCGCCGTTCAAGGCTCGTGTTCTCACCCTGGCCCACGCCGATCACGGTACCCCGCGTCCCGGGCGGCAGCGCGCTCAGGCTGAAGGATCCGGGGGCGAGTGTCATGCCTCCTGGGGCGGCGAATGCATCCATGCCGAGAGTATGATTGAGAACCGTTCGCATTTGCAATGCGCACGGCGGCGCCTGTGAAATATGTCTCGATTTGTCATAACGCAATCGAGAGCCGGCGTGAGCTTGGCAGCCCCAAGAGGGGCCGCAGGTACTGTCCGGTATAGGATTCCTCGCGCGCCGCAATGCTCTCGGGCGTTCCGTAGGCCACGACCTGTCCGCCGTCAGCGCCGCCTTCCGGGCCTAGGTCGATGACCCAATCCGCGCACTTGATGACATCCAGATTGTGCTCGATGACGAGGATGGTGTTGCCGGCGTCGCGCAGGCGCAGAAGTACCTCGAGAAGCTGCGCGACGTCGTGGAAGTGCAGACCCGTGGTCGGCTCATCGAGGATGTACAAGGTGCGCCCCGTGGCGCGTTTGGCAAGTTCCCGCGCGAGCTTCACGCGCTGCGCTTCGCCGCCCGACAAGGTGGTCGCATTCTGACCCAGGTGCAGGTAGGACAGACCCACGTCGACGAGCGTCTGCAGCTTGCCCGCCACCGCTGGGATGGCCTGGAAGAAGCGCAGCGCATCTTCCACGGTCATCTGCAGAACCTCGTGGATGTTCTTGCCGCGGAATGTGATCTCGAGAGTTTCGCGGTTGTAGCGCTGGCCACGGCACACATCGCAGGGTACGTAGACATCTGCCAGAAAATGCATTTCGACTTTCAGCACCCCGTCGCCCTGGCAGGCCTCGCAGCGTCCGCCTTTGACGTTGAAGCTGAACCGGCCGCCGTCGTAGCCGCGCGCGCGCGCCTCGGGAACGGCCGCGAACAGCTCGCGCAGCGGCGCAAAGAGCCCGGTGTAGGTCGCGGGATTTGAACGCGGCGTGCGGCCGATCGGGCTCTGATCGATATCGATTACGCGATCGATGCCGTCGAGCCCCTCGACGCGCTCGCAGGAGGCGGAAGTTCGCAATCCACCGTGCAGGCGGGAGGTTGCATACGGTACGAGCGTGTCGATGATGAGCGTCGACTTGCCGGAGCCGGAGACGCCGGTCACGCAGGTGAAGAGCCCAAGCGGGATGTCGACGTTCAAATTCTTCAAGTTGTTGCCGGTTGCGCCGCGGATGCGGATCTCGTTGCCCGGTGTGCGCGGCGTGCGCAGCAGCGGGATCGGAATGCGCCGCCTGCCGCTCAAATATTGACCGGTGAGCGACGCCGCATTCGCCGCGATGTCGGCGGGGGTGCCCTGGGCGACCACGTGGCCGCCGGCAACCCCTGCTCCTGGCCCTAAGTCAACGACGTGATCGGCGGAGAGGATCGCCTCGGCGTCGTGCTCGACGATGATGAGCGTATTGCCGATATCCCGCAGTGCTGCCAATGTGGCGAGCAGGCGCCGATTGTCCCTCTGGTGCAACCCGATCGAGGGCTCATCCAGAATGTACATGACGCCGGTCAGGCCGGAACCGACTTGGCTTGCGAGCCGGATGCGCTGCGCTTCGCCGCCGGAGAGCGATTCCGCGCGGCGCTCGAGCGTCAAATACTCAAGACCGACGTCAACCAGGAAGCGCAAGCGCTCCTGCACGTCCGCGACGATCTTGGCCGCGACCTCGCCGCGCCAGCCGGGCAGGCTCAAGGAGCGGAAAAATTGCAGTGCACCGCCAATCGTCAGCTGCGCAACATCGGGCAGGGTGTGGCCGGCGACGAAGACGAAGCGCGCCGCGCGGTTCAAGCGCGCGCCGCCGCATTCGGCGCAGGTGCGCATCCCTAAATATTTGGCAAGCTCTTCGCGCACCGTGGGCGAGGCGGTTTCCCGATAGCGCCGCTCGAGATTGGGCAGGATGCCCTCGAAGCGATGCCGCCTCTTGTGGGCGCGGCCCGACCCTTCCACGTAGCGAAACTCGATGATCTGATCGCCGCTGCCGTTCAGGAGCACATCCTGGATCTTCTGTGGCAACTCCACCCACGGCATCTCGATATCAAAATCGTACTGCCGCGCGAGCGACTGGATGAGCTGAAAGTAGTAGGCGTTCCTGCGATCCCAGCCGCGGATCGCGCCGCCCGCGAGCGACAGGTGCGGATGCCCGACCACGCGCTCGCGATCGAAAAACTCCTGGCATCCGAGTCCATCGCAGACCGGGCAGGCGCCGGTGGGGTTGTTGAATGAGAAGAGCTTGGGTTCGAGCGGCGGCACGCTGTAGCCGCACACCGGACAGGCGTGACGGCTTGAGAACACGAGCTCCTCGCGCCCGGCATCATCGAGAAAGGCGAGCCGTGCGGTCCCGTCCGCAAGACGCAGCGCCGTCTCGAAGGACTCGGCGAGCCGCTGGCCGGAATCCGGCTTGACGCGAAAGCGGTCAATGACCGCTTCCACAGTGTGTTTGCGTTTCGGATCCAGCGTGGGCAGGTCGTCGAGCTCGTGGATCCGGCCATCGATACGCACGCGCACGAAGCCTTGGGCGGCGAGCTTCTCAAGTTCGGCGGCGTGCTCGCCTTTGCGGGCATCGATGAGGGGCGCCAAGAGCACGGCGGCCGTGCCCTCCGGCAGCCTCATGACTTGATCGACCATCTGGCTCACCGTCTGGGCGCTCAAGTCGATGAGGTGATCCGGGCAACGCGGGATCCCGGCCCGCGCGAAGAGGACCCGCAGGTAGTCGTAGATCTCCGTCACGGTGCCCACGGTTGAGCGCGGATTGTGGGAGGTGGCCTTCTGCTCGATCGCAATCGCAGGCGAGAGCCCGTCGATGCGATCGACGTCGGGCTTGTCCATCATCGAGAGAAACTGGCGCGCATAGGCGGAGAGCGACTCGACATAACGCCGCTGCCCTTCTGCATAAAGCGTATCGAAGGCGAGTGACGACTTGCCCGAGCCCGAGAGGCCCGTCAGGACGATGAGTCGATTGCGCGGCAGATCAACATCGATGTTCTTCAGGTTATGCGTGCGCGCGCCGCGGACGCGAATTTGCTGCATGATCCGATTCACCTGCCTTGCGAACGCCGCCAGGGCAACCAGCAAGTTTAGCCGCAGCCGCGGATGCACTCAAAACTGCACGTTCACGTGGTTTTTAGCCGGTTCGCGCGCCTGGGCCCCGAGCGACTACAATGGGGCTGGAATCACTTGAATTCGATGGGGTAGAGAAAGGCTATGGCGAGGGGACTGAACAAGGTCATTTTGATCGGCAATCTAGGCGCCGACCCGGAGACGCGCGCCATGCCCTCGGGCACGACAGTCGCCAATCTGCGCGTCGCGACGAGCGAGAGCTGGCGCGATAAGCAGTCCGGCGAGCAGCAGGAGCGCACTGAGTGGCACCGTGTAGCGCTCTTCGGGCGTCTCGGGGAGGTCGCGGCGGAGTACCTGCGTAAGGGCTCGCAGGTCTACATTGAGGGACAGCTGCGCACCCGCAAGTGGCAGGACAAGCAGGGCAACGAGCGCTACACGACCGAGATTGTCGGCAATGAAATGCTGATGCTCGGCGGGCGAAGCTCAGGCGCAAGCGCGGCCGCACCGGAGGCCCGCGACCGCCCGGACGTTGCCGAGGCGGCCGGACGCGCGGAGCCGGCCGCACGCGGCGGCAACGACTTCGACGACGACATTCCCTTTTAGCTTGAGCAGGGCGCAGATTGCCCGTATGCCCGGCCGCTTTTTCATCAAGACATTTGGTTGCCAGATGAACGAGTACGACTCCGCGCGGATCGCGGACGTGCTCTCTGACGCCTGCGGTCTCACCGTCACCGAGGATGCCGCCGAAGCGGATCTGCTGCTCATGAATACCTGCTCGGTGCGCGAGAAGGCGCAGGAGAAAGTGTTCTCGCTCCTCGGGCAATGGCGGCGCATGAAGGAAGCGCGTCCCGAAGTCATGATCGGCGTCGGCGGCTGCGTCGCAAGCCAGGAGGGGCAAGCGATCAGCGAGCGTGCGCCCTTTGTCGATCTCGTCTTTGGCCCACAGACACTGCACCGCCTGCCGCAGATGATCGCGCAGTTGCAGCGCACCGGGCGTGCGGTCGTCGACGTAAGCTTCCCCGAGATCGAGAAATTTGATCACCTGCCCGCGCCGCGCGCGCAAGGCGCGAGCGCCTATGTCTCCATCATGGAAGGCTGCAGCAAGTATTGCAGCTTCTGCATTGTCCCGTACACGCGCGGCGATGAAGTGAACCGCCCGTTTGAAGCGGTGCTGGCGGAAGTTCGCGAGCTCGCCTCGCAGGGCGTGCGCGAAGTCACGCTTCTCGGGCAGAACGTCAATGCCTACGCGGGGCGCACGCGCGACGGCGTGGTCGCCGACCTTGCGACGCTCATCCATTACATCGCGGCGTTGCCGGCCATTGAGCGCATCCGCTTCACGACCTCGCATCCGCTCGAGTTCACGGCGAGCCTCATAGAGGCATTCGCCAGCGTCACAAAGCTTGCAAGTCATTTGCATCTGCCGGTGCAGAGCGGCTCGGATCGGATCCTCGCGCTCATGAAGCGCGGCTACACCGCGCTCGAATACAAGGAGAAGATCCGGCGAGTGCGTGCGGTGCGCCCCGAGATCACGGTGTCCTCGGACATCATCATCGGCTTTCCCGGAGAGACCGAACGCGATTTTCAGGCGACGCTTGCGCTGGTGCGCGATGCGGCTTTCGATCAATCCTTCAGTTTCATCTATAGCCGCCGTCCGGGCACGCCGGCGGCTTCTTTGCCCGATGAGGTCGCTCACGAAGTAAAGCTTGAGCGGCTCGCGCGCCTGCAGGCGCAGCTTGATCTGCAGGCGCGCGCGATCAGTCAAAGCATGGTGGGCAGCGTGCAGCGGGTGCTGGTCGACGCGCCCGCCAAGAAGAATCAAGCGGAGCTGAGCGGGCGCACGGCCAACAACCGCTGGGTCAACTTCGCAGGCCCACCGAGCCTCATGCACCGCTTCACCGACGTCATCATCACGGATGCGCTGCGCCACACTCTGCGCGGGCGCCTGTACGCCGCCGCTGATGCAGCCTAAGCCCGTGGCCGCTGTAACTGCTCCGCGTCCGCGCAAATTTCTGCTCGAGCCGGCCGACAACGCGCGGCTCGCGAACTTGTGCGGGCCGCTCGATGAAAATCTGCGCCTGCTCGAGGTGCGCCTCGATGTCGAGATCCGCCGCCGCGGCGACAACTTCCGGATCAGCGGCGAGCGCGCGGGCAGCGCCGAGGAGACACTGCGCGCGCTCTTTAGCCTCACCGCGGTTGAAGCCGTGACGTCCGAGCGGGTGCATCTCGCGCTGCGCGAGCAGGAGTTGGGAGCGCCGACTGCGGCCGCTTCCGAGGATGAGGTCACGGTGCGTCTGCCGCGCGGCGCGATCCGCGCGCGCGGCGCGCATCAGCGCGACTATCTCGCCCAGATCCGCACCAGCGATCTCACCTTCGGCATAGGTCCCGCCGGCACGGGCAAGACTTATCTGGCGGTTTCCTGCGCGGTCGAGGCGCTGCAGGCGGACCGCGTGCGCCGCATCGTGCTCGTGCGACCGGCGGTCGAGGCGGGCGAGCGCCTGGGATTTTTGCCGGGCGACATGTCGCAGAAGATTGATCCGTACCTGCGCCCGATGTACGACGCGCTCTATGAAATGATGGGCTTCGACCGCGTGGCGCGCTTCATCGAGCGCAACGTGATTGAAGTCGCGCCGCTGGCGTTCATGCGCGGCCGCTCCCTGAATGATTCGTTCATCATTCTGGATGAGGCGCAGAACACGACCATCGAGCAGATGAAGATGTTCCTGACACGCATCGGCTTCGGCTCGCGCGCGGTGGTCACCGGAGATGTGACGCAGACGGATCTGCCGGCCGGACGCCAGTCGGGTCTGCGGCACGTTGTTGACGTGCTGCGCGGCGTCGACGGCGTCGCGTTCACTTTCTTTGATGCCCAGGATGTGGTGCGCCATCCGCTGGTGCAGCGCATCGTGCGCGCCTACGAAGCACGCGGCGAGTCGACATGAGGCCCGGCGCGCACCTGGAAGTGACGCGCCGTGCGCGCATCTGGTCGCCGCCCGTCGGGGAGCTCACCGCCTGGGCGCACGCGGCGCTCGGCCGGCGCGCCCGCGGGGCGGAGCTTGCCCTGCGGGTCGTGGGAACGGCGGAGAGCCGCCGGTTAAATGCCCACTATCGTGGCAAGGACGCGCCCACCAACGTGTTGTCGTTTCCGGCGGCGCGGCTGCCGGCCGCGATGGGCCACGCTCCGCGCCCGCTCGGGGACCTCGTGATCTGCGCGCGCGTGCTGCGGCGCGAAGCGCGCGTCCAGGGCAAGAGCCTGCGCGCGCATTGGGCACACCTCGTCGTGCACGGAGCGCTGCATCTCATCGGCTACGACCATGAACGCGCGCGCGACGCCCGCCGCATGGAGCGGCGCGAGATCACCGTGCTGCGGCGCTTGGGTTTTGGCAACCCGTACCGGAGCGTGTGATGTCAAAGGACACGAGCACGACCGGACGCTGGCTGAAGAAGCTCACTCAAAGCCTCTCCGGGGAGCCCCAGGATCGCGCCGAGCTCCTGACGCTGCTGCGCGAGACGGCGGAGCGCGGCTTGGTCGACGCTGATGCGCTCGAGATGCTCGAAGGTGTGCTCGCGGTCGCCGACCTGCAGGTGCGTGACATCATGGTGCCGCGCATCCAGATGGTCTCTGTGGGGCGCGACGATCCGCCGGCGCGCATCCTGCCGATCGTCATCGAATCGGGCCATTCGCGCTTTCCGGTGATGGACGCCGATCGCGACGACATTGTGGGGATCCTCTTGGCGAAGGATCTCTTGCGCCACTTCGCCGCCGATGCCCGCGCAAGCTTCGACATCCGCGAGTACATGCGTCCGGCGGTGTTCGTTCCGGAGTCGAAGCGGCTCAACGTTCTGCTGAAGGAATTTCGCCGCAACCGCAATCACATGGCGATCGTCGTCGATGAGTACGGCGGCGTCGGTGGGCTCGTCACCATAGAGGATGTCATCGAGCAGATCGTCGGCGAGATCGACGATGAATTTGACGTCGAGGACGATCACAACATCCGCCCGGAAGACGCGCGCCACTTCACCGTGCGCGGCGTGACGCGCATGGAAGAGTTCAACGAATATTTCGGCACAGCCTTCGCCGAGGAGGGCTTCGATACGATCGCGGGGCTCGTGATGAAGCACCTCGGGCGCCTGCCGCGCCGGGGCGAGTTCCTTACGATCGATGGCTTTGAGTTTCGCGTGGCGCGCGCTGACCGGCGCCGCGTGGACTCCTTACGCGTCACGGCGCCGCGCGACATCGCTCCTCCCGAGGAACGATCCGCGTGACGCTCGTCGCGGGTGCGAGCGCGCTTGCGCGCTCTCGCGCCCATGGGCCGCGCCTGCGCATGCTGGCCGCGCTCGCATCCGGAAGCTTATTGGCCTGCGCGTTTGCGCCGCTTGGCTGGTGGCCGCTCGCGATCCTCTGTCCGGCCGCCCTCATGGGGCTGTGGCAGGGCGCAACACCGCGCGCGGCCGCGCAGCTGGGCTTCTGGTTCAGCGCCGGCACTTTTGGCGCGGGGACCTACTGGCTCTACACGAGCATCCACACCTTCGGCGAGGCCCCGATCTGGATTGCCGTCGCTCTCATGCTCGCACTCATCGCCATCATGGGCGCGTATCAGGCGTTGCTCGGCTGGTTCGTGGCGCGCTGGCTGCCGCGAGCGGGCGCGCTGCGCACTCTCGTCGGCGTGCCGGCGGCGTGGCTCCTCCTGGAGTGGTGGCGCGGCTGGTTCCTCACAGGTTTTGCATGGCTCTCGCTCGGCTACTCGCAGACCGACACGTGGCTTGCGGGCTTTGCGCCGGTGGCCGGCGTCTACGGCGTAAGCGCGCTCCTGCTCCTCAACGCAGGCGCCATTGTGACGCTGGTGCGCGGCGGAAGGGCCGCGCGCATCGCGGCCACTGCGATCCTCGTTCTCCCGTGGGTCATAGGCTTTGGGCTTGCGAGAGTTGAGTGGACGCAGGCCACCGGGCATCCGGTTGGCGTCGCCATCATCCAAGCTGCGATCCCGCAGGATCAAAAATGGCTCGATGCCAATCGCGACACGACGTTGCGGCTGTACCGCGATCTGACCGCACGAGCGCTCGGCACGCCCCTCATCGTTTGGCCGGAATCAGCCCCGCCGGACCTTGCCAATAATCTTGCCGACTACTTGGGCGCCGAGTTCAGCATGACGCGGGCACACGGTTCAGCGCTCGTGCTCGGCGTCGTGCGCGCCTCGGACGATGGTGAGCGCTATTTCAACTCCGTGCTGGCACTCGGCGACAAGGACCTCCTCTGGTACGACAAGAGCCACCTGGTGCCATTTGCCGAATTCTTCCCCGTGCCCGGCTTCGTGCGCTCGTGGCTGCGCCTGCGCAATCTGCCCTATGAGGACTTTACCCGCGGCGCGGCGCTGCAGCCGCCGCTGCCGGCGGCGGGCCTTAAGCTTGCGATCACGATCTGCTATGAGGACGCCTATGGGAGCGCGCAGCTGCCGGTGCTGCGGCAGGCCGACGCGCTCGTCAATGTCACCAACGACGCCTGGTTCGGTCATTCGAGCGCACGCCACCAGCATTTCCAGATTGCGCGGATGCGCGCCATCGAGGCGCAGCGCTACCTGGTGCGCGCCGCGAACGACGGGATCTCGGGCGTCATCGGGCCGCACGGCGAAGTCATCGCACGAGCTCCCGAGTTCACCCCCTACGTGCTCCGTGCGGCCATCACCGCCCGATCGGGCCTGCCCCCCTACGCCTATGGCGGCAACTGGCCGGTGCTGCTGCTGGCGCTCGTAGGCGTGGCCGCTGCCGCGCTGCGGCATCGCGCCCGGACTTGAAATTGGGCGGCGCCGGACATAACTCCCTCATATGCGCACATCCCTACGCCGGCGGAACCTCTACAATGCATTTGAGTCTATTCCGGCATAGATCTGTAAGTCCCCTATTTGAATCAATTTGGAGCATCGCATGAGCCCGTTTTCTTCGGCCTTTAGAGCCGTTTATGCCGGTTTGGTTGCCATCTTGCTGAGCGCCTGCGTCGGCGATTCGACTGCCCAGACCGCAAGCCCACCCGCCGTCAAAGCCGCTCCCGCGGTACCGACGCTCCCCGTCACTCCCAGCACGCACTATGCCCTGCCGGACTTTGCGCCCCTCGTCGAGCGCTATGGTCCTGCCGTCGTCAACATCCAGGTCGTCGAGCGTGCGCAAAGCCCGTCCTCCGATTCCGGCCAACAGGGCGAAGAGGATCCGTTCTCCGATTTCTTCCGCCGGTTTGGCATCCCGGCCCCGCAGATGGGACCGCACGGCGGTAACGCGCAGCCGACGCATGGTGAGGGCTCGGGCTTCATCGTGACTCCCGACGGCTACATTCTTACCAATGCGCACGTGGTCGCCGACGCGGACACCGTGACAGTGCGCCTGACCGACCGGCGCGAGTTCAGCGCGAAGGTGATCGGAATGGATACGCGCACGGATGTCGCGGTCATCAAGATCAATACCAACAGCTCCCTGCCCACCGTGCGCATCGGCAATCCCGCCTCCCTCAAGGCCGGCGAATGGGTGCTCGCGATCGGCTCGCCATTCGGATTCGACAACAGCGCCACCGCAGGCATCGTCAGCAACATCGGGCGCTCGCTGCCGGGCGAGGACGGCAACGGCTACGTACCCTTCATTCAGACCGACGTGCCCGTCAATCCCGGCAACTCCGGCGGGCCGCTCTTCAACATGCAAGGCGAAGTGGTGGGCATCAACTCGCAAATCTTTAGCCGCACCGGCGGCTACATGGGCCTGTCTTTCGCCATCCCCATCGATGTCGCGATGGACGTGCGCGAGCAGCTCGTGAAGACCGGCCACGTCACACGCGGACGCATCGGTGTCACGATTCAGGACGTCAATGCGCAGCTCGCGGAGTCTTTCGGTCTTGACCGGCCGCGCGGCGCGCTCGTGAGCTCCGTGCAGAGCGGCAGCCCCGGCGAGAAAGCAGGGCTTAAGCCGGGCGATGTCGTCGTCGGCGTCAATGGGCACCCGATCGAGCGTTCGGCCGAGCTGCCCGCGATCATCGCGCGCATCAAGCCGGGCACCGATACAGAGCTTGATATCTGGCGCGGCGGCAAACAACAGGAAATCCCCGTGAAGGTTGCGCTCCTGGATGAGCAGCAGGTGCGCACGGCGTTCCACGGTGGACGCCATGGTGATGAGGAGAGCCAGTTGGGCCTCGCCGTGCGTCCGCTCGCGCCGCAGGAGAAGCAGCAGGCGGAGACCGACGGCAGCCTCGTCGTCGAACACGTGAGCGGTCCTGCCGCCGCGGCAGGCGTGCAGCCCGGCGACATCATTCTTGGTGTCAACGGCAAGCGTGTGAAGTCTCTCGAGGAGCTGCAGAGCGCGACCAAGAGTCTCGGCAAGAACGTGGCACTCTTGATCCAGCGCGAGAATGCGCAGATTTTCGTGCCGCTGCGATTGAGCTGAGTCAGGCGCGGACATCTCCACTATCATGTCCGGATGCACGAGAGCTATGACCCGGCAGCCATAGAGGCCGCTG
>Ga0182024_10007930_pt1 | contig 22679 bp, 19 predicted proteins | sample P32metaG_FD_120480 | JGI IMG/M metagenome (GOLD analysis project Ga0182024, IMG submission 120480) | Permafrost microbial communities from Stordalen Mire, Sweden - P3-2 metaG (Illumina Assembly) | ecosystem: Environmental > Terrestrial > Soil > Wetlands > Permafrost | place: Sweden: Stordalen... | reverse complement strand
CTCGCCCTCCCATTGAATGGCAACACTCGTGATAAGGCGGACGCACACCGAGGATCGTCTGATGTCCAACAACGCGCTCGAGCGTCTGAATCTCCCGCAAAAATCCCACGGCGCCGCCGTGGGCCGCGATCAGCGCAAAACCAGTGGAACCCCACTAAAGGTTCACTCCCCAATCGACGGTGCTCAGCTTGCAGAGGTTCAAACCGCGAGCCCGGCTGAGGTCAACAGCGTCATCGACGAAGCTCTCTCCGCATTCAAGCACTGGCGGCTGGTGCCCGCGCCAAAACGCGGCGAATTCGTTCGCCGGATCGGCGCCAAACTGCGCGAACGCAAAGCCGACCTGGCCCACCTCGTCTCCCTCGAAACCGGCAAGATCACCCAGGAATCGCTGGGCGAAGTGCAGGAGATGATCGACATTTGCGACTTTGCCGTCGGCCTCTCGCGCCAGCTTTACGGCCTGACCATCGCCAGCGAGCGCCCCGGCCACCGCATGATGGAACAATGGCTGCCGCTCGGGCCGATCGGCGTCATCTCCGCCTTCAACTTTCCCGTCGCGGTCTGGGCATGGAACGCGATGATCGCAATGGTCTGTGGCGACACAGTCATCTGGAAGCCTTCTGAAAACACACCCCTCACCGCGCTGGCCTGCCAGAACATCGTGGGCGAGGTAATGACAGACATTGGCGATATCCCGGATGGCGTTTGCAGCGTGGTCGTCGGGGACGGGCCCGCCGTCGGCGAGCTTTTGTGTCAATCCGAAAAGCTCCCGCTGATCTCCGCCACCGGCTCGACGCGGATGGGCCGCGCGGTGGCGCAGACCGTGGCCAGCCGGCTCGGCCGGTGCCTGCTGGAGCTGGGCGGCAACAACGGAATGATCCTCGCCCCGTCGGCTGACCTGGAGATGGCGCTTCGCGCCATCACCTTCGCCGCTGCCGGAACGTGCGGCCAGCGCTGCACAACCCTCCGGCGGCTGATCGTGCATCAGTCGCTCCATCGGACGATGACCGACCGGCTCGTCAGCGTCTTCTCTCATCTGCGGATAGGAAATCCCCTCGACGAAGGCGTTCTAGTCGGCCCACTGATTGATCAGCACGCGTTCGACGCCATGCAGAGGGCGCTGCAGGCCGCCAAGGCGCAGGGCGGCATCGTCCACGGGGGCGGCCGCGTTACGCAAGGCGTTCCCGCCGGTGGTTTTTACGTGCAGCCCGCCATCGTCGAAATTACCGCGGCCGCGCCAATCGTAAAGGAAGAAACATTTGCCCCCATTCTTTACGTGATGGCCTACGACACCCTTGAACAAGCCATCGAGATCCACAATAACGTCCCACAAGGGCTCTCTTCAGCCATCTTCACGGCAGACGTCCGCGAAGCGGAAATCTTCCTCTCCCCCGCCGGCAGCGACTGCGGCATCGCCAACGTCAACATCGGCACCAGCGGCGCCGAAATCGGCGGCGCCTTCGGTGGCGAAAAATCCACCGGGGGAGGCCGCGAGTCGGGCTCCGACTCCTGGAAGGCGTACATGCGCCGCGCCACGAATACGATTAACTATTCCAACGAACTCCCCTTGGCGCAGGGCATCCACTTCGACCTGTGATCCCTCGGATTGCTCCCTTCCCCGGAAAGACGGCCCGTCCTCGGGCCGCGGATGAGCGAAAAGCTGTTCTGTCTCAACGCTCGCACGTGGCACGAGCGTCCCGCCCGTGCGGAACGCTGTCCAAGAAACAAACAGCACGACTTGCAGGTCTGCTTTGCTCGGGCACTCTTCGCACGGCCGAGACGGCCGTGCCACAGGCGAGCGTCGAGACAGGCCAGCAAAAAGCTCAATCCGGCAACTTCTGTTTCAACTTCAATACCGGCGCGAACAGATCCCCCTTCTCTTTGACGCGGGCAAGAACATCATCAGTCTTGAACGTAAGCTGGTTCGGTGCGCGCTTCTGCAGCGTCTGTTCCAGTTCCTCCCAGGTCACAGGACAGGAAACGGTCGGCTGGCTCCGTGCCCGCATCGTGTATACGCAGGCTGTCGTCTTGTGCTCGTCGTTCTGGCTCCAGTCGATGAAGACTTTCCCCTTTCGTAGGTCCCGCTTCATCACCGAGAGCGCTTCTTTGGGATGCTCGCGCTCAAACATCAGCGCCATCGCGTGGGCGAACTGCTTGGTTCGCTCGAATGTGACCGGCGTGTTCAGTGGCACCCACAAGTGCAGTCCCTTCGAGCCACTCGTTTTGGCAAAGCTCTTCAGTCCGAGCTTGGCCAGCACGTCCCGCATCTTCAGTCCGACGCGAATGCTGTCGAGGATGTCGGCGGGAGGGCCGGGGTCTAGATCAAACACCATTGAGGTGGGCGAATTGGTATCCGGCAGCCTGCTCAGCAACGTGTGCATCTCCAGGCAGGCGATGTTCGCCAACCAGGCCAGCGTCGGCTTGTCCTCAACGACGCAATAGTTGATGTAGTCGTTGTTGCCTTCGCTCCAGACCTTCCCGGTGGAGACCCACGCCGGGCGATGAACGGGGCAGCGCTTCTCATAGAAGAACATTTGGTCCACGCCGTTGGGGTATCGCTTGAGCGTGAGCGGCCGGCCGCTCAGGTGCGGGAGCAGGGCCGGGGCAATGCGCAGGTAGTAGTCGATCACCTGCCCCTTGGTGAAGCCGGCTTCCGGATAAAGCACTTTGTCCAGATTCGAAAACTGAACCTCTTTATCATCGGCAGCGGGAGTTTTTGATTTGGTTCCTCGGGAGGGCGAGGCTCCCGCCGAGCCGCGGCCCGCTCGCGAACCGCGGCTCGGCAGGAGCCTCGCCCTCCCAGAGGCTTTACGTTGCGTCGCACTCATGCCGATTTCCTCCTGCGGGGCGCATGGGCGTGGCCATTCGAGCCCGCTGCCGTCGCCCTGCCGTTGCCTTTGGCATGGGCCTTGGCCTCGGCGAGGCTCGCTTCCAATGCTGCCATTAGATCGCCCGCCTTCACAGGCTTGGCAGCCACCTGCGGCTGCGTAACGATACGCTCTCCTTCAGCCTTCTTCTCCAACATCGCCACCACGCAATTGCGATATTCGTCGTGATATTTCTCGGGCTTGAATTCCGTGGCGAGCGAGTCAATCAATTGCTCGGCAACCTTCAGCTCGCGCTCACCCACCTTCTGCTCGCCGGGCAGTCCCTCGATGCTGTCGGCGGCAACCACTTCGTTGCCGAAGTGCATCGTGTGCAGGCAGATCACATTTCCGACCGGCCGCAGCGCGGCGAGATATTCCTTCTCATGAATCACGAGCTTGGAGATCCCCACCTTCTTGCTGTTGGTCATCGCATCCAGCAAAAGCCGATACGGCTTGGTCGCCGCGGCCTGCGGCAGAATGTAGTACGGCCGGTCGTAATAGACAGGATCGATATCCGCCAGATCGACAAAGTCGGTGATCTCGATCGTCTTCGTTGATTTCGGCCCGCAGCCCTCAAGGTCCTCGGGCGTTACGATGACGTATTGGTCCTTGTGGATCTCATATCCGCGCACAATGTGCTCGGGGTGGATCTCCTTGTTGTCCGCCGGGCAAATCATCTTTCGCCGCAGGCGGACGTTGTCCTGGTCGTGAAGCATGTGAAACGAGATGCGCTGCTCGCGCACGGCGGTGTGAAGTTTGATCGGGATGTTGACCAGCCCGAACGAAATCGTGCCGGTCCAGATCGGTCTTGAAGCTGCCATGGTCCTGCCTCAAAGCAGGGCGAACACAAGGTTCGCCCTTACGTTACGACGGCAGGCCTCCTTGCCCTTCTTTCACAACTTGCGTGGCCTCCTTGTCGGTCCTGAGCCCCTTAAATGAAGCTTGATGAATCATTCCACCCTGCGGCCACCGGCGGAATTCGATCTCCGCAACCAGATCGGGATTGACGAAGATGACGTCCTTTTTCGGCACCGCGTCGGCAAAGGGGCTGTGGTCGCTCTGCCGCTGTCGCAGTTGCCGCGTCAGGTTTGCATGGATGGCGGCGGTATAGCCGGTCCCCACCCCGCCGGCGAAGTGCAGTTGTGGCTTTTTCCCCGTTCCGGGACAGTCGTAGTAACCCAACAGCAGCGAGCCCACGCGTTCCTGGTTCAGCCCCTTTTCCGGGACCCATCCGCCGATGACGAATTCCTGGCCGAAGACGACTTTGATCTTCAACCACGACGGCGAGCGTCTTCCCGGCTCGTAAGTGCTGTCGAGCCGCTTGGCGACAAGCCCTTCCAGCCGGTTGCTCTCGGCGGCGCGAAGCATCGCTTCGCCCTGTCCGACATGGGATGGCGTGATCTGCCATGAGGGGCCGGAAACCGTCAGCTCCTCCAGAATGCGGCGTCGCTCAGAGTAAGGCAGATCCATCGTCGATCGGCCTTTACGCCAGAGCACGTCAAACAGGACGTACCACGCCGGCACCTCTTTGGAGAGTTTCAGAATGTTGTCGGATCCCTCGGCGTGCATGCGGCGCTGGAGCCGCGAGAAGCTGGGCCGGCCGTTTTCATCGAGTGCAACGATTTCGCCATCGAGAATCGTGCCTGCTTTGCCAAGCGCAGTACCAAGGTCCGATAATTCCGGGTAACGACGGGTGATATCGAGTTGATTGCGGCTGTGGATCGTCAGCCGTTTACCGTCCCAGAACGAGATCGCTCGAACGCCATCCCATTTGTATTCGAATGCGTAATCGGATGGGTTCTTCGGCAGTGTTCCAAGCACGGCCAACATCGGATCGACGTTGGCGGGCATCGGTTCGCGGGGCGCAGGGCGCTTCCGCACCGCAAGAATGGTGGACGAGCGTGCCATTGTTCTCGGCCGTCGTCCTTGACCGAAGTAAGTCCGTTTAACCTGCGCACGGGCGGATCGAAGCGAGTCAATTCGCTATAAACCTCGGTTCATCCTGAACGATTGATCGCGACAGCCCGTTGCCGCTAACGAGTGTCTGCAAGGGGCGCGCCACGGTTCGGCGGGCGTGAACACCAGTTGTAGGGCCGAACCTTGTGTTCGGCCTTGTAGGGGCGAATCTTGTATTCACCCGCATTCGGTCGTTGTGGAAGGAACCGGCCCAACAATCTCCCGAGGGGGAGAACACCGGTTCGACCCCGTAGCGGAGAGCGGAATAACTTGCGGCCGGCCCTCGCTTTTGCCGAAGAAGCGCTTGCACCCTTGCGATGAAGAGGGCGGGAATACACCGCCCGGATTCCTGCCGTGACTCAGTGCGCTTCGACAAGAAGGACTGCAAACATGAACTTCGATCGATACAGCAAATGCGTACTTACAGTAATTGCGCTTGCGCTGTGCGCGCTTGCATGGGGCCGTATCTATCCCGGCCGAGCCGCTGCCGCGGCGACCGACGGTGCGACGGCTGATAGGAACATCGAACTGTTTCCCGCCGCTCCGATGTCCGGCTCATACGCACAGGGCGGATTCGTGATGTTGAATCGCCGGACTGGTGACGTTGCCTATTACGAGTTGCTCGGGTCGACAAGCCCCACTTGGGCAAAACAGGGACCGACCGGGCACATCGCAGCAGTTGGAAGCGATCCGACGAATACGAGATGACTCGCGTTGCTGTTGCCCCGCTGGCGATCAGTGATGGATGGTCAGTGATCGCGGGAAATAATCCTGTTTCATCGCCGCCTTGGCCAGTTGCAGTGTTTCTTCCGCAACGGCGTTGGCCCGGCCAGTGCCTTCGCGCAACACCTCCAGCACTCCGTCGGGATTGGCTTCATACTGCTTTCGTCGCTGGCGAATCGGTTCAAGCAACGTGTTGAGAACTTCGACGAGCCGGCGCTTGATCGCGACATCCCCCACTTTGCCGTTGCGATAGGCGTCCTGTTGCTCGGCGACCCACGCCTTGTCGGGATTAAACGTCTCGTGAAACGCCCAAAGCGGATTCTTCTCGGGGTCCGTTTCACCCGGATCCGTCATGCGAATTCGCTTGGGGTCGGTGTACATCCCCATCACTTTCTTCTGCACCGTGTCCGCATCATCTGACAGAAATATCGCGTTGTTGAGCGACTTGCTCATCTTCAGCAATTCGCCGCTCGGCCCCGGCGGCCCAAGGCCCACGAGCCGCCGCACGCGTCCTAACTTCGGCTCGATAATCGGGAGCAACGCGCCGGCCTTGAGATAGTCCTTCTCCTCCGTCTGCGGATCGACCCCGCAATACATCTGATCAAATCGGCGGGCAATCTCCCGGGCGAGCTCCAAATGCGGAAGCTGATCCTCCCCCACCGGCACCATCACCGGCCGAAACGCCAGGATGTCCGCGACCTGGCCGACGGCATACATCGGAAACCCGAACGAATAATTGTCGCCCAGTTCCTTGTCCCGAATCTCGTCCTTCAGCGTCGGATTCCGCATTACCCGATTGAACGGGACGAGCATCGCGAAGAAGAACGTCAGCTCGTCGATGGCCGGCACTTCGCTCTGGATGAAGATGGTCGCCTTGTTGGGATCAATCCCCACGGCAAGGTAATCGGTCGCCAGATCAATCACACTCTGGCGAATCTCCCCCGGCCGATCCGCCCGCGTCGTAAACGCGTGCTTGTTGGCAATCAGAAAATAACAGTCGTAATCGTCCTGCAACGCCAGCCGGTTCTCCACGCTGCCGACGTAGTGGCCAAGGTGAAGTTTGCCGGTGGGCGTGTCGCCGGTGAGGATGCGGGGTTTGTTTGAAGGCATAATTGGAAACGATGGAGTTCCGCGTTCGTTTGCAGCAATACTTCCGGTAGAATGAAGAGAGGCGCCTGCTCCTTTTGCATTCTCAGCATCCCAGTTCGCCAACGCGCGATCAAGCGAGGCGATGAGGGACGGAATGTGGTCAACTACAACTCGCCAAACTGCGTCCAAATCGACATCGAAATAAGCGTGTACGAGGATATGGCGCATGCCCACCAGGCGTGCCCAAGGAAGCTCGGGAACTCGTGAACGGCCCGCATCGGTTGTTCTCGCCGCAGCCTCTCCGATGACCTGAACGCACTGGACCAGTGCCCGCTGCAGCATGCTGTCGGTGTCCAGATCGGCGCGCGCGACCTGCCGCTCGAAAACGAGACCGCGTCCCGCGCCGCATTCAACATATGGTGTAGACGGTCGCGGTCGCCGATCTCGTCGCCTCGATAGCGCGAACCACTGCTGGCCGGCTCGGCGCGGTCAGGCGGCATACTGCACCACGGCTTCAGACATAACGCTCTGCCGGATGCGATGAGAGAGGAAACCGGGCGTTTTAAGGTCCACCTGGCGTCCAAACATCTCACTGAGCTCGACCTGCATCCCCCCCAAATCCATGAGGCTCGGCGTCTGACCTTCCTCGAACTCCACCAGCACGTCCACGTCACTGGCAAGACGAAAATCAGATCGCAGGATGGACCCGAAGAGGCTCAGCCGCCGAATGTTGTGCCGACGGCAAAAGGCCGAAAGCCTTTCTCCGTCGAATTCTATTGAGTGATATCGAGTTATCATGACGCGGTCCGGACAAGCTTCCCCAACCATTTGATTCTATCACGAGATTCTGATGGCGGGCAAAATCCTTTGATTGAAGGCAGGACGGATCTTTTGACGAGCGTTCTATTCAAAGGAGATCAAGAAGCAGCGCGAACCGCCGGCAACTCCGCGTCGATGTAGTCTACCAGAGTCTGCGGATCCGGAATCGGCTCGCCGTCCTCCTGCATCCCGTCAAAGTGCATCGCAAGCGCCTCTCGTAGTCGATCCAACGTTTGTTGAACCGTTCGGCCGGTTGCAACGCACCCCGGCACATCTGGCAGATACGCGCTATAGTTCCGCTTGGCCTTCTCGATCACGACCGCGTACCGCATGGCGTTGGCTCCTATGTGGGTACTATTTCAATCCTGCCTGCCGCAGAATACTCGACAGCGTGCCCGGCTTCACGTCCTCACCAGGATGCCCCGCGACCGTGACACGACCTAATTTGGTCGGATGCCGAAACTGCCGATGACTTCCGGTCTGCTGAATCTGCACCCACCCGTCGTTCTGAATTCGGCGAATGACCTCGCGCACTTTGAGGGGCATCAAGCATCCTTTTAAAGCCAAATCCCGCAATTTTCGATCAGCCGCGCCCTGGTAGAACAGATTGGCTGTATAGCGTCCTTCCCGCACGCGTCAATAACTTCACGTTTCTCTCACGATGGCGATGAACTGCTCGACCTGATCGAGGGTGCGTCGAGCATTTTCTATTGATCCAGCCGCGCGTAGGAACGCGGCGGCGGCGGTGAGTAGATCCGTATCATTCCCGGTCGTCGCCCTCGGCTGAAGCGGAACTCGGCTCTCAGGCGGAGAATTAGCTGTGGTGCCGCCAACGGCTGCGCGCTTCTTCATTTCTGCCAAGACCATGTAGATCAGCGGCATGCTGATGGATTGTCGATGGGTTGCCGCAGCGCGCGTCTGTACGTCTCGCGCCGTAATCAACGCCAGTTCGATTTCTTCGCGCTCCATGAGCTCCTTAACCACCCGCCGTATGATTTCTATTTTTTTCATCTATTCCTCGGTGCCATTTTTACTCCGAAAACCATTGATTTCAAGAGGGGCCAATTTTAAGGATTGTACGTTATGATAAGTTATGATATCGTTATCGGACATGCCGGGGTGGAGATCGCATGGCGGACCATGCCTCTTCGTTCGAGCGGATTACGAGATTCTGGAGACTTCCAAATTGCTGTTCGACTGCAGCGTGGCAGGCCAGTATCCACGTGTCGCGGCCGATCGGGAAAAGCTGCTGGATTTGAGAGCTATCCCTACGGACGATGACCTCTTTGTTGCCGTCTTCTTCCATCAAATGCCGCATTACGATTATCCGAAGCGATCAGGCTATCTGAGAAGGTGCGGCATTCCCGCGCAATTTACTGAGCTTCGCCGGCATTTCCCGGGATTGCCCGCATGGCCAACAGACGGCCCGCGCCTTCACCCGCTTGCGGCTCCGTCGCCTGATATCGCCGAGATTCTCTTGAAACGCTGGCCACCTCGCCCCGATTGGCAACTGGACTTAAAAGCGCATTTGCGCGACGCGGCGGTTGGCGTCGCCATATGGCAGATACCTTGACCCTCATTGCGACCCCAGCGACTTTTTGGAGGGGCTATGAGCACGTACCGCCTGCCGAACCATCGAAAGATAAACTTAATCCGGCTTTCGTTGGAGGGAACGTACATGAACTGCCTCGAGGGCAGCCGGATTCAGAATTCCCCGTCGATTCTCAGGGGTTTGCCCAAGCGTGCCGGGCAGGCGCTCGCGCCGGCCAAACCACTGACAATCTTGCCACCGGAGCGGATGCCATTGCCGGGATGGATTTGGGTCGCGGAGTTCGATTCGCGCAGCGGAGCCCGGACCGCCGACCCGGACTTCAACTCTCGCCTTTACGTCTGTTGGTTCACGGATGTTGCCAACGCCATCATGGCAATTTGGAGACTGAGATGAAGATGAAATACGGGTACAAAATCGAGGATTGGGATCTGGCTAAGGCCGAGGTGAAGGACTTGCTCATCCAGCGAGCCAAGTTGCGCGGCATGATGCCGTATTCGGAATTGACAACCAAAGTGCGGACGATCGAACTCGAACCGAATTCGCAGGCGTTAGCCGCCATGCTTGGCCAAGTATCTGAGGAGGAAGATGATGCGGGGCGCGGCTTACTCACCGTGATCGTCGTCCACAAAGTTGGAGACATGCAGCCGGGCCCCGGCTTTTTTGAGCTGGCGAAGAAGCGGGGCCGCAACCCCAGCGACATCCTCAAGTGCTGGATCGACGAACTGAAGAAAGTTCATGGAGCCTGGGCGACGACGAGTCGCTGTTAAGATGGGCTCCCCGCCACAGCCCGCAATAATAAGAATCACAACGTCTTCACCCAGTTCCGGAACTCGCGCAAGACTTGCGGCTGGCGTTCGGAGGCGAGGCGGAGAATGAATTGTTGAAATCGCTCCATCGGAAGGAATGAAAAGACGCCGCTTGTCTCGGCCGCGTGGTATTTGCCATCGCGCAGGCGGAGGACGGTCAGGCGGGTCCCGTTCAACCGCCAGATCTCTGGGATACCGAGAGCGGCATAGATCGGCTCCTTGGGTATCGAAGTTCGAGTGATGTCGATCTCGATGACCAAGTCCGGCGGGGGATCGACCGTCAAATCGATCTCCCGCCCGCGCCGCGCACGGATCGCTTCGGCATACTGGACATAGTAGCACTCGTCCGGCTCGATCCCTTTTTCCAAATCCTCCCGGCGGAAGGTGGTGGACCCAAGCGGTTCAACGTCGAGATCTCGCTCCTCACACATCACCTCGATGAGGCGGCCATACCGACTCTTCCATTCCTCGTGAGATGCGAGCGGCGCCATCATTTCCAGGTTACCTTTGTCATAAGTGACACGGATTGGGCGATCCTGCAGATCCCGCAGGATTTGCTCGTAGGTTTCCCAAGAAACGCCCGCCAGCACAATGTGTTGTTGATCTGCGAGGCGAATGGAATCAAGGGCCGTCACGCGGACATCGTATCCGATGCGGGAGCCACGGTCGATGCTCTCAAAACCAGAAGGCCCCCGCCGCGAGTCGCGAACTCGCGGCGGGGGCCTTTTGTGGGCGGGGTTGTGTCCGCCCGCAATTCTGGTATCGGACCGATTCTGTTGGCACGCAACGCTCGAATTCCCATCAACTTGATCGGTGAATAACTCGGGGGAAAACCTGACTGGGATTTTGGACGGAAGAGGATTGATCCGCAGATTGCGCAGATTTTCGCAGATTTGGAGAAAGGCGCTCGCCGATTTTGCTTGACCACGACGTTCAGCGCCAAAATGGCGAGGGGAGCGATCGGCAAAGCCTCCCTCTCCCCATCTGCGAAAATCTGCGCAATCTGCGGATCAACATCTTTTCCTGCGTGTCATCCGGCAATCAAAACGCGTTTCAATGTGATGCGAACGATTTCCGATGGCGCGTTGACGCGCAAGGGAAACCAGCTTCCGATGCCGTTGCTGATGAACATCTGCGAGCCGGGCTTGCGATAGAGGCCGGACCAATAGCGAAACCGCAATGGCCCCGCGCCGATGTTGTGCGTGAGCATGATCTGCCCGCCGTGCGTGTGGCCGGAGAGGATCAGTGGAAATCCGGCCGCGGCGGCGGCATCGAATGCGTGGGGGTGATGAGCAAGCAAAATTGGAAATGCGCCCGGCTCGCGCATGGCCGCGACGCGACGGACGGATGCATCGCGGGCCTCATTGCTGTACTCCCGAAACCAGTAATCCCGCTCCTTGCCGGCACGATGCAGTTCTCTGCCGCTCTTCAATTCGCCCCAGGTCGTTCCGAGGAACTGCACCGGCGTCGTTCTGCCGGGAACGCTGAACGTCATCGTCTCATCCAGAAGCAGAGGCAATCCCGCATCCCGCACCTCGGCCTCAAACCGGCCGGCGTTGCGAACCACGTCGTGGTTCCCCTCGATCATGACCATGCCGTATCGCGGCCGCAGCCGCCGCATGAACTGGATGCCGGGCGATACCGTCCGTTGCGAGGCATCAATGAGGTCTCCAGTAAATGCGATCAGATCGCAATCGAGTGCGTTGGTGGCGTCCGCCATCGCACCGGTGAGCCTTGCCGGCATAAACCGGCCGATATGCAGGTCCGTCACATGGGCGATGCTTAGCCCGTCCAGGTCGGCCGGAAGTTGCGGAATCGCCAGTTCGATCTCGCGGATGCGAAACTCGCCCATCTGCGCAATTGCCTGGCGCGTGGCAAAGACCGTGACCAGCGGCGGCGCTGCCACCGCCGCGGCGGACAAGAGCTCCCGCCGGCTCCAGCGCGCCGCGCCTGATTCCAACTGCGCGACGGCCGATCGTCGCTTGGCTCGCTTTGCACGCACTTTGTTCCACGCGGCGCTAGCGATGAACCAAAAGCATCCCGCCGGTAAGAGAAGCACATGCCAGATGTAAGCACCCATCGGCAGCCAGAGCGGCCGCCAATCGCCTAAGTCTTCGACGAACTCCCCGAGGATGAGCCACAATAGATAGGCGACCTGTGCGGCCATAAAAACTGACAGAAGGGATCGCCAAAAGTAACCACGGCCGATGCGGCGCAGCCGCCGGTCAGCTTCACGCCACCACCAGAGGTCGGCAATCAGCAGGGGAGTGACAGTGAGGAAAAACTTCAGCATCGGGTAAGATCGGCCTTCAGGAAACAAATACTAACGGATCGTCCGGGCCTGCAGCTTCATTAGCTTCGGTAAACCGAATCCATGGCCTTTCGCATTTTGGCAAACCACGCGCACGTCTTTCCGCCGTCTGTGAATCCAGACGGCACAATTGATCGCCTCTTGCGCCTGATGGATGCGTGCGAGATCGAGCAAGCCGTCTGCTTCGCGCCGTTTTCGAATCAGCTCCAGGGGACCGGCATTCATCACAACCGATGGCTCGCCGATGCCATTTCGGGAAACGATCGGCTCTTCGGATTCGGTACGCTCGACCTGACGCGGAACGACGTCAAGGCCCAGGCCCGGCAACTTGCCGATCTCGGACTTCGCGGCATCAAGATGCACCCGAATGTCCAGGAGTTCGACATCCTCTGCCCCGCCGCGATTGAGGCCTATGCCGCGGCGCAGGAACTCAATCTGTTTGTCACGTTCCACAGTGGCGTTCATCACTACCGGATCGCGCATTACGAAGTTCTGAAATTCGATGAAGTGGCCTACCAATTCCCCAACCTGCACTTCAGCCTCGAGCATGTCGGCGGCTACGCATTTTTCAACGAAGCTTTGGCCGTCATCACCAACAACATTCCCTTCCCGCCGATTCCTGGCCGCGGGCCACGCGTGTTCGGCGGGTTGACCAGCATCTTCACGCCGAATTTCGTGCGAATGTGGTACATGCCGCCCGAACGGTTGCTCGAACTCATCGCCCAAGCCGGTGCCGAACGGCTCATCTTCGGCCTCGATTTCCCCTATAACCTCGAAGACCACACCCGCACCGCATTGCAGAGGCTGAAGAGCGTCGGAATGTCGGAGGATCAGCTCCGCCTGATACTCGGCAGCAATCTCCGGAGCGTTCTTAGCATCCCATGAACTGGAACGGCCCGGTGCGCAAGCGAGTGGTATCGCCGCCGTAAGCCCGGTCAGAACCGAATGAACGCGACCGGATCGAGAGCGAAGAATGTGCCCAGGACTTTGGCTTGCTTGGCGTCAATGTCGCGTCTGCCCCCGAGAATCATCGATACGATCGACTGACTTCCGATCACCCGGCCCAAATCCGTTTTCGTCATTCGACGTTCAGCCATGAGTCCCCTTAGCAGTTCGACTGGCGTGAGTTTTGATGAATCGATGTGATGGTGCTCGTCGTCGTAGACCGAGACGAACATCGTGATCGCGTCCAGGTAATCCTGTTCGCCAGGATCGAGCGTGCCCTCATTCCGAAGCGCCAGCTTGTCCATGACCGAGACTGCGGCGTCGTATTCCTTCTCGTTGCGGATCGGCCGTAGCGGGAAGCCCTCCGAGATGAGGCGGAGATAGCTATCGGGGACCGCCGTATTACTCGCCTTCCGCTTCATAGCGAATCCTTCCAGACGTTCTTGCTGTATTCGGCGTGAGTGAGGAATCGCATCACGTAAATCCTCTGCCGGCGAAAGTCGGTATTATACCTTTTATGTCCCGCCACCTATTCGTCGCGGCGTGCCTGCTTTCGCTCGCGGTTCTCGCGGCGACCCCGATGCTATGGATCGCTTGCGGGCAACGTGGACAGCACTGGATCGTCACCTTCGATACGAAGGCGAAAAACGGCCTCGTGACCCAACATAACTTCGACTTGACCTTGTCAAAACATCCCAGGATTTCTTGGTATTCCAACGATTGGTCGAGTTGGTCCTACCGGCAGGTGACAATTCCCTGTTGGGCCTTGGCGGTGCTGGCGTCTGTGCTCCCGGTCCGGTGGATCATCCTTCGACGCAAGCAGTTCCTGGTGAGCCGTCGAGGCCTCTGCCCGTCCTGCGGCTACGACCTTCGGGCAAGTCCAAATTATTGCCCCGAATGCGGAGCGGGCAATCGCGCAGGGTACTTAACGCCGATGGCGCTAACCGGGCAGCTTGTCAGCCAGCACGTCCACTTTTTCGATCGACGGCAACTTGACCAACAGTTCACCGGCCTTGGACATCAGGGCCGCAGCCACTTTGCCCGTCAGATGCGCCTGCCGGCCGGCTTCGTCGGGGAAGGCGTGATATGCTCGGACTGCTCGATCTTCGCGGGGTCTCGGCTCGGCAGGAGCCTCGCCCTCCCCAATGAACGCGCCTCGCTTCTTCTCGAGGTGAGGCGATGGGTCGCTCGCTGCTCACATCATGGTCGGAGTGATGAAGAAATAGAGATCGGTCTGCTCTTGTTGGGTGCGGTGGTTTTTGAAGAGCCAGCCGAGAATCGGCACATCGCCCAAACCCGGGATTTTGTCCTCGCGGGTGGTGGTGCGATTCATTCGCAGGCCGCTGATGACCAGCGTGTTGCCGTCGTCCACCGTGACGTTGGTTTCGGCTTCGCGCGAGTCGATCACGGGATTGAGCACCCCGGACGTTCCGCCGTTCATTGAGGGGATCGGGCCGAAACCGGAGACGGCCGACACGATCGAGATCGTGTGCAACTTCACGCGCTCGCGGCCTGCGGCTTCGGGCGTGATGTAGAGTTGCACGCCGACCGGCTTGTAGTTGGTCGCCACCAGCGTCACATTGTTCGTCACCGTCGTGGACTGGATTGGGATTTCCTGGCCGGCCAGCATGTAGCCGGTCTGTCCGACGGCCACGGTGATCCGCGGCTCGGATACGACCTTGATCAATCCCGCTTCGGAAAGCAGCTGAAAGCTGACATCCACCGACACGCCGGCACTCTGAAAAGCCTGCATCAGTTGCAACACCGATCCCTGCGCCGGCGCGCCGATCGGGTTGGTCAGTGCATTGAGGAACCGCTTGGCGCTAAAGGTGGAGGTGAGGTTCGCCGCCGTCCCATTGGACAGCCCGCTCAGCACCAGTTCGGTGCCTTGCTGAAAATCAAAGTCGTGGCTCACCTCGAAAATCTTGGCCTCGATCTCGACCTGTCTCGGCGGGCGATCCAAATCATTCAACAGCGCCAAAATCGGCGCACGCATCGTCTTGTCGCAGGTAACAACGATTGAGTTCTCGCGCGGCAGAGGCGCGACGGTGTTGCCGGCTCCAAGGTTCTGGGTCAGCACCGCAACCAGCGGCGCTAAATCGGCCGGGGTAATCTCGACATTGCGCCGGGCGGTGGCCGCGTCGCGGGTGGATTTGACGGTGCTTCCGCCGTAGCTCCGCAGCGTCCAGATGAGCCGCACTTTCCCGTCCGGCTGATTGATCGCCTGCACCGGAAGCTCGGATTCATCCAGCGCCGGCTGAGTGGTGCTGGGCCGAGCCGTGGAAGCCTGCGCTCCGGCGTGCGAATCTAGGCCATGCACGTGGGGCCGGCGGGAAAACAGCCTCTCCCAGATCGGTCGCGGGCCCAGCTCCTCCAGCTCGCGCCAATCCGCCGCGCTCAGAACGTCGTGGGCTTCGGCAAGCGCCGCCGAGTCTTCCCTTGGCCGGCTCGACAGCACCATCGGCTGATTAAAAGTCCCCGTCTCGCGCTCGACCGCCGGCGGCGGTTTCTGGGCGGCGCACCCGCCTGCTTGTAAGAGCCCCAACGTAATCCAACCCGCTACCAAACCGCGTACGGCTGTTCGCAGATTCGCTCCTACCCGGATGAATTGATATCGATCTTGCATGGAACCCTGTCGACCTGACAGGATTTCATCGTCAGACATGCGTTCGATTGATTCGCCTTTCTCGGACGCTGAAAAAAGTTTCCCCCCCTGCCGCCGCTACGGCTCGGAAACGGCCCCGCCAACCGTTATCGGACGAAGAAGGCGGATGCTGGAAGGAGCAAGAGGTCATGCGCCCAATTCGATTTCGACATTGTGCTCTTGACGGTCATCCACAAGGGTAAGAGTGGTGTGCGATTGCTCGGTACCATTGACGACCACGCGCGTTATGCCCTTCCCGCCGCTGTTATGGAAGGTAATGTGGTAGAATGTTTCGCGGTAGCGGTAGTGGATTTTGAGGAACGGCCACGATTGGGGAATGAGCGGCGTGAATCGAAGTTTGTCTATCTCCAGATGCAAGCCGAGAAGCGATTCGGTGATCAGACGATACATCCAACCGGCCGAGCCAGTGTACCAGGTCCACCCGCCGCGACCGATATGGGGAGCGACGCCGTAGACATCGGCGGCCACTACATAGGGTTCCACCTTATAAATCGCGATATCCTCTGCGGTTGAGGCGTGGTGGATCGGATTGATCATCGAGAATAGCTCCCACGCCCGACTTGAATCGCCCATTTCGGCGAACGCCATGATCGTCCAGACAGCGGCATGGGTGTATTGACCGCCGTTCTCGCGAACGCCGGGGGCGTACCCTTTGATATAGCCGGGGTTAAGTGATGACTTGTCGAACGGCGGATCGAAGAGATGAATCTCACGATCATCGCGACGCACCAGGCGGCGATCGACGGCTTGCATGGCGATCCTCGAACGCTCCGGCGTGCCGCCATGCGAAATGACCGACCAACTCTGCGGTAGCGAGTCGATCTGACATTCGTCGTTCGTCGCCGAACCGAGAGGTGTTCCATCGTCGAAGTAGGCTCGGCGATACCAGTCGCCGTCCCAGGTGTTCTCCGTGATGTGATCGCGAAGTTGCGTACTCTGGGCGGTGTAGCGATCGGCTGTCGCGTTATCGCCACGTTGCCGGGCTAAATTTGCAAATTGTGTCAACACGTCGAAGAGGAAGAACGCGAGCCAAACGCTTTCGCCCTTGCCGTGCTCGCCGACAAGATTCATACCGTCATTCCAGTCGCCGCAGCCCATGAGCGGAAGCCCATGGATGCCGAAACGAAGTCCATTGTCGATGGCGCGGACGCAGTGGTCGTAGAGCGTGGCCGTGCCGTCCAAGCCAGGCAAGTCGTAGTTCGATTCCTCGTCGAGGCGCAGCAGTCGCCCGGTGAGAAACGTCACTTTTTCGTCGAGCACGCCGGTGTCGCCGGTTGTCGAAACGTAACGACACGCGGCGTATGGGAGCCAAAGGTAGTCGTCGGAAAAGTGCGTTCGAACACCCCGACCGACGGGCGGATGCCACCAATGTTGCACGTCGCCTTCAGGAAACTGTCGGCCGGCCGCACGGAGCAGATGTTCGCGAAAGAGGCCGGGCTCTGAATGGACCAAGGCCATCGAATCCTGGAGTTGGTCGCGAAAGCCGAAAGCACCGCCGGACTGATAGAAGCCCGTGCGCGCCCACATCCGGCAGGCGAGCGTCTGATACATGAGCCAGCCGTTTACCAGGAAGTTCACCGCCGGATCGGGCGTCTCGAAATAGGCAGCGCCCAACGTGCGGCTCCAATAGTGCCACACACCCTCAAGCGACCGGTGGGCGTTGGAAATTCCGCGGACACGGTAGACGAGTTGCCGAGCCTGCTCTTCATCGGCCCCGACACCTAGCGTGAACACGATCTCCCGGGTCTGTCCGTTCTCGACTTCGGACTGGACCTGTATTGCCGAGCACGGATCGAGGCCTGCACCCACCCGACCGGAAAGTCGCACGCGGCGGAGGGCGGCGGGTGCGGCGGCGCTGCCGTTGCGACCCAGAAACTCTGTGCGGTCCGCAGTGATGGTGCGGGCCGTTTCGCTGCAGTCGACGAATGCGACCCTGTTGGGAAACTCAGTGTTATAGGCGTTGCGGGTGAACAGCGCTCCGCTGATGGAGTCCAGTTCCGTCACCACATGCATCAGCGTCTGATCGCGCAATTCGCCGAGCACCCATTCCCAATAGCCGGTGACCGAGAGCTGGCGCATCCGTCCTGAGCGGTTGGTAATTCTCAGCTTCGCGAATTTGACCGGGGCATCGGTTGCAACATAGATGCACAGTTCCGTGGCAATCCCATCTTCCTCATACTCAAAAATGCTGTACCCAAAGCCATGGCGGGCGACATAGGGCATGCCGCCGCGCGCGGGCAACGGTGAGGGAGACCAGAACCGTCCGCTCTGCTCGTCGCGAATGTAGAATGCCTCACCGCTGACATCTGAAACGGGATCGTCAAACCACGGAGTCAGGCGGAATTCATGGCTGTTTTCCGACCATGTGTAGGCGCCGCCGCTTTCGGAGACGACGGTGCCGAACTGCGCATTGGCAATCACGTTGACCCACGGCGCGGGCGTGGTCTGACCAGGACCTAACACAATGATATACTCGCGTCCATCGCGGCTGAATCCGCCGAGGCCGTTGAAAAATGCGAGGTCTCGCTGGGGCACTTCGGCAGCGGTCAAGTGTTCGGCGTCGCGCCGGGTGGGTTTTAGCGTGGGGATGGCTACCTCGCCGCGCCCGCGCCGCTCGACCTGTTCAATCAGCGTCCCGGCCTCGTCGAGAAGCACCACGCGGGCGACGGTCTGAAGTAGGGCGCGATCTTCCTCCGACATCTGGTCGCCACGTCGAACGAAGATCCCGCCGGGCTTGTCCACCAGCGCCGCCTCGGGGCTAACGGCAATGACATCCATGATCGCGTCCTGCGAAGTTTGGCGGTAAACCGAATCGTCCTCGTTCCAGATCACCAGATCGACTGCGAGCCCCTTCATCCGCCAATACGCGTGAGCCTGAACAGCCTGGCGAACCAGCTCGATCCGCGCGCTATCGCGAATGCGAATGAGCACGATCGGCAGATCGCCGGAGATGCCGTAGCCCCAGAGGCCCGACTGTCCCCGGCGGTTGCGCATCAACACCGCGGCCTTTGCCCGCCGCAGCGCCGACGCGTACAGCACCGAACCTGCCAGCCGCCCATACACCTGGGCATCGGCTTCGGTGATATTGAGTTGCCGTAATAAGACGTTTGCATGCGTAAAGGCGAGCTCGAATACCCGATCGGCCAAGCGAGTGTCGTGGTATTTGTTCATCATTGCCGTCACGGCTTCGCGCGTTTCGGCTACGCCGGTAACAAGATCGACACGCACCGCTTCGCCGGGATTGAGCCGGACCGCCTGACGGATGCTCAGCACGGGATCGAGAACTGAGCCCTCGCTGTTGGATAAGGCAGCGTCGGCGTCCATTGCTGCCGGGGCCGCGGGGCTGCGTCCACGACCGATGAATTTCGAGCGATCTGTTTCGAAAGATGCCTCGCCAACGGTTGAGCCTCGCACCGTCATCAGGTGCATGAGGTACGGGGGACGCTCCTCGGCCGACCGCGGACGGCGCGTGCATAGGATCGCCTGCCGATCCCGCACAAGTTCAGTCTGAACGAACAAATTGCTGAACGCTGGCGCCGACAGATCCTGACCCTGCGGGGCCAGGACGACCTCCGCGTAGCTGGTGACCTCAATGGTGCGAATGACGTCCGAACGGTTGGTAAGCGTGACCCGCCGAAGCTCGATGTCGTCCTCGGGAGAGACGCTGATTTCGGTGTGGGATTCGATATCTCCATCGCGTCGGCGGAATTCCGCGCGAGCCTGGGTAAAGATCGCCTCGTAGGTCTTGGAGGGTTTGAGAACCGGCTGAAAGGAAGTCGACCAGATCGAGCCAGATTTAAGGTCGCGCAGATAACAAAAGCTACCCCATGAATCTCGTGTGGCATCCTCTCGCCAGCGAGTGACGGCAAGGTCCCCCCAGCGGCTGTACCCGCCACCAGCACTTGTGACGACCACGTGATAGCGGCCATTGGAGAGCAGGTGGACTTCTGGCGCCGCGCCACCGGGATCGGTAAAGACGCGCATCGTCCCCTCGTCCGCGGCTGACGCGAATTCCCGCGCGCCAGCCTCGGTGGCATGTGGAAAGACCGGTGTCCTAATTTCCGGCACGCGTTCTTGAAGCAATAGGTCGGTGGCGTGCAGCATTGGGTCGGCATCGAAGCGGCGCTGCATCGGCCTGTTCAGCAGGACATACGCCAGGGACAGCAGGTTCATGCCCTCGTGATGGGCCATGAACTGGCGGACTGTGACGCTGCTTTTTCCTGGGAGAAGGCGCGAGGGGGTGTAGTCGATGGCCTCGAAGAAGCCATAGGTTCCCTCCTGATTTTCCACCGCAAGTCGCTCCAAGTTCCGGCATGCGGCCTCGGGCGCGACCATTAGTGCCAGACCGGTGGCGTACGGCGCGACGACCAGATCGTCCGCCAGACCGCGTTTGAGCCCCAAGCCCGGCACGCCAAAAGCCCGATACTGGTAATTCAGATGCTGATCGGTCGTGTTGTATCCCGATTCGGAAATTCCCCATGGCACGCCGCGCTGCTTCCCATAAGCGATTTGGCGACGTACGACAGCCCGGTATGTCTGGTCCAACAATGTGTTTTCATAGTTCGGCATGACTAGCAGCGGCATAAGAAACTCAAACATCGAACCGCTCCAACTCAATAGCGCCGGTGCCGTGCCAGTCGCCGTGAGCAGTCGGCCCAAAGCGAACCAATGCTCCTGTCCCGTTTGTCCCATGGCGATTGCAACGAAGCTGCCGAGGCGGGCTTCGGACGCCAGAAGATCATAGAAACTGTTGTCGAGGCGACGGTCGGCGACGTTGTAGCCGATGGAAAACAGGTCGCGAGATGGGTCATAGAGGAACGTGAAATCCATGTCCGCAAAATCATGGCACTGTTGGGCAATGCGCTTCAGCACATCGATTCGTTCAGCGGCGCGCTGGGAAGATGTGATCAATGCCTCACGCAGTGTTTTCAGCCAGGTTGTCGCCGCGCTGTCGCTACCCGCATCGGCGATCGATCTATCGAGAAGTGGAAGCGCCTCGCTCTGTAAGGCGGCAATTTCGGTCAGCGTTGGAGCGTCGTCGAACCGTGCAAGCAACTCACTCATTTTCAAATCTGCCGACGCTTTTGGATTCGGCGGCAGAGCGAGCCATGGGGCGCAATGGAGCAGATCGTCGCGATGCTCGGCGCAGGTTCGCTCTAATGTGGCCGCCCACCATTGAACGTCCTCATCAGTTCCGGCAGCGGGGGCTATCTCAGCAGCCGAGATTGAAAGCTTGTTCAACAATTCGACCGAAGCGCCCAATCCACCAGGTCGGCGCTCCAGAGCTTCCTCAATTGTCTCAATCTTGCGAAGAATGTCTGCGGAAACTTTTGATCCCGTATTGACCTCGGCGGGCAGAGGCAGCCGCCGAGCGGCGTCAAGCAGGACGCGAGCTGTGTCCTGCAGTCCATCGAAAAGCCGCAAAGGCAATATGGACGTCGCCGCCAGTTCCAAGAGGCCCTGGCGGTGTACCAGCAAGTGGCCGGCAAGATTTCCGCTGTCCACCATCGAAACGTACTTTGGGAGAAGCGGCTTGAGTGACCGCGTATCGTACCAATTGTAGAAATGGCCGCGATACCGCTCTAATTTATCGAGCGTACCAAAGGTCCTTTGAGTTCTGTCCAGCACGCGCGCGACGGAACAGTAGCCAAAATCATACGCCGCCAGATCGGCCAGAAGTGCCATACCGATGTTGGTCGGGCTGGTCCGCGATGCAATGATCGGCGTCGGATGTTCCTGGAAATTGTCGGGCGGGAGCCAATTTTCTTGCTCGGTGACAAATGTTTCAAAATACCGCCACGTCCGGCGCCCCACTTTCCTAAGGAAAGCGCGCTGGGCGTCTGTAAGGCGAACGGGCGGCGGGATGATCCGGCGGCTCAGCCACCACCCGACAACCGGCGAGACGAGCCACAGGTAGAGCAAAGGCCACGAAAACCCCGTTACCCTTACATACCGCGGCGTGAGGTGGCGCAAGACCAATGGAAGGACGATGATCACCAGCGCCATTGCAGGCGCGAACCACATAGTTCGGAAGAATCCGCCGACGTTCGCTTGAACTCCACGACGAGCGCCGCTGGATGTCTTCCATTCCAGCAAGCGCCGTCTGGTCCAGAGGACGCGCGTTAGCGTGCGCGCAATTGCGTCGGCGCTGATCCACGCGTCGTACGGTAGAAAGACTAATGCGAACAACCACTGGGCCACATGAGTCGCCGTTGCTGTCGCAGTCATTCGCATGTGCGCGAGCAAGGCAGCGTCGCTCGGCTTATGCGATAGGTTTCCTAACAGTGAAACGATCGAGCCGGCCGCGACGGTGGCCAGCACGAGCGCGGTCACAATCGCGCCAAGGGATGGGATAATCAGCCAGGCGACTAATAAAAGGGTTAGCATCGCGATGGGCATCAAACTGCGGCGAAGGTTATCGCAGATTTTCCACCAGGAGAGGGCGGAAATTGGATTGGTCACTCGCCGATCTCCTAACGATCGGACGCGGGGGAGCAGCCAACCGGCAATTTGCCAATCGCCACGGATCCAGCGGTGTCGCCGGCTGACGTCGACCGGGTAAGACGACGGATATTCCTCGTACAGTTCCACGTCGCTCAGCAAGCCTGAGCGTGCATATGCGCCTTCAAGCAGATCGTGACTCAGGATTGTGTTTTCCGGGAACTTGCCGCAGGCGCTCTCGAAAGCATCGACATCGTAAATCCCTTTTCCTATAAACGATCCTTCCGAAAATAGGTCCTGATATACGTCCGACACGACGCGCGTGTAGGGATCGATCCCGACATCTCCGGCGAACAATCGCACAAACCAGGATCGACCGGCGCTGGCAAGGCTTGTACCGACACGGGGCTGCAATATGCCGTAGCCCTCGACTACCCGATGGCGTTTCGCGTCAAACATCGGGCGGTTGAGCGGATGGGCCATTGCGCCGGCCATCTCACGAGCGGAG